>Ga0209237_1000070_pt1 | contig 44575 bp, 33 predicted proteins | sample GraSoi013_1_40cm_2_FD_185820 | JGI IMG/M metagenome (GOLD analysis project Ga0209237, IMG submission 185820) | Grasslands soil microbial communities from the Angelo Coastal Reserve, California, USA - Sample 10_02_2013_1_40cm (SPAdes) (version 2) | ecosystem: Environmental > Terrestrial > Soil >...
AAACACTCTAAATGAACGTCAGGTTGGACTACTATTCTAGCAACAAGCCTCGCTCAGCCTCTGAGTCAAGAAGGTTGACAATTTGTTAGGCGTATTTTTCCAGAATCTGCTTAAATGTACTAGTAAATTGGTGCTGAAATCCCACCCCCGCACCACATTTAGAGTTCAAAGGGCTGACTTCGACTTCGTATCTTCTTCCCTCGCGCATTTGGTTCGTTCTGCTCCGTCTGGAATACTTCATACTAGCATCAGGAGGCAACCATTGGATCAATTTAGCCTTCCTAACTCGAAAGGCTTCGGCTCGCTTCCCAAGCTGAGGCTTTTCCTTCTTTATAGACGATTGGCCAGATCCTGCAGATTCCCGTATATGTTGTAACCATGGCCAGCGAGCAATGTCACCGCGCCGGTCTTCTTCACCAGATCCTTGATCTCTTTACGGACAGTTTCATTGGCAGGATGGGGCGGATCGTGTGGAATATATTCTGGAAACACTAGAAGCTTGCCGTCTGCGGATCCAGTTGCGTTGTCGGCAATTATGATTTCCTTATTATCCGTAAGGAGGGCAAAGTCATTGAAATCCCTGAAAATCTCGAAGCCAAGCAACTTGCCCGTGCTGTATTTCTCGAATTGGCCAATTTCTTTAACAGCGAGGGCATCTTGGGGTTCCACTGCATTCGGATTCTGATCTGGCACATAGACCGTCGCGCCTGTTTTTTCTCTGATGTATTTTGAACCTCTTGTGTGATTCTGAGATGTAAGAATAATAGCTTTCGGCTTCCCTATCCTAGCAACAGATTCGATGAGGCCTGGAATGAGTGGCGGGTCGATCAGGATGATTTCAGAGTTCCTGACAAACATATGCCCAACCATAATCCAATCCCCTTCCGGATCAGGTGTCCCCCATCTGAACACGTCCCTTCTAACTGGGGAGAACATAACATGCGTAAGAAAAATGACTCGAATATAAAGATGAACAATACATCATCATTGCCTCCGATGCGCGAATCAACAATTATGAAGTCACCGCAGCCCCAGAGCATATCTACAACTTGCTGTCCGACATTGCCGCAGGCAAAGAGTCTCTTGCATATTTCGAGAAATGGATAGCAAGGAATTTAGCCGAGCCACGGAAAGGAAAAAGGTGTAACCCCCGAATGGTCCAGAAACAGGATAGAAGAGAGCAAGAAGAAGTCTACGGAACGATCAGTAACGAAGAGTGGAACAAGATGGTGGAAGAAACTCTTCGAAAAGACAAGAAACTACTGGAAAAACTCGCGAAGATCTAAGTCAGCGACCTGGACACCATATGCAAATAGCTCGGTACTGGATTCGACCAGGAGCTCATCCAACAGTTAGCTGTTGAATCTGATAACGGTCTTGATGCTATCCTTGTTCTGTGCGTAGGCCTTCTGGTATTCTTCAGGCGGTATTCTCGCGCTTATTGTATCCCGTAGGATGCCGTCGAACCGGTTCTCGATCTCTGCAAAGTCCTTGAGGCCCATTCTGAAGTAGTTGATGTTGGCGTTGACTGAGCCGAAGAAGGTCTTGTTGCCCAACACAACATCCTTGTAGAATTCGCCGATATCCTCTGGGGCCGTTGTTGACGAGTAGATTCCTAGAAAACACATGACACCATTCGTATTCAGCATGCTCGTTGCCTGCATTGCCACCTGGGCCGAGCCAGTCTCCTCCATGATTAGGTCGAATTTTCCCAGACTCTGAAGCGGCTGTTCAGCCGTGTTGACATAGACGGCTCCGGCGCGCTGGGCCAGTCGTGCCTTAGCGCTGTCCTTTTCGCGGGTAGCGGTCACAACGACTTCCAAGCCCTTCAGCCTCAGCAAGTAGGTGGTGAGCAAACCCACAGGACCCGCGCCGAGAATGAGCACCCTCTTCGGCTTCCAAAGCATTCGTTCTTGGATCCTGAACGCCTGGTAGACTCCCTTCTCTGCAACACTCATCGGTTCCAACAAGACCGCGACCTCGGCAAGCTTCGACGGTACTTTCACGAGGAAGTCTACGTCGGACACGGCAAATTCAGAGCCGAAGCCGTGCAACCGTTTGATCCCATGCTCTCGATAATTTCCTGTCAGGCACATATCCGACTCCCCATTGAGACAGTTCATGCACGAGTCAGGGCGACGGACTGTTGGAACGACAAGATCGCCCTTTGAAATTCCATGAGCGCTTCCCAGGATGTTTTCGACTATGGCCAGAGACTCGTGCCCTGTAACTAGGTAGTTTGACCCAGGCGGAGCTTCTCCGTAGAAGCCTTGGTTGATGTCTAGATCTGTACCGCAAATGCCGATTTCTTGGACCCGTAGAAGGGCTTGGGAGGATGATGGGGTCGGCTGGTCTATCTCGTCAAGTCTGATGCTGTTCTTGACCCCTGGAGTTACGGTGAGGGCTCGCATAGTTGTCGGCCACTAGCTCAGTGTTCCTTCGGATTCTTCCAGGTGTTCTTGACGACCCATACCGGCTCGTCGGGATTGAAATATTCCTGGCCTTCCACCTTGTATTTGTCGAGGATCTTCTCGTTCACTTCAACACCGATTCCAGGTCTTTTCGGGACCGTAGCGTATCCGTTCTCGATTTTGGGCTCATCGTTGACGAGTTGTCGTTTCCACGAGGGGAAACAGTCGTAGAAGGACTCCTGGATCAGGAAGTTCGGGATCGTAGCATCCACTTGGATGGTCGCAGCGTTCTGGATTGGACCAAAGGCATTGTGGAAAGCCATTTCGACACCATAGGCTTCAGCGATTCCGGCGACTTTGCGGGCTTGCGTAATCCCGCCAATGTTGGTAAGATCCACTTGGAGAAAATCTGCCAGATTATCGGAGAGCACTTGGACGACTTGTTCCTTTGTGAGAAGTCTTTCCCCAAGGGCAACTCGGAGACGGGTCGCCTCTCGATATTTTTTAAGACCCTCAAGATTGTCGGGGTGTATTGGCTCTTCGACGAAGAGGGGGGAGAATTCCTCCAGCTTTCTTGCTATCATGATTGCGGAGTTGGGATTGAATCTGCCGTGATGCTCGATGAGCAGGTCAACTTTGCCCCCGGTTGCTTCCTGAACCGCTTTGACACGTGAGTGGGCGAGATTGAGATCTTCCTCTTCGATGTAATCATACGCGTTCCCAAACGGGTCGAACTTTAGAGCGGTATAGCCTCTAGCGATCGATTTTCTTGCGGATTCCGCAAACTGGGCTGGTGTGACACAGTTGTCATACCAGCCGTTGAGGTATAGTCGGACTCGTGATCGAACGGCGCCCCCGGTCAGTTCGTAGATTGGCGCTCCGAAGTGCTTCCCGATAATGTCCCAGCAAGCAATATCAAAGGCACTGACAGCAGTTGTTGACTCAAAGGACATGGGCATGTAGAAGTCGTGCTTGTGCCATTCGTGCATATTGCGTTCAACGTCGAGTGGATCTTTTCCCTTGTAGACACGTTCCACCTCTCTCAGTGACTGAATGACCGGTTGGACCCGGAGGGTAGGAACGGCCTCACCAAAGCCCACGGTTCCATCGGAAGTTGTTAATTTCAACAATATGGAGTTGCTTGCCCAGGTGGCGCTTCCAGGAGAGGCTCGTTCGCCTAGCTGGTAGATTTCGACATCGGTAATCTTCAATCCGTGATGACCTGGCTATTCCCTAGGCCCGTATGGGAAGAGGTAGGGAAGATTTGGCTTGTCATTCCAATCAACGTAACACGTCTTGAGCTGCGTATACATCTCTAGTCCATACTTTGATCCTTCAGCGCCAAGTCCTGATTGTCTGAAACCCGTGTGAGCACCCTGAAGCTGCTCCGGCCCGACCTGGTTGATGTAGCATTCCCCAAACTTGATCAAGTGCATCGCCTTCAGAACCCTGGTGTTGTCTTTGGTGAAGACGTAGGAGGCGAGCCCATACTTGGAATCGTTCGCGTACTCAATCGCCTTATCAAAACTATCTACGCTCAACACCGGAACGACTGGACCGAATATCTCGTTCTGAACTATCGACGATTTCTGACCGACGTCCTCGATGATGGTTGGTTCGTAGAACCATCCCTTGGCGCGGCCTTGAGGCTCTTGTCCTCCGATGATCACTTTCCCTCCTTCCGCTCTGGCTTGTTGGACAAACTTGGCGCTGACCTCTCGCTCCTGCTCGCTCACCATTGGCCCGAGATCAGTCTGACCGCTCATTGGGTCACCAATTCTGAGTTCCTTGGCCATTTTCACAAAGGCCGGAAGGAATCTATCCCTCACCTTATCGTCGAGGTAGATTCTCTCGGAGCAGATACAGGTCTGTCCACAATTCCAGAACCGAGCCCAGATAGCACATCTCAGAGCCCAGGACAAGTCTGCGTCGTTCCAGACGATAAAAGGCGCCTTTCCGCCCAGCTCAAGGATGAGTTTCGCTACATGACCGGATGCTCGTTCCATTATTTTCTGGCCCGCCTCGGTGCTTCCCGTCATAGTGATCAATGAAGTGATCTTGTTGGAAACTAGCTCGTCGCCGACCAGGTCTCCACTCCCCGTCACCATGTTCAAAACTCCCTTCGGCAGTCCAGCCTCCTCCGCGAGCCTTACGAGTTCCACAGTACTCAACGGTGTATTGCTCGACGGCTTCGTAACTACGGTGTTTCCTGTTATCAGCGCCGGAGCTATCTTCCTGGCAGCCATCGCGGACGGAAAGTTCCACGGAGTAATAGATGCCACTACACCGAGGGGCAGCTTGAGTATCATTATCGATTGTCGAGGGTTGTCGCTTGGGAGAACGTCTCCCTGTATTCTACGCGCATATTCGCCGTAGTACTCGAAATTCTCCGCCGAACCTTCTATCTCTAGTCTAGATTCGAAGAGGGGTTTTCCCTGCTCTGCAGTTAGAACCTCGGCAAGCCTCTCCTTGTCGCGACGAATGAGCCGTGCAATCTTGAACAGGAAAGAAGCCCTCCTGATCGGAGGCGTATCCTCCCATTTCGGCTGCGCATCTCTCGCAGCTTCCAGCGCCTGCTTAACCTCCTCTCTATTCGCCCGAGGGACCCGGCCAATAACACGCTCGGTCACTGGGTTAACAACGTCAATCTTCTCCTCCGTCTTCGAATGAACCCATTCTCCATCGATATACATTCCAAATGCCTGAAGTCTTGAGTCCGAAGGGGATTTCCTCGTGGACCGGAGAGCTGAAGAGTCTCCTCGTCGATGAGACATTGAAAACTCGCAATCGAAATCTACGGTAAATAGATTACTGTCTAGAGTGACCTTTCACTCTGAATCGGGCTCATTTTTTGGGATGCAGAACTATGAAAAGAACGCAGACCCTTCCGGGAAATTCTCCTCATCAGACACCCCATTCTAGACGGTGGCAACCGGAAAGAAAGGAGGATCCTGATGCCGAAAGCTGTGGACGCCTTAGTTCAGGAGATTGTTGCAATAGTCTTTGTCCGGGTCCGGAAAGATGTTATGGAAAGCCTTCCATCCTTGATGGGGGTTGATCCCTGTCGGGGCGGGCATTAGGTAAAAAAAACCGCTGTCCATAGTCCTAGCGATGCACCTCTGTCCAGGGTAGTTCTGAATTGAGAAAGTCGTTCCGTAGTAGCAGGTCACTCGTGCCCGCAACGAACCCGAGCTCCAAGGCACACGCGACCGGGGTCATATCCGAAGAGCTTCTCCAACGATGCCACGAGGACCTCCCAGAAGCGTTCCGGGTCGTCGCCCAACCTTCTATAAACGAGCAATAACATGGACAGAGATGAAACCGGCTCTGAAGAACATATGAGTCCAACTGACAAGGGTGTTGCTCCTGGTAGGCCCGGTATTCCGCCCCGTTGGACCTCCAGCGCCAAAGAGGGCATAGGAACCTCGGCAAGTTACCAGAGCAGAGTCTGGTTTACAATATCACATGGAATAGTCAATGAGGTCTACTATCCCCGAATTGACCAAGCGAACATCAGGGACATGGAATTACTCGTAGCTGACGGCGACCGGTACTTCTCCGAAGAAAAACGAGACACTGTCAGAAAGATTTCGCCGTTAGAACAGGGTGTGCCCGGCTACAAGCTCGTCAACTCTTGCAAGAAGGGCCGATTTCGAATGACTAAGATCGTCATCACGGATCCAGAACGAGACGTGCTCCTTCAGAAAGTCCTCTTCGACCCTCTCAAGGGCAAACTCGGGGATTACGGAGTCTATACTCTTCTCTCTCCCCACATTGGCAACCGGGGCTATGGAAACAATGGATGGGTTGGGAACTACAAGGGAACACCAATGCTCTTTGCCCAGAGAGAAAACACGGCCCTAGCGCTAGCTTGCTCTTCCCCGTTCAGACGCATGAGCTGCGGATACGTGGGTGTGAGCGATGGCTGGCAGGATATCAGCGCGAACAGGAAGATGACATGGTCATATGCTAACGCCCCGGATGGAAACATCGCGCTGACAGCTGAACTCGACCTTTCGACCAACGATGGTGAGTGCGTAACAGCCCTCGCCTTTGGACGAACACCTGATGAGGCAGGACAAAAAGCCCGAAGCGCAATACTAGGAGACTTCGACGAAGTGCAGAGAGCATTCGTTGATGGCTGGATGGAATCCCGGTCCGTGAGCATGGATCTAGGCAAAACGTACGAGACTGGCTTCGACCTATATCGCGTCAGCAACACTGTCCTACGAACCCACGAGGAAAAATCCTTCCCCGGGGCAGTAATAGCCAGCCTATCCATACCGTGGGGATTCAGCAAAGGAGACGACGACCTCGGGGGCTACCATCTCATCTGGCCCCGAGACCTAGCTCAGGCGGCGGGCGGACTAATCGCCTCGGGAGATATCGACCACGCCAAAGGAACCCTCCTCTATCTCATGTCCACCCAAGAAGAAGATGGTCACTGGTTACAGAACATGTGGCTGGATGGAACGCCCTTCTGGGGAGGAATACAAATGGATGAGACCGCTTTTCCCATACTAGTTGCAGATCATCTCATGCGCGTCAACGCCCTCACCGGACTCGACACCTGGCCCACGATTCGCCGAGCCGCGGGGTACCTAGTACGCAACGGACCCGTAACACAACAAGACAGATGGGAAGAAGACGGCGGGTACTCACCATTCACTCTCGCCGTGGAAATAGCCGGACTGCTCGCCGCGGCCGGTTTTGCAGAAGAGAAGGGCGATTATGGCTTGGCCACATATCTCAAGGAGACTGCTGATAGCTGGAATGAGAACATAGAGAGATGGACCTACATTGCCGAAACAGAGCTAGCGAAGAAAGTCGGGGTCAAGGGCTACTATGTCAGAATCGCGCCTGCGAATGCTACCGATTCGGAACTTCGAGCTTCGGCTTTTGTGGGCATAAAGAATCGGGGCCCAGGACAAGACGCTCTGCCACTAGAGCAGATAGTGAGCGTTGATGCACTTGCGCTAGTCCGATTTGGATTGAGATCCCCTAAAGATCCGAAAATACTCGACACGGTCAAAGTAATAGATGCGATGTTGAAAAAAGACACGAAGACTGGGCCAGTCTGGCACAGGTACAATTTTGACGGTTACGGCGAGCACGATGATGGCTCACCCTTCGACGGCACAGGCGTTGGAAGAGGATGGCCCCTGCTAGCAGGTGAACGAGCGCACTATGAACTCGCTCTGGGAAACGTCGAAGAAGCTCAACGGCTCCAGCATGTCATGGAATCACAAGCTAGCCCCGGAGGACTAATCCCGGAACAAGTCTGGGATGCAGAAGAAATCCCGAACAGAGGCCTCCGCAACGGCCGACCAGCAGGGTCCGCGATGCCTCTGGTTTGGGCCCACGCGGAATACATCAAGCTCGTCCGGTCATTGCACGAACGAAAGGTCTTTGACATGCCACCTCAGCCAGTGGCGAGATACCAAACAAACAAGACACCATCCAAATTCGCCCCCTGGAGGTTCAACCATAAATGCCGGACCATTCCTCTCGGAAAAATTCTGAGGATTGAGGTCCTAGCCCCTGCCACGGTCCACTGGAGCGATGACGAATGGCGGACAACAACCGACAGCAAGACCATTGACACAGGACTTGGGATACACTTTGTGGACTTGCCCACTAGCGGATTGTCACCCGATTCGAATATCTTCTTCACCTTCTTCTGGCCAGAGGCTAACAAGTGGGAGGGAACAGACTTTCAAGTGACATTGGGAGCACGGTCCCCGCTGATTGTTCAAACTGAAACGTAAAACTTAGCCATCATTGTTAGCCCAGAGCAGAGGCGCTTTCCAGACCATGGATCCGGTTATCGAACACGAACTACTGACGCCATACGACGTCCACCTCTTCAAAGAAGGAAGACACTTCCAACTCTATGAGAAACTTGGCTCCCATCCCATCCAGCTCAACGGGGAAGAAGGCACTCAGTTCGCGGTGTGGGCTCCTAATGCCAAACAAGTCCATGTGATCGGGGATTTTAACCAATGGCGGAACGACAGCCACCCTCTGAAACTTAGAAGCGACGGTTCTGGAGTTTGGGAAGGATTCATACCCGGACTCGCGAGAGGCGCGCTCTACAAGTACCATATCGAATCCCGAATCCATGCCGGATATTCCATGGAGAAAGGAGACCCGTTCGCCCTACTGTGGGAAATCCCGCCTCGAACAGCATCAGTGGTATGGGATCTCAAACATTCTTGGGATGATAAGGAATGGATAAAGGACCGGTTGAAGAAGAACTCTCTAGACTCACCCTTCGCCATCTACGAGATCCATCTCGGATCCTGGAAGCGGGTCCCGGAAGACAAGCAGCGATGGCTAACATACAGAGAGTTGGCGAGAGACCTGCCGGGCTACCTAGAAGAGATGCAGTTCACCCATGTAGAATTCATGCCGGTGATGGAGCATCCCTACAGTCGGTCTTGGGGCTACCAGACGCTGGGCTATTTCGCGCCCACGAGCCGGTTCGGCATACCGGAAGACTTCATGCACCTTGTCAATGAGCTCCACGGAAAAGGATTTGGAGTAATCCTCGACTGGGTCCCGTCACACTTTCCCTCGGACGCTTACGGACTAGCCTACTATGATGGTTCTCACCTCTTCGAGTATTCTGACCCTCAAAAGAGACACCATCCTGATTGGAAGAGTTTCATCTTTGATTTTGGAAAGAACGAAGTTCGATCTTTCCTGACGAGCAGCGCGATCTTCTGGCTTAACAAGTACCACGCCGATGGACTCAGAGTCGATGGAGTAGCCTCAATGCTATACTTGGACTACTCCCGTAAGAAGGGTGAATGGTCGCCTAACATGTATGGTGGTCGGGAAAACCTGGAAGCTCTATCATTCATCAAGGATCTCAATCAGGCAGTATACCGTTCTCATCCTGACGTCCAAATGATCGCGGAAGAATCAACCGCGTGGCCCATGGTATCAGGCCCAACCTACGTAGGAGGGCTGGGCTTCGGTATGAAGTGGAACATGGGCTGGATGCATGACTCACTGGAATACTTCGCAAAAGACCCCATCTACAGGAAGCACCATCAGGACCAGCTCACTTTCAGTCTCTGGTACGCCTTCTCGGAAAACTTCATTCTACCATTATCTCATGATGAAGTCGTCTACGGGAAGCGTTCTCTACTCGACAAGATGCCAGGTGATACCTGGCAAAAGTTCGCCACCCTCAGACTCCTGTACGGTTACATGTACGGTCATCCCGGGAAGAAACTCCTCTTTATGGGTGGAGAATATGGGCAGAGGAACGAATGGGACTTCGAGAAGAGCCTCGATTGGCATTTACTAGAACAGGAACCGCATAGGAGACTCCAACAATGGGTGAAAGACCTCAACAGGATCTACCAAGCTGAAGAGGCGCTGCACCAGCTGGACTTCGAGAGAAGGGGCTTCGAGTGGGTGGACACCAAAGACTGGGAAAAAAGCATAATCAGCTTCGTCCGGAAAGAAAAGACCCACCACACTCAAGTCCTAGTCGTGCTAAACTTCACCCCAATGCCCAGAATGAACTATCGGCTGGGAGTTAGCGGAAGCGAATACTGGAAGGAAATCCTGAACAGTGATGCCGCTGAATATGGCGGTAGCGGCCAGGGCAATCTTGGCGGAGTAAGCACCGAGGCTCATCCATTTCACGGCAAAGAACATTCAATTCGGATTAGTCTACCACCTCTGGGGGTCCTGTTTTTCAAGAACGAAGATTGAGCGTAGCTTGGATAACACTCAGTTTGTCGCTGACTTTCCGCCTTTGGAATAGACCGTTCGCTTCATCGACAATTGCTTCGCCTTTGCGTAACGGGCAAGTGCCATTAGACCCGCGTTCTTCCATCTGAACTTCTCTTCAACTCTACTCCTGCAGTTCTCCCTAATCATCGATCCAAAACGCGGGTTCTTGCCGACCATTTCTCTCATAGGCTTGGAAGGAATCGTTTCCATCAAATAGTTCATGTCTTCTTCTCCACGCTGTGATGACTCATCGATCTTCATCGCAATGATCATGGAAATCAGAGCAGTGGATAGAGATGTGGCGTCCTCGGGTGGAGTCAAGATTCCTGTTCCCCTACCGCCGTATTTTTGGATGTCGAGAACTGTTTCTCTAAGGCCGCCGACGTCGGCCCCAACGACCGGGTTCCCGGTGATCATTGCTTCGAGGGCACTGATTCCGAAGGGCTCCGCTCTTGAGGGCATTGCGTAAACATCCGCTGCGACATGGGAGAGGAGATAGACGCGACGGTCTCTGCCGAAAATGATTCTAACATTCCTCGGATAACTGGCAGCAATCGCGCTGGTTGATTTGGCTGAGTCCGAATTATTTGAGGACAAGAGGAAAAACAGAAACTTGGTGCTGGGAAGTGTTTTGAGAACGTGTGGGATCGCGTCAAGGAGTATGTCGATCCCTTTCTGCGGGCTCAATCTCCCCGTCATGAGAACGAGGGACCCATCCTCTTCAAAAGGCTCGATCAGCCCCTTGCTCTCACTTTGATGTTGTTGAGATCTATCGAGATTGTTTTCATCATTTATCGGTCTCGCTTGAGCCAGGCCTTGAGTGAGGAGCTGCCTCCTAAGGTCCCAGCGATTTGGAAAGTGACCATTCAGATCGATTGGTTTCTGACTAGGTTGTTCAACTCGAACCAATGAATGGATCTCTTCGTTATTCCAATCGCATCCATTGTAGACGTGTCCACTCTTCCCAGCGATCACGTTCCCTACATAGTCGGAAACGTCATCGGTCAGGTAGGATCTGCTCACGGAAGTGACATAATCCGCCTCGTAACATCCGAACCTCTCTAGGGAATCGTGACAGTACTCTTCCCAGACCTGACGATAACCAAGTGTGAAGACCCCCTTCCTTCCAATCATTACATCATGTTGAAGATCCTTGATTCCACTCCATGCCTCCGACCCGTAATGCCAAGGCAAGGAAACATGCCCGAGCAGATGGATCGTGAAGACTAGTGGAACTGTCACTCGATTCTCCTCGAGAGACTGTTTTACAGCCACCGCTGCAGGAATCATGTGCCAATCATGGGCGTGGATTAAGTCGGGAAGGCCGCTGCGCGACCCGCTGGCAAGAAGGTAGTCGGAGTACGTCTTCATTGTTCTCGCGAACAAGCTCATTTTTTCAAACATGACGTCGCGATCGTAGAGAGTTCGATCATCGAGCCACCTACGAGTCTGGGGATCCAAGCCCTTCACGAGGACGAAGTGGACTGAATCTCTGAAGCCCTCCTCAACCCCGGCTAAGTAATGATAATGGACATGGTTTGTTCCTGTCCTGAATCCGTTCGCGATGAAAGTCGTCTCCTCCCTCAGACTGTAAGCCGTTCTCAGATCATCGTCTAGCTGCCTCCCATGACTCGGGAGGAAAACCGTGACCTCTAGCTTGGAGTCCTCGGCCAGGGTCCTGGCAAGTCCCGCGACAGCCTCTCCCAAACCGCCAGCTTGTGCGAGTCCAGCGCACTCATAACTAAGCATCCAAACTCTAGTTACTTGACCCGTCCCCCGACTCAGTGATGGTTGCGGAGTCACTCTACTCGTCATCATCGCAGACAGTCAGTGATCGCTTCTAAAGGATAATAAAGAGAGAAAGCCTAAAACAAAAACATCCAACATCATTACTCGGAAATAAGTTGATGCCAAAGGCCAAGAGTTTGAAGGAAACAACCGGCGTACTTCGAGATGTTCCGCCGCAGAATGCGTTCTATTTCTACAGATCGATAGGAGCCCCAACAGGAGCGGCGGCCCGAAACCTGTCCGACTTCGTCGGAGTCTTGAGCACCATTGATATTACCTCCATCCAGTTCCACATTGGCCGCGGAGATTTTGGGAACTGGCTCAAGATGCTAGGTGACGATACGCTTGCTCAACAAATCATGGGTCTGAAGGAGAAGAGGCTTTCTGGAGAACTACTCCGCATACGTCTTGTGGAGACGGTTAAAACGAGAATCAGCCAGCTCCAAAAAAGAAAAATTTAGGCCTGGATGCTGGCGCAAGATCATTTTAGTTACGCCTCCTTGAAGTTTAGAAGGCTTAGTATGAACATGGCATGGGACCATGCCAAGGGCGAGGCGGAGACCGGCTCTCCGTTTTCCCTGTCGACCTGTTCTGCGAAGAGCTTGAGTTCATCAACGTGTCTGGCAGACCAGTCGATCAGGGTCTTGGCTTTTTGGTAGTTGCCGAGCTGGCAATGGTACAGTGCCATCCAGAGTGTCGTAATGAACCAAGGGTTGCCTCCATGGTAAACGTCACTGGGATATCTTCCGATCCCTTCGGTGGGGTAGCGGAAGGCGTTTTCGATCTGATGGGCCGTGCTCAGCATTCGAGGGTCATCAGGCTGTAGTACGCAAAACGGGAAGGACAGCCCCATGATTGCAGTGTCAATGTCATTGTCCGTCGGCTTGACTGATTTCAGGAAACGATTATTCTGTTCATTCCAGAGATGCTTCAGAATGGCACTCTGCAAAATTCCATTCTCTTCCTTCCAAGAAACCGCTAGAGCGTCATGTCCGAGGACAGACGCTACGTCTGCACTCTCTCTCAAGGCCCCGTATACCGCCGAGTTTGTGTAGGTATGCAGTGCACTCTTCTCTTCCCAGAGGTCCAGCGACGGCCCGACAAGACCTGTTTCCGGGTCCCTTCCAAGCAAAAGATGTTCGACGCCTTTCTTTATGGTAGGCCAAACGTCTTCCAGAAAATCCCGATTCCTCGTCAACTCGTAGTGCTGTCCGATGCCCCACAAGATTGTGGCGCACTGGTCCTCCTGCTCTCCCCAGGAGGGAGCGGGGGTCCTTTCAATATGGTATCTTTGATTCCATCCACCATTCGACTCCTGAGCTTCTTTGCACCAACGATAGAAGGCTTCTGCATCCTTGTGATAGCCGCAACGGTCTAGCGCATATGCGACATATGTCCCGTCCCGGGACCAGACGTATCTATAATCTGGCTCTAGCGTCGGGGCGGCGACAATTCCTCCGAAATCGGGAGATACAAGTGTCCTCAGAGTTAGAAGAGACCTTCTGAGCAGGTCCTCCCAAGCCTCTGGAACTCTAACGACTTGCGCCTTTCTAAGCCAGTCTTGACAGTATATGTTGACATCGTTAACCATCTCTGGAAGCGAACTCTTCCTTGCAGTATCAATCAGAAACAAAGCGTCTTGCTTGTTGTGTGCGAAGCACATCAAGAGAACAAGTTGTTCCTTTACGCCTGGATTCAGACTTCCAAGATCCCACTTAAGACAGGAGTTTACTCCTCTCGTCCCTGAATAGAGGGCGAGGGAGTTTCCCCAAAGCTTGCCATCTTTTGCGTCCACGAAGGCATCCGATCCCTCTTCGTGGACACCGCACTGGTGGGCAGAGGAGCGTCTCTCACCTCCAAAGGCGAACCAATAGTTTCGCTTGTAGGAGACGATCGTGTCAGATTTCTGGTCGTAGTAGCAGGCGTCACCGATGGGTGTTTCAGCTATGTCGAAATCGTTGTAATAGAGGAAGCTTGTGTCAATGGGAGCCAGGTTCTTGTTGACTATCTCAAAAACCCTGACGAGAGCATCATTGTTGGGCAGGACAAAATCTGTGGCCTTTACCTCGAAACCATCACGATCATTAGTGAAAGTTGTTTCACAAATTGTGCTATCAGGAAGGTATCTCTGTTTTCTTTTCCAAGGATCGTCCGTCAACCAGCTGAAGGATTGGTTCTCACCCTTCCCGCATGTGATTCCCGGCAGAGATCCTCGAACATGCTGAGGATAGTTGTGTGTGGGCCAGAATAGGTGCCTGAGCTCTCCGTTCTTCCCAATGGTAATTAGAGTGGAACGATTGCCCATCGGGGCCTGTTGACTTGTCGACAGCATCTGCCGTGCCTTTCTTCAAGAGCATCCGGTCTGCGAAACATAAAGGGCTTCGGTATCGCAACCACTTCTTACGAAGGAACAGCCGCAATCAGCGTGTTCGAGCACTCTCCCGCAATACCAACAGTGAACGGAGTGCGTTCCCGTTACAATCCCGCGGCCATAGGTGGATCTGAAGGAAGGCGTTCACTTATCTCATAGGCTTTGCGGCCTTCTTTTCGATGGTTGAGATCGCATTATCATGGCGGCTAATCTCTAGATGACACCTGGATCACAATTGTGAATCGCAATATCAGATCTTGCACTAAGAGCGGAATAGATCAGTGGTCAGAGCCTTCACTCACTACACCTTCTAGGCACTTTATACGTGACCGGCCTCACTCCTTTGTGGAGGCCGGACGCGGGTATTATTGATCTAGAACTCGCGTGAACCTTGAAGGCCGTTGTTCTAGCCGGGGGAGAAGGAACCCGCCTACGACCTCTCACCTTTACCCGGCCCAAGTCAATGCTTCCGCTGGGTCCCAACCCAATAATCCACTCCGTCCTCTCCCATCTGTCCCGGAATGGATTCCACGACATTATCATCATCGTTGGCTATCTCAAAGATCAACTAATGGGTTATCTTGGAGATGGCTCCCAGTTCGGGGTCAGAATCACGTATGTTGTCGAACCGGACGGAGGCGCATTCGGAACAGCTGGAAGCCTGAAACTGGCCGCTCACCTCTTGGACGACACATTCCTCGTCGTCCAATCCGACACAATTAGCGAAATCTCCTTGACCGACATGACTCGCTTCCATTCGGACAGGGGTGGGGAAGTCTCCATAGCTCTTACTGAAGTGGAAGACCCGTCGCTCTATGGGGTCGCGGTGCTGGGGAAGAGAGAGGAAATTGTCAAGTTTCTAGAGAAGCCAGTACCAGGCACAGCGCTTAGTAACCTTGCGAGTACTGGCTTCTACATTCTCGAACCAGATGTCGTCGATTACATAGAGGATGAAAAGTGGGACTTTGCTCGTGACCTGTTTCCCTACTTGATGAGAATAGGTGAACGTCTCTTCGGGTTCTCTTCCAAGTCCTTCTGGGTGGATGTGGGAGAACTGAAAGGCTACTTGATAGGAGCTGGCTGGGTCCTGGGAAAACTAGCCCAGAATCCCCCTATAGACGCGAGAGCACTCGGCAATTCTGAACCATCGGTTTTCGTGAGGGGAAGCGTCAAGATTGGTCAACGCGTCCAGATTTCGGGTCCATCATGGTTCGACAATAACGTCGTGATTGGAGATGATGTTAAGATCCAGCCTGGAACGGTCTTGAAAGAGGATTCTCAGATACGCTCACGGACACGCTTGGAGCAAACGGTGACTTTTCGTCATACGGAAATCGGAAGCAATTGTTCAGTAAGATTTGCAATAATCGGTGAGCGAGCGATCGTGGGCGACAATGTAACCATTGATAGAGCCATCATAGGGCAGGGTTGCACGATCGGAGACCGAGCAAAGATTCTTCCCGGGAGTCGATTGTGGCCTAATACCAGGGTTGAAGCGGACGCCACTGTGGACGGGATCATGGCGGTCCCAAGAGACAAGTCATTCTACTTTGACACTGGTCTTGGACAATATTCGGGAATACTCGCCTCCTCAATTGGAGAATTCCTAGAGGCCCTCAAAATCGTGCCATTAGAATCTCTGGAGTACCATATTGGACGGAGGGATTTTGAGAAATGGACGAAGGATGTGTTGGGTTCGATTCAACTCGCCGATAATATCAGGACCCTTAGACGGTCTCAGTCTAAAGGCGAAGAGCTCCGCCATCAGCTGATTGACTTTGTCGTAGAATGGGCTGAGACAGTCTCTTCTCCGCAGGAAACCTCTGACCAGCAGAAACGGCCTACCTGGCCACTAACGACTGTGTAGCCGTTAACCCGGGAGAATCCATAGAGAACTCCCATCTCAGAACGCAGTGAAATTAGGCGCTTGCTTGCTGTGACTATGTGTAAGTTTGGTCGACGGACGAGATCTCAACAATTGAGACAGCTAAAATCATGAATCAAGCCCGAGAACGGGGAACTCAGAAGGGAACCGAACTTCCGGTTCGACTCCCACCAATCTAGAACTAATCCGGATATTGTTTCTCCAACCAGAGCTGAAGGTCAGCGCTACGGTCAAAACACAGGTTCATCGGGACGAAGATAGGCGTCTAAAGTAGTCCCAAATAGAAGGTCCACGGGAACAGCCTCACTTTGCCAGCCTCGACCCGAAACTGGAAACCAGCTGGCCCCATACAGCCTTCTTGGCACCTTCAGCTGAGAGAAGAGAGGTCAAGGTCTCGGCACGCCCTCGCAGAGGCGCTCAGTCAGGCGCTTCTAGCAGCTGACCCTCGGACAATTCTAAGGAATAAAGTGAAAGTGAGAAGGAACGAGCTTGAGATCGGAGCGTTTTCTTTCAAACTCTCAGAGTTCAGAAGAGTGCTGGTCATTGGTGGAGGAAAAGCGAGTGCAGGAATGGCTTTAGAAATTGAACAGATTCTTGATGGTTGGATAACGGGCGGCTCCGTGAACATTCCTGCTTACACTAAGCCATGGCCCAAAAGCAAACGGATCAACTTCAACCCAGCATCTCATCCAATCCCAAGTGAAGATGGTGTTCGAGGAGTCAAAAACATGCTTCGGCTGGTTGAGCAACCTTCCGAAGAGGACTTCGTGATCTGCTTGATCTCGGGCGGAGGTTCGGCACTCATGCCACTCCCCTCCACCGGATTACCCCTCTCAGACAAGCAGAAGACGACAAACCTTCTCCTGAAGTCAGGGGCGAAAATCGATGAGATCAACGCTGTGAGGAAGCACCTCTCCGACTTCAAGGGAGGACGTCTCGCAGAAAAATTGCACCCTGCCACAGTCGTATCACTCATCATATCCGATGTCGTAGGAGACAAACTCGAATCGATAGCTTCCGGCCCGACTGTACCAGATGACACAACCTACGCGGACGCCTACACAATCTTGCAAAGGCGCGGACTATGGCGAACAGTCCCTAGTTCGGTTAGAAAGCGAATTCAGAAGGGAACGGAGGGCAAACTATCTGAGACTCCGAAGGGGAGGTCACGGATCTTCAAACGGGTCCACAACGTCCTCGTCGGAACCAACAAGGAATCATGCCACGCCGCGGCCGAGGTTCTTGAGAAAAGGGGATATCACTCATTGATACTTTCGACGAGACTTCAGGGAGAAGCAAGAGAAGTAGGCAAGAAATTGGCCGGTATTTGCATCGGCATCCGCGAAAACCAGCTTCCAGTCGCCCCTCCCGCCGCAGTGGTCGCTGGCGGTGAAACCACCGTGACAGTCCACGGAAAAGGACGTGGCGGACGAAACCAGGAGCTTGTTCTGTCGGCGGCTTCTTCGATTCGAAGGATACCGGGGATACTTGTCGCCTCTATTGGGACAGATGGCGTTGATGGTCCAACTGATGCAGCGGGTGCCGTTGCTGACGGTACCACCGTTGAAAGAGGTTTGAAAAAGGGAATGGACGCCGATACTTTTCTTCGAGAAAACGATTCCTATTCCCTCTTCAACAAGCTCAACGATCTGATAATCACCGGTCCTACAGGAACCAACGTCAACGACATTCTCATCGCGATCGTAGGATCCGCAGATCAAAAGAGTGATACCACAAGACGATCCCTGGGACAGTGAACGCAATGTCGAAGAGGATTACTGGTGATTCCGAGATTACGGATCTGAAAGCGAGACAGGTTCTCGATTCTAGAGGAAACCCCACCGTAGAGGTGGATGTTTGGACTCGAGATGGAAGCAAGGGACGGGGAACTGTGCCCTCAGGGGCATCGACAGGAATCCACGAAGCCTTGGAGCTACGTGACGGCGATATGAAGCGATTTCATGGCAAGGGAGTACTGAAAGCCGTCTCTAACGTGAATAATAGAATCAGATCCCGCGTTATCGGCAAAGACGCCAGCGCCCAGCGAGAGATCGATGAACTGATGATCGCAGTTGATGGAACACAGAACAAGAAGAGGTTGGGTGCGAATGCGATTCTTGGCGTTTCGATGGCAATCGCGAGAGTCGCGGCATCATCGCAGGGGAAGCCAGCTTACAAGTACCTGAGAGACCTGCCCAGCTACAAGCTCCCTGTGCCGATGATGAATGTGATAAACGGGGGAAAACATGCAGGCAACAAGCTCGCAGTGCAAGAGTTCCAGATAGAACCTGTCGGAGCATCCAGTTGTTCCGAGGCTATCAGAATAGGAGATGAAGTATACCAGTCTTTGAACAAGGTTCTCAGGGACAAGTATGGTCCGAGCGCGATCAACGTGGGAGACGAAGGAGGCTACGCCCCACCATTGGAGATCACAAGCGACGCGCTCGAGGCAATTCTTCAAGCAATATCAGACGCGGGCTATGATGAGTCAACCGTTCACATCGGCATCGACGCGGCCTCATCCAGCTTTTACAACAAAAAAGATTCAACCTACCAACTCGATGGGAAGAAACTCTCTAGTCAAGAACTAGAAGACTACTACGAGGACCTGGTGAGAAAATACCCGATCAGGACCTTAGAGGATCCTTTTGACGAAGACGACTTTGAACACTTTGTGCAGATAACCAGGAAGCTTGGAAACCGAGTCAAGATTATCGGGGATGATCTTTACGTTACAAACCCGGAACGGATCAAGAGAGGGATACAGAAGAACGCGACCAATGCGATTCTGATCAAGCTTAACCAGATAGGAACGGTGACAGAGACTTTGGACGCTATCGAAATGTCCAAAAAAGCTGGCATGGACATTGTCGTATCACATAGATCGGGCGAGACAGAGGACACTTTCATCTCCCACCTTGCAACCTCTCAAGAGAGCCTCTTCATCAAGACAGGCGCGCCAGCAAGGGGCGAGAGGACTGCCAAGTACAACGAGCTGCTCAGGATCGAAGAAGAACTCGGAAGCAGCGCGCTTTTCATGGGCACGACCCTGAAATGATTCTTCCTATTCTCGTCTATCTCAGAAATCCACCGCTTCTAAGAAGACCAGCAACGATCTTCTTCTCGGCGATAGACAATTGTTGAAGAGGCTCCTTCAAGGGTCCAACCGGCATTCCGATAAGGCTCATTGCCTCTTTCAACGCCGCAGGATATTTTCCGACGCTTAACGCCATGATTATCGGCAAGAGCTTTTCCTGAGACTCTCTTGCTCCCTCGAGGTCGCCTTTCTTGTAGTCATCGAATATCTTGCTGGCAATCTTGGGGGCAACGTTCGCGGACCCAATTATCGCACCGCTTCCGCCAAACTCGAGATTAGAGTATGCCATCGCGTCCGAGCCCGCGAAGATCGCGATCTTGGTCCCACTCGTCTTTAGAAACCTGAGAAGATTCAGAAAATTGTATTCTGTGTATTTCATTCCGACGACGAGTTTTTCCTCTGCCAACCGTTGCACCGTCTCCGGAGCGACAAATGAGTGAGTCCATTCGGGAATATTGTAGATCAAAAGAGGAAGATCGATGGCTTCCGAGATTGTCTTGAAATGGCGGTAATGTCCTTCATCGGTCGTAGTGAAATAATATGGTGGCGTGGCTATGACGGCATCGGCGCCGGCCTTTTTCGCGTCCGTTGAAAGCTGTACGGCATTCTCGATAGAGGAGTCAGAAACGCCTGCCACAACCGGGACTCTCCTAGCGACCTGGTCAACTACTGTTTCGACTAGAATGTTACGCTCCTTTCGAGAGAGAAGAGCAAATTCACCTGAGGTGCCCAAGGGGAGGAGGCCGTCTATTCCGGCCTCAATGTGGAAATCAACGAGTTTTCTTGTGGTTGCTTCGTCGACTCTTCCCTGCTTTGTTAGCGGCGTAGGAATTGGAGTCCAGATGCCTTCAAGCGTCAGCTTCATTCCTGCGCGAGTCCACCGGGTTTCGATTTAACCGTTGCAGAACGCGAGAGTGCCACGGGAAAGGGTTTAACCGACTTGTTAGGTGAGTTCGTTCAGTCCGAATAGTTGACGTATGAAAATCTAGGAGTACATGATGATCATGCTGGTTGACCTAGCCAGGGCAGCATTGATAATCGTGCTAGGAGTAATCTTCGCTTATCTCTACGGGTTCATCGAGCACGGCTATATTCCTCCCGCTGAACACCTCGTCCTTCGATTCTTCAACCATTTCTCGAACTATCACATCATCATGTTCGGATTGTTCTCCGCCCTACCACTCGCGGTGCTCATCTACGATCCATCTTGGGTTGGAGTCTTGATCGCTTTCGGGCTCTGGGCCTTCCTCCCGCTCGGGGAGGACATTTCGTGGTACCATTTTGCGGGAGCGTGGCCTGGTCCGCAGGACTGGACTTCATGGGGAGGAGGGTACTACGTGAAAAAGCGCTGGCTGCCGAAGTGGTATCTTATTAACTCGATAGCCACGCTGCTCTTCTACACGCTTGCCTTTGCAGTTGCGACCCTGTGAGACTGGATAATTTCTGCTTCGGCATGTCTGATGCCGAGCTTGACAATCCGAACTTTCACTTTCTCGCCCGGGGACGCTCCCGGGACGAAGACGAGTAGTCCGTTAAGCCGTCCCAGCCCTCGGCCGTCCCTTGACTTTTGCGTGACTTCAAGTTCTGCCTCGTCGCCTTCCTTCAATCCGTGGAACGTTGACAAGATCGGTTTCTGACCCGGGCCCCTAGTTGATCTTCGGCTTTTGTTGGACGATGTTTAAGACTGTTGCTCAATCGCATCCTTTGATCAAAGGCGCTGATTCTGCCCTCTGTTAGAACTGACCCTCCTGTCGCTCGCACGCGAGCAAGACCCGCAACAACTAGCTTCGATCGTGCCAGGTGGAAATATCGACCGCGCAAGGTAAGACTCCTGCTAATCGCAGAGTCTCCGCCCTCCTCAGGAGGCTTCTTCTATTTCGCAAAGACAATCGGAAAGGACCATCTCTTTCGCGAGACGATGAAGGCCCTAGAGTTATGGCCAAAAAACGAACCTATGCGTAGGGACACTGACAAGCGGCCCATGCTACTACGATTTCAATCAACAGGTTTCTACCTCTTAGACACATGTATCTTTCCGGTAGACAAGCTGCGCACAACCGAGAGGAGAAGGGCGGTTCTGCAGCAAATCCCTCGTTTGCTCAGCGATGTGATCGAGGCTAATCCGACTCATATCCTCATCGTGAAATCCTCGATTTTTGACCCGATAGGTGCGGCGCTAAGAGGGTCTAAGCTGTGGGGTCGAGTGCTAAACACTGGACCAGTGCCCTTTCCTTCTCACGGGAATCAAAGCAAATATCGTTCCATGTTGAGGCGAGCGCTGCGTACCGCTGGCCCACGATCAGCCGATTGAGTCTGACTGGTCACTTGCGCGAGTTCCCTTGGGTTACGGTGTGGCTAAGTTGCTCGTCTCCAAGGTGTCGTTACTAATCATGGTGCCTCATCGTGAGTGAAATCAGTATAGAGAAAGTAGTCGTGGAGCTAAACGGCTTCCGACAACGAACTGCAATGATCAAGGAAGAGATAGCTAAGGTCAGCAGGGCTCTCGGCGAGCGAGCTGCCCAGCTCAACGACATAGTCGGGAAGAGCTTGTCGAGCCTTCGCGAACAGCTCGGCGGAACCACGCTTACAGGCTATCTTGCGTTGCAAGGAAAATACAGTTCAGGCGAGATAAACGAGCAAGACTACAGCTCACAGAGAGACTACTACAAGAGCGAGATGCAGAACATGCTCAGACGACTCGACGAGACGAGGAAGCTGATGATGCTCATGGCCCAGCTGGACTCACGACAACCAGGATCAGGACCCTCTGGTCCGCAAAGGCCTCCTGCCCCGACCAACTAGTTTCTTTCCATTCTTCTCCTTCTATCATGACAGCTAAGCTAGGCTTCGAATAATTCTAGCTGATCATATCCTGCGAGCTTTCAACCAGTAGTATTCGAAATACCTGTCCATAACTCCCGCAAACTCTTCATCTGATAATCGAAACGCGATTCGCGATCCAGGCTCGTTAGGGGTCTCAAGGTTCCAGAGATATGTCAGGACTGTGTCTCTACCATCCACGGCACAAACGTTGTAGGGTTTTGGAGACTCTTCGTTAGGCTCCTGTATCACTCCGACTTCTGCCTCATCAGAAAGTAGTGACAAGCTCTTCTGGTCGACGAAGCGTGGATTGACAAACGACAGTATTTTTACCGATACACCTCTCTCTCGAGCAGTTTTCAACGAGGCCCGAAGATCCTCGACGTCCTTTGGGATCAGAGTCGCGAATTGAAGATAGGCGCGGGTCTTTGCAGTCGATACGATCTCTCCAATCTTATCGGAAATCTTGTCCCCTCCATGGATGACCCAAAGGCTGATGTTCTTCACGACTTCGCGGCGTTCGTAGATTGCTTGAAGATCTTGCTTCATCAGGTTGGTGAACGCGACCATTTCGGATTGTTTCTGTTCAAGCTCTAGTTCCGCAACCGACCTAGGTGGATTCGCCTCGTACACAACCGGTCTCCCAGGCCGAGCTCTGATCCACTTTCTCTTCTCCAAGCCTTCTAGGGTTCCATATACTCGTGCGTAGGGGATTTGTACGCTCTCGCTAATCTCGAAGGGGGTTGCGGGTCCGTCGAATACGAGCTTGAGATAGGTTTTGATCTCGTATTCTGTTAGTCCGTGGTCTTTGAGTATGCGGTGGAGGTTTTCGTCGATCCGGGACATGGTTGCGCTGGGTGACCTACTTTTTTGCGTAAATCGGGTAGCGAGTATTAGAGTTATTCTACTAAAATAGGTAACGTACATTGGAGTGTCATGTTGACTGCCGCCGGGACAGCTCGACCCAGTATTTTCAGCCAAGGCTTGTTCGGGGGCCTATTTTCCTAAGATAGCGTAGGAATCCCAGCCCATGTTCTTGGAAAAACGCGTGAAGATAGGGTATGGCCTGACCTTGGTTCCTGCCTCTCCGAGGGTGATGGAATTTTCACGTTTAAGTAACGTTTCTAGACCTAGATGAGAACATGGCGGACATGAAGTACACTCCACTAGGCAGCACGGGCGTCGACGTCTCTGTCCTAGCTCTCGGCGCGATGACTTTTGGCGAGAAAGACACCTGGAAGCTCGGAGGACTCGATCAGGGAACAGTCAACAAGATGGTCTCCCGCGCCATCGATGCGGGCATCAACTTCTTCGACACAGCGGACGTGTACGACGAAGGAGAGTCAGAGAAGACTCTCGGAAAGGCCCTCCAACCGTACCGGGACAAGATCCTGATCGCGACCAAGGTCAGAGGCAAAAGTGGTACCGGAATCAACGAGATAGGCCTGTCTAGACATCACATTCGCCAAGCCATCCGTCAAAGTTTGACCAGGCTAGGCACTAGTTGGGTGGACCTGTACCAGTTCCATTCCTGGGATGCCCACGTCCCAATCGACGAATCAATAGAGACTATGCAGGACCTAGTCGAAGAAGGCCTCGTAAACTATCCAGGCGTATCGAACTTCACCGCCTGGCAAACGGCCACCGTCCAAGCAAGGGCGCAAGAAAGAGGCTTTTCCAGGTATGAAACCGCGCAGATGAACTACAGTCTTCTCAACCGGGACATCGAGCATGAGATTCTTCCGTTTCTCAATTATAGCAAGATGAGCCTCCTTGTCTGGAGCCCGCTACATGGCGGCGTCCTCAGTGGAAAATATTCCAAAGAAACGAAGCCTCCTGGGACTAGAGCGGGCAACCGTGGACTGTTCTTTCCCTTCTTCGATGAGCAGACAGGCTTTGATATCGTAGAGCGTGTCAAGCAGGTCGGCAAAGAACAAGATGCAACTCCAGCGCAAGTAGCGCTTTCCTGGCTGTTATCGAAGGGCCACATAGTCCTTGTTGGAGCGAAGAACATGGAGCAATTCGAAGAGAACCTCGGCGCGATTGACGTCAACCTCTCCAACGACCAAATCGGGAAACTAGACGAGCTTACGAGACATCGAGTTCAATATCCGAACTGGATGATCGAAAGGCAAAGCTCTGGACGGACCTTTCCAGCCTCAGACCCGGCGTGGAACAGAAAGAGTTAGCGGAGAGAGATATCATAATGGAATCACATCAAGTGTATGGAAAGGATCGCGAAGTCGCTACGCTAGGAGGCGGATGCTTCTGGTGCACAGAAGCCATCTTCGACCAACTGAAAGGGGTAGAGAAGGTTGAGTCAGGCTATTCAGGAGGTAAGGTCCCGAATCCATCATACGAAGACGTCTGCACTGGAAGTACAGGACACGCCGAATCAATCCAGATAACATTCAACCCAAAGCAGATCTCATTCAAGGAAATCCTCCAGATCTTCTTCACGACGCACGACCCGACCACCCTGAATCGTCAAGGAGCAGATGTGGGAACCCAGTACAGATCAGCAGTTTTCTACCACAACCCGGATCAAGAGGCAGTCGCGAAGGAAGTTATCAAGGAGACGAATGCTGCGAAAATCTGGAAGAAACCAATTGTAACCGAGGTTGCACCTTTCAAGGCCTTCTACAAGGCTGAAGATTACCATCAGGAATATTTCAAGAATAATGCACGACAGCCCTACTGCCAGGTCGTGATCGCGCCCAAGATTGTGAAGTTACGCGAGCATTATCGGGAAAAACTGAAGAGCGCATAGATTCTAGATCCGTTTCCGCTGACCCGTCCTAAGATGGGCAGCGCCCGCGGACGTATGGCGCGTCATTGATACTTTGTCCCTCTCAGGCTCAGTTACGAATTGCCAATATCTCCAGGTTCGGCTAGGCTCTGCGTTACCTACTTAGACGGCTGAACTTGAAATGGCGGAAACAAACCCAGCTTCGACCCGATCAGCCAGAACACCAGCTATCCTCAAAGCGCTGTTGATCACATTCTTTCTCTCAACAGTTCTATTATCCGGTTGGACTCTTCTCAAGTATCTCCGCCCCGGCTACCTCCATGGATACATCCAAGAGGGAATCAAGCTCAGCCTTTCGAATTTTCAGATTGAAATCGCCTTGGCCGGACTTACCGGCTTAACAACATCACTTCTCCTGCAGCGCCGAAGACGGACGAGAAAGGCCAATGCCAAACAACTGAGAATGATTCCAATGAGCTTCGGAAATGATAAGCCGGTTCACCCTCTTATGATGACACAGAGACCTGCTAGGGACACAAAGTTCCTTATCCGAAAAACACGTAATCGGGGAAGAATCTCTCGAAACAGAATGGGCGAGCGACTACCCCCTAGCTACGTAGCAGTGCTCCAAACAGAAAGCTCTACCTCTTAGCTAGCTTCAATCCGCCGACCAGCTCCAAACTCTCCCCAGCCCTCGTCCCAGAGGCTTGTTTGTCGACAGCGACGTTAATCGTCGGACAAGGACGAAAAAAAATACATCGATTTAACGGAAACACAATAACGCCTCCACGAGCCAGATAGGCACTGGCGCATGCAACAGTTAGCGCGTTTTAGCGAGCATATCCGATCCAACAAGATTCAGTTCAATGTAGAAAAACGTCTAACCCTCGAACGCTAAAAAGATCGGAAAGACGATAAACGTCTGACAACGACGAATCCATACGTTTCCCAACCAAAGACCCACAGGAAACCCGCGACCCTCCCTGGGGTCTGTTTTTCCCGCGCCCCGCCCTTCGTGAAACACTAAAAGTTTCACTTTCAACGTCCCCGGCCCTCCTTCCCTTGAACCCCGCCAATCGGCCCGTGTGTCTCACCTCTGCTAAGAGCCTCACAGACTCACCTCAAGCCTACACGAGGATTCGGTATCGATGTATGGTAGCCCGGGGGAGATGCGCGGACCACCGCGTCAGTATACCGTGGATATCGAAATTATCCCCAGGCGATTTGTAAACTAAGCCCAACTCTCAGCAGGCATCCTTACTAACTCTCGAGGTGTGTTCGATCTGAAGAAGGACGGTCCACGTGGAAGTACAAGCCGGAAGCGGGACCGGTGGGATTCGCTGGGTTGAACTGTCTCTTGTTGTTATACTTCGGTTAATAATCTGAAGCTCAGATTATACCCGGATCTTCTATATTCAATCTTGAGAAACCGGTAATGTTAAATTACGAACCGAGACCCACCCGGTCTTTTGTCATCATTACAAGCTTGCCTGTCTCTTTCCGCTCGAAGCTTTTTGATGGCGGACCGCCGAGGAGGGGCGCTGTGAAAAAATACCCAATCAGAAATAAGAGTTGGAAAAAAATCAATCGACAACAATTTTCTGGGACGCGAAGAACCGTGTTGCTCGTGTCGCTAATGGCTCTAAGCCTACTGGGAACTACAGGTCTGACGATTCCACATGCCTACGCTAACAATGCCGTCAGCAATTTGTGGGCTCGGACATACGGGGGAACCGGCGGCTCCAATGGTTTCGCCAGCTTTAGCAGTGATAATTCAGCACAGCAGACGTCCGACGGTGGATTCATCGTTGCAGGCACTAGTGATATTTTCGGGCCAGGACCCCAGTGTCGCCCCGACCCATGTGATCAGGCTTGGGTTTTCAGGCTCGACAAAAGCGGAAATGTGGAGTGGCAGTTCGCATACGGTGGAAAAGCTGATTCCGGAGCTTGCTGTGTGCAGGAAACCCACGACAATGGATTCATAGTAGCTGGCCAAACCAGTGTCTTCGGCGTTGGCTTACAAAACGTGTGGGTTCTGAAACTCGACCATCTCGGGAACGTGGAGTGGCAGAACGCGTATGGCGGAGCTAAGGCTGAGAGTGTAAGTTCGGTGCAGGACACTCCGGACGGCGGATTCATAGTGGCAGGTGATGCTACTTCGTTCGGTGCCGGAGCAACGGACGCATGGCTCCTCAAACTTGACGAAAACGGAAATGTGCAGTGGCAGAAAACATACGGAGGAACAGCGATTGATCATGCCTTGTCTGTGGGCCTAACCTCCGACGGTGGATTCATAGTCGCGGGCACGACAAATTCGTTTGGGGCGGGCTTTGTGGACGCCTGGGTCTTCAAGGTTGACGAAAGTGGAAATGTGCAGTGGCAGAACACGTACGGAGGAACCGGGGAGGATTTTGCTGCTTCCGTACAGCAAACTTCCGACGGTGGATTCATTGTGGCCGGCACAACCAGTTCTTTCCAAGGTGCGCCTTTTGGCCCGCTTAACGGCTGGATCTTCAAACTCAGTACTACGGGAAGCTTGGAGTGGTCCAAAACATACGGCGGATCTTCCTATAACCCACTCTATTCGGTCGAGGAGACTTCTGACGGTGGGTTCGTCGCAGCAGGCGTGACCAACTTGGGAAGCGTAAACGGCGATGCTCGGGTCTTGAAGCTTGATGAAACGGGAAATGTGGAGTGGCAGCACACATACGGTGGGGCAAGCATCGACGTAGCAAATTCTGTTCGGGAGACTCGCGACGGTGGATTCGTGGTCGCAGGCGCAACTGAGTCGTTCGCGGCTGGGCAATCAGACGCTTGGGTCCTTAAACTTGATGAGCAGGGAAACATCGGAGCCTGCGGTATTATAGGATCCCCGCAGGCGACGGTCATGGACACCTCCGCACTGGTCACACTCACGCCAACAACGGTTTCGGGCACGGATAGTACCGCGACCGTTACATCGACTCAAGCAATAGTCACGACCACTTCTGCAGAAACCTTGGTCCAGTGTAGTTCACACGACACTGGACACACATAGCGAAGATTAGCCCCCACCAAAATTACCCCATTTTTTCTTCTTCCCGTTTTTTCTTTCGTCTATATGGGCATTTCTCGGTTAGACCGAGAGCACTGTTCGTTTACCGAACAACGATTCCAAGTGGCGGGGATAGGTTGAGACTAGACAAACCAAACCAAAGCACGAATCCTGCCATGGCGTGGGTCGACCCCATCAATCTCGACTACCATTCTCCCTTTGCGCTGAAGCTCCTGGGGTTATACCGCTAGGAAAGACCGGCTGATAAAAATAAATTCGCTGGGATGTACTTGTTCTTATCGAGGTTGTAACTGGTTGTCTACATCAGCATACTATCGAGTTGACCTATGAAGGTCTTCAAGTAGGTGGAGGAGCTAGCTAGTCTGACAGAGTGACGGATCCTCTGAGGGAGTCCATTACATTGCCCATAGCACCGCCTTGTCTTTCAGCCGCGTTTAAACAGTTCGCAGTTCGCAGTATACAGTCGTGGAGGACCACTGGTAGCCCGGGGGAGATTCGAACTCCCGTCGACGGGTCTCTTCCCTGGTAACGGTCCAAAGCCCGTCATTGGCCGGGCACCTGCGCCCTTGCTAGTCCGCTACACCACCGGGCTACAGTCGAGCCCCGACTCCGATTAGTCCAATAAGCCTTCCCAAGTCTCACGGATGATGAACTAGAAAAGGAGAGTCTAAAGTCTCATTACTTGCACGTGGGGGACGCCTGCGATCGATATTACGGCGTGCGGATGGACTAGTCCTCTATCGATTGCGGCTCGGACAATGTTTTCGCCGACAAGGTTGAGTATGTCAGCTCCATCCAATAACACGAGCGCCTCCAAGAGGTCCACAGCCGCGTTTCCGTAGAAGTTGGTCTGCAACGAGAGTTTCAACTTGCCCTCCCGAAAGATCTGTCCAAGCAATTCCTTGTCGCAGCAAGCCACCATCGTGCCCTTTTCTGTTTTGTATGACCGGGCATAGACGAGGCCCAAAGGGTCAGCCTCTTTTCTAGGTTGTCAGAATCGACGAGCGAGCCCCGCAGGCCTCGCATACGAGGAACGATAACCGGTCCCTCCGCTCGACCCTAGTATCCGGCCTATGACAGACGGGGCATATGACGAACCGGTTGGAGTAGGCTCCGACGAGTCGGTTGATGGTTTCTCTGGAAAACTTGCCCTGGAAGTAGCCTTTCCCACCCTCGAAAGACCCCGCCGTGGCCATCTCCTTTGCCAAATACTTCAAGATGTGAAGCGGGTCCCTGTTCAATCGATCAGCGACATCGGCGAAGTTGTGAACTATGGTCCGAGCCCCAATCACCGATACGGATGCGATGGGAAGCTCGAACCGCTCCCCCGTCGTCCCAGGCTTCGTAATGCCTGCCAGTGCTCTGTCAAGCAACTGATCATAGTTATCCGATTCGAAGACCCTACTTTACAATGTCCCCCTTCCTAGTATTTCAACCGTTTCGGTTCTGTCAAGTCTTTGATTGTTCGAGGACTAGACTTGCTCTCATCGACTCTGGGGATTACCGTAGTCGTCGGGTTCCCCTTCACTGCTTCACCTGAGAGCCCTTGCGCCTCAGAGACGAGTAGTCTCTTCTTGGCAGTGAACGGTCGAACCTCAACCGCCCCCTCGCGCCTGTAGCGTGGTGGCTTGGCCCGTTGCCAGGCAAGGATTTTACAGTGGCCAACCAACCATTTATCCGGTTTAGACCCGTCACGTGGTCGGAGTCACTCCCCTCATCCCAACGTGACAGTCTCATACCGGCGAACGCCTACCCACCAGTGACTTATTCCCCGAACATAGGGGTTAGAGATGACCGAAGCTACGACCCACCAGCAACCAAAGAGTTGACAGCGCCACCGTTTCCAAGAACCGATTCTGCAAAACCCTTATCCAGCCCAGGCAGCAAGAAGCGCGTTTCTTTCTGGAATGGTGAGGAAACTGGGAAGATGGGTTGTCTGCTCCGGATGGCCATACGTCAACGACCGTCCCCACCTAGGAACCTTCACCCAGCTTCTCTCTGCCGATGTCTACGCGCGCTACCTCAGGTTAAGGGGCGAAGACGTCGTCATGGTTAGCGGTAGTGATGAGCATGGCACTCCCATTGAAGTGGAAGCCATCAAACTGGGTATTCCGCCCCGACAGCTAACCAACAAATATCACAAACTTATCGTCCATCTTCTCAAGACTTTCGAGATAGAGTTCGACAACTATACTCGAACGGAGAGCCCAGTTCACAAACGATTCGTCCGAGACTTCTACCTGGAAGTCGAAAAGAACGGCTACGTTTACAGCCAAAAGATAACCCAGCTTTACTGTCTAAAAGACAAGCGATTCCTTCCTGACCGTTTCGTTGAAGGTGAATGCCCTTACTGTCACAACCCCAACGCCCGCGGCGACCAATGCGACAATTGTGGCAGGGTCCTGGACCCCAAGGACCTCATTAACCCGCGATGTGCCCTCGATCACGAGACCCCTGTCCAGAGAGAATCGGAACACTGGTTCTTCGATCTACCCAAACTCTCAGAACCACTTCGAAAATACATCGAAACAAACCCTAACTTTCCCGAAAACGCGCGGAACTTCAGCCTGGGCTGGATTAGGGACGGGCTCAAGCCTCGCTCGCTGACTCGCGACAATGCCTGGGGCATACCTGCACCCTTCAAAGGCGCAGAGGGAAAGACCATCTATGTATGGATGGAAGCCGTCCTCGGATACGTCTCAGCAACAAAAGAATGGGCTGAAAAAAAGAAAAAGCCATCTTTATGGAAGAAGTACTGGTTTGACCCACAAAGCCACAACGTCCACTTCATAGGAAAAGACAACATTCCATTTCACGTTGTAATCTTCCCGGGGTTACTCCTAGCTACAAGAGAAGACTACGATCTGCCCTGGGAAGTCTCCTCCTCCGAGTACATACAACTCGAAGGACAGAAATTCTCCAGAAGCAGAAAAGTCGGCGTCTGGATGGATGAGGCCCTTGAGCTAGAAGGCCCAGAGTACTGGCGATATGCCTTGATCAGCCTCAGACCCGAGCAGAAAGATACCAACTTTACATGGGAAGAATTCGAGAGGAAAATTAACACAGAGCTAAACGACGTTCTTGGGAACTACGTTCATCGAACCATATCGTTCACTCAATCACACTACAAGGGAAAGGCCCCAAAGTACTCCGCGAGCAAAGAGCAGCACACAAAGATCCTATCAGCACTTAGCTCTAGCCTCCAAAAGGTGGATGACAGGCTCGGACACTTTAGACTGAAAGAGGCTCTAGAACAAGTCGTGGAGCTAGCACGCGAAGGAAACAGGTACCTCAACGAGCACGAACCGTGGCGCCTCTACAAGACTGATCTGCAAGCCGCTGGCGAGACCCTTGGGATCTCCATACAAGTCGTGGCAACCCTTGGCATACTCCTAAAGCCTTTCCTTCCTTCAACCTCGAAAAAGATTTGCTGGAGCCTGACTGGGAGAGCGAGTCTTCCCTGGGAATCCGCCGGCAAAACAATCATAAAGCCTGGAGCGAAGATTCGCTCTCTCCAGCCTTTGTTCCACAAGGTCAATGCGGAAAAACTTCGTTCTCAGCTAGATGACATTAGAAGCAGGGTTCCCATTGCAGCTGAAGCTTGACCTACATGTGCACACTAACAGATCCAGCGATGCCTTCACATCACCCAAACAGCTTGCAATCATTTGTAGGGATCGTGGACTAGATGGTCTAGCGATAACTGACCACAATGTTCTTTCTGTCGATTCGAGCGACGAAGTTGTGTTCCTCCAGGGGATCGAAATATCAACGAGAGATGGGCATATAATCGGGCTCGGACTCTCGGAGTCGGTTCCGCGAGGACTGTCGGCTGATGACACGATTCGGAGAATCAACAATCTTGGCGGAATCTCGATTGTCCCCCACCCGTATGATCTTCTTCGCTCAAGTGTAAGACCACACACTCTCGCGGTCCGTCCTGATGCGATCGAAGTGATCAATTCCTCCAGCTTCCTTCACTCTGTGACTTGGAAGCGCGCACGCAAATTCGCGAAGAGAGAGAACTATGCTATGACTGCTGGCAGCGACTCGCACATTCCGGAGACAGTAGGAAGAGCATACACTGAGATGGAAAGCACGTCGAAAGATACTGCTTCAGTGTTGGCTGCTCTAAAATCTGGACGGGTAAGCCCTGTCGGTGGTCCAATCCGGGTATCAGAGCGAGTTCGAAAAATGTTCCATGGTAGGCGCGAGGAAAACTAGTCTCTTCGGGCTTGGACTTGCTCCATTTGATACAGGGGCACTGAGAGTGTCGTGAACTCCTCGCTGTCTTCTTGACCGTATTCCGCGTCGTATAGTTCGATGAAGTCGATGAACCCGTTTAAGGCAGTCCCGTATGTGTAGCCTGTCAGGAATAGACATACGGAGGGCTCTGAGGGGCTGTAGACGCTTCCGTGTACGAAGGATAGATTTGATCCTACGATGGAAACCAGTGTGTCGTATGCTTGAGCGAACTGGGCAGTGCTGAGAGTGGCTGGTCCTCGATAGAGGAGCAATGCTCCTTTGGCCTTGTTGAGAGGCAAGTTGGCGGAAGGCGTTCTAAGAGCCTCAATCACAGACGATTGGAGCGTATCCCCGGTTCTGAGCGCGAAATTACAGACTGTCGCGAGGTCGCCTCTGGATAGAACTTGCAGAATGTCTCTCGCTTCGACATCCTCGGCTCCCGACAACAGCTCGGTGAGGCTTCGAACGGCGATACTCGCTGTTTCGTCGGTGGTTCTTTTGGACGTGCTTAGATAGTCTCGGTTGACGCCGTTGTCTATTACGATCGTGCAATCGCACGCCTCGACCATTTTCTTGAGCGCTCGCAGAGCGATGAATCGACGTTCTCTCTCGTGAATGAAGGGAATCGCGACGACTGATACAACTGGACGAACTGGGGTCCGTGATCTTTGTGCGATGATGGGCGCACTTTGTGTTCCGGTTTCGCCGCCTAGCCCTGTTACGACGATGGTGAAATCCGAGCCGTCGGTATAGGATGTGACCCTGTGGGCCGCAGACTGAAACACTTTCTGGTCGTCTCGGCCAACCACGACTTTCGAGCTCGTTGACGCGACAGAGTCCTCAAGGAAGACCTTGTTTCGAGCGGGTGATCGCGAGAGCTGTCCTCTATCAGTGTTGACAGCTACACACCTGCTCGGGCTAACCCCTCCCCCTATCGCGTGACTCAACAGATTGTTCCCCGCACCCCCTACTCCAATAACAGAGACTCTCAGAATTGGATTCGTGAGTCTCTCGTCGGAAGAGATTTCTTCTGCAGACAAAATCGATCAGGACAGTTGGGAAAGGAACCGTCATATATCATAGGATAGGCAGCACGTATTCACCGCGTAATACGAAATGATAGTCTCTCTTGATTGAGCTAATAAATACGCCTGTTAGATGGTGGTTGAACCAGTCAAATGAGCCTTCCTGGATCATTCCTACAAGAGGCGGGAATGTCAAACTGCCCTTGCGGAGATATGTTGGAAATGGAGTAAATCATTACGGAGTTTGCCCGCGGGTTTTCGGGTTATTCCACTTGAGCGTGAGCGTCTTGGGATGTGATGCCTTCACCTCATCGATTCTTCCGACCGAAGTGTTGTGGGGAGAACTTCTCAATCTCTCCGGGTCAGTCTCGGCTTCCTTTGCCGCTTTGAGGAACGCCTCGACAAGTTCGTCGAGGTCTCGGATACTCTCGGTTTCTGGCGCTTCGACCATCATCGCCTCGTCTACGATTTGTGGAAAATAGACGGTGGGCGAATGGAGCCCAAAGTCTAGCATCCTCTTACCAATATCTAAGGCTCTGACGCCGGTCTGTTCGTTGATCCTCTTCGCGCTCAGGACGAATTCGTGTTTCCTCTTCCGACTAAAAGGGAGTTCAAACTTGCTCTGCTCTAGAATCTTGGAAAGGACGTAGTTTGTATTCAATACGGCGGTTTCGGCGACGGCTTTGAGTCCATCAGGGCCAAGACTCAGGATGTATGCGTAGGCTCGGACCAAAACACCGATGTTTCCATGAAACGCGGTCACCTTACCGACAGAGTCAGGAGCATCATAGTCGAAGAAGTATTTCTTGCCATCAAAACTGACCAATGGTACGGGCAAGAATTTTTCGAGATCTTTCCTGACCCCGACTGGTCCGGCGCCTGGTCCACCCCCGCCGTGAGGCGTTGCAAACGTCTTGTGTAGGTTAAGGTGGACGATGTCGAATCCCATGTCTCCCGGGCGGACCTTCCCCAGTATGGCGTTGAAGTTCGCTCCATCGTAGTACAGCAACCCCCCAGCGTCGTGAACGATTTTCGCAATTTCGAGTACATTCTTCTCGAAGATGCCTAGGGTGTTGGGATTGGTGATCATCAGGCCCGCCGTCCTAGGTCCAACCACCTTTCGGAGGGCCCCGAGGTCTACCATCCCGTCATCGTTTGATGGGACAACGACGACGTTGAATCCGGCCATTGCTGCGCTGGCGGGGTTTGTTCCGTGTGCCGAGTCAGGAATGATCATTTCGCGCCGTTCCCCTAACTCTCCCTTCGATCTATGATAGGCGCGCATAATGAGCGCTCCAAGGTATTCCCCAGCTGCGCCTGCCACAGGCTGGAGGGACATTCTGCTCATGCCCGTAATCTCGGCGAGGAACTGGTCCAGCCGGTGCATTAGGGCCAGGATTCCCTGCACCGTCGATTCGTCTTGCTCGGGATGTATCTTTTCCAGTTTCGGATTCTGGGCTATTGCTTCGGAGACTTTCGGGTTGTACTTCATTGTGCAACTCCCCAGGGGATAGATCCCTAGGTCTACTGCAAAGTTCTCTTGAGAGAGGCGCGTGTAGTGGCGAACCACCTCCGGTTCAGAAACCTCGGGCAACGGAGGCGGACCGTTTCTCAACAGGGCCTTTGGGACGCCATTCCAAGCATCCGCCCCCACGATTTTCCGTTCGATATCGCTGGGCCTGGCCGGGGTGTGTCCTCTCTTGCCATTTCCGGATCGTTCTATGATAAGCGGTTCGTTCCACTTTGCCTGATGAAACAAAGCGCTAGGCCTCTCGAAGCTTTTCGATCAGAAGTCGAAGCCTGTCTATCGACTCAGTGCTATGAACCTCTGTCACGCAGAAAAGGGCGGTCTCACCTAGCTCGGGGAAGTCCTTGACAAGGCTCTTGCCCCCATGAACTCCGTGGCTGAGTAATGACTTGTTCAATCGGGCCAGGGTTCCCTTTGCCCCTTTGAAAGAAACGGCAAACTCTTGATAGTGCTGGCTCGCGAATCGGGGCGCCATTACGCCAGGTATCTCGCCAAGCATCTTGATCGCATAGTTCGTCTTGACGAGAATACTCTCGAACAGCTCGCGGAGACCTTGAGGCCCTAGCAAGGAGAGGTAGGCAGCGGCTCCTATTGCAAAAAGGGCCTCGTTCGTGCAAATATTAGACGTAGCTCTTTCGCGGCGAATATGCTGTTCCCTAGTTTGAAGAACCATGCTGAACGCCCTTTCCCTTCCGTCCAGGGTTGTGGTCATCCCGATCAGCCGCCCTGGTAGTTGGCGTATCAGGTTCTTCCCTCGACACCCGATCATTCCCAAAGCAGGTCCACCGAAGTTCATCTCTGTCGAAATAGACTGGCCCTCGGCTATCACAACGTCCGCTCCGTACTCTCCCGGAGGTTTCAATCCTCCAAGTGATACCGGGTCAAAGCCCACTATTGACAACGCCCCCTTCTGATGAGAAATCGAAGGGACGTTCGTTACCTCTGGGTCGAGAACACCGAAGAAAGATGGGACTTCACAATATACGGCGGCAGTGTCCCGGTCAACTTTGGACTGCAAGTCGGTGGAATCTAGACCGCCAGTCTCCTTGTCAAACAAGAAGGTCTCGAGTCGAATGCCCACAGGCTCGGTGTAGTTCTCGAGAACTGAAAACTTGGAAGGGTGCATGCCGTGGGGTACGAGAATCTTCTTCCTTCCCGTTGCTCTACATGCCATCCGAGCCGCTTCGCCAAGGGCTGTTGAGCCGTCGTAAAGCGATGAATTAACGGCGTCCATTTGAGTAAGATCGGCGATCATGGACTGGAACTCGAACAGAGACTGGAGGAGCCCTTGAGAAATCTCGGCTTGATAGGGAGTGTATGAGGTCTGGAACTCTGTACGTGAGAGGATCGATTTGACGGCCGCTGGGAGATAATGGTTGTAGATGCCCGCCCCGAGGAAAATTGGCATGTCACTCGCGGACTTGTTCTCTCCCAACACGCGGTCAACGTGGCTCTTGACCTCTTGTTCTGACGGTAGCCAATCGACCTTCAATGAACGATTAGTGCGAACTTGAACCGGAATGTCGGAGTAGAGTTCCTCTATTGAGGCAACTCCGATCGCCTCCAGCATCATTTTCCGGATCGCCTCACCAGCATTGGGAAGAAAAGGATGGTCGAAAGTCGCCATCGGAATTCTCATCGCGGTCGGCTCCCGACTACTGATAATCCTTCGCTCAGGGAAATCATTTCTTTTATAATCGGCTACGCCGACTCGACATCATGCTCCCTAGCGGGTGGGAGGTCACCACCGCTGTCATACTTGCAATCGTATCCTTTCCCGTGTCCCTAGTTCTCACCCGCTTCTTCATGCAAGTGAACTCAAAAAGGGGAATCGTCGGGATAGACATCCACAAACTTAGCAAGCCACGAATCCCCGAGATGTGCGGGGCCGCAATACCCGTTACGCTGATACTACTGTCTTCAGCCTACGTTCTGATCGGGGGCGGAAACGCGATAACAATGCTTGCCTTCTCCCTAGTTGTCGGATCCGCAGCGATCGTAGGCGCGGTGGATGACCGGCTCAAGATGAGGGGTATCTACAAGCCTCTACTGACCCTTCTCTGCGGTGCACCGATAGTAGTCCTTGGATTGCTCTACCCGAATCAAGTGTACAATCCGACCCTACAAGTCCCCATCTTCGGAAGCTTCCACCTCCCCGTCATCTATCCACTGAGCATACCAGTCGCCATCTCTGTGACTTCAAACACGACCAATATGCTCGACCCGCTGAACGGAACCATGGCAGGCGGCGTCTCAATAATATCCGCGGCACTCCTCATAGGAGTCCTCATCACCGACCCCGCGCCAAGCACAGTCTTCCTATACGCCTGCCTACTCTTCTCGGCGCTGGGTTTCTTCTACTTCAACAGATACCCGTCCAGAGCGTTCGCAGGAAACGTTGGACAATTGTCCATGGGTGCAGCAATAGGCGCGCTGGCGATACTTGGAAGAACAGAGATAGCGAGCATAGTAGCCATGTTCCCTCAGATCCAGAATTCCTTCTTCTTTCTCTCAAAAATCAAGAGATTCACCGAGCATCATGCCTTGACTGCAAAACCGACAAGATTGCTTGACGACGGTCGCCTAGCCTCGTCATCAGATCCCAACGCACCACTGACCCTCGTCAGGACCCTGCTCGTTGGTCGACCGGCTAAAGAGTCTGTGATCGTCTCCACGATCTTTGCTCTCTTCCTCATCTCAGGCGCGCTAGCAGTGATCACAATGATTCTGATAGGGTGAAAAGACTGAACCAAAGAGCCGTTACCCTCCAACTCCTCGTCTTCATAACCCAGTGGAGCTTAATGATAATCGGATTCGGAATACTCGCCCTAATAGTCGCGCCTCTTCGAATACAATCAGACCCGAGTCTAGGCCGCTATTTTGACGCGGCTGCGAAGGCCATGATAGCTCTGGGCTTGTCGATTTCATGGCTCTTCATCTGGGACCGCCAAGTCCGGCTGTATTTCTACAGGAATAGAGAGGGCACTGCAAAGGCTGTTTAGGAATAGTTTTCCGCGCGCCATTTTCCACGTTCGACCATTGTAAAACCCATGTCAGTATTCTTGGTGAACCAAAGGTTCGCGGGTAGGGCGTTCAGAGTCTTGGTCGACGGGATCTTCTCGCCGAGACACAGTCTTGCGGCCAGCCACGGAAAATTCCATTCGGGATGACCTAGTCTCAGAGAGGCCAAAGTGAGATAATGTACGTTGGTAGTGAACCTGCAGTTAATCTCAGTCGGACGCGGGACGCCTCTCGCGTCTCCTTTTAGATCGACACAAAAAATTCCGTGGGGTTTCTCGGAAACGGCTCTAATCGCCTTTAGAGCAGTCATGTTTACCTTGTTTGAGTGAACCACCCGGTTTAGCTTGGAAGTCCCTCCCGAGCCTACGATTCGATGCCCCACCCAGCTCAAGCGCTCACGAACCATAGAGGTCACCAGCTTTCCCTCGCTCCAGATAGACATGAAACAGAAATCGCGATTCGGAAGATACTCTTCCACGATGAAATCCGTCTTCAATCCTTCCGTCCAGTGGTAGCCAATCCAGTACTCTACACTTCGCCAGTTTTTTGCCAAGCAACTCAAGCTCCCTCCGGCTCCCTGCCTCGCCCTCACCCAGCAAGGAAATGTGAGCCTCCTAGCCAGTTGCCTCGTCCTGCGGTTGCGAGGCGAGAGAACGATTGGTTCTCTCCTGAGGCCTTTTTTGAACCATCTGGACAATGCCTCGTACTTGTCCTGACAGACTCGAACAGCCTCACGCTCCGGTAGGAACATTGCAGCGCGAACTTGGTCCCTGTCTCTCGACAATCGGCCTACTTCCGAGTCGGGCTGAGGAAAGATCATCTCAACCTTGTCCTTCTTGACAACTTGGTTGAGGCACCGTAGATATCGCGGGCTGTTGGCTGGGGGAAGCTGATAGGCTCTGTCGATCCATCCGTTTAGTTCGATACTGGTCCTGTCCACATCGGTTCCGTCAAGGACGATCTTCTTACCATCATTACTGACTCTCAAACTCCAGCAAACATTGTTACCCGCGCTACCTCCAGCACCAGTGACCAGAATGCTTCGCATGACAATACCTTAGTGTTCTTGTTTCGTGTTTGTATGGGAATAAATAAGTAGGGAGTCTTTTCGGATGCTAACCAAAGTCTCACGGTGCACAATGGTTTCTGCAAATGAAGGCACTCGTACTCTCGCTTCTGCTGTTGGCAATATTGTCAACCCAGCTCCCTGGCCCCGCAACCGCCCAAACACCCTGCACTTCAAGTACTTGCACAGCCACCGTCAATAGATCCATAGCAACAAACAACTGGGGCGTGACATTCGTCAGCGATCAGTTCACCATGACCTTAGGATCATCGCCCGTGTCCCAAATCGCGCTCGGCATACCCTCCGCTCTGAGCAGTAAGCTTCGATTCACGGAGGCCGTGGATTCACAACTGAACCCGTTGAGAATTTCCCCTCCGAGCAACCCTTTAACCCTGCCCTCAGGGGGCAACTATTCAGCGATAGACATCGCATTCCCTTCCGCTAAGACCGGAGGCTACAGCTTCAATCTCACAAGCGTATATTCAGACATGCTGAATTTCAATTCGACTTCAAGCAGCTTCACTTTTGCGTTCGAGCCCTTTCCTCTGACTGATGGCACTTACAATGTTACAAGCGCCCAGCTTTCGGTGAAGACTGGCGATTGGCCGTCTCCGAAGGTATCCTCCGTGAACGGGACGTTCGCCAGCGCAACATTCACGGCCCAAACAACTACCCTGAAGCCCTACAATACGACGGTCGCGACGATGACCTTCTCGTCCTCTGGCACCGCCCAAAGCATTTTTGACGTCGTGGCAAATCGAACCATCGCACTTGCACAAACTGGTTCAATTCAAGTCACAGACTTTTACAACATGATCAACAGAGGTCATGATCTGTCGAGTCTCGCTCTACCTCTTCCGAGGAACGTTCAGACAGCCACGGCTAGCGACATCATAGGGGTAGTTAGCACCCTTACGGCAGCAATGGCGACCGACGGGACAAACACGGTAACGTTCATTCCGAGGTTCGGAACTGTAAAGGCCGGAGCCGAATCATCCGTTAGGATTACGTACGCGCTTCCAGTCCAGTCCTACCTGATATCCAAAGGCTTGGGACGATTCGAACTCAGCTTCCGCTTGCTCGACAATGTCAAGTTCTTCGAGCCAACGCTACAGATGAAAATAGTAACCCCGATGGGGTTCCGCCTAGATTCTTTCAGCGGCCAAACCTTCACAACATCTGGCAATCAAATTCTCGTAGCGGTTTCTACGGCTACGCCGATGTCCAATCTGTCATTTACGATGGACTATCAGATTGACCCATTCTGGGCAAGTCTATCAGCCCTCGGATGGGCCGGACTCGCTGTGGGATCACTCGCCGCGATTGTCCTAGCCGTTGGCGCAACTAGCACCGCAGGAGTAGCAGTCTCAGGCGCGCCATCCGAACTCATCGGACGGTTCGTGGAACTGTACGATGAAAAATCAGCCATGCGACTAGAAGCCGAAAAAATGGACGAGGACCTCGCGAGAGGAGCTCTTAACCGTCATGAGTACAAGAGAAGAAGACGCGTCATCGACTTGAGAATCGCCGAGTTGGACAGAACACTTGCGCCGGTCAAAGATCAGTTGTCAAAGGCGAACCCCCGTTACCAAGACATGATCAGAAGGCTCGAACGAGCTGAGGCTGACATCCAAGTGGTTCGAACAACATCTGCAGACCTTCGGAACCAGTACAGGAGCGGTAGAATAGCTAGAGAGCTGTACGAGTCTTTGATCTCAGACCTCGCTAAGAGGAAGGAGAAGGCTCAGCAAACGATGGACACCATAGTCATTAATCTGAGAGAGGAGACTAGGTAAGAATCTTCCCCTGGTCCCCCGATAATTGAAAGTCCGCATAGAAGAATACGCCAACTGGTTGGATCAAGAACTCGAGAAGGCACTGCGTCCTACCAGGAGTAAGGCGGGAAAACTTTCTGACGACGCGCGACGGGCACTTGATGAGGCCCGAAGCTTCTTCGAGGAGCTCTCTCGTAAAGCCGACGGAAACCTTGCGACCAAGAAAGACCCCATCTCTTACCGAGCCGCGAGAGTCGTGGGAAGAGCGGCCCGCGACGCTATCTCAAGCATAGAAAAGATCCAAATCCCCCAAGAAGTTAGCTGGGATTCCTACAAGGTTCTACGAGACAACCTCTCCAACACAGCTCGGTCTCTTAGGGAGAGCAGAACCAATACCCAGAGGGAAATCCACGGACTCTATCTGCTAGACATGCTATCATTCTCGGGAATAGTCGAGAGAATTGCGAAAGTCGGAGAAAAGATATCACAGTTCCTCGAGGGAGACGGAGAAAATCTTCAACGGGCTAAGACCCTCACCGGCATCGTTGAGACGATCCATCAAACCCGACTGGAATTGGACGAGAAGAAGAAGGAGACTGTCGAACTTGAACGAACCCGTGAAGCACTCTCGTCTGCGGTGAAAGAGTTGTCAAGCGAGATGGAGAAGATCACATCAAACGATTCCCTCAAACAAGTCCTGGAAATCGAAAAAGAACTCCGGAAGGAGAGCAGAGAATTCAGAACAGATACGCTGACTCACCTCCGAAGACCCCTTCGAAAACTTAGGGACCTCTCGCAGCGAGGGGAAATCGCCATTAGAACTGAGGAGAGAGACGCATTGGGTGATTATATTCAGTCCCCGTATAGGAGCTTCCTTTCGCGAAACTCGGGTCCCTACCTCACTCCAATTCTGACGAACCTGAAGAGTGCTTTAGCTTCAGGCAAGATGGGGCTCAGCCATAGAAAGACAACGAGAGTTGTAGTTCAGCTTGACCAGCTAACAACGACTCAGCACCTCGCCGAGAAGCAAAGCAAAGGCCGAAGCCTCCTAGGGCACCGACAGAGACTCCTACACGATCCAAACTGCAAGAATCTCTACCTCGAAAGAAAAATCGTTCTCAAGAAAATCGAAGAGGGAAAAAAGAACGAGCTTCAAGCCACCGAGAGGCTTAACTTGGCGGAGGAGAAGATCAAGACCTTGAACAAGCACTTCGAGGAACTGTTAATTCAAGCAGAATCGAAGACCAAACAATACTTGTCACGCGACGTTCAGCTAGAACGACCTCGACTTTCGAAATAGGTCCGAAACCAACTTAGATTCACGAGGATATAATATTCGGCCGCGAAACTAACAGGTCTGCCCCAGACCTCTGTTTATCCTCTGGAGGAGAGAGCCGAACATATTCATGGTTAGTTTCCCTGTCTGGGTATTCCTAGGGCTTGGATGGTACGACGCGAAGACCTTGCGGCCGTCTGAGAGGCCGATTTCGAGCCCGTGTTCAAACTTCGGAATCTTGTCCGAGAAGAGATTGTCTTGCTTCAATAAGAACATCGTAGAACGGTAGGCAAGCTGGCCCAAACAGAGGATGACTCTGGACGGATTGCATATCTCCAACTCCGATTTCAGAAAGTGGGCGCAGTTGGATATTTCTTCGCTCGTGGGCTTATTGTCGGGAGGGACACACTTCACTGCCGCTGTCATGTAAACTCCATGCAGTTCTAGTCCATCGTTCGCGTCGACCGAGCGTGGCTGGTTTGAATATCCAGCTTCGAAGAACGCTTCCACCAAGAAGTCAGCGCTCCTATCTCCGGTGAACACTCTTCCAGTCCGATTCCCGCCGTGAGGTGCTGGAGCTAATCCGACCACGAGAATCGAAGCCTTGATGTCTCCGAAACCGGGGACAGGTTTGCCCCAATAGTTCCAGTTGAGAAATTGCTTCTTCTTGACCTTGGCCACAGACTCTCGGTAATTGACTAGCCTAGGACAGACCCGGCATTCGACGACCTCTCTATTCAGGGCCAGAAGTCGCTTTTTTTGCGGATGGTGAGGTCCGGCCGATTGAGTCCGAGTTCGTGATCGTCGCCTTGCTCATCCTATTGGATCGTCTACGAATAGATTAGCAAGTTCGGTGAAATGTTTGTTAACGAAACGAATCGTTCGCGTCTCGCCATATAAGCGGCGACCCTTTGGCTGCTTATATGAGAGGACTTGGAACCTCGCCCGTTCTTGCGCCCAGAGCATGGGAATCTGAGGATATTGAATCCGTAGCCTGTCGCCATTAGCTGTTTTCTGCGAATCAATCTCTTAGTATTCATACAGAATAGAGTTGTCTAACAATGATCGTTAGTGTACTAAACAACAAGGGCGGGACAGGAAAGACCACAACAGCAGTAAACCTCGCAACCGCAACCGCGATTGAAGGCAAAAAGACACTCATCGTAGACCTGGACCCTCAGGGAAACGCCACTACAGGATTAGGCTTTGAGAAAGCAACACTTTCTTCAACCGTGTACAACGTTCTCTCTCAATCGCGGAAGGCAGAAGAAGTAATTCTAAACACCCGTATCGAGAAACTCTCGCTCCTACCAAGCAATCTGGACCTAGCCGGTGCAGAAGTCGAACTGTCATCCACCCCAGGTAGAGAATATGTACTCAGAGAATCCATCGGCCCTATCAAAGACCACTTCGAACAAATTGTAATCGACTGCCCACCAAACATCGGACTGCTCACACTCAACGCGCTAGTGTCGTCGGACCTAATCCTCATTCCAGTCCAATGCGAGTTCTATCCCATGGAAGGACTACCAACACTTCTCAAAGTCATGGACCTCGTCAGATCCCGGCTGAAGGCAGCCTTCGACTACCGGATCATACTAACAATGTACGACCGAAGAACAGCACTATCACGACGAGTCATGCAACAAGTAAACACCAACTTTGGCGAACGCGTTCTGAAATCCGTAATCCCCAGATCCGTACGAATGGCAGAAGCTCCAAGCAAGGGATTACCAGGGATACTCTACCGGCCAAGAAACCCTGCATCAGAACAATACCGTGTACTAGCAAAGGAGCTGCTCCAGGTCCAACCGGTCGCAATAGCTTAGCGTGATTCAAAGAAATCACGGCACGTCATCTCTGAACGAGAACGGCTTGGCCGTCCCGCCTTTTTTTCTTCTTTAATTCTCAACCAATGGAACTTTTTCCTCTCCATATTGCTCTTTGATGACAGACAGTTCCTCAAGGACACGGTTAGAGAGACGTTTCCCTAAGTGATGATAGAACCTCGTTGATGGTCGTGTAGGTCTTCTCTGGAAGTTTCTCAAGGACTACTTGCGCCCTGACTCGTTCTTCGGCGGTCTTGTCAAAGAGCTTCCAGCCTTGCTCGTCTACGAGTCGAGACTTGCTGGTCGGGAACCTCGCATCTTCGCCCAAGACCTCGCTTAGCGATTCGAGCCCGACTTGCCCGGACAGTGAAGGGAACTTTCCAGAGTTCAAGAAAGTCTTCAAGCGGGCAGCGTCTCTGTACATTCTGACTCCATGAAATGCTAGAATGCTTTTCTCGAATTTTGGGCCAGAAGCCTTGGCTGCAATATCTTGGAGCTCGTTGTCGTCGAACTCGTATATGTTCTGTTTTCCCTTGCCAAACAGCCTTGTGTAGAGAATGCTCGACTCTACTTTGGGGCTCTGTCTTGAGATGTCAACACTGTGCACGGCGTCGTGGTCCTGTAGAGTCTTCAACGTATCATCTATTGGCTCTCCTCCCCGAAACTCGAAGGCAACACGGGTCCTGCCGAGGGTTATTGTCGACAGAAACGCATCAAGTTTGGGAGAGAGCTCTTTGTCCCCCACGAGTTCCTTCGGAATTAAGATTGTTAGAACGCTCGCCCTAAGTTGCCTGCAAATCTTCTCCATAGAGCCAATTATGTGAACGCTCTTCGGGTTCAACTCTAGCTTGTGAAGTTCTGCGAGATCCTTGTGACACCTTA
>Ga0209237_1000071_pt1 | contig 44542 bp, 44 predicted proteins | sample GraSoi013_1_40cm_2_FD_185820 | JGI IMG/M metagenome (GOLD analysis project Ga0209237, IMG submission 185820) | Grasslands soil microbial communities from the Angelo Coastal Reserve, California, USA - Sample 10_02_2013_1_40cm (SPAdes) (version 2) | ecosystem: Environmental > Terrestrial > Soil >...
TCTGGACCGAATAGAGCAGGTTGAAAGTGAACGGCAAGACCACGATGAAGCACAGGGCGACGCCGGAGAGGAACAGGGCAACCACCGGGACGGTGATTCGAAGGATGAGTCGTTTTTCGGACGGCTTCAGCGCAGGTCCGATGAATTGTCCCATCTCGTACACGATCACCGGCGAGCCGACGACGGCGGCGAGGAAGAAGGCGACCTTGAACATGACCACGTACGCGTCCCAAGGCGGGGCGAAACTGAAGTTTAGTGGGATCCCTCCGACCCGCTCCGGCACAAGATAATTCTTCATGGCGACGACGAACTGCGTCGCGACGTTCGGGTTGGTCGGTCCGAGGGCGGGGATTAGCATCGGAATCTGGGTTCCAGAGACTGTCACGGAGCCGATTCCGGTCGTGAGGAACAGTGCGAACAGCACCACGATCACGATGACGATCACTTTGAGGCGCTGCCGGAGTTCTTCGAGGTGCTCGAAGAAAGTCATCCGCCGCTCGCTCGAGCGGTCCTCCGTAGAGGCGCCCTTATCCACGGCCGTCATCGCTGCCAAGAAGGCTCGGCTTATCTACTTTCCACAAATGCGAACGGCCTCGAGCGCGTCAGAAGGAGTACCGGTCCTCGGTCAGCGGATCCGCGGTGTTACTGTATCCGCGGACCTCCCAATATCCGAGCTCTTCCTCGTCCGTGAAGGTGATGGCGCGCACCCACTTCGCGCTCTTGTAGGCATAGCGCTTCGGCACGAGGAGCCGTACGGGTCCGCCGTGTTCGATTGGGAGAGGTTTCCCGTCCCATTGGTACGTTAGCAGGACGTCGGAATCGTAGAGGACATTGAGCGGATGGGACGTCGTGTAGCCATCGCCGCACCGGAAGGTCGCGAAGCGGGCGGTCGAGCGGATTTGCGCGCTCTCCGCCACTTCGCGGATCGTGACCCCGACCCACTCGTTGTCGAACGTGGTCCAGCCCGTGACGCAATGGAACGGGGAAACCACTTTTGTGGACGGAAGTCGCAGGAACTCGTCGTACGTGAAGCGGATCGGCTTGTCGACCGAGCCGTCCACGCGGAGGTCCCACTCCTTCGGGTCGAACCGGGGGACGATGCCCAGGTCGAGCCTCGGCCATTTCCGAACCTCCCGCTGCCCGGGCGGGAGACGTCTCTCCGCCGCCATCCGACCGAGACCATTGAAATCCCTCGATATAAATCGTTGTGCCTCACGTTCGAGGGGCTCGGTTGCGGCGCGACTCGACGCCGCATCGGGCGCCGCTGCGAGCCCGCGTTATCGGGAGAAAACGCACCGCTCGAGTGCCCCGACAAAGGTTTAATAGCCCGACCAATTTTCCACGCGACGGACATGGTGCTGGAAAGCTACGTGCCCGTCGTGATTTTTGCTGTCGTTGCCCTGCTGTTCCCACTCGGCACGTTCTTCGCCACGCGTCTGTTCCGGCCCGACCACCCGACACCGCTGAAGGACCTCACATACGAGTGCGGCGAGGTTCCGGAAGGCGTGGCCCAGATCCAGTTTCACTTCCAATACTACATGTTCGCCCTCATCTTCGTCATCTTCGACGTCGCCGCGATCTTCCTCCTCCTCTGGGCCTTCGCGTGGGGCGGCCTGCTGAATTCGGCGTCGCCCGTGGCCAAGTTCTCGATCTTCCTGTTCCTCGGGATCATGTTCGTCGCCACGCAATACGCGCTCAAAAAGGAGGAGGTCATCCAGATATGAGCGCGGTCGTCACCGGCTCGCCCTCGATCACGGGGCGATCCGTGCCCGGGGCCGAGAAGGAGGTCCTCGCGCAGCTCCAGGTCGCGTTCGGTTCGAAGTTGAAGGACGCAAAGATCGTACGGGAGCGGCTCGTGGAGCTCGTGATCGACCGGGCCGATTTGGTCCCGCTGTGCAGCTACCTGAAGGACACGCTCGGCTTCGAGCATCTCTCGTGCGTCACCGCGGTCGATTGGAAGGACCATTTCGAGAGCATCTACCACATCGAGAACTACTACAACGGCTGCATGGTCCAGGTGAACGCGCAGATCCCGTACGACGATCCGAAGATCGCCACCCTCACCGGGCTGTGGCACGCAGCGGATTTCCTCGAGCGAGAGATGTGGGACCTGATGGGCGTCGAGTACACGGGCCATCCGAACCTTACGCGGATCCTGTTGCCGGAAGACTTCAAGTTCCATCCCCTCCGGAAGGAGTTCGCCCAGGAGGTCGACCGCCAGTACATCACCCGGCGCAAGCTCCGAGGGGGGAAGTGAGTGCCGGAGTTCTGGATCAACATGGGGCCGCAGCACCCCATGACCCACGGCCTGTGGAACATGAAGGTCAAGGTCGACGGGGAGACGGTCACGGACGCCAAGCCGGAGATCGGCTACCTCCACCGCGGCTACGAGAAGATCATGGAGGTCCGCGAGTTCCAGAAGAACGTCGTGCTGACGGACCGGCTGTGCTACGTCTCGTCGATCACCTGGTCCCACGCGTACTGCCTCGCGGTCGAGAAGATGATGGGGATCGAGACCCCGGAGCGCGGCCAGTGGATCCGCGTCGTGGCTCTCGAACTCCAGCGAATCGCGTCCCACCTGATGTGGCTCGCCGCGTACGGGCCGGACCTTGGCTTGCTCACCGGCCTCCTCTGGGCGCTCCGGGAGCGGGAACTGTTCCTCGACCTGATCCAGCTGATGTCGGGCGCCCGGATGAATCAGAATTATCCCCGGGTGGGCGGAGTCCGGAATGACCTCCCAGACAATTTCGAAGCGATGTGCCGGCGGAGCATCGAACACTTCCTCGAGAAGGTCGACAACGAGTACCAGCGGGTCTTCCAGGAGTCGAAGGTCTTCCACATGCGGACGGAAGGCGTTGGGAAGATTTCCGCCGCCGAGGCGATCAACTGGGGCGTCACGGGGCCGAATCTGCGCGCGTGTGGCGTGAACGTCGACCTGCGCCGCCTCGACCCGTACGAGGTGTACGAGGAGATCGACTTCGAGCCGCAGGTGTGGCACGACGGCGGGGCGGGGGATTCGTACGCCCGCTTCGTCTGCCGCTTCAACGAGCTGCGGGAGTCATGCCAGATCATCCTCCAGGCCCTCGAGAAGATGCCGAAGACCGGACCGTATCGGGTGAAGGCCCCGCGCCGCGCGGAGGGCGAGGGATACGCCAAGACGGAGGACTCGCGCGGTGAGGCGTTGTTCTACGTGATCGGCGACGGCGACGACCGGCCGTACCGCGTGAAGATCCGAAGCCCGGTCTTCTGCACGATGGCCGCGACGCCCATCATGCTCCGCGGCAATAAACTCGCCGACTCCGTCGCGATTCTCGGGTCCGTCGACGTCTGCGTCGGGGAGATGGACAAGTGAGTGCGCCGCTGATCCCGAATCTGTTCGGCGTGTGCGAGGTCCTCGTCCTCGCGATCGTCTGGATCATCGACCAGATCCTGTACGCGCTCGCGGGTCTGATTCCGCCTTTGACGGGACTGGCCCAGTGGTTCGACCCGGTCGCTCGCCAGCGACTCGGGATGGGACCGCTCGGGTCGGAGTTGCTCATCGTCCTCGTCACGTGGCTCATCGCCGTCACGATCATCGTGATCTGGGCGACGCTGATCAACCTCCTCACGATGATGTGGGTCGAGCGGAAGTTCTACAGCCGCCTCCAGGACCGATACGGCATCATGATCTCGATCTGGTCCCTCCCGTTCTGGCCCTTTAACCGCGCCGGTCGGCCCACGCACCGCGGCACCGGATATCTGCAGAACATCGCCGACGGCGTCAAGCTCCTGCAGAAGGAGAACATCACCCCGCGAAACGCGGACTCCGCGATGTTCCACATTTCGCCCGTCCTGATCGCCTCCTCGACACTGATGATCTTCGCGGCACTCCCGTGGAGCAGCGGATTCTACGTCGCGAACTTGGACCTCGGAATCCTCTTCATCTTCGCGGCCTTCTCGCTCGCGCCCCTCGGCATCCTGATCGCCGGCTGGTCTGCGAACAACAAATATACCCTGGTCGGCGGCCTGCGCGCCGCCGCGATGCTCATGGCCTACGAGATCCCGATGATCCTGTCGGTCATCGCCCTCGTGTTCTTCACGGGATCCCTCAACCCGCTAACGATCGTCCGGCAGCAGGATCGGCCGCTGGTCTCGTTCGGAGCCCTCTCCATCCCGGCGTGGTACGTCTTCTCGCCGCAGATCCTCGGGTTCATCGTGTTCAGCGTCTCGATGATGGCGGAGATGGAGCGCATCCCGTTCGACATCCCCGAGGCCGAGGCGGAACTCGTCGAAGGATGGACGACCGAGTATTCGGGGATGCGGTTCGGCCTCGTCTTCGGGTTCAAGTGGCTCCGGATGATCGCGGGCGCCGCGCTGATCGCGATCCTCTACCTTGGCGGCTGGAGTGGCCCGGTGTTCACGACCTTGTCCGTGGGCGGCATCCCGGTTCCCATCGTCCCGGAGGAGGTCTGGTTCCTCCTCAAAGTCTATCTCATCTCGATCGTGTTCATCTGGATCTCCTGGTCGGTGCCCCGCGTGCGGATCGACCAGATCTTGAACATCGGGTGGAAGAAGTTGATCCCGTATTCCCTCGGGGCCATCATCATCGCGGCCGCTGCGATTGCGTCGGGTCTCTGGTCCGTGGGGTGAGCGGCGTGTCGGGCCGTGCACGGGTCAGCCGGGGGGAGGCACGTGGTGGACGTTGACTGGGAGCTCATCGCGTTCCTCGTGTTGAGCGCGCTCGAGGTCATCGGGTCCATCTTGGTCGTCACCAACAAGCGAATGGTGCGCGCGGCGTTCTGGCTCGCGATGACCCTCGTCACGATCGGCGCGATCTACCTGCTCTTCCTGAGCGAGTTCGTGTTCCTGATCCAGGTCATCGTGTACGCGGGCGCGGTGCCCGTGCTCTTCGTCTTCGGGATCATGCTGACCCGGAGGACGATCATGGACGAGGCCGGGCCGGAGGGCGGACCGTGAACACCCGGGAATTCCTCGTCGTCCTTGCGGCGACGGCCCTGTTCCTCGTCATGGCCGTCTCGTTCCTCGGCAACGTGAACTGGCCCTCCTCGCCGACGTCGATCCCGGTGGTCGATCCGAACGCCACCTCGCAGAACGGAATCGCGAATCAGATGTTCGAAGGCTTTGCGATCACGATCATCCTCATCGCGATCCTCCTGGGTGCCGCGATGATCGGCGGCGTCTACCTCGCCAAGATGGACGAGCCGGGGAAGGTGGGGCCATGATCCCCCTCCAGTACGAGCTGATCCTGTCCGCGATGCTCCTCTGCATCGGCCTGTACGGCGTCCTCGCCCGCCGGAACGGGATCATCGTCCTCATGTCAATCGAGATCATCCTGAACGCCTCGATCCTGAACTTCGTCGCGTTCAGTTCGTACAGCGGCGATGCGAGCGGCCAGGTGTTCGCCCTCCTCGGGATCGCGGTCGCCGCCGCCGAGGCCGCAGTCGGGCTCGCGGTCTTCCTCTCGATCTACCAGACCCACGGGACGATCGAGTTGGACAAGATTCGCTTCCTGAAGTGGTGAGCTGTGATCGCATTTGAGTGGGTCGTCTGGCTCATCCTGTTGCTCCCCCTCGCCGCTTTCGTCATTGTCGGCCTCGTGGGACGGCGTCTGCCGGAGGGCGGCGGTCACGTCGTCATCGGCGCGATGGCCGGCTCGTTCGTCCTCTCGCTGTACGTGTTCATCCAGGTTCTGCGCCAAGGTGGCCTCGGCGGAGGGTTCGCGCCGCAGACGATCGAGGGGTACGTCTGGATCCCCAGCCTTCTCCCGGAGAACTCGATCAAGATCTCTCTCCTCATCGACAACCTGAGCGCGTTGATGCTCGTCCTCGTCTCGTTCCTCTGCCTCCTGATTTTCATCTATTCGCTCGGCTACATGCACGAGGAGGACGGCAAGCCCCGCTACTACGCGGAAGTGAGCCTCTTCGCCACGGGAATGCTCGGCACGGTGAGCGCGGACAACTTCCTCCAGCTGCTGATCTTCTGGGAAATCATGGGCCTGTGCTCGTACTTGCTGATCGGTTTCTGGTACTCCAAGCCCGAGGCCGCCACGGCCGCGAAGAAGGCGTTCCTCGTGACCCGCGTCGGCGACGTCCTGTTCCTCGTCGGGGTCCTCGTGATCTGGAATGTGTTCGGCACCTTCTCCTTCGGGGAGATCCAGGGCAAGATGGTGAGCCTGTACCCGAACCCCCTCACGCCTCAACTCCTGACCCTCATCCCGCTCCTCCTGTTCGGCGGGGCCGTCGGCAAGAGCGCGCAGTTCCCGCTGCACGCGTGGCTCCCCGACGCGATGGAAGGCCCGACGACGGTCAGCGCCCTGATCCACGCGGCGACGATGGTCAAGGCCGGCGTCTACCTGACCGCGCGCGCGTTCATCTTCCTCGTTCCCTTGTCCTCGGCCGTCCAGCCTCCCTTCACCGCCATCCTCGTCATCGCCGGGATCGGCGGTTTCACGACCTTGTTCGCCGCGACGATGGCCGTCGTGAACTTCGACATCAAGCGGGTCCTCGCTTTCTCGACGATCTCTCAGCTCGCCTACATGTTCCTCGGGCTCGGCGCGGGCGCGTACATCATGGCGACGGAGGTCTCCCGTGGGGAGGCCACGAACTCCGCCGGATACAGCGCGGCATTGTACCATTTGTTCAACCACGCGTTCTTCAAGGCCCTCCTGTTCCTGGGCGCGGGCAGCGTGATTCACGCGGTCGCGACGAACGACATGCGGGAGATGGGCGGACTCGCGAAACGCATGCCCGTCACGTCGAGGGTCATGCTCTTCGGGGCACTCGCCCTCGCCGGGATCGTGCCCTTCAGTGGATTCTTCTCGAAGGGCGAGATCCTGTCGGTCACCTTCGAGGCTGGCTCGGAGCAGCCAGGGTTCTACCTCCTCTACGCGCTCGGTGTCGGCACCGCGTTCCTGACCGCGTTTTACGCATTCCGTTTGTGGTTCATGACGTTCCACGGGGACTACCGCGGCCACGTCCACCCGCACGAATCACCGCCGGTCATGACGGTGCCGCTCATGATCCTCGCGGGCTTCACGCTCGTCTCCGGCCTCCTCGCGTATCCGATGCAGGGCTTCGGGAACCTCGTCTTCTTCGGGCGGCCTGAAGCCGGCTTCCCGCTCGTGGGCATCCCGTTGCAGGACTACGTGCTCGAGGGGGTCTCGATGGGCGTCGCGGTCTTGGGCCTCGCCCTCGCCTGGGCGGTGTACGCGACGAAGCGCGTGCCGGCGGAACGCTTCACCGCATCGCGGGGCGGAGCCTTCATCCACCGCATGCTCACGAAGCGGTACTGGATCGACGACGCGTACGACGCATTCGGACGGACCGTCGTGTACGGGATGGCCCGGGCTCTCGACTGGTTCGACCGAAAGGTCATCGACGGCATCGTGAACGGCGTCGGTCGCGCCGGGGTCGTGGTCGCCACCGGCACCGACCGGTTCGACCGCCAGGTCATCGACGGAGCCGTGAACGCGGTCAGCCTGGAGACCGTGCGGACCAGCTTGCGGCTACGGCAGCGGCAGACCGGCCAGGTGCAGAGCTACGCATGGGTCGTCGTCCTCGGGATCGTCGTGGTCATCGCGCTCATGTTTGGCTTGAGCTTCCTCCAACGCTGGTGGGCGGGGCTAGGTCGATGAAATGACGTATATCCTCACTCTCCTCATTCTCGTCCCGCTCATCGGCGCAGTCATCGCCTGGGTCGCCGGGACGCCACACCGCTTGACGAAGCTGATTGCGCTCGCCTTCAGTTTGGTGGAGACGGCGCTCGCGACGTCCCTTCTCCTCGGCTTCATCAACCCGGGCTGGGGCGTGTTCTTTGGAGCCCCTACCGCGACCCCGCCGCCAACGGCAGGCGCCTATGTCCCGCTGTACTATATGGAGCGGTATTCGGGGTGGTCCCAGTTTGGTTTCAATTACATCGTTGGTGTCGACGGTCTGAGCGTCCCGCTCATCTGGCTCACCACTCTGTTGACGACACTCGCGATCGTTTTCCACTGGGACCAGGAGGACCGGCCGCAGGCATTCTTCGGCCTCTTCCTGTTCCTCGAGATGACACTCGTCGGCGTCTTCATGGCCCTCGACCTCCTGCTCTTCGCGGTTTTCTGGGAACTCGTCATCATCCCGATGTTCTTCCTGATAGGCATCTGGGGTGGACCGAACCGCCGATACGCGGCGCTGAAATTCCTCATTTTCACACAAGTTGGGTTCGTGATCATGCTCCTTTCGATCTTTGCCCTGTACTTCAACAGCGCCGGCGTGAACGCCGCCGTATATGGAACGAACGCAAACACCCTCGACATGACCGCGTTCCTCCACGCCGCCCTGAGGCATCAGACCGGCGCGCTCGCAACCTATCTCACCGTCGGCTTGCAGATTCCGATGTTCGCAGCCTTCCTGGTTGGCTTCCTCGTGAAGCTCCCCTCTTTCCCATTCCACACGTGGCTCCCGGACGCTCACGTCGAGGCGCCGACCGGAGGCTCCGTTCTCCTGGCGGGCGTCCTCCTGAAGATGGGCGGGTACGGGATCTTCCGGATCAACTTCGGGATCCTCCCCGACGCCGCAAGAAACCTGTGGTGGGTTCTCGCGATCCTTGGCACAGTCTCGATGGTGTACGCGGCGTTCGTCTGCCTCGCCCAAGTGGACCTGAAGCGACTGATCGCATACAGCTCGATCGGGCACATGGGGTTCGTGCTCCTGGGCGCCTCGAGCCTCACGGTGATTGGCGTCCAAGGCGCGATCTTCCAGATGTTCAACCACGGGATTATCACGGCGATCCTGTTCATGCTCGCCGGCTCTGTGAAGCATGCCACCGGGACCCGGGACATTCCCGAGCTCCAGGGCCTCGCGAAAGTCATGCCGCAGTTCTCCCTCATCCTCGCGATCGGCTTCTTCGCTTCGCTCGGCCTCCCGGGCCTCAATTCGTTCTGGTCCGAGTTCATGGTCTTCGTCGGGGCGTACGGATCGCCGAACCTCGGCGAGATGCGCCGGTTGATCATCATCCCGTTGATCTCGATCGTCGTGACGGCCGCGTACTACGTGTACACGATGCAGCGCATCCTGTTCGGTGATGTCCCGGAGAAGCTCGGGCATTCTCATGACCTTCTTCCGTGGGAGCGAGTCTCGTACGTCGTCCTCGTGGCCCTCGTCTTCCTCGTCGGCTTCTTCCCCGTGCCGTTCCTCGGGATGATCAACGCGTACACGAGCGGCTCGTTCCCCTGGCTGGGAGGGCTCTAGGATGTTGATCGAATTCCCGATCCTGACGTACATCGTCCTCCTGCCCGCGGTCGGGGCGGTCTTCACGTACCTGACGGGATCGGACCGTGCCGCCCGGGCCGTCGCCCTCGCGTTCTCCCTCATCGTCCTCGGTCTCTCCACCGTCCTCCTCATGGGATTCCTCTGGACGAATGTGATCTCGCTCCCGACGATCACGACCGCGGGAAACCACACGTACTTCGCGGTCGAGAAGACCCCGTGGGTCCCGTCCCTCAACATCAATTACATCCTCGGGGTCGACGAGCTCTCCGTGGTCCTCGTGTTCCTGAACGCGCTGCTGACGCCGCTCGCCCTCGCGATCTCTTGGGACGAGCACCACCGCGTGCCCGCGTTCTTCGCGATGTTCCTCTTCATGGAGACGACGATCAACGGCGTCTTCCTCTCGCTCGACCTCTTCCAGTTCTTCGTCTTTTGGGAGGTCGGCCTCATCCCGATGTACTTCCTCATCGCGGTGTGGGGCGGGCCGCGCAAGAAGTACGCCGCGATCAAGTTCTTCATGTACACGTTCCTGGCGAGTCTTCCGCTGCTCGTGGCAATCTTCGCATTCTATTTCTACTCGAGTCCGCACACGTTCGACATGACGCGGATCATCGACACGATGCCGATCCCCGCGGGGACGATCGGGGACCTGATGTTCGTCGCCCTCCTAATCGCGTTCGGCACGAAACTCCCGACGTGGCCGTTGCACACATGGCTGCCCGACGCCCACGTCGAGGCTCCCACCGGAGGCTCCGTCATCCTGGCGGGAGTCCTCCTGAAGCTCGGCGGCTACGGGTTGATCCGCTTCAACGTCCAGATGATTCCGCAGGCCGCGGTCGACATGTACTGGCTCCTCGCGCTGGCCGGAGTCATCTCGATCCTCTACGGCGCGGTCGTGTGCCTCGCCCAGGACGACCTGAAGCGGCTCGTCGCGTTCTCGAGCGTGAGCCACATGGGGTTCGTGACCCTCGGGATCGCCGCCGGGGTGTACGGCTTCACGGTGAGCGGCCGCGGGGCAGTCCTCGGCTTCTCGGGCGCGATTTTCCAGATGTTCGCTCACGGCCTCGTGTCCGCGGCCCTGTTCATGGTCGCGGGCTCGCTCGGCCACAAGATCGGTACGCGGAACATCTCGGAGCTCGGCGGGATCGCGAAGCGGGCGCCGCGCATGGCGACGTTCATCATGATCTCCTTCATGGCGTCCCTCGGCCTCCCAGGCCTGGTCGGGTTCGTCGCCGAGTTCACCGTGTTCATCGGCGTCTACGCCGCGTTCGGCCTGCTTGTTTTCGTTCCGATCCTGACGGTCGTCTTGACGGCGGCGTACTACATCTGGGCGATGCAGCGCGCGATCTTCGGCCCTCTGAATCCGAAATGGGAGACGATGCCGGACCTGCATCGGTTCGAGGTCGCACCGCTCGCCGTCCTCGTGGCGTCGTTCGCCGTCTTCGGGATCGTGCCGGTCTTGTTCCTCTCCTTCCTATCGAGCTGGGCCCAGGGGATTCTCGGAGGCCTCTAACGTGTCCAGCTACGGCGTCTTCCTCCCGGAGGCGATCCTCGTCGCCACGGCCCTCGCCTCCGCGGTCCTCGGGTTCGCGTGGCGGAAGCGCCCCGACCTGCTCTGGGCCTTCGCCGTCATCGGCACGGGCCTGGCGATTTTCATCACGCTCGACATGATGGGCCTCGGGATTGGGCGGGCGCTGAACCTTTCCGTCTGGCCGTCCCCCGTCGGCACGCAGGGGAATTTCGCCGCCGAGCTGAAGATGAAAGTCGACACCTTCGCGCTGTTCTTCCAGTTGATGTTCGAGTTCGTCGCGTTCCTGGCAATCCTCGCATCCCGTGGGTTCATCCGCCCGGAGGAGCCGCACCAGGGGGAGTACTACGCCCTCATGCTCCTCGCGGTCGTCGGGATGATGTTCACGGCGGCCGCCACGGACCTGTTCGTCCTCTTCCTCGCGTTCGAGACGTCGAGCCTGAGCACCTTCGCCCTCGTCGCGTTCCGGAAGCGAGACAAGCAGGCGACCGAGGCGGCGGTCAAGTTCTTCATCATCGGCGCGGTCAGCTCCGGGATCATCCTGTTCGGCATCTCCCTCATCTACGGGATCGCCGGCACGACGTCGATCGGGAAGACGACGACCGACCTCTTGCTCCTGCGGAACGGCCTCACCCTTGCCGGCCATCCAGAGATCGAACCGCCCCTGATCATCGCCCTCGTCCTGCTGATCGCGGGCTTCGGATTCAAGGTCGCGGTCGTGCCGTTCCACATGTGGGCGCCCGACGTGTACCAGGGCTCGCCGACGACGATCAGCGTCCTCCTGACGTCCGCTTCGAAGAACGTCGGGATTGTCGCGCTGTTCCGTGTCTTCCTCATCGGCCTCCTGAGTGTCCAGGTCGACTGGGTCGCGACCTTGGCGATCCTCGCGATCGTGACGCAGACCGTTGGGAACGTCGTCGCGATTCCCCAGCGGTCGATCAAACGCATGCTCGCGTACTCCAGCATCGCTCAGGCCGGGTACATCCTGATTGCCTTGGCCGTCGGCGCGATCGCCCTCCAGTCGAGTCCGCCTCACACCGACAACGCCGCGTACGTGGCGGCGTTCGGGCTCGTCGGCGGCATGCTTCACGTGTTCGTCTACGGTGCCATGAAGGCGGGATCGTTCCTCGTCGTCGCCGGCACGGAGTCCCGCGGAATCCCGGACGAGATCGAGGCGTACAAGGGACTGAGCCGACGCATGCCGTTCATGGCCTTTTCCATGCTCGTGTTCCTCCTGAGCCTGGCGGGCATCCCTCCCCTCGGCGGGTTCTTCTCGAAGTTCGTCCTCTTCTCCAGCGCGGTGAATGCGGCCGTGTTCAACCCGTGGTACTTGGCGCTCGCTGTCTCCGGCGTCCTGAACAGCGCCCTCTCCCTCTACTATTACGCGCGCGTGATCTGGTATATGTACATCCTCGAGCCGGAGGTCGGCACGGCGAAGGAGGCCGTCCCCCGGTCGATCGAAGCAGCCGTCTTCGTCGCCTTGGCGATTGTCATGTTGACCGCGATTCTCGCCGTGTTCTTCCTCGGATACCTCACGGACGCGGCTCGGTCGTTCTTCGGATTCTGAACGAAGCCAGCAGGCCGGTTCGTGCACGGCTCCCCTCCGAAGGCTTTTATCTCCCTCGCGGACCATGAGGAGACGAATGGCCTCTCCATTCCCGGGTTCGCGGGTCATCCTCCACGTGGACATGGATGCCTTCTACGCGTCCGTCGAGATCCGCGAGAATCCGGCGCTTGAGGGTAAACCCGTCGTCGTGGGAGCCGACCCGCGAGAGCATCGCCGCGGCGTCGTCTTGACCGCGAGCTACGAGGCCCGCCGGTTCGGCGTCCGATCGGCGATGTCGTGCGTCGAGGCCGCGCGACGCTGTCCCGAGGCCGTGTTCGTGTCCCCTCATTTCGAGCTGTACGGCCGAGTCAGCGGTGAGATCATGGACACGCTCCGCACCTTCGCCGACCGCCTTCAGCCCTCCGGGATCGAGGAAGGATACCTCGACGTCACTCTCCGGAGTGGCGGCAACTTCTCTCGCGCCCACGAACTCGCCCGCGAAATCAAGGCTGCGATTCGCAAGCAGCACCGCCTCTCCTGCTCGATCGGAATCGCGCCGACCAAAGCGGTGGCGAAGATTGCCTCCGACTTCGAGAAGCCGGACGGGTTGACGGTGGTGGCCCGCGACGACGTGGCGGCATTTCTCGCGCCGATCTCCGTTCGAAAGATCCTCGGTGTGGGCCCGAAGACCGCGGAGCGGCTGAAGGAACTCGGCCTCGAGATGATCGAGGACCTGCAGAGGTACAACCGCCAGGACCTCGTCGAGCAGCTCGGCGCGTTCGGGGAGTATTTGCAAGACGTCGCGATGGGCCGCGATGCGGAGGAGGTCATCGAGCCGACCGGTCCACCGGAGTCGATCAGCACGGAGACGACGTTCGAGAAGGATCTGGACGCGTACGATGAAGTCTGGCCGGAGCTCGAATCTCTGGCGAAGTCCTTACACGAACAGCTCCGGCATGAGAAATATGCGTACCGTACGGTGTCGCTCAAGGCAAAGTACTCGAACTTCGAGATCCACACGCGCTCGAAGAGCCTGAGAATCCACACGACGGACCTCGAACCGATCCTCATTTTGAGCCAGACCATGCTCAAGGAGGTCCTTGCCTCAGGGAGGAAGGTCCGGCTCGTCGGAGTGCGATTGTCAAACCTCCTCGAGCGGGCCGCGCCCCAGACGACGTTGTCGAAATGGACCGCCGTGCGGGAGCCACTCACCGAGTCGTGAACGGTCCCGAGACGATGACTTCCACCGGGATTTCCTCAAGGGCGCGCGGAAGCGCCGCGAGGATTCTTGGATCGTCATCCTTCACGTAGATGCAGATGCAGTCTCGGCCCTCCTTCCGGCCAATTCCAACCCCGACGACCCCGGGCATGCTCATGAGGCGCGCCTCGTGCTTCCGTTTGACCGCTTTGACCCTCGCCATCCTGGGTTCCTCGAACGCATCCGTCCCATTTAGCCGTCACGAAACGCTCCCTGCCCGTAGCGATGTCGCCGTAGAGCAGGCGATTTGAGAATCGTCGCCGGCGCTCAAGGTGGAGGAGGACGGATGAATCCGTCTTGCATGAGGAATTTCGTTTCTTCGCGGGCCCTTCGAATCAACTCGAGGGCCCCTTGATAGAGGGCGTCTCGGGTCTTCGTCTCCCGCGCGATTCCCTGTTCCATCGCCTTGAGGGCCACCGCGGTCGCCTCCCGCGCAAACACATCGATCTCATCCATCGTGGGCACGATGTGCGTCTCGTCGAGGCCCTTTTCCTCCGCGACCTTCGCGAGCTCCTCCGCCGCCGCGATGCACATCTCGTCCGTGATCGTCCGCGCGCGCACGTCCAGCGTCCCGCGAAAGATCCCAGGGAAACCCAGGCTGTTGTTCACCTGGTTCGGGAAATCGGACCGGCCGGTCGCGATGACGCGAGCTCCGGCCTCCGCGGCCTCCCATGGCCAGATCTCCGGCACAGGGTTCGCGATTGCGAAGAGGATGGCATCGTCCGCCATCGAGGCGACCCAATCCTTCTGGATCACCCCGGGTCCAGGCTTTGATGCGGCGATTGCGACGTCCGCGTCTCGCATCGCCTCCGCGATGCCACCCTCCCGGTCGCCTCCGTTCGTCTTGAGTGCGAGCTCCCATTTCTCCGCGTAATCGTTCGCCGCCACCTCAATGTCCTCTCGATGACGACAAACGATCCCCTTCGAGTCGACGAGGATGATGTGCTCCGGCTTCGCACCGGCCGCGATGAGGAGCTTCGCGGTCCGGATGTTCGACGCCCCGGCGCCGATCAGCGTGATTGCGACGTCCGACATCTTCTTACCGACGACCTTCAGGGCGTTGATGAGGCCGGCGACGTTGATCGTCGCGGTGCCTTGCTGGTCGTCGTGCCACACCGCGATCTCGCATTCCTTCCGCAGACGTTGGAGGATGCGGAAGCATTTCGGCTGCGCGATGTCCTCGAGGTTCACGCCACCGAACGAGGGCGTGATGAGCTTGACCGTCTCGATGATCTTCTCCGGGTCCTTCGTCGCGAGGGGGATCGGGAACGCGTCAACGCCGCCGAGGTACTTGAACAACAGGGACTTGCCTTCCATCACCGGCAATCCGGCTTCCGGCCCGATGTCCCCCAGGCCGAGGACGCGTGTGCCGTCCGTGACGATGGCGACTTGATTCCACTTGTTCGTTAGGGTCCAAACCTTGCTCGGGTCCGCTGCGATATCGAGGCAGGGTTGGGCGACCCCGGGCGTGTACCAGATCGCGAAGTCGTTGAAGCTCCGTACCGGCACGCGCGGCACGATCTCGATCTTGCCTTGATAGTACGGGTGGTACTTCGCGGATTGTTCCTTCGGGAGGTTCGCGCGCTTCAGGTTCTCCTCGACTTCCTTGGGCGTCGGCGGCTTCACATCTTTGCCACCCGCGCGCTTCTTCGTAGCCACCATCGAAGCACCAGAAAGGAGTTGGCCGATGAGACGGAATGGCTTCCTTAAACTTTTGGTCCTTGCTTCACTCCGGGAGACCCAAAGGCGTTACCCGGAGCAACGGGGATCATGAACCGGATGATGTCCAGAATCCGAACGGCAATGTTAGGGCGCAGCCGTCATCGTGTTTTGGCCACGCGACGGGCCCGGAGCGTCGGCGGGGCCATCGGACGCGGCTTCCACTGAATGGCCAGAATTCCCCCGACCAAGCTCAGCATGAACCCGACCGGAAACAGAACCCCAAGCAATCCGCCGCCGATCAACAGGCTGGGAACGGAGGACAAGACGACGATGAGCCCCCACAGCATGTGGCGACGCGGCGCCATCCACAACCCGAGTGCGCCAACCAAAATGAGCGTGCCTGAGATCAGACCCACAGCTACCAACACGGCAGGCGCGAACACGGCGAGTTTTGGAAGGTATACCCCCGCAAGGCCACTGGCCAGCACCACAAGCCCGCCGGCCAGGGATAACAAGATCGCGCGAACTGGCTTCATCCGATGAGGTTGCGAGATCCTGAAGTCCCCCCCGCAAGCACTATTGCTCGGTACGTATTGGAAGCTGTCGGCCGATTCGCGGATGAAATCGAGGAGAAGGCGTGCTTCTCGCCGTTCCAGCGAGGATTTCGCGTTCGGCGTCCTCCCGACCATCGAGGACATGATGGTTCGGAAGCGTCGTCACACCGGCCCCCGAACCTTTATCCCGAGCGGTCGACTCGGTCCGCCGTGCTCACCGCCGTCGTGGACCGTTCGGGGCGAGGCGGGACCCGAAAGGTCAAAGCCGCGTTCGAGGAGGTGGCCGCGCGGTACGCGGAGCATGGTCTTCACGTCTCTTGGCCTGTGTCCGCTGAAATCGTCTCGATGGCGATCATGGGCGCGACCAAGTCGAAAGATTCTGCTCATACCCTGTTCGTCTCCGTTCGAGCGGTCGAGTCGGGTCTACTCGACGGGCTCATCGCCCACGAGATGGGCCACATGCTCCGCACCGAATCGAGCCATCCTTCCCATAGTGCCGAAGTCTTCCGCGCGCTGTCGCGCGAAGTCCGCATCCCGCGGGCCGCGGAAGGCGCGTTCGGTCAGGCATTCAACCACATCCAAGACATCTACGCCGACGACCTCGCGTTCCTCGTCTTCGCGACCGACGGCGACGACCGCGCGTACGAGTTCTTCTCGGGCTGGATCGAGGGGAACGCGACCATGCGGGGAAGGAACCGCTGGAAGAACGTCGGCCTCGCGGCAACGAACGGGTTCGCCCTGGGCAATCTCGTCCGCCACGGTCGCCTCTCGAAAGACGATCCGTTGTGGGATCGAGCGCGCGCGTTCGACCGGGAGGCCGGTCTGGAAGTCGTGGGCGCCCTCGCGAACTTTTACGCGAACCTGCCGGAGAATCCGTCGCCCGAGGCATTCATCGGTCAAGTGAATTCGCTTGCGACGGTGATGACGCAGGCCGTGTCTTCGTAGGTGCCGCAACGTTTAATACTCGCCCTATGCTGCTTCGACATCTCTAGAGGTACCGTGATGGCCGAGGAGCTCGAGACCGCTCAGATCCCCCCGCACATCATGGCGGCGATGCGCGAGCGCATGAAGATGGCGCAGCGCATGTCCCGCATCAAGCACAAGATTGTGGTCATGTCGGGGAAGGGCGGCGTAGGCAAGTCAAGCGTTGCCGCGAACCTCGCGTGCGTGCTCGCTGAGGACGGCTCCGTCGGCCTCGTCGACGCGGACGTCACCGGGCCCGACATCCCGATGCTTATGGGGGTCCAGGACGCGCAGGTCAAGGCCACGGAGACTGGGATGGAACCGACGGTTGGCCCCGCCGGCGTCAAGGTCATCTCGATGGCCCAGCTGATAGACCGCGACACGGCGGTCGTCTGGCGCGGTCCGCTGAAAATCAAGGCGCTCAAGCAGATGCTCTCCGACGTCGAGTGGGGAGACTTGGACTACCTGGTGATCGATCTTCCGCCGGGCACGAGCGACGAGCCCTTGAGCGTCGCCCAGGAAATCCCCGACGCGGACGGCGCTGTCGTCGTCACGACGCCCCAGCAAGTGTCACTCCTGGACGTCCGCAAGTCAATTGCCTTCGCGAAGGCCGTCAAGATGGACATCCTCGGCGTGATCGAGAACATGAGCGGTTTCGTGTGCCCGCATTGTGGCAAGCAGACGGACATCTTCAAGGTCGGCGGAGGCCGGGACGCCGCGAACGAACTCGGGCTACCGTTCCTGGGCCGGGTGCCTCTGGATCCTCGGATCGTCATTGGGGGCGATTCGGGCAAGCCCTTCGTGCTCGAGTACCCGGACTCCGAGGCCGCGAAGGCATTCCGGGCGATCGTGGAGAACCTGAAACCCCACCTCAAGGAAGTCAAGCCCCGGCCCACCGGACCTCTGGCGAAGTGACGACCGTCGTTGGGCTTTCGCAGAGGCCATCAGCTCGGAGCTATGGCTCGCGCGCCGCCGGGTTCACGACCACCGCGCCACGAGCGCCTCTATCTGGGGTCGCGGGACCGCTCCGACGATGCCGTCGATCGGCTGGCCGTTTTTGAAGAGGAGCATCGTCGGGATCGATGTGATTCGGAATCGCTCCGCAGTCCGCGGGCTTTCATCGACGTTCAGCTTTCCGAGGCGGAGGCTCGCCGCGTGGGCGCTCGCGACCTGCTCGAGGATCGGGGCGACTCGGTGGCACGGGCCGCACCACTCGGCCCAGAAATCGACGAGGATGAGACCCGCTTTCCGGATCTCCGAATCAAACGTCATATCCGTGAGCTGAATCGGTCCGGACCAGGCGCTGGTGACGGGCTTGGGCAAAGAGGCCGTCATAAGCTCCCGCAGCTTTCGGGCCCGGATTGCGGCCAGCTCAGGGTCGTCCACGGAGACGAGCACCTCGGCAGCGTGATAAAAGGGTTTGTCGCGGCCTAACGGGAGACCTTCGCCATCGGCCCGAATTCCTCGGCAAGCGGGCCAAGGAGGCGTACCTCGCGCCGGACGAGGGCGATCTCGCGCTCATTGAAGGCCGTCGGGTCGAACGGGATGAGAAGGATCGCCTCTCGCATTGCGACGGACTCGTTCAGGTCGTGCACGAGCGCGAGCACAGACCCGAAATCGTTGTGAGACACGAGGTATTCAAGGCCGTCGAGCAAGACGACGGGATTCTCGCTCACTTCGATAAAGTGTTCCACCGCGAGGGCGACTTTCTCCGGGGGACTCGGACGCACCGCGTTCTTTTCCGTCGCCACCCGGCTGAGCCACAGGATTGGCGTTCGCTCGAGGCCGTACTCCGTCATGACGGCCTTCGGCGCGCGTCGGGTGATGCACAGTCCCTGCGTGCCGTGCGTCACGAAGTCCTTGAAGATCTCGAACGCCTGGCTCGCGTCCCGCTCGAGGACCGCGTACGTGTGGCCTCGATCCAACGTGTACGTCGGCTTCGTGAGCAAGTGCGCCTCCGCCTCGGGGACGATGAGCTCCTGCAAAAACGACTTCTCACGGACCCCGAAGGCGATGAGCCCGACGAGGGCCATCTCGACGATGAAACCGGGTGCCCGCAGGTCGAGCCCGAAGTTCGGTAAGAGGATCTCGAAGAGAAGCTCGCCGACCGCGAAGCCGGAGATCCCAAAGATGATGAGGAATGTGTCTCGGCGGACTTCCTCGTCGGGGTTCGTCCGCCGCATGTGGACGATGAATCGGTATGGCGCGTACAAGATGAGGGTCGCAACGGCGAAGCCGTTGATGAAGAGGAAGTACGGCTCGAACGAAATGAACGTCGGATTCACCTGGACGACTTGGACGGGGGAGACGAGGATCGTGACGATCGTCACAACCATGATGAAGACATAGAACACGTACGAATTCGGGAATTCGTTCGTCATGTAATGGAAGAAGTCCTTGCGCGAGGTGATTCCCGCCGTGGTCGCCACGACGATGAAGGCGCCGATCGTAATGCCGAACATGTAGTCGAACGTCGCCTGGACGCGTTTCGATAGGACGATCCCCGCTTGAAGCGCCGGCGCGGAACCCTGCCCCGGCTCGGTGATGTAAATGCTGATCAAGACGTTGGAGATGATCGCGCACACGAGGAGGGAGACGGCGAACAGTAAGACATGCTTCTGGAACGGCCGGCCGGTCTTCTGCCGTGCGATCGCGACGATGATCACGGCCGACAGAAAGAGCGCGCTCGCCGCGCTCAGGTAGGTTACAATGCTTGTTGCATCCGCCAGGGACGCTCACCCGATCTGGACATACACTAGCCTCCCTCGAGGCTATTTAAGCGGTCCCCGCCTGTTATCTGAAGCGATTCCATAGCCGACGCGGACCGGGTGTTCTCAGCAATAATAATCGTAACGGAGAACCAACGGGTCCCCCTTCATATGGGCTTACGAGGACATCTCTTTCGGTCCCTTGCCTGCACAGTCATACAGTACGCTCGGCATCAACCCCGAGGATCTCGATCTCCTCTCCCGGACGGTGCTCCGCCTGGGCGGGTACGCGGAAGGCCTGTTCGACTTCCACGACTTCGGTTTCGACAAGAACTCGCTGAAGGACCACATCTCCAGCGTGCATGCGACCCTCAAGCGGCTCAAGGAGAACGCCCCGCCAGAGGGCCTCCCGCTCCGACCGCCGAACATCCCACCCGGCGCGTTCTGGGAAGACCAGGGGGAGGTGTGGAACTACCTCCAGACGTTGCGGTTCGCCGCCGGGGCGACGATGATGACGGAGCAGTACAGCTCTCACATGACGTCGGAGAACCTGCAGCGCGCGATGACGGCGAAGATTTTCCGGGAATGCGTCATCGGCATCCTGGACGACTTGATCGACAAAGGCAACTACTCCTATCTGGAGGCGAAAGACCTCCACCACATGGTCCTCAGCTCGATGCTCGATCCGGACTTCGACTCGACCAGCTTCACGAAACGCCTCGTGACGATGCTTCGTCAAGAGCAAATCCCGCTGTTCGACCTGATCAGCAACATCGTGCGAGGGTTCAACGTCCTGTGGAACAACTCGCCGCACGGTCACGACTACTTCTACCAGATGGAGATTATGGACGAGCGGGTAGCCCTGGGCCAGGCGCTGTCCATGTTCGAGAAGGAGCCGAACTTCTCGATCGCGCGGATGGAGAAGATTACGGAGGCGTTCTACGCGCCGGACGAGACGATGCACTGGTGGGAGAAGCTCGGCGGGCACGTCTCCGCCGCGAGTCGGCACAACCTGATCGACATGGCCTTCACGGACCAGGCGTACGACATCCGGCGGATGAAGAACTTCCTGGCCGGGTGGTACTATTACGACGCCGCGGTCATCCTGATGGACCATGTCGTGAGCATCCACCACGACCTCCGGAATGGGATTGCCAACCTCTCTCTGATCGCGATGCGGGAGAAGGAGCTCCGCGAACTCACGTCGATCCGGAACTACAACCCCCACCTGACGATCGAGGACTACGACGGTCACCTACACCGAATCGCCGACCTGACGTCGAAGGCGATCCGCCTCGCGACGACCGACATCCATGACGAGAACCTCGTTTATCCGTTCATGACGATCATGATGCCCGTCGTGATGATGGCGGACTGGATCGGCAACCGCGACGACATGATTCACACGTTCCTCGAAGCAATCGCGCCGGCGATCAAGCACGTGGCCAGCAACGGGACCGTTCCGACCCGGGCGATCATCGAGGTCGCCGGGGAAGCGGCGCGCGGGCAGTGAACGGTTCGGTCAACCGGCCCACCCAGTCGCAGCGGTTTCTCAGGAGCGCCGTCGCTGCCTGAGGAAGTCGCCGTACCATACGCCGGAAATGGTTATATAACGCGAGGCGATAGCACGGATTGGGACCGCCTTGATGACGACCTCCTTGGATTTTGGAGTAGCCAAGGAGATGGCCCTCGTCGAGGCGAAGATCCGGCGAAGCATCGTTTCCGAGGAACCCCTCCTCCATGACATCGCCCGGTACGTGATCGATGCCGGCGGCAAGCGCATCCGGCCGATGGTCACCCTCCTCGCGTTCCGGGCCCTGGGTGGGACCGACGTCTCGCAGGCCATCGATCTCGCCGCGGCCCTCGAGCTCATCCACTCCGCGACCCTGATCCACGACGATATCAACGACGGCGGGGAGATGCGCCGCGGGCGCCTCACCGCGTACAAGAAGTTCGGGCTGCAGAACGCCTTGATCACGGGCGACTTCCTGTTCGTGAAGGCGTTCGGCATCGGAGGGAAGTTCGATGCGGAAATCGTCGAGCTCACGGCCGACGCATGCGCCGCCCTGGCGGAGGGAGAGATTCGTCAGAAGCGCCACGCATTCGACACGAGCGTGAGCCATCAGGAGTACGTCGACATCATCACCCGGAAGACGGCCTTGCCGATCATGGCGGGAGCGAAGATCATCGGGCTCATCGCCCGGGCCCGCCTCGAGGACATCGAGGCCGTCGGCGAGTACGGCCTGAACCTGGGCATCGCCTTCCAAATCGTGGACGACATCCTCGACGTTGTCGGGGACGGCGCGCGTCTCGGGAAGCGCACGGGCACGGACTTGCGCGAGGGGAACGTGACCCTCGTCGCCATCCACGCCCTGAACGACGGCAGCTCGATTGACGTCCGCGCCCTTGGTCGTCTCATCGCGAAGCGCCGCAAACGGGAGGAGGATGTCCAGCGGGGGCTCGGGCTCCTCCGGGATTCCGGCGCGATCGAGAAGGCCCGCGCGGAGGCGTTCGCCTTCGGCCAGCTCGCGAAGAAGGCCCTCGACCCGCTCCCTGAGAGCGACGCGAAAGGAAGCATGGCCCAGCTCGTCGACTACGTCCTCTCGCGCGACTCGTGAGGGGGCGGCGCGATGCCCTCGCCCTACGACGTGATCGTGGTCGGCTCGGGACCCGCAGGTGCCACGGCGGCTCGGTATGCCGCGCGTCGCGGCCTGAGGGTCCTCCTCGTGGACAAGCGCAAGGAGGTCGGCGTCCCGGTTCAGTGCGGCGAGTACGTCGCTCACAACGAGGAGGTCCGTGCGATCTTCCCGACCGTCACCGAACTCGAGGATCTCATGGAGGTCCCCTATCGCGTCCGAGAAATCGACACCCCCGTCATCCGGATCTGGTCCCCGAACGGTCGGCGGTACGACATCCCGTTCCAGGGTTTCACCGTCCGGCGCGACAAGATGGACCAGGGGATCGCCGCGCAGGCCGTGCAAGAGGGCGCGGAGCTCATGACGGAGACGACCGTGGTCCGCGTGCGAGGGGACGAGGTCGAAACGAACCGCGGGACATTCCAGGGGAAGGTCATCGTTGGCTCCGACGGCCCGCGGTCGACCGTCGCGAAGTCGGTCGGGCTCAAATGGCCGGTCTCGGCGCCCGCGATGAGCGCGACCGCGGAGGGCGACTTCAGCGACGCGACGGACATGTTCTTCGGCAACCTCGCGCCGGGCGGATATGCCTGGATCATCCCGAAGGCGGGATGCGCGAACGTCGGACTCGGGACCTGGGAGCGCTTCCGCGGGAACCTGCGCGACTTGTTCAACAAGTTTGTCGCGGCTCGCGGCCTCGAACCCGGCAAGGCGACGGGCGGTTTCGTTCCGGTCCTCGGGCCGCCGCCTCGGACGGTGAAGGACAACGTCATGCTGGTCGGCGACGCCGCCGGGATGGTCATGGCGACGAACGGTGGCGGGAATAACGTGGCCATGATCGCAGGTCGCTTCGCAGGCTTGACTGCGGCGGACCATCTCCTCGACGGCACGCCGCTCGACGCGTACGAGACGCGATGGAGGACGGCGGTCGGCGGCCCCTTGGCCGAAGGGGTCCGGATCAAGCGCTTCGCCGATCGATTCTTCGGGTCCGACCGACTGCTCGACGCTGCGATGATCCTCCTCGGCCGCCGCCGGATGGCGCGCGCGATCCGCTGCCAGCGACTCTTCCTCCCCGGCAGTGCGAAGGTCTTATAGACCCCGGGACCATCGACGGCGGAACCGATGGACTTTCAGTTTCTCGGCGGCGCCTCGGAGGTCGGCCGTCTTGGGATGATCCTGAAGAAGGGACCGACTTCGCTCCTGTTCGATTACGGGCTGCTGCCTCGGGATCCGCCGCAGTACCCGATGCCCGCCCCTCCCGTAGACGGGATGTTCATCAGCCACGCCCACCTCGACCACACGGGGATGATTCCGTGGGTCACCCGCCGGCAAGACGTGGACGTGGTCCTGACTCCGCCGACCGCCGATGTCGCGGACCTCCTCTTGGCGGACTCCCTGAAGATCGCGGACGCGGAAGGCTTCGACGCCCCGTTCGATGACGGCGACCTACGCACGGCTCGCCGCAGGTACCGGACGATCGACTTCGGGGACAACGTCGACATCGGAGACCTCGAAGTCACGGCCCATCCCGCGGGCCACATCCCCGGGGCCACGATGTACGAGGTGAACGGGACCGAGACCACCTTGTTCACCGGGGACTTGCATACGCTCACGACCGATCTCGTGTGGGGGGCCCGTCCGGTCCATTGCGACACGCTCTTCATCGAGTCCACCTACGCCGGGCGACAACATCCGGAGCGGCTCAAGTCGGAGCACGCATTCTTGCGGAAGATCGAACAGGTGGTGAACCGCGGCGGCCTCGCGCTCGTCCCCTCCTTCGCGGTTGGCCGAACGCAGGACGTCCTCCTGACGCTCGCGAAGGCTCATCACGAGGTATGGCTGGATGGGATGGGGAAGAAAGTGAACTCGATCTATGTCGAGAGCCCGGAGTACGTACGCTCCGTTAAGGCGCTGCGAAAGGCGATGAACCGCACCCACGTCGTACGGAATCCGCGGGAAGGCGAGCTGGCATTGCGCGGCGAGGTCATCGTGACGACGAGCGGGATGCTCGATGGGGGACCTGTGCTGCGATACCTCGAGGTGATCCGGGAGGACCCTCGGAGCGCGGTCCTGCTGACCGGCTACCAGGTCGAAGGCACGAACGGCCGGCGCCTCGTGGAAGAAGGCGTGATTGATCTATATGGCGTCACGGTCGACATCAAGTGCGAGTGGCAGAAGTTCGACTTCAGCGCGCACGCGGGCCACGACGACCTCATTCGTTTCATCGAGGGCTGCGACCCGCAACGGGTCGTGTTGATGCACGGGGAGAACCGCCAGATTCTCGCCGACGCGCTCGAAGGTCGAGAGGTCTTGTTGCCCATGGAAGGGCAATGGCATTCACTTTGAATCGACGACGGCACCGGCTCCACTTCGGAAGTGCCAACTCGCACCACCCAAAGATTTGTCCCGGCCAGCGTGTATTCAAGATGGCCATGGTCGTCGGATCTTCTTCGCTCCGAAGAAAGGCGGCCTTGACTGGGCTGTGCCTGCTGACGGCCTTCTCCTCGCTGGCGTGGGGAGGTCCGGGGAGGTTCCTCGGCGCGGCACAGGGCGCATCGAACCAATTTCAGGGCGGTCTCGGAACCTCGGCTCCGACGCCAGACTCAAGGGGCGGCACCGTCATCGCGACGGTTCCTGTTGGGAACGGTCCGTGGGGCGTAGGATTTGACAGCGGCAACGGGTATGCGTATGTGGCAAACAGTGGCTCGAACACCACCACCGTAATTTCCGGGACGAGCGTGGTAGCAACAGTTTCGGTCGAGTCGTTTCCCCTTGGCGTCGGGTATGACAGCGGGAACGGGTACATCTACGTGGCGAACCTATACTCAACAAACGTGAGCGTAATTTCCGGGACGACCGTGGTGGCCACAATCCCGGTCGGGAACGGTCCGGTTGGCGTGGCGTATGACAGCCGGAACGGGTACGTCTACGTAGCGAACGAGGGCTCTCACAGCGTCACTGTGATTTCTGGAACGACGGTAGTGGCGACGATTCCGGTGGGGACCCTTCCGAGTAGCGTGGCGTACGACAGCGGGAACGGGTACGTCTACGTGGCGAACTCCTATTCGAACAACGTCAGTGTGATCAATGGAACGACGATCGTGGCAACAATCGCGGTCGGGATCCTTCCCTACAGCGTGGCGTACGACAGCGAGAACGGGTACGTCTACGTGGCGAATGCAAACTCGAAAAATGTCACCGTGATTTCCGAGACGACCGTGGTGGCATCAATCGCGGTTGAGAGCAATCCCCTTGGAGTCGGGTACGACAGCGGGAACGGGTACGTCTACGTGGCGAACTCCTATTCGAACAACGTCAGTGTGATCTCGGGAATAGCGGTCATCGGTACAATCCCGGTCGGGCACGATCCGCGTGGCGTGGGATATGATAGCGGCCACGGGTACGTCTATGTTACGAACTGGGGCTCGAACACCGTGAGCGTGATCGCCACCCTCGAGAGCCCAGCTCCACCCAGCATTTTCGGGCTTGATCCCTGGGTCTTTTACTCGACCGTCGGCGGGATAGTCGGGTTCGTTGCCATCGCGAGTACCTGGTTCGTCCTCAGAAAGCGAAAACGACGGCCGTGACGCGCGGGAGTCCCGTCCTTCGCGGATTGTGCGAGAACAAGGATTGCCGTCGGAAGGCCTAAACTCCGACGTTCCTGGCGATCATGGCTCGGAGTGCCTTCCCGACATACTTGAGAAGTCTCGGGTCTTCCTTGATGAGGGCCCAACCGACTTTCGAGGGGAAGTCGATATCGCCTTTCTTCTCGATCAGGTGGAGCATCTCGGGGCTGTCGAAGATGTCGAACAGTTCCTCGAACTGGGCGTCCGTCAGCCTGCTGAAGCTCTCATGAATCGCGAGGTCCTTCCGGAGCTCCTTCCCAATCGACTTCGTCCAAGCTCTGTGATATCGATGGAGCATCCGCCCGGAGAAGTCGTCCGCCTCCAAGGCTTCGATCGCGGTCTGCGCCGCGAAGCTCGAACAGGTGAGCGCGGTGAAGATGCCGCCTCCGGAAACGGCCTTCGCTTGGCACGCCGCGTCCCCGACGACGAGGACATTATCCGCGTACGTTCGACGGGGGAAGCCGAGCGGGATGCCGCCGGCGATGTACAGGATCGGCTGCGCCCCTTTCGTGTATTTCCTCACCTCGGGTCGAGTCAGCATCTTTTCCAGGTAGGCGTACGCGTTTCCCTCGCCCACACACAGGCCGACGCGAGCCGTGTCGCCGCTCGGGATGATCCATCCGAAGAACCCGGGCGCGATCTCGTTCCCGATGAACAGAGTGACGAATCCCGGATCTCCCTGGACGCCGGTCATCTCGACCTCGAAGCCTGGCAGGATCTTCCTTGGTCGGAGGATGTTGAACCACTTCGCCACGTTCGAGCGGACGCCGTCGCACCCGACGAGCAGTTTGGCGTGGAGTTTCCGCGGCTCCCCGTCTTGGTCGATCGAAATCTCGACCCCGCCATTCTCCCGGCGCGCCGCTTGAGCCTGGGCGCCAAGGAATGTGTGGGCGCCCTTCCGTACGGCATCCGTCGCAATCGCCCGGTCGAACATGGCCCGCTGAACGACGACCGCCTGCGTGCGATGGCCATCGATTACGAGCCGTCGACCCGAGGGCGAGTAGAGCTCGGCGCCATGGACCGAGCCGATGATCGTCTCCTTGCAGTCCACGTATTCGAAGACCCGCGGCGTGACGAGGCCACCGCACTGGATCGGCTCCCCGATCTCGCGGTGCTCCTCGACAAGGGCGACCTCATATCCGGCCTCCGCAACTTTGCCCGCGAGGTAACCGCCGGCCGGGCCCGCGCCGATCACGACGACGTCAAAGGAGCGTGCCGATGTGACCACGTTCCGGCATCACTCCTTCAGATTCATGATGATCTCGAGGAAGTTCTCCAGGTGTCTCGACAGGGATGCGTTGTCCGTGTAGCCGCACGCGGACAGGTCCGGGGCCGCGATCAACGCCGCGGAGCCGTCCACGATCACGTCCGTCGCGATCAGGCCTTTGCGGTTCACGACGCTCGCACCTTCCGGGATTTTCTGACCGGGCTCCGTGATGATGGTGAATCGGATGCCGCGGGCGATCGCCTGCTCGATCTTCTTCCCAACGTTCTCCCGGATCTCCGAGAAGGTCGGCGTCGACACGATGCACGTCTCCGACGACTGGTCGATCAGCTCGCCGATCTTCTCGAGGACCCGCGGCTTCGAGACGATCGTGTAGACGAGTTGCGGCTCCCCCTTCGCCCGGAGGACCTCGTGGAGCATGTCGAGCTTCGCGAACGTGTCCTCCAGGTGGTCGATCACGCGTCCCTTGACCTTGCTGGGCGCCTCCGGCTTGAAGATTGTCGGACGCCCGCGGGTCGAGATGGCGAATCCTTTCTGGCACAGGCTCTGCAAGACCTTGTACGCCGAGGTCCGGGGGATCTTCGCGGTCTCGGCGATGGTCTCCGCGCTGCCGTAGCCGTGGGCGACGAGCGCGATGTATCCGCGGGCCTCGTATCCCGAGAGGCCAATCGACTCAAGGGTCCTCGTGGCCCGCTCGAATTCCTGGTCGAGGTCGACGCCGCCCGCCAGCAGCTTCGACAAATCCTGAGGAACCACGGCGCCACGATACTCAAGGCCGGTTTTTATCTTTTCGAATGGAGGCGTCGGTGTTGGATTGCGAAACGCAGAGCAAGCCTTTATCCGACGGGAGCCTTCCTTCGCGTTTATGGGTTCGGCGCGCCCAGCCGTCCTCGCTGTGGTAGCCTTCCTTCTGGTGTTCTGGAGTGTCTTCACCCCCGCGGTCGGCCAGAATCCCGTCGGCCACATGGTCGTCACGACGGATTACGAACTGTTCGGAACCTCCGACCTGAATGGCGGCGGCCACGTGACGTGGACGCTCACGGGAGCCAAGGCAGCGGACCTCCGCGCGAAAATTCTGCACCTGTTCGACGAATACGGTCAGATCCCGCGCGGCTTTCCCTTCGAAGGCGCAGCGACCTCCGCGAACGGAGACGGCGTCCTGGAAGCCGCAGAGGGCGCAAACTACACGGACCGGGTCGAGAACGTCCTCGAGGGGTCCGGCGGACAAGGAACGCTCGTGCAGTACATGCGGCTGTGGCCCTTCGACCTCCGAGAGAAGAACCCGGATCCCGCGGTGGGCTTTTCGCGGAGCACGTCCGGCCTTGCGAACACGAACCTCAGCACATCCGCCGATATCGAGATCCGCATGCTCTTCGAGGCAAACACGACGACGCGAACTGCGCGCGTGCCGCTCCCGACCGAATCACTCGCCGATTCGCTCTACCGCGTCTTTTGGTATGAGGCCGCTCAGCCACCGAACCTGAACGCTTCGGGCCTGTATCCCGGATGGCCGTTCCTCGTGGAGGGTGGCTGGACCATCGTTCCCGCGCCGAGCTGTCCGGCCGGTGTCCCATCCCCATGCGAAGCCCTTTGGGCTGGAAACCCCGCAACGGGCACGTATGGCAACAACACCGTGGCGGCCGCTCGGACGACGGCGGACCCCGTCCGCGCGATTTCCTCCGCGGTCTACATCCCGTTCGACCTCCGCTTCGCTTCCCAGGCTTGGACCACGTTCAACTACACCGGCCAAGTCGCGGATGCGCAGGATCGGCTCCGACTTCAGATCGCCCACGCGCCCGCATTTACGGATTGGACGAACCTCTTGTTCGGAACCAGTCTGGACCTGCCGCAGACCACTCCCGGCGTTTGGTCCAACGTACGGGTCAACTTGACGGGCTTCCTCGGCGACCGGGTGCGACTCCGATTGAACTTCACGTCGGACGCGACCGGCAGCGCTCGGGGATTCTTTATTCGTGACTTCGCGCTCCACGCGCCCTCCTTCTACGAGGGAGAGGTCGTCCAAGACGATACCCACTATCTGGTGGGCCCGCTGAGCTTCTCGAGCCCCGTCGTCCGATCCGGGGGGCTTCAAGTGATCCGAACTCCCGGCGGGGAGATCCTGTTTTACAGTTCGACGCGAAATGCGTCCTCGATTCCGAACGAGACGATTCGCTACGCGGCGTTTGACGTGTTCGAGAACCCTCAGGTCCTGTTCGCCGTCATGCTCGTCGCTTCGTATGCGATTTCGCGCGTTCAGCATGGCGCGTACCTGAGATACCGCGAATCCCATCCCGCGGCGTATCGGCTCGCGGTCCATAAGGCCAAGTGGCTCCATCGGCTCGGAGCCTTGGCCGTAGCGCTTCTCGTCCTGGTCTATTTCGTCCCGACGGCGACGTGGATCCTCGGCGTCCGCGTGTTCGTCTCCGGGCTCGAGTACTGGCTGTTTGCCATCACGCTGGCCCTGGTGCTCGGATTCGGGACGCGGGCTTACTACTCCGGAAAGGTCGAGCGCGCGGCCTCCGTTGAGAGCGAGGGGGAGCAGGTCGTCGTCAAGAAGGTCGCGATCCCGACGGGCCCTTCGGAAGCGGGAGCCGTCCTCGGAACCTGCCCGCATTGCCAGCGCGAGATCCTCGGGACCGACCCTACGTACCGTTGCACGTGCGGCGCGATGTATCACCTATCCTGTGCCGCGAGCCTGACCCAGTGCCCGAACTGCCGCACCCCGATCACCGTCGAGGCCGACCGCACGACCACCGACGTCTCGATGCGATGCGAGTCGTGCGGGGAGGTGCAGACCGTCCCGCAGGGGACCGACCCGCGCGTGGCGCCCTGCTCGAACTGCAGCGAATTCCTACGTCACCTGGACGAGGGCAAGCGCTACCTCGTCGTCGCGAGCAATCCGGCGATCGGGTTCGCATGGCTGAGGGACCTCACGAAACTGGGTCGGCCCGCGATCTGCATGACGTCCGCGGCGGCGGAGCGGATGCGCCTCGAGTTTGGGGTGAAGGACGTCCCCGTGGTGCAGGTTTCGGGTCACGGGGCCGATGCGATCGATCCGAAGGAACTCGATCCCGTCGGGTTGAGGCCGATCCTGCAGGTAACGCGGGAACGGAAGGGCGGGGTGATCTTGTACGACGGCTTGGATCAGATCATCTCCGAGTCGTCTCTCCCGGATGTCATCCGATTCCTCCGGAAGGCGAACGACATGGCGTTCGTGCACGGAGTGACCGTCATCGCGCGGGTCTCGCCCGGAGTCCTCTCCGAAGAGGACATCCGACGACTCAATGCGGAGTTCGACGAGTACCTCGACCTATCCGCGCAGCTCTGACGGGCGTCATTCCGGGCCGCTCCACCGGACGCCGATCGAGTGATCGACGCCAACGTGGTCCAAGATTCGTGCGACGACGAAGTCAACCAGGTCCGCGATCCGCCTTGGCTTCCCGTAAAAACCCGGGGACGCGGGCATGATGACGACGCCGAGGCGCGCGAGCTTCAGCATGTTCTCCAGCGCGATTGCGCCGACGGGGGTCTCGCGAGGGACCAGGATCAGTTTCCGATTTTCTTTGATCGCCACCGCGGCGGCTCGCGTGACGAGATTATCGGCGATGCCTGTGGCGATCTTTGCGAGCGTCGTCCCACTGCACGGCACCACCACAACGGCCCGGAACAGAGACGAGCCCGACGCAGGCGCCGCTGCGAGATTGTCCTCGCCATAACTCGACCGTGCCCTCGCGGCGAATTCCTTCATCGTGAGACCGGTCTCAATCTCGATGACGGCTTGGGCGTCCTTCGTGGTGACGACGTCTGCCCTGTCTCCGAGGATCTCGATGAGACGCCGGGCATACTCCACACCGGAGGCGCCCGAGACAGCCACCAGGATCCTCGGGTCGGAGGACACGCGCGTGAGAGGCGCGGAGTCCAGATGAAGATTCCGCGGGATCGGGGGCCAGTGCAATCCCACATCAGGAGTCGAGGAAATCAACCTTAAACAAGGTTAACACGTTGCGGATGCGGAAGAGACAAGTCCCCGCTCCGAATCCGCGCACTGTGGTTCGCGGAATCGTCCGTCGGGCAACCCTGGGGGATTTGGATCTCCTCGTCCGCCATCGCCGGGGCATGTGGAAGGCAATCGCGAAGATCCCGAAAGCGGACCTCGACGCTGCGGACCGCACGTACCGTCGTTGGGCACAGACGCAGATGAAGTCGAATCGGTTCGCCGGCTTTATCGTCGACGTCGGAGAGGAGCCCGTCGCGAGTGGTTCTGTCTGGCTCATGCAAATCCAGCCAAGGCCGAAATGGAAGGGGACTACCGCGGCCTATCTTCTCTCGATGTTCACGGAGCCGGGCCATCGCGGCCGCGGGCACGGGGCTCGCATCGTGCGCGAAGCGATCCGATTCGCAAAGGTGCGCGGGATTGACGTGATGCTCCTCCACGCGTCCGCATTTGGCGAGCCGATCTACACCCGTCTCGGTTTCGAGCGAACCAGGGAGATGCGACTGTTCTTGGACCCCGAAAAACGTCGGCGTAGGCGCGTTCGCCCCTCCAGGAAAATCGCGCGACGCGCACAAGACACTCCGTTCCGTGAGAGCACGCAAGCCTTCAAATACGACCTTGATTTATGAAGCGCGAACCCGACACGTGTTCCCGATGACGACCGCATACGATGTACCTCCGGTCCTCCTGATCGAACGCATCAAGGAGAAGCTGCAGGCCGAAGGCAAGATCAAGCCGCCCGAATGGGCGGCGTTCGCCCGCACCGGCGTGAACACGGAGAAGGCGCCGGTCCAAAAGGACTGGTGGTATCGCCGGGTCGCCGCGGTCTTGCGGAAGGTCTACTTGCACGGGCCGGTCGGCACGTCGCGCCTCGCGGCGGAGTTCGGCGGACGCCGGGATGATGGGTCCGCGCCGTATCACCCGCGACGCGGCTCGCGGTCGGTCGCCCGGGAGGCAATGCAACAGCTCGAGGCGCTGGGCCTCCTCACGAAGACGGACAAGCAGGGTCGCTCGATTAGCGCCCAGGGCCGCAAGCTGCTCGATTCCCTCGCGCACGACATCTTGATGGAACTCGCGAAGACGAACCCCGAGCTCACGAAGTACGCGGGAGGTCCTTGATCCGGTGTCGATGGACCAAGATGAGCTCGATGCGATCCGTCGGCGAAAGATGGCGGAGCTGCAGCAGGCCCAGGTGCAGGCCCAGGCCGAGCAGCAATACCGGGACCAGCAACAAGCCCAACGGCAGACGATTCTCCGTCAGATATTGACGCCGGAAGCGAGGGAGCGGCTCGGACGAATCGAGCTCGCGTATCCGGAGCTGAAGGAGAACATCGAGAACCAGCTCATCGCCCTGGCGCAAAGCGGCCGGGTGCAGCGGATGATCGACGACCCGACCCTGCGGCAGATCCTTGAGCGCGTGATTCCCCGCAAACGGGACATCAAGATTGAGAGGCGCTGATCGTGGCGAGGAACAAGCCGTACGCGAAGAAGCTCCGCCTCCTCCGGGCGGTCAAGTCGAACCGTCGCGTCCCCGCCTGGGTCATCCAGCGGACGAAACGGCGTTTCACGCGCCACCCGAAGAAGCGGTCGTGGCGACGGAACAAGCTGAAGGCGTGAGGTCATGGCCGAGCAGGAAGAAGAACGCATCATGATCATCCCCTTGCGGGCCGCCTGGGCGGCGTCCCGCACGGACCGAACGCCGCGGGCGATCAAGGCGATTCGGGAGCACGTGCAGCAGCACCTGAAGCCGGACCGGATTTTCATCGACGATGTCCTGAACGAGTACTTGTGGAAGCGCGGCCGCGAGCATCCGCCCCGCCGGATCCGCGTCAAGGCCATCAAGTTCGAGGACGGCTCCGCCGTCGTCTCCCTCCCGGAGGACTGAGGGACCCATTTGCTTCGGCGGCTCGAGATCGCGGGGAACCCTTACATCGGCGTTTTCTGCGCGGCGAACGATGAGCTGCTGATCGTAGCCCCGGACGTCCCTAAGTCTGCGACGCGGCACATCGTCGGTGCGCTCGAGACCTCCCCCATCGTCACGAGCGTCGGGCACTCGACCGTCGTCGGCTCGCTCCTGGCGTTGAATTCGAAAGGCATCCTCGCATCCCCGTTCATCGAGGAGGCGGAGCTCGACGCGATCGGCGACGCGGTCTACCCGCTCCCGCATCGGCTCAGCGCGGTCGGGAACAACGTCCTCTGCAACGACTACGGAGCGGTCGTCCATCCGGGCTACGACGACGAAGCGGTCACGTTCATCGGAGAGGTCCTCGGGGTGAACGTCGTGCGCGGCACCGTCGCGGGCATCAAGACCGTCGGCAGCGTCGCGGTCGCGACGAACAAAGGCGTCCTCTGCCATCCGCACGCGCGCCCGGGGGAGATGGAGGTTGTCAAGTCCACGTTGCGGGTGCCGGTCGTGATCACGACCGCGAACTATGGCGCCGCCCAGGTCGGCGCGTGCATGGTGGCGAACTCCCACGGCGCCGTCGTGGGCTCGCGGACGACACCCATCGAGCTAGGGAGAATCGAGGAAGGCCTCGGGTTGTTTTAGCTCTGCCGTTTACAAACCATCCGGCAAGTTTGATATATCATGGGATTGCTAGGTATCCCGACCATGAAAACCCTGGTCCTGTGCGTCGATCGGGACAACGACATCGGCGCCAAGACGGGGCTTCAGGCCCCCCTCATCGGTCGCGACCAGAATCTGGCGGCGGCGACGAAGCTCGGGCTCGCGGACCCGGAAGATTCCGACGTCAACGCCTTGCTCAGTGCGGTCTCGATCTACGACGGTCTCCAGAAAGAGAACACGGACGCGGAGGTCGCGACGATCTGCGGAGACGTCCGCGTCGGTGCCGTCTCGGATCTCGTCCTGACAAAGCAACTCGACCAGGTCCTTGAGCAGCTCCGGCCGGACCGCGTGTTCCTCGTCTCCGACGGAGCCGAGGACGAAGCGTTCTCGCCGATCATCGGCTCGCGGATCCGGGTCGATCACGTGCGTCGGGTGTACGTCCGGCAGACGCCGACCGCGGAATCGTTGTACTACACGATCGGCCGGCAACTCAAGAACCCTCGAGTGCGCCGCAAGATTGTGGCCCCGTTGGGATTCGTCCTCCTGCTGTTTGGCGCGATCTATCTGGCCCTCCCCAACGCGGCCTCGGGCCTCGCCCTCATTCTCGCGGGCCTCTATTTCATCATGATCTCGTTGCCGTTCCAGAGCATCGGCGACGTCTTCAAGAAAGGCGGCGAGTATTACGACCGGGTCCGGGATTCCGTCGCCACGGGGAACCTGGCGATTTTCTTCAACGTCTCCGCGCTCATCCTGATCCTCGTCGGGATCTTCTTCGGAGCGGATACCGCAGGCCGGAACGGCGGGACTTCCTACGTGTCGCAGTTCCTCTGGTTCGTCATCGGCGCGGTCTGGTGGATCGTCATCGGCACCCTGCTCTTCGAAGGCGGGAAGGTCATCAGCGCGTACCTTCGTCACGGGCGGGCTCCCCGGCACGCGGTCGCCGTCGCGGTGACGTTCGTCGCGCTCGGCCTCTTGGTCCTCGGGATGACGCAGATTCTCCAGACGATCCTCGGGGAGTACAACCCGGCCGCCTCCTTGCCCCTGATCTATCTGAGCATGGGCCTCGCCCTCTTCCTCGTCGCGGTCACCGGCCTCTCGTACCGAACGCGGGCGGAGCGCCCGGATTCGGCCGATGAGAGCTAGCCGCCCCGAGGGTTCGGATGGAGTTCGAGGCCTGGGAGCCGTTCTACCAGGAGATCCGGCAAGACTTCGGCTTCTCCCGGGAAAAGGACGAAGTGGTTGCCGTCGAGCTCGACAAGCTCCTTGGCGGGAATCGTGTGGCCGACTCGGGCCTTCGAAAGATCATCCGAGGGAAGGAAGTGACAGTGGCCGGAAACGGTCCCAACATTGCGCAGGAGATCGGCGAGGCCCGCGGGGTTCTCATTGCCGCGGACGAGGCCACCTCGGCCGCGCTTGAGAAAGGTCTCCTTCCGGCCATCCTCGTGACCGATCTGGACGGAACGGTGACGGATCAGGTGAAAGCGAATGCCGAGGGAACGATCGCGGTGATCCACGGCCACGGCGACAACGGGCCGGCGGTGCGACAATGGGCCCCGCGGTTCTCCGGGGCGACGGTGGCGACGACACAATCCAGGCCTGTCGGAGGCCTTCGGAATTTCGGAGGCTTCACGGACGGAGATCGGGCCGTGTTCCTCGCGGATCACTTCGGCGCCGCACGCATCCGCCTGGTCGGCTTCGACTTCGAGAATCCGAACGCAAAGGACCTCGACCGCCGCACGAAACAGCGAAAGCTGGACTGGGCGTACATCCTCCTCGGCAGTCTCCATCGCGACGAGCTCGATCTATGAGAGGGGCTTCCGGGACTTCAACGTCCGCCAACTGAGGATCGGTTCGCGCGCCGCCTGGACTTCGTCGACGCGGGCGACCGCGGTGTTATGGGGGGCGGAGTGCAACGTTTCGGGATCCTCCTTCATGATTTTCTTGAGGGCCTCCACGAACCCGTCTAGCGTTTCCTTCGTCTCCGTCTCCGTTGGCTCGATCATGAGCGCTTCTTCGACCAGGTGCGGGAAGTACACGGTCGGCGGATGGTAGCCGAAATCCATGAGGCGCTTCGCGAGGTCCACCGTGCGGACGCCTCGTTCGGCCGCGAGCTTCGCGGCACTCGCGACGAACTCATGCTTCCGCAGCCCGCCGAACGGCACGTCGAGGACGCCGGCCAGCCGGTGACGGATGTAATTCGCGTTCAGCACCGCGCGGTCGGAGACCTCCCTGAGGCCGTCTCCGCCCATCCGGAGAATGTAGGCGTACGCTCGCACCAGGAGGGCGAAGTTCCCGTACCACGCCCGCACTTTCCCGATCGACTTCGGGCGGTCGTAGTTCAGGTGATAGCCGCGGCCGTTGAGCCCGATCACCGGCACAGGAAGGAACGGCTCGAGCGGTTTCTTGACCCCGACCGGGCCGGCCCCCGGGCCCCCGCCGCCATGGGGCGTCGTGAACGTCTTGTGCAGATTGAAATGGACGATGTCGAAGTTCATCTTGCCCGGGGAGGTGCGGCCCAGGATCGCGTTGAAATTCGCCCCGTCGTAATAGAGGAGGCCGCCCGCGTCGTGGACGATCTGCGCGATGTCCAGGACGTGCTCTTCGAAGATCCCGAGGGTGTTCGGATTCGTCAGCATGAGTGCGAGCGTCTTCGGACCTGTGGCGGCCTCGAGCGCCTCGAGGTCGACGCGTCCGTCCTTCGAGGGAATCTCGATGAGGTCGAACCCGAGCATTCCCGCCGAGGCTGGGTTCGTCCCGTGTGCGGTGTCGGGGATGATCACTTCATGCCGTTCCTCCCCGCGCTCCCGGTGGTATGCCTGCGCGAGGAGAAGGCCCGTGTATTCGCCTTGGGCCCCCGCCGCCGGCTGCAGCGTGACCGCGTCCATTCCCGCGATCCGTGCGAGGAGGTCCTGCAGCTCGTACAGGACGCGGAGCGCCCCTTGGACGGTCGACTCGTCCTGGTCCGGATGGATCCGCGTCACGGTCGGGAGGGCCGCGAGTTCCTCCGTGAATTTGGGGTTGAATTTCATTGTGCACGATCCGAGCGGATAGAACCCGGTGTCGATTCCAAAGTTCATTTGCGAGAGACGCGTGAAGTGCCGCACCACGTCGTGCTCGGAGAGGTTCGGGATGGCGAGTTGGTCCCGCCGAATCTTCGCGGGGATGAGATCCGCGAGGTCGATCGCGCTGTCCGGGGCGGATCGTTTCTCCATCAGAAGCGGCTCGTCCCAGTAGGCTTGGCGGAAGTTCATCGGAATGCCTCCAACGCACCGAGCAGGCGTTGCACCGCCTCCGGGGTATGCCGACCCGTCGTTGTGAAAAGCGCGGCATCACTCAGTTCCGGGAGTTGCCGGGTCAGCGGTAGGCCGCCGTGGATGCCCCTCTCGAGGAGAGCCCGGTGGACGGGCGCATAGCCTTTCTTCCGTCGGACCACGAACTCATTGAAATGAGCACCGTGGAAGAGAGGAGCTTCAAATCCGGTGATCTTGTCGATCGCGCCGGCGAGTTCCTTCGCGCGACGAATGTTCTCCGCGGCGACCCGACGGAGGCCATTCGAGCCGAGCACCGCCATGTATGCTGCGGCCGCGACCGCGAGGAGGGATTCGTTCGTGCAGATGTTCGACATCGCCTTCTCGCGGCGGATATGTTGCTCACGCGTCTGGAGGGTCATGCAGAACGCGCGATGACCTTTCGCGTCTCGCGTCAAGCCGATCACCCGTCCGGGCATCTTCCGGATGTGTTGTTGCCGGCACGCGAAGATTCCCAGGAGAGGCCCGCCGAAGTTCATCTGCGTCCCGAGTGGTTGTCCTTCTCCGACGACGATGTCCGCTCCGAAGTCCCCCGGAGGACGGACGACCGCCTGCGCGATTGGATTCACCCCGACGACGAGCACGCCGTTCGTCATGGCTCGAATTTCCTCGAGTTGCTCTTCGAATCGGCCGAAGAAGTTCGGGTTCTCGATGTACACGCCGCATACGTCCGGGGAAAGAGAAGCCTTGAGCTTCGCGAGATCGAGCATCCCGCTCTCGCGGTCGTAGTCGACTTCGCGGACCTCGAGGCCCGCGCCGAGGACGTAGTTCGCGAGCACCGCCCGTCGGTTGTGCCGCAAGGCACGCGGGATGAGAAAGATCCGACCCCCATGAATTCGGTGAGCCATCCGGGCCGCTTCGCCGAGGGCCGTCGAGCCGTCGTACATCGACGTGTTCGCCGCGTCCATCCCGGTGAGCTCGCAGATCAGGCTCTGATACTCCCAGAGCGCCTGGAGCAGGCCCTGACTGATTTCCGGTTGGTACGGGGTGTACGACGTGTAGAACTCGGAGCGGGAGACGACAGCCCTCACGCTCGCGGGCACGAAGTGATCGTACAAGCCTCCCCCGAGGAATGTGGGCATGTCGACCACCGTCCGATTCGCCGCGAGCATCGAAGTCACGCGCGCGACGACCCGGTCTTCCGGTAATCCGTCCGGGATGTCGAGCTTCGAAATCCGCACGGCGGAGGGAATGTCCGCGAAGAGGTCGTCGACGCTCCGGAGGCGCATCTCCCGGAGCATCTCGTCCTCGTCCGAGGGCATGCGGTCTCTGCGGAGAGAGGCGCGGAACTTAAGGGTTTTGAATGGGTCGGTGCGAGCGGTGCTCGACGGAGTCTATTTGCCCCGAGCACAACATTCCGCGCATGGGGGAAACATTTGCTTCCCCGAGTCATCGCTTCTCTGTTGCTCCTGCTCGCCGGCGTTTGGTGGGGCCTTGCCGTCCTCGCGTGGATGGGATGGGAGAGACGCTTCGCATCTGCGGGTCTAAGAGAGGCACGCGACGGAACACCGAAAAAGAAACGAGATTGGGCTTCCACGATCGTGGATGTGACCCAGTTCGGGCTGCCGACGGTCCTGGCGGTCGGCTTGGCGATCGACGGGCTCGCCTCGGGCATCGTCTTCTACCGGTACCCCTGGTCGTCCTTCCCTCCGTTCGCGGGGGTCCTCCAAGTTCTCGGTGCCGTCCTGCTGTTCCTCGGATTACCTCTGTTCACGGCGGGCGCGTATCTGACCGGGAAGTACGTGTACAGTAAGCTCCCCGGGGAACGGCCCCTCCTTCAACGCGGACCGTACCGCTACATCCGGCATCCGATCTATCTGTCGTTCCTCCTCACTTCCGTGGGCTTCCTTCTCCTCGCGGAGAACATCGTCATGGTCCCGCTCTTGTTCGCCCTGACGGCGCTCAAGTATCCGAAGCCCGAGGAAGAGGAGCTGATCCAGCTGTACGGAGACGCGTACCGGGAATACCGGAATCGCACCGGGCGATTCTTCCCAAGACTCCGACGCCGCTAGGTCGGAGTCCCGGGCAAAGGGCTTGACCGATAAGTCGAGAAGTCTCGCACCAGACGGAGCCCGGAGCCTCCCTCCAGGATCGAGGCGGATGCGAAGGCAATCGAGTTCTTGTACGCCTCGGTCGGGGCCTCGCCTTTCAAGGTCGAAGTCACCAGGGAGAAGAGCGTCCCGTGACCCACGACCGCCGCGGTGTCACCGTCCACCTCCTTCGCGATGTCCTCGAGACACACACGACCTCGGACCGCAGCCCGCGCTAGCGATTCCTTGCTCGGGGGGACGAAGTCAAGGTTCGCCCATGCTCTCTTTTCCAGAGCCGCGTACTCGGGTTGTGGGATTCCGGATTCATCCGCGGACCATTCCTTCAGGCACGAGCGCTTCGCGATGGTCCGTCCAAATGCACTTGCGAGGATGATGGCGGTCTCGATGCTCCTCCTCAGGGGGCTCGCGAAGACGGACGAAGGAGGGTCCGCGGGCCACGCGCGACTGAGGGCACGGATCTGGTTCTCCCCTCGTTCCGAGAGCGGCGCGCGGTCGAAATTCGACGTGTACGGCGGGCGGACAATTTCGCCGTGGCGAACGAGGACGAGCGTCGCGGTCATGCGGAAACGCCCCCGGATACGACGCCGATCACGCGGATCCGCTCGCCGTCTCTCAAGCCCTCGTCCGCGGGAATCGGTCCGTCGCCCCGGATCAAGATGTGTGCGTCCGGCGCGAGTCGAAGGGCTCGTAGCAGATCGACGCCCTTGGCCGCAGGACCCAATTCGACGGACTCTTCCCTCCGACCCGGGAGAATTTCCGCGGTCACATGCATTAGGTCGTCGAGGACGCTCCCGGACTTAAGCGTTCTCCCGCGAGCGCAGACGTCGGAACACTTATCCGAACCTTCGGTCTCAGGATGATTCGCTGCCCAGGTCGCCTAGTCCGGTAGGGCGGCGGTCTCGAAAACCGCTGGGTTACCCCTCGCAGGTTCAAATCCTGCCCTGGGCGCTTCACCCATAGGATCGGTACAGATTTCGACCCGGCAGGTTTCAGGCAAGCAGCGCCCGCCGATTCCATGTCGCCTGTCCCCTCATGCCGGGGCCGCGAGGCCTCGGCCCTTTCCCATCCAGCCATGAGACTAGGTTGCGACAGGGTGGCACTTGACCGCGGGTGTTAAGCCCGAATATTGTGATCTGTCTGGCAGACGGCACCGGTTTCCACATGAGCTACGACTTGACTATCGCCACCCGCGAGAAGCCCATCCAGCTTTATTTGCAGGAGTTCGCCGCTGCCCGAAGCGGACTTACATATGAAGGTCGACTCGGCGAAGAATTCTCCAACGTAATTATCACCGTGAGAGACAAGCCTGGATTGGATGCCTTCGTCGAACTCTATTCCCCCGTGAGGGCAATCGAGTCTGAAGACATCGATGAAGGCTTAGCCGCTCTTGTCACGCCGCCTTGCTGGTTAACCGAACTCGGCGTCCCGGGGTTCACCAAAAGAGGGATCGAAGTGGCTAAAGAGCTGGCAAGGCACATCGCGGAAAGATGCCAAGGTGCTGTGCTCGATCCTCAGGTTGGGTCTGTGATCTGGGCCGTGAGTCCTCCTGAACCTCCACAATCTCGGTCCAAGGACGAACGGATTCGCGAGGTCAACCTAGAATGGTATCTCCCTCCCAGCAGAGCCGCCCCGGATACGGGGCTTATCTTCTTGGCGACTCTCCGACGACATTGCCAAGAGGCAGTACCGGTGAGACTCGGGAAGTTCGAACCGCTTCAGGGACGACTCGAGTCTAGCCGTGATGAGCCCTTCTTCGCGGCATGGAGCGACACCGGTCGTGACCCGCTGGGTATGCTCATCCTCAAGTCAAAGGCGCCTTGCTTTGGCGGTTCCATCCACCTCCCGGGCTCGAGACCGCTTCGAGCAGGTGATCGCCCTGTTACGAAAATATCCCTCGAGTTTGATGGGAGGATTGTTTGTACGCACGAAAGCTGGAGGGAGAAGGTGGTCAACCTCTTCGCTGAACTGTCTAGGGCTCTCGGTGCCTTTTACGGACGGGGCTACGTCCTCCGCAACATCATCGCCTCGCGCGGAGGTCCCGTTTTCGACGGAAAGTCCGAGAGTTACCCTTCGGCCTCGATCCGGGGTTCATGGTGCGGAATCCCTCCTACACCGGCATGGCTCTTATGGTTCGGCGGCCCGTACACACCTTTGGTGCGGGACGCTTTGGAGGGCGTGCAGCGTATCGAGTCCTCCGCGGGTACATTTGTTAGACTCGGGATTGAGCCGCTCGACTTGGACCAGCTCCGCACCGTGGGGTTCAATCTTCCTGATCGGCTAATGGCAAAGCATGAAAGTCGACCCGCAATAAAACTCCCCGACGGACGGGAAGCCAAGATTCTAGGCGCGGAGGTGAAGCCAGCTGAATTCATTCCCGAACTCAGTTGAGCCCACTCTGCCCTGGGCGCTCCGCCCATGGTCCATGGTGCTCGTCCGGCCGAGCTTTATTCGACCGCGCACCTTTGGATTTCGAGACATGGAGGGCTGTGTAGCATGGCGCCACGTTGGGGAGTCGCGCTCGCCGTCGCCTCGATCATGCTCGCGTTTGCAGGCAACAGCGTCATTACGCGGTACCTTGTCGTCAGCGGTCTCGCCTCACCCGTCCTGCTGACGATCGTTCGCTTCATTAGCGGTCTCGCGACACTCCTTCTCCTGCGAGCGTTGTTCCCTTCATCGTTCCCCGGCACATTTCGGGCCCGGCGTGATGTGGTCGGGGGAATTTTCCTTGGCGCGTATGCGTTCTCGATCTCCCTCGGCTACCAGTTCATATCGGCGGCCGCTGGCACCTTGGTCTTCTATGCGTTCGTTATCCTGACGATGGCCCTGTTCGGCTATCTGCGCGACCGGGAATCCCCCACGCTCCGGTCCGGCGCCGGCCAGGGACTGGCTCTTGCCGGCGTCGGCATCATCACGTTCGGAGGGATTCGAGAGGTCGCGCTCCCAGGCGTCGTGCTGATGGCCGCGACCGGAGCGTCGTGGGGCCTGTACTCGGTTCATGGACGCTCCGTAGGAGACGCCCGATCATACACGCTTCACACGTTCCTCGTCGTCGGAGCGTTTTGTCTTCTCCTGATCCCGGTCTTCGAGTTCGGCGCGCCCGGCGTCCTATCCATCCAAACGACGCCGAACGGCCTCGGTCTCTCCCTCTTCATGGGAATGATCAGCACCGCCCTCAGCTACGTCCTCTGGCACTTGACGTTGCGTCGGATCAAGGCCTCTCAGGGAGGGATCGTCCAGCTCATCGTGCCCGTACTGGCCTCCGGCATGGGAATCGTGCTGCTCGGCGAGCATCTCACCCTCGGTCTGGCCCTCGGCGGCGCATGCGTGCTAGCCGGGGTCTACCTGAATCGCGTGAATCCAGGATCAGGGTGACGAGAAGGCCGGAGCAATGTTCTGGTTGGGCGGCGGAAGTTCTCCGGGTTCTCCGTCGTTTGATCTTCCCCCCCCCGGAGATTTTCTTATCGATGTCGACGCCTCTTGATCCGATGGGAAGGCCCTGCGCCCTTGCGGCGACGCGCGCGCCGACGGGCAGCTCGAGTCATTCGGACTTCCTTGCGCGCCATCGCGGCTGGGAGGCGTCATCGCTATTTGAATCATCTCTTCGTTGCTCGGGATCGTCATAACAAACCGGGTTCGTCGCGCCACGACTATTTTGCAGCCGCAACCTTATTTGTCTCGGCCTCGATGGCGGGGCGAGGCTGGTGACCCTCCGCATTTCTCGGCTGCGTTTTTTCCTATCGCATCATGACGGATCCGCACTTTGTATCTAGCAGGTGACACTCAATGGCCGATCGGCTTCAAGGTGCGCCTGTCGCGGGTCGCATTCGGAATGGGGCGCGTGCATGGGCCGAGAGTCTGTCTCCGCTACGGATCCGTAGCGTGCGCATCTACCTCTCGGGACAGGTCATTTCCCTCATCGGGATTTGGATGCAGCAGACGGCGCAGTCGTGGGTCGTGTGGCAGCTGAGCCGATCCGGCACGATGTTGGGTGTGGCCGCGATGCTCGCGTTCCTCCCGACGTTTTTCCTCGGTCCCTGGATGGGCGTCTTCGCTGACCGCTGGGACCGACGGAAAGTGCTCATCGCAACCCAGTCCTTCGCGATGATCCTCGCGTTCGTTTTCGCGATCCTCGTCCAGACCCGGGTCATCGCATTGTGGCACGTGTTCGTCCTCGCGACTCTCCTCGGGATCGTGAGCGCGCTCGACTTCCCCTCGACGCAGGCGTTCATCGGGGACATCGCGGGCATGTCACGGGTCCGAGAGGCGATCATCTTGAACACGTCGATCTTCCAGGTGAGCCGGATGATCGGGCCGGCCCTCGCCGGCTGGGGGATCGGCTATCTCGGCGTCGCGTCCGCCTTCTGGATCAACGGCGTCACGTTCCTCGCGGTCATCGCGAGCCTCCTGGCAATCCGCGGGAATCAGCTCCGTCGGACGTCGACGGGACGCCCGCTCCAGGAATTCCGCGAAGGCCTCATGTTCCTCCGCAAGGAGACGAGGGCGCAAGACCTGCTCGCGTTCAGCGTCATGGTCACGTTCTTCGGCATCTCGAGCATCATCATCTTGCCCGCGGTCGTATCGCTCGTCCTCGGAGGCGGCGCGGACATGCTCGGATTTCTCCTCGCGTCCTCGGGGGCGGGTGCGCTGGTCGGCGCCCTCTTCCTCACGCCGCTCGCCCAACGGGCTCGGCGGACGGGGAGCATGCTGGCCGCGAACGTCGTCTGGAGCGGCGTGTGGCTCGTCCTATTCTCCTTCACCCGGACGTTCGTCTATGCCGCCATCGCGATCTTCTTCGTCTCGCTGACCATCCCGGTCGTGCTGACGACGGCGAACGGCCTACTCCAGATCCTCGCCCCGCCAGACATGCGCGGCAGGGTGCTGAGCATCTTCCTGATGATCAGTTTCGGCGCGCAGCCGATCGCCGCCCTCCTCATCGGCGTCGCCGCGGACACCTTCACGCCGATGGGAGCCGTCCTATTGAACGGGGCCTTGATGGTCGCCGCCGCCGGCGCCCTGGTCGGCCTCCGATCCGGACTCCTTTCCTGGGAGGCGCGACAGACGATCACCGGCGCCGCGGCGGGGCCGCCATCGCGATAGGCGCTTCACGTTGCCCATCAGCGTGGAGATCACGGACGCCTCCACGGAGTCCGGCGCCCGCGGGACACGGCTGCGCGTTCGCCAAACCTTCCAGAGAGAGAACCCGAGGACTGCGGCGACGAGGGGACTCGCGAGTACGATCAAGTCCAGGCCCAGTGGCAAGCCGAACAAACCCGATGCCTCGACGGCGATCGTCTCGGATAGCGCGTAGGATTGATTCGCCGAGTCGTTGACGGAAAGCCGAATCACGTACCGGCCTCGCGTCGTCCACGCGTGCGAGACCGCGCATCCGGTTGCGCCGGACGCATCCCCGAAGTCCCACGTGCAGTTGTACGGACCGATTCCGCCGGTCGGATGGGCGATGATCTGGGCGGTCTCCCCTACGATTGCCGGGGTTGGGCCCACGCGGAAGCTCGCGGTGAGGGCCATGATGACGTCGACGGATTGCGCGCTCGACCCATGATGGCCGCTGGAGTCGGTGACGCTCAACAGGACGCGGTACGAGCCGGTCGCGTTCCACGCATGGGATGCCGAGCAGCCCATTGCCGACGTGTTGTCTCCGAAGTCCCATGAAC
>Ga0209237_1000072_pt1 | contig 44356 bp, 41 predicted proteins | sample GraSoi013_1_40cm_2_FD_185820 | JGI IMG/M metagenome (GOLD analysis project Ga0209237, IMG submission 185820) | Grasslands soil microbial communities from the Angelo Coastal Reserve, California, USA - Sample 10_02_2013_1_40cm (SPAdes) (version 2) | ecosystem: Environmental > Terrestrial > Soil >...
CACGCTGAACGAATCGGTTCCTACCCTGCCAATGGTCGACGAACTGAGGACGAGATCCCAGAGCACTGGGATGTCTCAATAACAATGCTCTGTCGCACCGAGCGCGGGGTCCGGAAACCGCGCCGGAACGCGCGTGGTGGCTGGGTCGACCGATCGGACTCCGTCCGATAACGAGTGATTCGAGGCTCCTCTGTCTGATTCGTACTCGGGTTGAGGACGGTTGGTGTGCCAATCGTCACCGGCTTCGTACGGCAAATATTAGCGGCGGCACGCTCCTTCGTCCCCCGGAATGTTCGCACCGGCCCGAACCAGCAACGCCGTCCTCAGGCCGATTCATGTTGCCGACGCACTGATCGGGCTCGCGTTGCCTATGGCCTCGTTGAGTCTTGTCGGACTCAGGCTGCTCCTCGTCTTGCCGGATTCAATCGCGCCTGCCGTTTTCTCTCCCCCCGTGCTGCTCTCGGCGATGAGCACAAATCTCGCGAATCTCCTGCTCTCCCTCTGGGCGCTCAGAGGGAGGCGGGGACCGATTTGGTTTCGAGACTTGTTGGGCATCGGTGCGGTCATGTCTGGCATTTATCTTGCGACGATGGTAGTCTTGCTCGGGTTCTTTGCAACCCTCGGCGGCTGACGCATCGCGCCGAAGGAAACAGACACGGATAGGCGGCGCTCTACCTCCTGGCGTCACTTCGGAGAGGATTGATGCGTCCACGAAACGACGACGACAATCGCCGACCCGCCTGTCAACAGAAGCGGCGATTGCGCGAACCATATACAATGCGAATCGAGGGAGTCTCAAAAATACGATTATACGCGGAGTGCCGTTGCCCTTCGACGGACAGGAGTGAGCGGTTGCCGACGAAATGGAAGATGGATGCCGAAGCGATCCAAGCCTGCAATTGTGCGTACGGATGCCCGTGCAACTTCAACGGACATCCAACCACGGGAAATTGTGAGGCGTTCGTGGGGCATCACATTCGCAAGGGGATGTTTGGCGAAACAAGGCTCGATGGCGTAACATTTGCCGTGGGCTACTGGTGGCCCAAAGCCATTCATGAAGGGAACGGAATTGCGCGGCAATACATTGATCCGTCCGCGACCCTGGCTCAAGTCAAAGCCCTCGAGGAGATCGGGAGCGGGGAACATGGCGGCTCCTCAGCGATTCTTCGGAAGACGATCGCCACGCTCCTGCCAACGAAGCGAGCGAAGATTGATTGGAAGTACGGGGAGTACATCGCCGCGTTCAAGGTCGACGGCGTCGGGGAGGTTCAGAGCGATTACATCTTGAACCCCGTCACGGGAGAGAAGTTCACCGGAGAGATCGTCCTGCCGAACGGGATTAGCTGGAAGCGCTCGGTGGTGACTCGGATCAAGAAGCTCGCCTTGCACGACGCCGACTTGCAGTTTGACCACAAAGACACCGCTGGTTTCACGACCACCGTCAAGTCCACGGAGAAAGGACCCGCCTGAACCGACATCCGAGCGGGGCCCTCGGAGCTTTGGGCCGCCGAAGCGGCTGGTGTGCGATCCTCGCTGAAATTGGTAGCGAGCTTGTCGCTGGTGCGGCAGGCTGGACGCTAATCGGTACTACCCCCGGACGACAAGGGTCCGGTCCAATTTGAACCGAGATTGTTGACGGTCGGCAGGGCGAGTGTAGTCGCTCGTGTCAAGTTCATTGCCAGATGCTGAAACCCGGAGTGGTCGGGCTGGCCACGTCACCGGTTTGTAGTTTGGAATAAACTGTCGACGAAGGCCGGTTGCGACCCCAAGACGATCGAGGCCGACATCAAGAGGCCGAGCGAGTTGGCCAAAGCCCGGATTGGTTGCGGCGAATCCTGCCTCGCCACGCCAATCATCCAGAAGAACACCACAACGCCAGACTCGGAGTCCAAAACCCCACGATTAAATGACTCCGTGCCTGGTTTTCCCCCCGGGCCAAATGTCTTATCGGTGGCGAGGCGCATCGTGCCCAAGAAGATGCCGAGCGGGATTCGGAAGTACGATTTCTGGGCGGAGCCAGGCTATTTTCAATGGATCAGGCGGGGCCGAATCGCTGAAACTTTCATCCTGGAGGCGCGCCCGGGATCGCTTCGCTTACTCAAACCGCCGCGAAAGCTGTACCAGCGAACAGCGTATCTTCTTGGGCTGGCCGGTGCGGTGCTCGGCAACGTGACCTACTACCTCACTCGTCCGCTCATATGGAGTTCCAGCGTCGAATCACGGATCGTCGCCTTCTCGGCGCTTGCCGTGGTGGCTTTAGCCTATACCTGGATGGTCGGAAGAATCTGGTGGCCATACCTCGCCCGCAACACTTCCGAACCTGGTTTGGAGGTCCAAGTCGAGACAATCCAGTGGAATCGCCGGTACCACTCCTTTCTGGTCCGCGGGAGCGGGCAGTCGCTTAGGCTGACCGTGGGCGGCTGGCCTCGTCGGGTAAGAAAGGCGCTCGAACTCGCAGGATCGAAGGGGCTGTCCAATAGCGCTTCGCCCTAACAGCTACCGTGTCGGGCAGGCGACCAGCGCGTGGAAATTTCTAGCGGGTTCCGTCCACGCGGCTTGGTCCGCGGATTCCGCTTCTAGCCGATGTTCGCTTTTCACTCATCCCCGAATGGCTGTAAGCGAAGGAATGTCGGTGACAGACGGCATGCCGATTGTCAACAGATTCCCTTTCGCCGAGTCGCGCTAGCGGTGTCCTGACCGTTTCTTTGTCTATGCCGAGAATAAACCACTGCTTCAGGGAGGCAGGAGTCGAAGGGAACAGTCCCAATGCCGATTCTGGCCGATTTCCCGCAGTATCTCAATTTCGAGGGCGACCACGTCGGGCTCCGAACTCACGATGGCTAGATGAGATTCGGACCCCGTCCGTCTGGTTCCGCTCGACGCGGAATTATCTGCGACAGATGCATAGGCCGGAGGGAGTAGGCAGACAAAGGATGACCGATCGCACACGGATTCTCGCGTTGGTTGCAGCCTTGGGGGTCGCCTACTTCGGCGCAACGAATCCCAGGGGTCTGTGCTTCGCTAGCCGATGACGACCGCTACACCGAATGTCAGTCCTTAGGGCATTTGGGGGCTTTTCTGCCCCATGCGTTCCCGACGTTCATCCATGTTGTTGAATTCACTGACCTCAAGCCGGTCACCACGGGCTCATCCTTCTTAGCAGGCCGTGAACCTTAAGGCAGTGAGTCCACAGTTACAGCGTCGAGCCGCCTATCGCTGACTCCGTTGAGTCCCCACATGAACGGATTGCCACTCGGCCCTGACCTTCGCCCGGTGGGGGCGCTCGACGAAGACTCCCCAGGGGATGAACACGGCACCCCATGCCGCGAATATGACGATCATCATCGTAGGAAACATCTCGCCCCATTCGAGAGGGAATATCCCGACAATGACGCCCCAGAGAAGGGCGAGGACGCCGACAAGGGGCACGATGAGGGAACCATAGACGAGAGGTACCAACACCTTGAGGCGCCGGGATTCTCCGGGGTGATCGGAAGCCAGGTGGGATCGTATCCTTAGGCTCACTATCTTCGCGTCGCAAACGGGGCACTGCAGGAGGATGTCTCCACCGGCCTCGAGGTAGGCCCGCCGCTTCCTGGCGGCATACGGCAGCGGGGCGAACATTGACACCATGAAACCGAGGAAAATGACTCCGACGTACCAGCTCGGTTCACGGATCCCGAAGATCACATCCGGGACAAAGAGAGCGAGGAAGAAGGCGGCGCCCGCGGGAACGAAGACGAGGGCGGCCCTACCCAGCGCATGCGAGAACTCCCGTTGGCGCCTCTCGAAGATGTCGGGATGAACGTGCCGCTGGTGGTCCTCGATACCATAGGAGGACATCTCCGCTCCGCAGATGTTGCAAAAGTCGCGGCGGTGACCCAAGCCCTGAGCCATCTAACGTGAGCTGGCGGAGGCCAGATTATACCTTCCGCTGAGAACAGTCGATTCGGCGAGCGAACGAAAGGTCTACCCCCATGCCCGGTCCTCTGCTCCCGGCTTGTCCGGACGTGATCTCAGCCGCCTCTCGGGGATTGAGCCAACGTCCGCCGGACCGTACCCGCAAGCAGGACGCAACCTCTCGATGACACTTGGTTGTCCGATCGTCGCCAGATCGAAGGCGGACCCCTGAATTGGAATCGAACAGAGACACATCCTGGTGTGCCGTGACTGTTCGATCCGGTCCAGTCTATCTCGAACCGGATCCGCGAAGGAGGGTAAGGGGAGGACCGGTTCAACCGGCCCTCATGAGGGGGACAGGACATCGGCAGGCGTTGGCCTTGAGTTTCTGGCAAACTACCCGTCCATTGACGTGGATTTCACAGGTATAGAGCAACTCCGCACGACGGCGCTCTCTTTCGCGGAACGCCGCGTCAAGCGGCCTCGACCGCTTCGATCGCTTTTTCGATTTCCTTCTGTAACTTCGCGCGTGCCGCGGGCTTGGACCAGAGGTCGACTAGGTCAGGGCGCGTCGTCCGGCAAATCGTGAGCATGTCATCGAGGCTCGTGCTTCGGAGCGTCTGAAGGACTACAGATTTGTAGGAATGCAGTTCGTTGGAATGCCGCTGAACGACGGACGTGTATAGCCACAGCTCGCAGCCCATCCACTTTTCCACATAACTACGGGCGAGAGGCCGGACGCGCTTCGCGATTTGTTGCCGGAACGAGTCCTTCGCGAGTTCGAGGAGGAGCGCGCGTTCCGTCGGTTCCTTGGCCACGCCGCCGGGAGTGACGCGCGCCCTCATAAAGAGCGTCGCCTGCTCCGGTACGCGAGCGCTTGTGTCCTGGTTTCTTCCAACCGTGCCGCCAGGACTCGAAGATCGGAGGTGTGGCGCGCGTGCCGCTTCCCCTCAAGGAGTTCCCGTTGCGCCCGAGCGATCGGACTGGGAACCCGAGGCCTCAGTCGGTCCATGCCTTTGAAGAGCGCGCGTTCGGATTGGCCCGCGGTATTGCCGATCGCCGCGAGGTCGAATCCGCGAACCGGTCCCGAGAACGCGTAGACATGGAGATTTCCTTTGAAGAAGCAACCGGTGTAGGGGATGGGCAGAAGCCCCTTCGCTCGTACGTCTCGCCGGAAGCGATCAACAGAGTTCCGAGCGACGCGAACGGGCTGTACGACCTCGGTCAGCAGTTCGATCGTCGCGACGAACCGAGTCCCTTTGCGGTGGGTGTCGAAGATGAACGGCAAGCCGTTGAAGAAACAAATCCCGTACGAGGTCTCTTGCGTGTCCGCGTCGAAGACCGTCAGGCCATTCTCCGAGGGAACGAGTCGCTCGAGGGCCCTCAGATCCGCCGCCGCTCCGCGCACAATCCCGGAACGTCCGAGGCCGTATTAGGAATCGCGGCGGACACACTCCTTAAGTAACGCCCCGCGGTTCCGCGGCCCGGGGCCCGTAGCTTAGTCCGGTGGAGCGTCTGGCTCATAACCAGATGGTCGTCGGTTCAAAAGGTCCCGCGGTACCCACGGGACCGGAAAGTCCGGCCGGGCCCATTCCGACGCTCGCGGGGCTCAGAAGAACGAGAATCCCGGGGAGGGCTTCCCGACGGGCCGGAGCAGGTACTCGCGGATCAGGTCCCGGGCTCCGGCGACCTTGTCCATGTCTCCGTCCCAGTCCTCGAGCACCCTGCCGTACGCGGTTTCGATGTGATCGAGGACGGAGCGCACACGCCGCCGCACCGTGGCGAACCCCTTGCCGGCGTACACCACGGCGAGGTACACGCGCTTGCCGCGTTCGATCAGGATCCGATACTGACCGAAGTCCAGGTGGTGGAGCTCGCGGTGCTCCCCGTAGACGAAAGCGTCGCGGACGAACTCCTGAATGGCCGTCAGCATTCCCCCCAGGACGTCCTCATCCTTGTCTTGGGACAGGCTGCGCGAAAGGTGGTAGATGAGGACTCCATCGCGGTAGACGAGGAAGACTTCCTCCACCTGCACTCGCCTTCGACGAATGAGGAGGACCGCCGCGAGCAGGCCGAGGGGGAGGCCCCCCGCTCCGATGTAGAGGAGCGGGACCGGGTCGTCAGCAACGAGCACGTCTTCGCTGTCGGATCGACTCGAGCCGACCACCGCCCCTTCGCTGTTCGTGTACCGAACGTCGAATGCGTTCGAGATGAGATCCCTGGCTTTCGCATTCCCGTTGATCCGGAGGACCAGCGCGATCGTCTCGCTTTGGTTGGGTTGGATGTCCGTGAAGGACCAGTTGCGCGGGTTCTGGCCGGTCACCTGCACCCGCGCGGAGGACGAGACGAAGTCGAGTCGCGGATCCAGCGCATCCTCGATCCAGAGGTTTCGAATCGTAGAATTGCCGACGTTCGTCACGGTAAGGGAATACCGGATCGTATCGCCCGGTCGGCCGACGAGCGGCGCCGCCGTGAAGTCGAACTGGATCTGGGGGGCTCGGAACCGGATCGAGGCGTTCGCCGTGGCCGCCGGCCGCAGGTTCCCGTTCGTATCCGTGTAGTCCGCACGGAACAGGAGTTCCGCGAACGTGCCGTTCTGGACGGTGGCCTTCGCCCGCAGCTCGAGGGAGAACGACTTCGATCCCGGGCCGAGATTGGACCAGTGCCACGTGTATCTCGAGCCGACGGAGGTCCGGGTCCCGTCGGAGCTGTCGTTGTCGTAAACAAAGCCAGCGGGGAGCGGCAAAGTGAGCCAGACGTCGCCTGCCACCCCGCTCCCCGCATTAGTCTGATAGACGTTGAAGAAGGCAATCGTGCCCGCCTCGAGCGAAGCCTGGGCTGGCGTCACGCTCAGTTGCAGGACGGGGACAGAGGTTTCAATCGAGTCCGGTGCGAGCGCGACGGGTGCCAAGAGATTCCCGTAGCCGTCCGTGTAGGTGAGGGTGCCCCCGAGGACCAGGTTCGCGTGGTCGGCGACCGTTGCCGCGACGGTCACGTTGAGGTAGATGACCGTCGCACCCGGTCCCTGACCCGCGAGGGCGAAGCGGACCACGTTCGGCGCAAGGGTCGCGGGGACGCTCGCATTGACGACGAGGAGATTCGGATCCAAGGTGAGGTTGGCCCACGCATCTCGCGCGGGCTCGTCGCCAATGTTCGTGAAGGAGACCGTCGCGGCGAGGAGGTCAGAGGGGGTCGCCTGGGTCGGTGCAAACGTCACCGACCCGGACGGGATCAGGGGAGCGCGGGCCCCCACCGACCACGACGCCGTCTGGGGAGGCAACGATGCGCCGATTGTGTTTGTGTAGTTCAGGGAAACGAAATTCGTGAGCGTCGATCCGCGGACGAGCGTCGGTCCGGCGACCGCGGTCAGCGTGAACGACCAGGTCGCGAGCGCCGACATGTTCGAGAATCGGAAGTAGACGTTGCGCCCGGAGACGATGGGCACCGACGACGCCGTGTCCGAGACGTACGTCAAGCCCGCGGGAAGCGTGTCGTTCAGCCACAAGTTCTGCGCCACGTCCCCTGTGTTCTGCATCGTGATCACGTAGACGATCGGCTCGTTCGCGTGGATGATGCTCTTCGCGCTCGTCTTGGACAGGCTGATGACCGGCCCGCGGAAGATCACGTCGGAGTAGGCGGAGCGCATCGGCCAGGAGAATCCCTTTTCGTCCGTGTAGTTCAGGTACGCGTTGTTCCGGAAATACGGGACGGGCGGGAGGCCCGACTTGACCTGGACCTCGATGCTGAGGAGGTCGTTCCCCGGGCTGACGGACGTCCACGTCCAGTTGTACGGACCCGTCATCGCGATCGGATCCGACGACGACTGGAAGGTCACCTGGCCCGGCAAGCTATCGTTGATCCAGACCTGCCCCGCGGTGCCGAGTCCCGTGTTGTTGAACCAGACGTTGTACGTGAAACGGTCGCCGCCGACCACGCTTGCGAGCGTGGCGCTCTTTTCGAACGTGAAGTGAGGCAGGCGGACGAGGGCGGTCGAATCCGCGACATCCATCACCCCGTTCGATTCGATCGCCGTGATGCGCATCGAATAGGTGCCCTCGGCGAGCGGCGGTGCGTACGTGAACCGGTACAGCTTCCATGCGGACGGAATTCCCGGATCCGTCGCGACGAGCGCCATGGACGTGTAGTTCACGACGACCGATCCCGATGGAGCGGTCAGATTGATGCGCGCCCCGCTGAGTTCCGAGCTCCCGAACGGATCGGAGACATTCGCTTGGACCACGAGCGTGTCTTTCGCCGACCAGACGTTCGTCGAGGTCCGCGCGTCATGCAAGTCGAGGACGTCGATCCGGACATACGTCGTGGTGTCAAGGTCCAGCCGGGAGGCGGCGAAGGTGGAGTTCATCGCGACGATCGCGTCGGTGGCGCTCGAACCCATGTTTCGGAGCGTGAGACGGATCCGGCCGCCGGCAGGGAACGTGTGGTTGATCCCTGGGAACGAGAAGCCGAACGCTTGGTAATCGGCGAAGTTGTTCGTGCGGACCCGCTGCTGGACGGAAGCCAGCGGGATCAGCGTCACGCCGTTCCAGTCTGACAAGGTGAGATTAATGTCCAGATTCCTCACGTCATGGGTCGCGGAGTCGATATACAGGGTCGCGTTGGCTCCGTAAATCCGGAATGGCCGGGAGAGGACGGGTGCCAAGTCAAAGTCGTGCGCGGACGCGTCTCTCCTGAGAGTCTCGTTGTACTGAGACGTCGCGCCCCCGGTCGGCTTGGGCGGGGCCAATCGCTCGGCCGATCCGACGACCATGGGATTCAGATAGACTTGCTTCGTCTGCTTCCCGACGAGCACGCTTACCTGGCCGCCGGGCGCGGTCTTCGGGACAGAGGTCGCGTTGAGGTAGGCGAGGGTGATCCTTTTCGTGACCGTCGTCCCGGGTTCCGTCCCGATGGCGATCCGCGCGGTGATGTCGAACGTGCGCGGACCGTTCGCGACCCCCGCGAAGGTGAACGAGGGCCACGGGGTCGAGGATCCGGCGGCCGCGGCCGTGTCGGACAAATACGCGAAGCCCGGGAGTTGGGTGTCGTTGAGCCAAGCCCGGACGGCGCTGGAGGATCCGGTGTTGTTCAGGTTGACGCGGAAGGTCACGGGGTCTCCCGGATTCCCTTCGGACATGAGGCCGACGATCGTCGCGGTCAGGTTTGCATCAACCTCCTGTCCAAACGTGAGGAAGTACATGTCCGTCGGGGTCGCGGGATTGACCCAGCCGCCGCCCAGATTGAGGTTGATTTTTGCCTGGCCGGCCGCGTACGTGTCCGCCGCGCTGTGATACCACTGGTAAGCGTTGATTAACACGCTCGCGCAGGTGGCGACGATCCAGTATCGAATCCCTCTTACGAGAGAGGGAGGGCTCGTGAACCGGACGCTGTACGTCCCGAGGTTGTTGTTCCCGACGACGATCGTGGAAGCGGCCAGGTACGAACTCGATGGGACGCCCCCCGCGTCCGCGCGAATCGTGACGTTCAGCACATCCGTGGTGTCGCCGGTGTTTCGGAGCCGGAGGGTGACGTTCAGCAACCGATACATCTCCGTCGCAACGAACGATTGGGCCACGCTCTGGCCCGTGTAGACGTTCAAGTTGCTCCCCGTGACCACTTGATTCGACTCGTAGGGCCGTTCGCCGAAGCCCGCCGCATGCGTCGAGAGGAACGGGGAAAGGGCCGTCGCGATGAACACGAGTATCAGGATGCCCACTAGGGGTGAAGTGGGCAGGCGACGGCTCACTCTGGGACCTCGAGATGAGCTCTCCCCGGCGCAATAGATGTACCCCACCTCCCCGGTTATCCACCATGATTTTTTTTGTCAGGGGTCGGTGGCCTGTCGAGGGGCGTCTCGGGCGACCCCGGACGGCAACTTTTAGTCCCAGCGACCCTTGAAGCGGCGGGCATGGAGAGCCTTGGCCTGGACCCGCGGATCATCGATGCCGTCCGGGCCCTCGGTATCGAGACCTTCACCGAGCCGCAGCAGCGCGCGATTCCTCGTATTCTCGCGGGCGAGAATGTCCTCCTCGTCGCCCCGACCGGGATCGGGAAGACGGAAGCCGCTCTCCTCCCGCTCCTCGATCGAATTTTGCGGGACAAGCCGGAGCCGACCTCGTGCCTGTACATCACGCCGCTGCGTGCGTTGAATCGGGACATGCTCCGCCGGATGACGTTCTTCGCGGACCGACTCGGCGTCCGCGTTGCGGTCCGTCACGGCGACACGACGCCCCAGGAGCGCGCGGCGATGACCCGGCACCCTCCCGACATTCTCATCACGACGCCGGAGACGTTCCAAATCCTCTTCACCGGTCGCAAGCTCCGGGAGCACCTGCGATCCGTGCGGTGGGTCGTCGTCGACGAGATCCATGAACTCGCCTCGGACGAGCGCGGCGCGCAGCTCGCGGTCGGCCTTGAGCGCCTGAGGGACCTGACGGGCCGCGAGTTCCAGCGCATCGGGCTCTCCGCCACGGTCGGAACCCCGGACGAGGTCGCGGCGTTCCTCGGCGGCGTGGATCGGCGCGTCGAGGTCATCCGCGTCCGGATCCCCAAGGGCATCCGCATCCGAGTCGAGATGCCGACAACCGCGAAAGGGGACTCCGAGATCGCGGAACGGCTTCGAGTCAAGCCGGGTCAAGCCGCGGCCCTCCGGCGGTGTTACGAACTCATCAAGGAGCACCAATCGACGCTGTTCTTCGTGAACACCCGCGACACCGCGGAGTTCCTCTCGTCCCGGTTGACCGCCTGGTACCAGGATCCAAAGATCGGCGTGCACCACGGAAGCCTGTCGAAGGAGGTGCGCGTCCAGATGGAGGACGAGTTCAAGAGCGGAGGCCTCCGGGCGCTCGTGTGCACGTCGTCCCTGGAACTCGGCATCGACGTGGGGACCGCGGACTTCGTCCTGCAGTACAACTCCCCGCGCGAGGTCTCGCGCCTCGTCCAGCGGATCGGACGATCGGGCCACGGGGTCGGCGAGGTCTCCGACGGCGTGATCCTGGCGACCCACGAGGATGACGTCGCGGAGGCGTGCGCGATCGCCCGTCGCGGCCTCGCGGAGGAGATCGAGGATCTCGTCGTCCGGAAGGACAACCGGTCGGTCCTCGCGAACCAGCTCGTCGCCCTTGCCGTGTCCGAACGTTTCGCCTCACTCGATGAGGCCTACGAGACCGTGCGTCGGAGCTGGCCGTTCCGGGAGCTGAAGCGGGCGGACTTCGACGAGGTCGTCGCCCAACTCGCGGGCCTCCGGATCCTCTGGTCCCGGGATGGGCGCCTCGGTCGCAGCTCGAACTCCCTTCCGTACTTCTTCGAGAACATCTCGATGATCCCGGACGTGAAGACGTACCGCGTGATCGACCTGTCGTCGCGCCGCGCGATCGGCACCCTGGACGAATGGTTCGTCGCCGAGAACGCGAAGCTGGGGGAGAGCTTCATCATGCGCGGGTCGGCGTGGCGGTTCGTCGACTTCAAGGAGGACCATTTGCTCGTCGAGCCGGTCCGCGAGATCGGTGACGTGCCTTCGTGGGTCGGCGAAGACATCCCGGTCCCGTTCGACGTCGCCCAGGAAGTCGGCCGGATCCGGAGGGAGCGCGATCTCTCGGCGTACCCGGTCAACGAACATGGGGCCGCCACGTTCCTTGGATACCTCGCATCCGTGGGCGACGCGCCGCTCGCGACGGACACCCGCATCACCATCGAGTCCGCGCGGGACGTCCTGATCGTGAACGCGTGCTTCGGATCGAAGGTGAACGAGACCCTCGCGCAACTCATCTCGTCGCTCATCAGCGCGCGGTTCGGGCAGAGCGTCGGCGTGCAGACGGACCCGTACCGGATCGTCCTCGAGGTGCCCCGGTCCGTGAACCCGCAGCAGGTCATCGAGATCCTTCGCCCGGAGGACCCGGACGCCCTCGAGCCGTTGTTGCGCGTGATCCTGAAGAACTCGGCGTTCCTGCGGTGGGCGTTCGTGTACGTCGCGAAGAAGTTCGGCGCCCTCCGACGGGATGTGGACTGGGAGAGCGTCTCGATCCCGCGGCTCTTGAAGACGTTCGAGAACACCCCGCTGTTCGAGGAGGTCCTCGACAAGGTCTTCTGGGAGCGGATGGACATCCCGCGGACCGTCGAGGTGCTGCGGCGGATTCAGTCGGGCCAGATCGAGATCGTCGTGACGCGCATGACGCCGATCGGCCGAGCCGGCCTCGAAGGCGGCCGGCTCCTCGTGACCCCGTCGAGGGCGGACCACGCCACCCTGATGGCGGTGAAGGCCCGCCTGGAGAAGGAGACCGCGACGTTCCTCTGCCTGAACTGCAAGATGTCCTGGCGGGAGATCGTTCGAGACCTCCCCGCGAAAATCCGGTGCCCGCGGTGCGAGGGCGTGATGGTCGCCGTCATCGCTCCGTACGAGAAGGACAAGATCGCAAAGCTCGACCTCGAAGGGACGGACAAGGAGAGTCGCTCGAAGGTGAAGCGATTGTTCACGAACGCGAGCCTCGTCATGGCGCACGGGAGGAAGGCGGTCCTCGCGCTCATGGCCCGCGGCGTCGGCGAGGACACGGCCGCGCGGATCCTCCGCGGATACCACGAGACCGAGCAAGACTTCCTGCGCGACGTCCTCGCGGCCGAGATCACGTACGCACGGACGAAACGGTTCTGGGACTAGCATTCCCGGTCGATGGTTTCACGGGAGAAACCCAAGACGATACGTTTATCGCAATGGGGTTCGGTCCTCCGAAGCGGTTCAATCGTTGAGCGACCAGACGGCCGTTTCGTGTCCCGTGTGCGGCCACACAAACTCTCCGGATGCGACCGTGTGTGGAGCCTGCGGCTTCGCCCTGAACAGGCTGTCCCCCGAAGAGAAAGTGGACGCGATCCTCGAGGATCTGCTCGACTTGTCACAAGCGCCCCTGTCCGAGACGAAACCGGAATCGCCCCCTGCGCCGGACGAGTCCGAGGTGGACGAGACTGCAGCGGAGGAGTTGTTCGACTCGCTCCTCGTCGAGATCCAGCCCTCTCCTCCTGCGCAAGCGGTCGAGGACCAATCCGGTCCGGACGTCGAGGAAACTCGACCATCCTCGGTCGCGGACACGGAGCGGATCCCCGTGATCGCGACGCCCGCAGAGACGGAGGGCCGGAAGATGATCCGAATCTCCGGACGGATGTTCGATGGGGTCACGTACGCATCGGTCGGCGTGTTGCTCGCGGTGTTCATCTTCTTCCGGATGTACATCAACCCGTTTGACCTCTCGGCTCCCCTTCCGATCCTGCTCTTCGCGGCGGTGGCCGCGGGCGGGATGGTTGCCGCGCTCTCGCTGTTCCGGATCTCGAACAGCGCGGTGGCGCAAGGGGATCGCCTCGTGAAACAGGGACGGTACCAGGAGGCCTTGGCGCACTACGAGCGGGCGATCCGGCTGGTCCGCCGGCCGTCGTACGCCTGGACGTCGCGCGGCGTCGCGATGCGCTATCTCGGGCGGATCGACGAGGCGCTCCGGTGCCATGAGAATGCGATCCGCCTGGACCCGGAGAACGAGGTCGCGTGGTGCAACCTCGGCACGGTGTATTTCAAGAAAGGCCTCCTTGCGAAAGCCCTCGACTGCTACGACAAGGCGATCAAGATCCGACCGAAGTACGCGATTGCGTGGAACAACAAAGGCGTCGTGTACGCCCGGATGAACCGGTTCGAGGACGCGGACAAGTGCCACGCGAAGGCGACGAAGCTCCGGCCTGAGTATGTCGCGGCGTGGCTGAACCGAGGGGAAGTCCTCGCCCGTCTCGGAGACCGTGAGGAAGCCCAAAAGTGCTTGGAGCGAGCCCGGTCGATTTCGCGCACCGCTGCGGCCTAGAGACGCCCCATCGCAAGGACGTAGATCTCCGCGCTCGTTGCGGAGGATGCGGTCGGCTTCACGCCCTTCATCGCCTCAAAACGCTCGCCGACTCGGCGGACGAACGGCGGATATCCATCCCCCTGGAACACTTTCACCAGGAACTGGCCACCGGGGCGAAGTGCGCGGACCGCAAAGGAGAGCGCCACCTCCGCGAGGTCGAGGGTTCTCGCCACGTCGAGCGATCGGTTGCCGCTCAGTTTTGGGGCCGTGTCGCTCATCACGACGTCGGCGGGCTTCCGAAGCGTCTCGAACAAAACGGCTTGGACCTCCGGGCCTGTGAAATCGCCTCGAAGGAGCTCGACCCCGTCGATCGGAGACATCGCGGCGAGGTCCACCGCGATGACGCGTCCCTTCGCCCCGATGCGCTCGCGAGCGACCTGGGACCAGCCTCCCGGTGCGGCCCCGAGGTCCACGACGACGTCGCCCTGTTCGAACAGGCCGTATCGCAGGTCGATCTGGGACAGCTTGATTGCGGCGCGGCTCCGGTATGACTGCTTCTTCGCCGCCCGATAGAATCGATCGTGTTTCCGCGCCTTGACCCAAGCCCTGCCCATTGTCGCGATGAAGCGGCCCGTGCTCCATAAACCCTTTCCACCGCCGGCTTAACATGTTAACCGGCTGCGGGTAGTTTCGCCCTTCCCATAGAAAAGCTATAATATAGCTGTTGCCATCGAGGCCTTCATGACGATCGAGGGATACGAGGGTGAGCGGGTCCTGTTGTCGTACGATGTCTCCGGATCCCATCGGGTCGTAGCGGCCCGGGTGTGCCAGATCGTGTTCGGCCGGCGCCGAGTCTCGGAGGGTCCCGAGCATGTCCGCTACCGGGAGAAGGGATTCATCCACCGGCCGGGTGTCGTCTGGGTCGGCCAGAGCGTCCTCATCCTGCCTCCCGGAGATGCCGCGGAGCTCGAGACCCGATTGCACCGACTCGGCGTCCAAGTGGCCACGGGCGCGGTCTCAATCGGACGCTCGACCCTGGAGGCCTTCCGTCGCCGAGGCGCGCTCCCGGCTTAACATGTTAACCAGGTTCCGCGCACCCTTGAAATAGCCGCGGCCGCTTTCGTGCGATGTGGTCCGGACCTACGCGGACGCGGGCGTGAGCCAGGACGAAAAGGCCGCGCACATCGCCGCCCTCGTCTCCGCCCTCACCTACCGTCGTCGCGGCCTCGGGAAGCCGCTGACCAAGATCGGTCACTTCACGGGACTCGTCGACTTCGGCGACTACGCGCTCTCCCTGTGCACCGACAGCGTCGGGACGAAGGTCCTCGTGGCGAAGGAGATGCGCCGCTGGGACACGATCGGGATCGACTGCGTCGCGATGAATGTGAACGACATGATCTGCGTCGGCGCCGAGCCGATCGCCTTCGTCGACTACGTCGCGATCGAGGGATACGACCGCGAGGTCGCCCGCCAGATCGGGGTCGGGCTGAACCGCGGGGCCGAGATGGCGAACGTTTCGATCATCGGCGGGGAGATCGCCGTCGTCCCCGAGCTCGTTCGAGAATTCGACCTGGCGGGCACCTGCTTCGGGGCCGTCCGGAAGTCGAAGATCGTCGACGGTCGAGCGGTCCGGCCGGGAGACGTGATCGTCGGCCTGCCGAGCCACGGGATCCATGCGAACGGCCTGACGCTGGCCCGCCGGGTGTTGCGCGACGCGTCGCTCACCGTGTTCGACAAGGTCGGCGGATCCGGGCGTCCGTGGGGCGAGGAACTCCTCGAGCCCACCGCGATTTATGTTCGACCGATCCTGCGGGCCCTCCGACGCGGGAACGTCCACGGGATGGCGCACATCACCGGAGGCGGGCTCCGCAACCTCGTCCGCCTCAAATCTAACGTCGAATTCCGCATCACGAAACCGCTCGAGGTGCCGCCCCTGTTCCGCGAGCTGCAATCGCTCGGGGGAATCGAACACCGGGAGATGTACCAGACATTCAACATGGGGATGGGTTTCGCGGTCGTTGCGCCGCAGGCGACGGCGAAGGCCGTCGTTCGCGCGCTCCAGCCCGACGTGAACGCACGGATCGTCGGAGAGGTCGTTCGCGGCAGCGGCGTGTCCGTGCCGGAGCTCCGCCTCGCTTGGACGAATTATTGAGACCGATCGTATGGCCCGGCAACGAAAAACGAACCGACGACGGCTCCCAGCGCCCAAAGCGGCCAACGTCGTGGGTAAGGCGTCGACTACGACCGGAAGCGGCGTTGCCTTGGACGCCGTCGCCACACGCGATCCGAAGGCGGACGCGTACCGGGAAGGCCTCGGATTCCCGGGGGAGCCGCCGTTCACCCGCGGGATCCATCCGACGATGTACCGGGGTCGGCTCTGGACGATGCGCCAGTATGCCGGGTTCGGGACCGCCAAGGAGACGAACCGGCGGTTCAAGTACCTCTTCGCCCACGGCAACGAAGGACTGAGCGTCGCGTTCGACCTGCCGACTCAGATGGGCTACGACAGCGACGCATCGATGGCCCGCGGCGAAGTCGGACGTGTCGGGGTCGCGATCTCGACGGTCGAGGACATGGACACCCTGTTCGACGGCCTTCCGCTCGACCGCGTGAGCACGAGCATGACGATCAACGCCACGGCCGCGATCCTGCTCGCCCTTTACCTAGCCGTCGGCGAGGCCCGCGGCGCCGCCCGCGGATCGCTTCGCGGGACCGTCCAGAACGACATCCTGAAGGAGTACATCGCGCGGTCGACGTACATCTACCCGCCCGCGCCCTCGATGCGCCTCGCGCTGGACGTGATCGAGTTCTGCTCCCGCGAGGTGCCACGCTGGAACGCGATCAGCGTGAGCGGCTACCACATCCGCGAGGCGGGAGCGACCGCCGCGCAGGAGATCGGGTTCACCCTCGCGAATGGGATCGCATATCTGGAGGCGGCCGTGTCGCGCGGCCTCGATGTCGACACGATCGCGCCGCAGATCTCGTTCTTCTTCAACGCCCACATCGACCTGCTCGAGGAGGTCGCCAAGTTCCGCGCCGCGCGCCGACTCTGGGCGACGATCATGAGGGAGCGGTTCCATGCCAAGAAGCCGGAGTCGCTCGAACTCCGGTTCCATGCGCAGACCGCGGGCGTGGCGCTCACGGCGCAGCAGCCGGAGAACAACGCGGTCCGGGTCGCGATTCAGGCCCTCGCCGCGGTCCTCGGGGGAGCCCAATCGCTCCACACGAACAGCATGGACGAGGCGCTGTCGCTTCCGTCGGAGAAGGCGGTCCGGGTCGCCCTGAGGACGCAACAAATCTTGGCGCACGAGAGCGGGGTGGCCAATACGGTGGATCCGGTCGGCGGTTCGTTCGCGATCGAATCGCTCACGGACCGACTCGAGTCGGAAGCCGTCGGCCTGATCCGGGAGACGGACCGACGCGGGGGGATGCTCAAGGCGATCGAAACCGGGTGGGTCCAACGCCAAATCGCCGACTCCGCGTACCGAGTGCAAGTCGAACTCGAGCGGGGCGAGCGGACTATCGTCGGCGTGAACGCATACGCGGAAGGCGATGAGCCCGTCCGCCTCCCGAAGACGGATCCCCGCGTCGAGCCGGACCGCATCCGACAGGTCCGGACGTTCCGGGCGAAGCGCCGCCAGGGAGAGGTCGACTCCCATCTCCACCGCTTGGAGGATGAGGCCCGGTCGGACGCGAATCTCGTTCCCGCGATCCTGGATTCGGTCCGGGCGAAGGCGACGCTCGGCGAGATCAGCGACGTCTTCCGAACGGTCTTCGGCACCTACAAGCCGAGGCAAGAGGTATGATCGGACCCGTCCATCACGTGGGCGTCGCGGTGCGAAGCCTGCGCGAGGCGCTCGAAGATTACCGCCGCCTCGGGCTCGAGCCGGACCTCACGGAAGACGTGCCGTCGCAAGGCGTCCGAGTGGCCTTCCTCCGCGCCGGGGCCGTTCGAATCGAACTCCTGGAATCCCTCAAGCCCGACGGCGTGATTGCCCGGTTCATCGAGCGCCGCGGGGAAGGATTTCATCATCTCGCCTTCGCGACGGAGGATATCCGGACGGAGATGGCGGGCCTCAAGAAGGCGGGATTCGAGTTGGTCGACGCGGAGCCGCGCCGGGGATCCCGGGGTCGGCTCGTCGCGTTCGTTCATCCTCGATCGCTCCACGGCGTCCTCCTCGAGCTCGTCGAGGAGCCTCCGAAGTCCACCGGAAGGACTCAGCACGATTAGGCTGACCGCAGCGGAGAAGGTTTATCCGACGCCTTCCGGTGTGCGCCCGCGATGAGTCTCGAGGGCGCGGCGATCTCGCTCGGTGCGACGGCAATCAGCGTTGCGTTTGCGTCCCTCGTATTCGCACAGTGGATGGGCCGTCACCGGCCGTACCAGTTGGCTTGGTCGATCGGGCTGGGACTGTACGCGATTGCGGCGTTCACACAGTTCCTGGCCGAAGCGTACGGATGGTCCGTTCCCGTGTACAAAGTCTACTACCTGGTCGCCGCGCCGCTCGTCGCGGTGCTCGGGATCGGTTCCGCGTTCCTCGTCCACCGGCGCGCCGGCATCGGATTCACGCTGTACACCGTCGTCATCTTCGCGGGGTTTGCGGCAGCCGTCGCGGGAGCGACGGTCAACACCGACGCGCTCACATCCTCCATTCCGGTGGCCGGGACGGCCCTGCCTGACAACGTGCGGATTTTCTCGCCTCTGTTCACCGTCCCGGGGAGCATCGCTTTGATCGGCGTCGCGGCGTACTCGTATTGGCGGTCCCGCCTCGTGTTCAACTTGTGGATCGGAATCGGCGCTTTGATCGTCGCCATCGGCGGCTCCTTGGCCCGGTACAATATCCCCTGGGCGCTCTACATCGGCGTGCTTGTCGGGATCGCGGTGATGTTCGAGGGTTTCCTCCGGAGCCAGGACCTGGCGAAAGTCGCGAGGCCGGCGCCGGCGCAGACGCCCTCCTGACGCGCACGTTGAAATATCTCCGCGCTCGTCCGACCCGCCGTTGAAGATCGGCGAGGTCCACGACGCGAATCGAAAGACGGTCGGCCGGACGATCCTCCACTTCGACGCCGTCGAATCGACCAACGAAACGGCGAAGGAGCTCCTCGAGTCGGACGTCGAAGAGGGCCTGGTCGTGTGGGCCGACCGACAAGTGGCGGGCCGAGGCCGTCACGGCCGCGCATGGGCGTCGCCGCTCGGCGGCTTGTACGCGTCGTTCATGGTCCGGCCCAAGGAGGCCCACGCCTGGCTCCTCGGTCTTCTCGTTGGCATGCCGGTCGTGAAAGCGCTGCGGCACTTCGGCGTGTTCGCCGGATTGAAATACCCGAACGACGCCGTGTACCAGAACCGGAAGATCGCGGGCATCCTCTCTGAGGGTGTGTATCGGCACGACGTGTACCACGTGATCGTCGGGATCGGCGTCAACACGAATGTGGACCTCGACAAGCTCCCCCCCGATGTGCAGCCGAGGGCCACGACCCTGAAACGCGAGGTGAACCTCTTCGTCGCGAACGAAGAATTCCTCGACTATCTCCTGAACCAGGTCGACGACTTGTATTCCCGCTACCGCAACACACGGATCGAATTCCTTCTGAAGGACTACCGCGGGCAGTGCACGACGATCGGAAAGCGGGTCTCGGTGACGATCGGAAAAGAGAAGTTGACCGGCAAGGCGTACGACATCGCAACGAACGGGGCGCTCATCGTTGTGGACGACCAGGGCGTGAAGCACGAGTTCTTTGAAGGCGCCCTCGAGATCCTCAAGTGAGTCCGACGCAAGGCCTTGGCTGGCGCAGGAGGAACGCGATACCTCGTCGAGCCGAGCGCGAAGGATTAATGACACGCTCCGCGTTCGGCGGCTCCATGGTGGGCGATGAGCGCGTGGACGAGCTGCGCCGACGGAAGGCCCAGGCCCGAGAAGGCGGGGGCGAAGATCGGATTCAGGCGCAGCACAAGAAGGGGAAGCTGACCGCGCGGGAGCGGCTCGATCTCCTCCTCGATCCTGGAAGCTTCATCGAGACGGACGCCTTCGTCGAGCATCGCACGACCGACTTCGGGATGGACGCGAAACGAATCCCGGGGGACGGCGTCGTCACGGGCCACGGCACGATCGACGGCCGGACCGTCTTCGTCTTCTCGCAGGACTTCACCGTCTTCGGCGGAAGCCTGGGGGAAATGCACGCGAACAAGATCGTCAAGATCATGGACACGGCGATGAAGGTCGGCGCACCGGTCATCGGCCTGAACGACAGCGGAGGCGCACGGATTCAGGAGGGCGTCATTAGCCTCGGTGGGTACGCGGAGATCTTCTTCCGAAACGTCCTCGCGTCCGGGGTCATCCCGCAAATCAGCGCGATCCTCGGTCCTTGCGCAGGAGGCGCAGTGTACAGCCCCGCCATGACGGATTTCATCATCATGGCGAAAGGGACCTCGAACATGTTCATCACCGGTCCCGAAGTAATCAAGGCCGTGACCGGCGAGGATGTCTCGTTCGAGGATCTCGGCGGCGCGACGGCCCATGCCGCGAAGAGCGGTGTCGCCCACTTTGCCGCTCCGGACGAAAAGGCCGCTCTTCGGTTCGTCCGAAAACTCTTGAGCTACCTACCGTCGAACAACGTGGACGATCCGCCGATTGTCGCGACCGACGACGAGGCGTCCAGAGCAGACCCGGAACTTTCACAGGTGGTCCCGAAGGAGCCCGACAAACCGTACGACATGCGAGACGTGATCCGGCGGGTCGTCGACCGCGATTCGTGGTTCGAGGTCCATGAAGAGTGGGCTCAAAATATCATCGTTGGTTTTGCTCGCCTCGAGGGGCGACCCGCCGGCGTCGTCGGGAATCAGCCGAAGGTTCAAGCGGGGACGCTCGACATCAATGCGTCGATCAAAGCTGCGCGGTTCGTGCGGTTCTGCGATTGCTTCAACATTCCCCTTCTCACGTTCGTCGACGTTCCTGGATTCCTTCCCGGGAAGGAGCAAGAATACGACGGGATTATCCGGAACGGCGCGAAGCTCTTGTTCGCCTTCAGCGAGGCGACGGTCCCGAAGGTCACGGTCATCACGCGGAAGGCGTACGGCGGTGCCTACGACGTCATGTGTTCGAAGCACATCCGCGGGGACTTCAACTTCGCATGGCCTTCCGCGGAGATCGCCGTCATGGGAGCCAAAGAGGCGATCCAGATCATCTACAAGAAGGAACTCGAAGGAGCCGACGACCCGCTGAAGCAGGAGGAGCAATTTATCCGGGAGTACCGGGGCCGTTTCGCGAACCCGTACATCGCCGCGAGGATGGGCTACATCGACGACGTAATCGAGCCGTCGGAGACCCGCCCCCGGGTGATCAATGCGTTTGCGGTGCTTCGCACGAAGAGAGAGACCCGCCCCGCGAAAAAGCACGGAAACATCCCGCTGTAATGGGGACCCAATGTTCCGCAGGCTCCTGATCGCAAATCGAGGCGAGATCGCCATCCGAGTCGGACGGACCGCCCGAGAGATGGGGATCCGCTGCATCGGCGTCTACTCGGAAGCGGATCGGGCGGCCCTCCACCGTGCAGCGATGGATGAGACCGTCCTGATCGGAGGGCCACTCCCGGTCGACAGCTACCTGAATATCGACCACGTCCTGCGGGCGGCCGAAGAGGCGCGCGTCGACGCGGTCCATCCCGGCTATGGGTTCCTCTCGGAGAATCCCGCTTTCGCAACGCGATGCGCAGAGGCGGGTTTGGTCTTCGTCGGCCCCCCGCCCGACGCGATGGCCCTTTCGGGCGACAAGATCGCTGCGAGGAAGTCGATGGCCGGGGAAGGAGTGGCGGTCACCCGCGGCGTGGATCAACCGCTCCGGTCTCTCGACGAGGCGCGAATCGTCGCGTCGGAAGTCGGCTATCCGGTGCTGTTCAAGGCGACAGCCGGTGGCGGCGGGATCGGGATGTCGCGGGTTGACCGACCGGCGGAACTCACGGCGGCGTTTGAGTCGGCTCGCAGCGTTGCGCTTGCGAACTTCGGGAACCCGGACCTCTTACTCGAGAAATACCTTCGACGGGCAAGGCATGTGGAAGTCCAGGTCTTGCTCGATTCGCGCGATGCGGTCGGATTCGTCGAACGGGAATGCAGCGTCCAGCGCCGTCATCAGAAGCTCGTCGAGGAGACCCCGTCACCTGCGGTCACTCGAAGCCTCCGCTCCCGCCTGATCGATACCGCGGTCCGCGGACTCCGCGCGATCGGCTACCGCAACGCCGGCACGGTCGAGTTCCTGCTCCACGACGGCCGCTTCACCTTTAACGAGGTCAACGCCCGGCTCCAGGTTGAGCACCCGATTACGGAGATGGTCACCGGGGTGGACCTGGTGAGACAACAGATCCGGATCGCCGCGGGCGAGGGCCTCGAGGTTTCGCAATCCGAGCTCAGGCGGCATGGCCACGCGATCGAGTGCCGCGTGAACGCGGAGGATCCGATCCGCAACTTCCTTCCGTCTCCCGGACGCATCGTCGGCTATCGCGAGCCGACCGGACCGGGCGTCCGCGTGGACAGCGGCGTGGCCGCGGGCTCGCTCGTGCCGCCGTACTATGACCCGCTCATGGCCAAACTGGTCGTCCACGCGCCGAACCGGAGGCAGGCGATCGAGCACATGCGGAGGAACATCGATGCATTCGAGGTCCGCGGCGTGCACACGAACTTGCCGTTTCATCGAGCACTGCTTCGCAGGTCCGAGTTCGTCCAGGGGAATCTGTGGACCACGATGGTCGCAGACCTGCGCATCGCGGCCCGCCTCCGAAGCCGCGGCCCTTGGGAGGAACGCTTCGCTGCGATTGCCGCCGCCTTTGTCGCGAGCGGTCGGGCGGCACGCGGGCCGACCTTCCCGCTCGAGCGGCCTTTGGTCACTAGGTGGTCCTCGGCGGGACGAAAGGAGCGGCTCTCAGGAGGTGGCCATGCGGTTTCGCCTCGACGTCGATGGTGAGCAGCGAGATATCGAGGTCGAACCGTTCGCCGGAGGGTTCGTCATCCGGATCGAAGGCGCATCCTATCGTGCCCGGACGCGGCTTGTGAAAGACTCGGTGGACGTCCGAATCGGGGCGAAGACACTGCGCCTCCATCTCCAGGGGAACGAGGCGATTCTCGACGACGGAGTCCACCGTGTACGCCTCGTCGAAGTGGTGAGTGAAGGAACGGATGTCATCGAAAGTCACCCCGCCGGCCCGGGTGCAGTCGTCGACGTGCGCTCATCGATGCCCGGGCGCGTCGTCCGAGTGGCGGTTGCACCGGGAAGTCTAGTTAGACGCGGCGAGACGCTCGTGGTCCTGGAGGCGATGAAGATGCAGAACGAAATTCCGGCGCCCGCGGATGGCGTCGTCCGTCAGGTCGCGGTCTCGGAAGGAGAGACCGTTACCGCGGACCGGGTCGTCGCCTCGATTGAGCTTCGGGGAACGTCGGCGTCGTGAGGAGATGCCGCAGGCGCTCTTTCTTCGAGCGCAAGTAGCGGGCGTTCGTGGCGGTGGCTCGGACCTCGAGGGGGATCCTTTTCGTCACGCGAACGCCGTACGCGCGGAGCTCCTCGATCTTCGCGGGGTTGTTCGTCATCAACTGGATCGACGTGACCCCGAGGACCCGCAGCATGCATGCGGCACACTTGTAACTTCGGAGGTCCGCAGGAAAACCGAGCGCGCGGTTCGCGTCGACTGTATCGAGGCCGTGATCCTGCAAGTGGTACGCCGCGACCTTGTTGACGATGCCGATTCCTCGTCCTTCCTGGGCGAGGTACAAGAGGACGCCTTCGGAGGCCCGTCCCAGTCGCTTCATGGCGGCGTCCAGTTGCTCCCCGCAGTCGCACCGCTCCGAACCGAATACATCGCCGGTCACGCATTCGGAGTGGAGGCGCGCGAGGACGTCCTGCTTCCCCGCGACCTTCCCTTTCACGAGGGCGACGTGCTCTTCGCCGGTGAACGGGCAGACGAACGCGTGGATCCGGAACTGGCCGTACCGGGTCGGGAGCCGCGCCTGGCTTCCGAGCAGAATGTTGTCGCAGAGTTCGCCTTCGAAGCGCGCCATGTACCGCGGTTCCGACAATTCCGGCGTATATAAGAATGCAGGTAAGGACCAGCAACACGGTACTCACTGAACCAAAGCATCGGCGTGTTCATGCTACGAGATGGGCCGCGATCAGCGCTGGTGCCGCTCCGATGGCGGTCGCGGTTTCCAGGGAGAGGCCGCGTCCAGTGAGGTCAAAATGGTAGCGGCCAAGGGGATACACGTCGCGGTCATCGAGTCCTCGTCGCCCTAGTCCGAAGATGAGCAGAATCGACGTCCCGTGTCTCAGGAGACCGGCCAGGGCCGTCGCGGTCGTCGCCTTCTTCGGATCGGGTCGGTTCGTCGTGACGATAGTCTCTCCGAACTGGGGCGGGAAGCCCCGTTTCGGAAACCCGAACGTCTGAAAGCGACCAAGATGCGCCAACTCCCGGAGGTACTGTCCGGCCTCGCCGATGCTCGTCGTGCTCGACACCCACTCGGCGACCTCCTGAGGAGTGCTCAGATCTTCTTCGAATGGGAAGCCGAACGTCGCAAGGTTCGCGTCGAACGCAAGGGCGATCGGTGCCGCCCGCGCGATTGCCCGTCGATGTGCCTCCGCGAACCGGGATCGGTCGTACGAGTTGTATAAGCCGATTGTCATCCGCCCGCGGGCCATCGCGAAGACGATATCGCGCTCCACCTTGAAGTCGGCGTTTAGGGGGAGCAGTTGGATTTTGGCAGCCGCAGGACGCGCAGGTTATCATGGCTCGGATATTCGCCGACGCACGTGAGTCCGAAAACGTGTCCTCTCTCGACGTGCTTGCTTCGGGTGCAACCCGTTGGGAAACGGCATGAACCGACATTGGCGCGATTCTCAATGAGAAACCCTTATTGCAACTGGAGTCGTGGTCACCCCTCGTGGGGAGAGAGTGCGCAGGATGCTTCCTGGAGTTTCCTGGCCGACGCTCCTGGCGCATGATTTGGTGCCCCATCGATCGTTGCTACTATTGCCTCCGATGTTACAACACCATTTGCAAGCCCGTCCATGGGACGAAGCCCGCAATTCGGCAGCAGGGCCGAATGATTGGAATTGGCGCCCTCGTTCTGTTCGGCTCCGCCCTGCTCCCGTTCGCCGCTGCGTTGATTCTCACTCCCACGGCGTGGCAGGGTCCGACGGATAGCGCCACGATCGGAATCGCCCTCATCCTCCCGTTCATCGTTGGCATACTTTGGCTCGCGCTGTCTAATGGCATTCGCAGGATTCTGGGGGTCCGCGCGGTGATCCAACACCCACCCATCAATCCCGAGGGAATGGCCGACACGCCCGATCCGGGCCTTTCGTGGCGTCCGAACCGAGCTGCGTTCCCACGTCGACTCACGACCTTGCTCTTTATTATTGCCGCGGCAGCCGCGATCGACGCCGCCCTGATCCTCTTCGCTCCCTCCAACGGCGCACCCGCTGCCTTGAGGGCCGTCGAGGGCGCGATCGTTGTCGTCACGATGATCGGGGGCATCGCCTCGCTGCTCGCGGCACTGCCTTTCGCCATTCCTTCCGAAATCGCGGTGGCCGACGATGGCGTGCACTTTTGGTACCAATCCGTGTATGACCGTCGGCTCTTGCGAGAAACGCTGCCGTGGGTCGACCTGAACATCCTCGCGATGAGCAGCGCGCAAGCCATTGATCCCATGAAACGACTCGTGCGGTTCCTCCGAATAGACTCCGAGAACGCGAGTCTTCTCGCGTCCGAATGGGCGAGGCACCGGATTGACCGGACTCCGTCGCGTCGATCGACAGCTTCCGAGGACGGGCTCGAAGCCGCCTCTTCGCTGGAACGGGTTCCCGCGCGGCCGTCTCCCGTGGCGCTCGAGGGAAGTGTGACGGTGTCGCAACGAGGCGCCGTTTGCGCGCGTTGTTACGTGCGTTTTCCGGCGCTCGAGGGCCTGCGACTACTCTGGTGCAGGATCGATGGGTTCTACGTTTGCCGCCGTTGTTGGCGGGAGGGATGCCGGGAGGGACACGGCCGAGGGATGAGGTCCGTTTCGAAGCCGGCGCGGATCGCGACTGGGGTCGTAGTTGTCCTGGCATTTCTCGCGGTCTGGTATCCCACCGTATCGTACGATAACGCGTTGACAGGCACGTGGCACGACGGACCTGTCGTTCCATTGAGCGCCCTTCACGCAGGTGAGCTCGCAAAAGTCGCCGGGACCATCGAGTCAACTTCGCTGATCGCGTGGGGTGGGCACGAGCGATACACGAGCCAAAATGGCTGGTGGTGGACCTGGAACTCGACGGACGCTTTTGACTTGAGCGACGGGACTGCGACGATCTTGGTAACAACGCAGGTCTATTATATCGGTTACAATGGGCCGCATCTGGCGTCGTACGCAACGCATACGGAAATGTGGGTTTATGAGTCCGGAGACGGCGTCCAGATCGTCGGGACCGTCGCGCAGGTGGGGACGGGCGCCCTCGTCCTCGAGGCTCAAATCGTGTCCCAAAACCAAGCCGTTTCGCTCATTTCGCTCGCCCCGTCTCCTCTCGAAACGTCCCTCGCCTTCCTGATTCCGGTGCTCATGGTCGGCCTTGTCGTCGGTGGCGCCGCGGTCTTCCTCACCCGGCGCATGCGGACCCGCGCCGCGATTCAAGGCCACGCTGTCCTGTCCCTTGACACCGTCGAGGTGATCCGCGATCCGAATCTGAACTGGCTTCCCAACGGTCGGGGGACCACTCCGAAAAGTCGCGCCGCCTGGGCCGGAGGCTCGCTCTTAGTCGGCATCGGGTTCCTGGCAGTCTTCCCTGGATTCGGACCGCGTGCTGAATTCGGTTACACCACGTTGGGATTCGTCGGGACGATCGTCGTCGCGATTGCGGGGGTCGCCGTGTATACGTTGTTGTTTGCTGGCTGGGGTCGCCCAGGTTTCGTAGCCGTCGCTGATGATGGATTTCGCCTGTGGTTCGATTCGCCGTACGATCGGCACCTCAACGAGACTCTGTTCCCCTGGGGCGACATCCGAGACATCCACATGACGGGAGGCAAGACGCCACACTGGGTCCTCCGGTGGACGTCCGGCGAACTCACGAACCTCTACATGCTGAAAGGCGCCAACCTAACGCTCCTTCTAACCGAGTGGACGAAGCGGAAGATGGCCCAGGGGGAACGCTCCCCCGCCAATGCCTGAATGCATTCCCGTGCCCTCGAAGGAGCATCAATCCGCTCGCCGATCCCGCTGGCACGTCCGTGCGCTATTTTGAACCGCTGCGCGGCGATGACTCCGCGCATGGAGATGCTCTACTACACGATTGACGCCGGCCGCCTTGCTGGCCTTCCCGGTCCAGCGTACATGGAGTGGGACTTCGCCCGCTTGCGGAAGATGGGCTACTCAGTCGTCGTGAGCCTCGAATGTGACCGGTTGAACACGTTCGAGATCGAGGACGCGGGCTTCGAGCACAAGAAGATCTGCGTGGAAGACTTCACCGCGCCGACCCTCGATCAAGTCGACGATTTCGTGGCCTTCGTCGACTCGAAGATTGCGGAGGGCAAGAAGGTTCTCGTCCACTGCTTTGCGGGTCGCGGCCGAACCGGGACGATGCTCGCGGCGTACCTGATCCACCAGGGCATGTCGGCCGAGGCCGCGGTCCGCGAAATCCGCGCACGTGCGGGCAAGGCATACGGCACGCTCCGCGGCGTCATCGAGCCGGATCAAGAGGAATTGTTGCGCTGGTACGAACGCCGGCTCAGCGGTCGAGAGCACCACCTCACTTGAGCTCGACGAGCTCCTCGCCTTCCCACTTGTATCGCTTTTGTTTCCTCTTCTTCGGGACGCCCTTCTGCAAGAGATACCCGATAAGGATCGGCAACCCGATCGTCGCGTCGACGAGGCTCTGGGCCATCTTCGCATCCTTGTGGAACTTGCCCCACGATTGGCTCTCCTCGAACGTGCACCCGCTGAGGCCGCCCCATTGCGGCACGTCCGTCGTGATCTGCGCGGCGTACATGTGCGGGTTCTCCGGGTATCCCATGACCTCTTGGATCACCTCGACCTGGGAGATGTAATTCTTCGGCGTGCCGCCGCCGACGTAGAAGACGCCGGTCCGCGGGGACTTCAGCTTGACCTGCGCGATCTCGTAGTTGTCCTTGATCGAGTCGAGCGCGATCGGCTCCTTGCCCTTCTTCACGCGGTCGTGATGGTGCTTCGCGAGCGCGATGCCGATCGACGAATCGTTCAGGGCCGGGACGAAGTACGGGATGCCTTTCCGATAGCACGTCCCGACGAGGCTGTTCGGATCCTTCGACGCGATTCGCCCCATGTCCCACAGGATTTCGCGGCTGCTGTACGGCCGCGGTTCGAGCGAATCGGCGAGGGCCGCGATCTCGTCGTCGCACTCGCGGAACAGGGACTCGTCAGCAAGAGTGTCGTACACCCGGTCGAGGAAGTGCTCCCGCAGCACGATGTCGTCCGCGTCCGGGGACGACCGGTAATGGTGGTAGCCGTGCGCCTCATAGAAGTCGTGATAGGCGATTGCACCCGTCGTCACGACGACGTCGACGAGGCCGAACTCGACCATGTCGCGCATCACCTTCTTCAGGCCGCCCGGCGTGAGGGCGCCGGCGCCGCCGAAGAACACCGTGCACTTCGGGTCCGTCATCATGTTCTCCAGGACGGAGGCGCACAAGCCCAAGGTCCGCGCCTGGAACGAGATGTGCTTGTAGCCGTCGACGAGGTCCGCGATCGTCTGGGTCTTCTCAAGGTCGAGATGCTGGATCGGTACCGCTGTGAGGTCCGCCTTCGTGGGCTTCTTGTCCGCCATGCGCGGCGCTATGCGGCCCCCGGCCAAAAGGCTTCGGTCACGTCACGCCTTCTTACGGCCCTCGACGGCCTCGGCGATTGCGCGGGCCTTCTCTTTCGGCCTCGAGCAGACCGCGTACTCGTCGCCGTCGAAGAACACGTCGAGGTCCGGGTTCTGCCGCTGGATCTGCTGGATCCGCTGCATGATGTCCTTGAGGGTGATCGACTCGTCGTTCGGGTCGATCCGCATGACAATCCGCTTCTCGCTCTCCGTCCCCAAGGCCCGCCCGTCCTCCGGACTCGTCGAGACCGTCAGACTCGTCCGTCCGTATAAATACTATTCCGGGGCCGAACCCGCATGGCACGAGTCCGCCTTCACCGGGCCGGCACCTTCGATGATGATTGTTCGATGCTGGCGAAGGAGCCGAGTTGCCGCTTGAAACGGCGAAACAGCAGGCCGTTCGTCACAAGCCAACACCTAAAAACGCATTGATAATCACGATGTCCCTCCTGGCCAAGTCCGGCCTGGACGACCAAGTCCAAAGCAAATCGACCGCGGCAAGGCCGAGTATGGCAGCGTTGACGACAACGATGATCTTGAACAGCTTGACTTGCTCGCGTAAATCGCTGACGGAGAGCGCTTTGCGCATGCCGATCCGGCATCGTGTCGAACTGGCATATGCTTGTCGCACTTGGAGGGGGACCGGAACAGGACAGTCCCATGGCGCAGCTGGTACACTGTGCGGGGCCTTCGTAAGTCCGATTCCGGCCCGCACACTCCCGGAGGCCGCTGCGTCCCTCGAGCCCGGCTAGATGCTTCGATGATATTGAGGTGGCTACGATTAAATACCCTCTTATCTCGTAGCGACTCCCAACCGGTTCTTCCGGGTCGGTCGTGCTAGCGATGCTCAGGGAGGCACAGGCCCGATGGCGGTGAAACCCGCAGAGGGCACCGTCTCGCAGGTCTGCCGCGTGTGCGGAGGCGAAGTCAATCCGCACGGCGAGTGCGTGGTCTGCGGCACGAAGCAATCGGATCCGCCGAAGGCGGAGGACCCGGGGACCGCCACGTGGCTCAAGGGTGAGTCGTCGGACGGCGGACTGAACGCGTGGATCGGCGCCTCGGTGGCCGGCGGGGACTCAAAGGACGAAGCGCTTCGCAAGTGGCTCGCCGGTGAGGACACCGCATTCCAGGATTGGATCGGGGTTCCCACGATCACGGGCGGATCGAAGTCCGCGCGGACTCCCGCCGAGCGCGTGTCCGACGACAAGGTCCGCGAGCTGCGGACAAAGGCCCTCGAGGTGGACGGCCTCCATGCCGAACTCGAATCGATGCGCGTCACGTTGAACCGCGAGCTCGCGAACTTCCGGCAAGGCAAGTTCGATCCGGTGAAGTACATCGAGGAGACGGCGAACCTCTCGAAACAGCTGCAGACGGAGATCGCGAAGCGACGGGAGCTGGAGCAGGAGATCGAGCACATCAAGAAAGGCTCGATTGCCGTCATCAAGTACGTCAAAACCCAACAGCTCAAAGCGGGCGCCTCGCCGGAGATGAAGAAACGTCTCGATCAGGAGACGAAGGCCCGTCAGGCCCTCGAGGCCGACATCAGCCAGCAAAAATCCGTGAATGAACAGCTTCGCAAGCAACTCGAATCCGGCCTGGGGAAGCTGAAGCCCGACCAGCGGGAGTTGAAGAAGCGGGAGCTCGACCTCGGCGAGCGCGAGGCGGTGTTCAAGGCGAAAGAGGAACGCCTCGCATCGATGCCGGTCGGAGAGAGCGGAGCCCCGAGCGAGGAACTGAAACGCCGGCTCGAGGAGGAGCTCCGCGAAATGGCGCAAGACTACCTCGCAAAGGAAGAGGAGTTCAAGAAGCGGATCATCGGGCTCCAGGAGGAAGTCGGGAAGCTCAAGATCGAAGACAAAGTCCGCGCGGAAGCCCGCGCCTTCGAAGGCAAGCCGAAGTCGGAGGTCCAGGCGGCGTTCTCGAGGAAGGAACAAGAGGTCCTGCACAAGGAGAAGATGGTCCTGCTCCGGGAACAGGAGCTCCAGCGCCTGCAGGAAGACCTGCAGGTCAAGGAGGACGAGATCAAGAAGGTGAAAGAGCCGCTCACCTACAAGGAGGAAGAGCTGCTCCGGCGGGAGGAAGACCTCACCTACCGCGAGAAGGTGCTCCAGGCGGAGCACCGCAAGATGGAAGAAGCGAAAGCCCAAGGCGGCTCCGTCCAGGAACTGGACCTCAAGTCGCGCCTCGAGGAACTAAAGGGCCAGATCAACACGAAGGAAGAAGAGGTCCGCACGAAGGAGCGGTACCTCCAGCAGAAGATGGAAGAACTCCGGTTGCGCGAGCAAGGCCTCATTGCGGAGGATATCGAGGCCCGGGAACAGGACCTCCAAGTCGAGGTGAAGCAGCAGAAGGTCAAGATGGGGATCGGCCGGCTCGACGACCTGCTGTTCGGCGGCATCCCGTTCGGGACGAACGCCTCCGTCTACGGCCCCGCGTACGTCGGGAAGGAGGTCCTTGTGAGTTTGTTCATGGCCGAGGGTCTCAAGAAAGGGGTCCCGGTCCTGTGGATCCTCACGGACAAAGGGCCGGCGGAGGTCCGAGAGGAGATGGCGTTCGCCCTTCCCGGATACGAGGAGTACGAGAAGCTCGGGCTGGTCCAATACATTGACACGTATTCGAAGTCGATGGGCATGGGCACGGAGGGGTCGGATCCGAACACGACGTACATCGACGACCCGACGGACCACCAGGCGATCCTGAAGGCGGTCGACGCACGGGCCGCGGAGTGGAAGAAGAAGTACCCGACGTACCGACTTGCGTTCCGCAGCGTGTCAACGCTGATCGCATACCTCGACCCGACGACGACGTTCAAGTTCCTCCAGCCCTTCGTGGGACGCCGGAAGCGGGACAAGGCCGTGGCCTTCTACGTGATCGAGAAAGGGATGCACGAGGAGCAGGAGATTCAGATGCTCGGCTCGCTGATGGACGGGAGCATCGAGTTCAAGGTCGAGCAGCTGAAGTCGTTCCTGTGCATCAAGGGCATCTGCGACGTGCAGAGCCGCGGCTGGATCCGGTACACGTACACGAAGTCGAGCTTGTCGATCGGATCGTTCAGCCTGGACCACATCAAGTGATCATGCGATCTCTGGGGACCGCCCTTTGCCGGGCTTGGCGGGTTGCTGTGGGACGTTGACCTGAGGGATCGGCACGGGCGGCGGGAGTCGGAGTTCTCGTGCGAGGATGACCGCCTCCGGGATGCAGTTCGACATGATGACCGTGTGAATCTCCTGGGCGACCTCGGGCGGCATCTGGCCGCCCGCAGACCAACTCTTCACGAGCGCCCGTGCGTCCCCTTCCCAGAGGAGGTTGCCTTCGATCTGGATGAGGCCGACGACCGCTTCGGAGGCGTGGTAGTTCGCGGTGAAGCGGAAGTCGACGGAGGCCTGGCGGTCCCCGAGTTCGGAGATCAGCGTGACTGTGCTGTTGTGGTCCACCCTCAGGTTCAACCAGCGGTCCGTCGGCTTCACGAACCGTCGGCCGTCCACACTGGAGAATTCGAACGTCTTGATGGGCATGGATTCGCGGCTTCGAAGGGGCCGTCGCTATTTGAATGTTCGCGGGAGCGGAGATTTTAGCCCCGGCGAACGTTCGGAGGTCGCGATGGTCCTCTGGATCGGCGTTGACGACACGGATAGTCTGCGGGGGATGTGCACGACATTCCTCGCGGCGGAGCTCGTTCGTGATCTCACGAGAGACTTCGATCTGATCGGCTATCCGCGACTCGTCCGTCTGAATCCAAACATCCCGTGGAAGACGCGCGGAAATGCGGCGGTCTGCCTTCGGATTGGTTCGGGCCGGGGAGAGCCGATGACGGTCGGAGAACTGGGCGGAAGGCTGATTCAGACGTTTCCACGCGGCCGTTGCGACGAACCGCCGGCGCGCGTGCTAGGCCGGGTGGCCGCGCTCGTCGAACGATGGTCCCGGATCGACGATGAGACGACCAACCCGGGCTTCACGATCTCGCCGACTCCGGCGCGCGCGTGGCTCTACTGGCGTGCGGTTCGCCGGATTGTCACGATGGACGAGGCGGTGACGGCAGCCTCGACATCTGCGATTGTCCGCGGATACAAAGATGGGCGAGGCATCATCGGGGCCCTGGCGGCAACCTCGTGGCGGCCGCGGGACCGGACGTATGAGGTCCTTTGTTATCGGGAGGAATCCAGCTGGGGGACCAGAAGGAAGATTGTCCCCGAGTCTGTGAAAGAGATGGACATCCGGTTTCCGTCGACGTTCAACAACTACGATTACGACAACGACCACGTGGTGATCGCCCCGCACTCGCCGTGTCCGATCCTCTTCGGGATTCGCGGGGACGAGCCGGGCGCGCTGCCGGAGGCGATGCGATCGATTCGGGGCGAACGCCCGGCGGGCTGGCTTCTGTTTGAGACAAATCAGGGGACCGATGACCATGTCGTGCCTCAGCCGGTGATGGAACCGCGCCAGACCGTTCGGGTCGAGGGAAGTGTCGAGCGTTTTCCCCGAATTCTCCGAGGTGGGCATGTCGTCGTGTCCCTGTCCGGAGTGGACGTCACGGCGTACGAACCCTCGAAACAGTTCCGGTCCGTCGTGGCCAGTCTGTGGCCCGGCGATCGGATCGGCGTGATTGGCGCGATTCGCGAGGAGCCGCGGACGTTGAATTTGGAGAAACTGCAAGTCCTTGACGTCGTGAAGCGTGTTGTGAAAATTGCCAACCCGATTTGCAACTCATGCGGCTGCCGGGCGAAGTCCATGGGTCGAATGGGCCTTTTTCGATGTCCGAAGTGCCGCGAAAAGTTCCCCCGGTTTATGGCGTCATTTCGCACTCTCGATTCGGGCCTCCGACGCGGGTGGTACGAACCCCCGGTGGGATCGAGGCGTCATCTGAGCAAGCCGTTGAAACGGATGCCGGGGGCGAGAGTCCTCTAGACGCGAGTCGTGGGCGCTTGCTGGCTTCCGAGTCCGGGGACCCGGAGCCGTCGTTCGATGTACTCGACGATCTTCGAGACCGGGACGGTTATCAGGAGGTACAGTCCAGTCACAATGGCGAACGACTCAAATGGCTTCCCCTGGAAGAACGCCTCGCGTCGCCCGATTTCCGTGAGCTCGACGATCCCGATGACGAGGAGCAACGAACTCGCCTTCAGGAGGCCGATGTACTCGTTCGTCAGGGGCGGGATGACCAGACGAAGGGCTTGTGGCAAGACCACATGTCGCATCGCTTTCCACCGGGAGAACCCGATCGCCCGTGCGGCCTCGACTTGGCCCGTATGGACGGTTTGGATTCCTGCACGAAAGATCTCGCTCTGATACCCTCCGGTGTTCGCCGTCAACGCGACCAGACCGGCGATGAGCGCAAGCTGGTTCGGATCCAGACTCGAGAAACGGATGACGAGGACCGAGCTAACGAACACGATCTGAACGAAGAGGGGCGTTCCGCGGATCGCAGCGACGTATCCATCGCCCATCCGACGGAGCGTGTACTTCACGCCGAATACGGCGGCCCCCTGCGCACCCGGCTTGCGCACCGAAACACGAGCCGCCCTCGCCCATCCGATGATGAATCCGATGCCCATCCCGACGATGTACGCCACGGTTGTCACATAGAAGGTAACCCACGCGCCCCGCAGGTAGATCGGCCACGCGCTGGCAATGTACGTCCAACTCAGGCCGTACCGTCCAACGAGAACCTCGAGGAGAAGTCCAATGATGCCAACCGTGAGGACGACGGCTGCGATCGTGTCGAATGTTCGCGTGCGTTGTCGCCGGACGTCCTCGAGGCTCCCCATGAGTCACCTGAGGATCTTGCTCACGAACGCCCGCGTCCTTTCCTGCTTCGGGTGTTCAAAGATTTCCTGCGGATGGCCTTCCTCCAAGATCACCCCGCCGTCCATGAAGACGATTCGCCTAGCGACGTTGCTCGCAAACCCCATTTCGTGGGTCACGACGATCATCGTCATCCCCTCGCGGGCCAGGGCCGTCATCACGTCGAGGACCTCGCGGATGTACTCCGGGTCCAAGGCGGACGTCGGTTCGTCGAACAGCATGGCCTTGGGATCCATGGCCAGCGCCCTCGCAATCGCGACTCGCTGCTGCTGGCCGCCAGACAGCTCCGCGGGGTAGGCGTTTGCTTTCGCCGCCAACCCGACTCTCGCCAAGAGTTGCTTCGCCTTGTCTTCCGCCTGTTCTCGCGACACCCCCTTCACTCGGATGGGACCGAGCATGACGTTCTCCAGGGCGGTGAGGTGAGTGAAGAGGTTGAAACTCTGGAATACCATGCCGACCTGCTGTCGGACCCACTCCCGGTTAATGTCGTGGCGATTCACGTGGACCCCGTCGATGAACACGCGGCCCGCGTCCGGTTCGACCAGGAGATTGATGCATCGAAGGAGCGTGCTCTTGCCCGATCCGCTCGGGCCGATGATGACGAGAGCCTCGCCTTTCGAGACGTCGAGGGTTATCCCTCGGAGGACATGAAGAGTGCCGAAGTACTTGTGGACGTCCTCCACGCGGATCATACCGAGACCCCTTCCAGGCCTCGCACATGAAATTTCCTTTCGAGGAAAAGCAGGACTTGGGTGACGGCGGTGGTCATGGCGAAGTAAACCAGGGCGACGGCCGTCCACATCGTCAGCAGCCAGTACACGCTGGCTCCCGGTTGGAGGAAGACCGCTTGGATGAAGTCCTGGCTCACGCCGAAGAGATCGAGGGTGCCGATGGCCGCCAGGAGGGAGGTGTCCTTGATGACCACCGCAAATTCATTGCCGAGCGGCGGTAGGCTCAGCCTCAAAGCCTGCGGTAGGACGACATTGTACATGGTTTGGGTGGGGCGCATTCCGAGAGCTTGAGCGGCCTCGATCTGACCCCGAGGGACAGACTGAAATCCCGCCCGGAAGATTTCCGATTGATACGCGGCCGAATGGAACGCGAGGGCCAGCGCCGCAACGTTCCAAGCCAGATCCTTCCCGGCGAAACGGACTTGGAGGAGAGCGGCCCCGAAAATCGAAGCATAGATCACGATGACGATGGGCGGAATTCCACGGAAGAAATCGACGTAGACCGCGACGGGCCAGGAAAGGGTCCTGAATCGGGAGATCCGCAGCCAGCCAAGGAAGAAACCGAGCACCGCGCTGAGGGGAAGGATGATGCCGACAAAGCGAAGGGTCGTGCCGATTCCAGTTTCAAAACTACCTCCGTATCTTCGCCAGAATTCCGGGTCGAGGAGGCTGAAGTTGAGGAGGATCTGGAGGAGGACGAGGAAAATCGACGCTCCGATCACGGCTTCGATGACACGAATCAAGGAAGCTCGTCTGACAACAGGGTGGCCCCGCACATCCGCCACAGACGCTTCAGCGGTGGCCATTCAGGCTCCTCTCTGGTACCGCACGAAAGGGAGTAAAGGTTTGCGGCATCCGGGCGGGAGCCGCAATGGGTTTCTCTAGAACCACTTGTCGATTAGCTTCGCGTAGGTCCCGTCGCTCTTGATCTCGGCCAGTTTCGCATTCAGGATCGTCACGAGGTTCTCGTAGAACGCGTGCTTCGTATCGTCAGAGGCGGTCCTCGGGACCGCGAACCCATAGAGCTCGTTCGTTGGGATTGTGCCCGCAACCGCATACTTCGTCGGGTTCGCGGCGGAGAGCCCATCCGCGGCGGGTTTGTCGATCACGATGATGTCGATATTCGATTGGTCCAGAGCGAGGAGCAGATCCGCGACGGAAGGCTTCACCGTGACCGTCGCGTTCTTCGCGTTCGAATCGACCCAATAGAAGCTCGTGGTCAGCTCCTGGACTCCGATCTTGAGGCCCGTTTTGTTGAGTTCGGAGTCAAGGCAATTCGCCGCGGCACAATAGACCCTCGAATCACTTGTCCGCTTCAGGACGCCCTGATTGGAGAGGAAGTAGGGGTTCGTGAAGTGCAGGGTCGCGTTCCTTGCGGTCCCCGTGTCCCCGTTCATTGTGATTGCGCCAATGGCGATGTCAACACCCTGCGCGGCAGTGGCCGCCAACAGCGCGGTAAAGTCTCGATAGTCACGCCATTCGTATGCATATCCTCCGCGCGTCACCATCTCTTGGATCAAATCGGCGTCGAATCCGATGATGGTCCCTCCGACATTCGATTCAAAGGGCGGGAACGGGGTGTTCGTCCCCAAGAGAAGAACCTGTTTTGCAGCCGGGGCTTGTCCGAACACCAGCCACCCGGCACCGAGGCCTGCCGCGAACGTGACGATGGCCACAATCACCGCGAGAACTGCCGAAACTCCCCGCGCCCCCCGCACTGCCTCCGTCGGGGGCGCGCCACCTCCCGCCGCCATGAGGGGGTGCAAATGCGTGTCACTATTTGAATGTCACCGGGAAGAAAAAGGTTGGAACGGGACACGAACTCCCCGGGACGCGATGGCGCTCACGTTGAGACCCGTTTGAAGCATTCCTCGAGCACGTCGAGGCCGGCATCGAGCACATCCCTCGGGATGTTCAGCGCCGGGATGTATCGCATCGCCGAATCGCCACACGGGAGCAAGATCAGACCGTGCTGGTACGCGTCCTTCTCGATCGCGTCACGACGCTTCGGATCCGGCTTCTTCGAATGCTTGTCCGCGACGAACTCCGTCGCCTGCATCATCCCGAGGCCGCGGCGGTCTCCGATGAACTCGTATCGTTCGGCCATCTCATCAAGCCGCTTCGCGAGGTGCTCCCCGATCTTCGCGCTCCGGGCCACGAGGCCCTCCTCCTCGATGACATCGAGCGTGGCCAGAGACGCGGCGCACGCAACCGGGTTCCCGCCGAACGTGTTCGAATGCTTCCCGCTCTCCTTGAAGTCCATTTCCGCCGGATACACCGCGGCACCGATCGGCAGCCCGCCGCCCAGGGACTTGGCCATCGTCAAGATGTCCGGGACGGCGTCCGAGTGCTCGATCGCCCACATCTTTCCGGTCCGGCCGAGGCCCGACTGGACTTCGTCGTCGATCAGGAGCGCGCCGTGGTCCTTCGCGATCTTCGCGATCCGATCCATCCACCCTGGGGGCGGCACGATGTACCCGCCTTCGCCCTGGACGGGCTCGACGAAGACGCCCGCGAGGTCCTCGGGCGGCGCGACCGTCTTCATGTAGACGTCCTCGATGATGTTCGCGCAATACAGGTCGCAAGACGGATACGTGAGCTTGTACGGACAGCGATAGCAGTACGCGTACGGCACGTGCACGACGCCGGGCATCGTCGGGAAGAAGCCCGCGCGTTGCTTCGCCTTGCTCGCGGTCAGCGACAGCGCGCCCTGGGTCCGGCCGTGGAAAGCGCCGAGGAACGCGAGGAACATCTGCCGCTTCGTGTGGCTTTTCGCGACCTTGATCGCGGCCTCGTTCGCCTCGGTGCCGGAGTTGCCGAAGAACACCTTCTTCCGATGTTTGCCCGGGGTGATCTTGCCGAGGCGCTCGGCGAGGGTCGCCTGGATTTCGTAGTAGAAGTCGGTTCCGGCGAAGTGCGTGAACTGCGCCGCTTGGCGGGAGATCGCCTCGACGACTTTCGGATGGGCGTGACCGATGTTGAGGACCGAGATACCGGCCGCGAAGTCGATCAGGATGTTGCCATCGACGTCTTCGACGATCGAGCCGGAGGCCCGTTTGACGACGACCGGCGCCGACTTCGTCGTGGTTGCAATGTAGCTATGGTCCCGCGCGATGACCTCCTTCGCCTTCGGGCCTGGAGGAGTCACTTTGATGTCGGGGACCTTCATTGTCGCACCCCGGGCCCGCTTACGGTCTGGGCGTATTAATAGTCTCGTCGCCGAGAATCCGCGGGAGCGGGCCGCCGACATTCCGGCTTACTTCGCAGCTCCGATTCGCATCATTGTCGTGCCGCAGACGGGGCACTTTCCCTTCATCGCGGGCTTGCCGTTTTTCAGCTTGACCGCGACGGCGTTCTTGATCTCCCGCTTGGCTCGGCACTTCACGCAATAACCTTGCACCATGGGGGAATCACCGCGGGTGGAAGGGGTGACCCCTGATAAAGTGTATGGTCCCGAATTGTATTTTGCCGGGAGCCGTTTCCACAATACTTTTATAATGGTATTTTGATACAACTCGCAGAATTTAGGGAGAGTTAGCTATGGCTGAAAAACCGACGGCAGCGTTTGTGTTGTCTCTGATCGGTGGCATCTTCGTATTGCTGGTGGGCATTGCGTTCGCCGTGCTCGGGGCCATTCTGGGGAACATGGTGAGCGGGATTGGAGGCCCGGCCGGTGCCACGAACATCGTGGTCTTGTATGGGGTCATTGGCTTCGTGAACGGGCTCCTGATGATAGTCTTTGGAGTCCTGCTTTACATCCGGCCCATGCAGCATGTCGCTTGGGGGGCGCTCGTGTTGATTCTGTCCATCGCGAGCTTCTTCACGACACTCGGTGGCTTCTTCATCGGACTCATCCTCGGATTGATCGGAGGGATTCTCGGAATCGTCTGGAAGCCCCCGGCACCGATGGCGGGCATGGCACCGCCCATGATGCCTCCGTCGATGCCTCCGCCCTGAAACGATCCTAGTTCGAGCTACAGACGGAGTGGCGCGGTGCCCTCCGTCCCTTCCAATTTTGGTCTGTAGATTTCACGGCAAGTTAGTGTGGCGTATTCTCGTTCCTGAAACTCTCATCGAAGACTAGTTATCTCGTAGTTGGTTCGGATTTTTCGGAGAGCAACCCGTGGCCGCTTCGCCTCCCGGTTACTACCCGCCCGGGCCGTACCCGCCGCCTGTATCTCGGCCGCTCGGCGTCACGCTCCTCGCGGTCCTCACGATCCTCCTCGGCATCCTGATCGTCCTCGCCGGGCTCCTGCTCATCGTCGCGCCGTTGATCCTCATTGGCGTCGGACTGCCCCTCGCGTTCGGTCTGACCGCGAGCGTGATCGGCGCGATCGTGTTCGTGTTCGGCCTCATCTGGATCGGGGTCGGCGTCGGCCTCCTCCACCTGCGAGGCTGGGCTTGGTGGCTCGCGGTCATCGTGATGGCCCTCTCGATCGTCGGAAGCATCGCGTCGCCCATCACGGCGGTCATCCCCGCCTTGATCCTGATCTACCTGATCGTCGTGCGCCGCCACTTCCGGTGAACCGCCGCGGCAGAAACCTTTTTAGCGGGTGGCACTTTGGTCGCGGCGGAGACCTCCTCCTTGTCGTACACCCGTTTTGAAAGGGCGCGGATCATCGGGGCGCGCGCGTTGCAAATCTCCATGGGCGCGCCGACCATTACCGCGCTGGACCGAGAAGCGGACCCGCTCGACATCGCGTTTCGAGAATTCTCCTCCGGGAGCTCGCCGCTGAACGTCCGGAGGTTCGCGGATGCCGTCGATTGACGGGGCATCGATTCGGAAAATCCTCGACAGCCGCGGGAATCCGACGGTCGAGGTCGAGATCCGCGCCGGAGGTGTGACCGGCCGCGCCGCGGCACCGAGCGGGGCGAGCACCGGGACGCACGAGCCCAAGGCGCTCCCGGAAGGGGGCGTGGACGAGGCGATTCGGACGTTTCATGAATCGGTCGAACCGCAGATCAAGGGTCGCAATGTCTCGGACCAGGCGGGACTCGATCGGGCGCTGCGCGCGATCGATGGGACCAAGAACTTCGCACGCATCGGCTGCAACGTCGCGACCGCGGTGTCCCTCGCGACCGCGAAAACCGCGGCCGCCGTTTCCGGCAAGCCGTTGTTCCGGTACCTCGGTGGCCGATCTCGCTTGTCCCTGCCCCTCCCGATGGGGAACGTGATCGGCGGTGGCCGCCATGCCGTCGGCGGAACCACGATCCAGGAATTCTTGGTGGTCTCCCAGGGACCAACGGCAGCCGCGAACGTATTCACGAACGCCCGGGTTCACGGCCTCGTGCGAGATGCCCTGGCGAAGAAGCTGCCCGATGCGGCCCTCGGTCGCGGCGATGAAGGGGCGTGGGTCGCGAAGCTTGCCGACGAGGAGGCCCTCTCGGTCGTCGTGGACGCCTGTCATGTTGCATCGAAGCAAGCCGGATTCGCCGTGCGGCCTGCCCTCGACCTCGCGGCCTCGGAGTTCTTCCGGGGCGGGAAGTATCGGTACGCCGACCGCGCGATTTCCCCTGAGGAACAGGTCGAGTTCGTGGAGCGCCTCGTCCGCGATTATGGCCTGTTCAGCGTCGAGGATCCGTTCGACCAGGAGGATTTCGGTGCGTTCGCCGACCTCACGCGCCGCATCGGGGACCGATGCAAGGTCATCGGCGACGACATCTTCGTCACGAACGTGGAGCGACTGCGGCGCGGCATCGAACTCGGAGCGGGCAACGCTATCCTTATTAAGCCGAACCAAATTGGGACGCTCTCCGAGACGCGGGCCGCCGTGGACTTGGCCCACAAAGCCGGGTTCGCAACCGTGATGTCGCATCGGTCCGGCGAGACGACGGACGACACGATCGCCCACCTCGCCGTGGCGTTCGGATGCCTCGGCATCAAGACGGGAGCGGTCGGCGGCGAGCGGATCGCGAAGCTCAACGAGCTCATTCGGATCGAGGAACAACTCCAGGCAGGCGCGTGATGCAAGAGGAAGAACAGACGGGCGTCCAAGGATTGCTCGTCCCCGAGGACGTGTACCTGACGGCGGGCGTGCACATCGGCACGCAACAGAAAAGCGCCGACATGAAGCCGTTCATCTACAAAGTCCGGATCGACGGCCTGTACGTCCTGGACATCAAGAAGACGGACACCCGGATCCGGGAGGCGGCCAAGTTCCTGGCGCGGTTCAAGCCGGAGAACATCCTCGTGGTCGCGGCCCGCCAGTATGGCCAGAAGCCCGCGCGGCTGTTCGCCAAGAACGTCGGCGCGAAGGTCCTCGCCGGCCGATTCGTCCCCGGAACGCTCACGAATCCGAATCTTCCCGAGTTCATGGAACCGGAGGTCCTTCTCGTGACCGATCCCGCGGCAGATCAGCAGGCGCTGCGTGAAGCGCTGAACGTCGGCATCCCGGTCGTCGCCTTGTGCGATGCGAACAACGAGACGCGGGACGTCGACCTCGTCGTGCCGACGAACAACAAAGGCCGCCGGGCCCTCGCGACCGTCTACTGGCTCCTGACCCGCGAGGTCTTGAAGGCGCGGGGGACCGTGAAGTCGGACGAAGAGTTTACGTCCACGATCGATGATTACGAAGCGTCTCTGTGACGGGCGCCGTTCATGCGGTATCCGGCGGTGGCGGGAGCTTTCTACGAACGTTCGCGCGACGCCCTCCTCCGGCAAATCAAGGAATGCTACACCCACCCACTCGGGCCCGGTCGTCTTGCGGAGGTCCGCGCGGGTCCGCGCCGATTGGTCGGTCTCGTCGTCCCGCACGCGGGGTACGTGTACTCGGGACCGGTCGCGGCGCACAGTTACGCCGCCCTGGCCGCTGACGGTTGGCCCAAGTCATTCGTGATCTTCGGCCCGAACCACCATGGACAAGGGGCGCCCCTTGCCCTGACGGAACACGATTGGCAGACGCCCCTCGGCACCGCCATGGTGGACAAGGGTCTCCACGACGCCCTCGCGAAGCCCCCGCTCGAGGAGGACATCCTCGCCCACCGCGACGAGCACAGCATCGAGGTCCAGCTCCCGTTCCTGCAGGAGCTGTCCGATGCGGTCCGCTTCGTCCCAATCTGCATGGCCTTCCAGGAATACGATCTCGCAGCGGAAGTCGGCGAGCTTGTCGCGCGGACCGTCGAGGGGAACGACGTCCTCCTGATCGCGTCCTCGGACTTCACGCATGTCGGCTCGCAGTATTTTCAGCTTCCCCCTTCCGGCGTCACGGCCCCCGCATTCGCGAAGGAGCAAGACCGGAAGGCGATCGAGCCGATCCTCTCCCTCGATCCGAAGCATTTCGCCGCGAGGGTTGCCCAGGACAACATCTCGATGTGCGGGTACGGGCCCGTGACCGCCATGCTGACCGCCGCGAAGCGCCTCGGTGCGAAGGAGGCCAAGCTTCTGAAGTACGCGACATCGAGCGACGTGAGCCGGGACACGAGGATGGCGGTCGGATACGGGGCGATCGCGGTCTACCGCTGAGCGGTCTCCGCATCAATCCACTTGAGGTATTCCGGCCACGCGGGTCCCATCGGGTACGACACGATGCACGGCACCTCCGCCGGATGGACGCTCCGAACGGCCGCGATCAGTTTCCGTACGAGGGACCGCCTGGTCTTGAAGATGATGACGAACTCGCTCGCCTCCTCTTGCGTCCCCTGCCACCAGTACCTCGATTCGACCGGCCAGTAGTTGGCGCACGCCGCGAGTCGTCGCTCGACCACGACCCGAGCGATCGTTCGGGCGCTCTCGCGGTCCGGCGCGGTCACGTAGGCCATCGCGTGCGGAATCCGTCGACCGACCATCCGAATTTCGCTCCTCCCTTCGCTATCAGGGTCAGGAACAGGAATGGGTTCGACGGCCTTTTATCTGGTGGTCCTCGTGTGAGCGATGTTCCGAATGCCCGTTGTGACGATGTCCGAAATGGTCGCCGCCCTCCGGGCGACGGTCGGGAAGCGGGGGATGCCCGAAGAAGACCTCCGGGCCCTCGCCGACTACCTCATGTCGTTCTTCGGCTTCGAGACGGAAGCGATCGACAACAACCTGGACGTCGCCGACCGCGACGTGTTCTACATGCTCGAGGAGGAAGGCCTCCTCACGACCCGCCAAGAAGAGGTCATGATCAAGAAAGGCAAGATGTGGCGGATCCACTATTGGATCCTGCGCGTCGAGCGGATCAAGGCCTTCGCCAAGCCGCAGCGGCCGAAGGCGGATGGCGATGCGTTCGCGGTGTACAACACGTTGCCAGACGACATCTGGGCGCGTCAGTTGCCAGCGAGATAGATTGAAATAGACCAGAAGGTTCGTTTGGAGCCGCGCATGGCCCTTCTGGACTCTCTCCTCACCGCGGGGGCCGCGATTGTCCTCTGGTCCCTGCTGCTCTATGTGCTCCAGAAGCGAGGGCTCCTCGAACGGCGAGGGCTCTCCCCGTCTCCCCCACCCGCGGGTCCGTTCCTCATGTGGAAGACCCTGAGGGGCCGCCAGCTGATCGACCGACTCGCGCGGCCGAAACGGTTCTGGCGGGTGTTCGGCGACATCGCGATCGTCCTCGTGGCCCTGACGATGGTCGGCACGACCATTCTGCTTGCGTGGGAGGCGACGCTCGTCCAGAACGCGGCGATCCGAAACAACCCGCCGTCCCCCGAGACGCTCCTCGGCCTGCCCGGCATCAACCCGATCATCCCCCTCGGGTACGGCATCCTGGGCCTGGCCGTCGCCATCATTCTCCACGAGTTCTCCCACGGGATCCTTTCTCGCGTTGCGAACATCAAGATCCGCTCCCTCGGGCTGATTTTCCTGATCTTCCCGATCGGTGCGTTCGTCGAACCAGACGAGGACGAACTCCGCGCACTCCCGCGTCGCGAACGTGGGCGTCTCTATGCGGTCGGGCCCGCGACGAACGTCTTGCTGGCGGTGCTGTTCGCGACGCTCTTCTCGACCCTCATCCTAACCTCGGTCGCGCCGGTCCACGACGGCGTCGGGATCGTCGGATTCACGCCAAACTCGCCCGCAGCGATGGCGGGGATGCAACCCAACACCGTCATCACGTCGGTCAACGGCACTCCCGTGCACACGGTCAACGATTTCGTTGCGGCGCTCACACTCGTGCAGGTGAACACGACGATCCGAGTCATCGCCTACAATCCGGCGAACGGACAAGACACGCCGTACAACGTGACTCCCGTCGAGCGAAACCCGACGACCGGCCGGGCGATCCTCGGCATCTATTCGTTCGACGTGAGCACCGATTACTACCATCCGCTCACGAACCCCGACAAGTTCGGC
>Ga0209237_1000073_pt1 | contig 44296 bp, 40 predicted proteins | sample GraSoi013_1_40cm_2_FD_185820 | JGI IMG/M metagenome (GOLD analysis project Ga0209237, IMG submission 185820) | Grasslands soil microbial communities from the Angelo Coastal Reserve, California, USA - Sample 10_02_2013_1_40cm (SPAdes) (version 2) | ecosystem: Environmental > Terrestrial > Soil >...
GCCGCATCGCGGAGCGGCCGCTCACGAGGAAGCTGCGGGCGGCGCCGCACAGCCCGGCGAGGCGCTGGCCGGCGCGGCGCTGGCGCACGCTGTCTTTGCTCGTCTGGGTGCGGATCACCCGATCGACCCCGTCTTTGAGTTGGGCGACGCCCCGGTTCGCGCTGCGCAGGCCCAGCAGGTACCGCTCCTGCTCCGGCGTGGGCGGGGCAGGAGGCGGGGGAGTGGACTCGACGCGAGCCGTGTCGGGCTGCAAGGGAATGGGCTCGGGCTGCTGGGCGGCGAGACGCGTCGCTGCCACGCAGGCGAGCACGGCGATCAGGCGCATGCGGGATCCTCTATCTCCGGGCTTGGCCCATGGGTTATACTCCCGGAATGACCGTTCCCGCAACCTCGCGGCAGACTCGCATCTTCGAGGATCGCGCCGAGGCGCTGGCGCATTTCTTCGTGCGTGCCGGCGAGGCACCGCGCCTGCTCGCCTTCGACGACGCCGTCGGCTGCCCGCTGCAGCAGGCGCTCGCCGTAGTCGAATGGACGGCGGCGGTGGGGATTCTCGCCGAAGACGATCTCATCCACGCCGCCCGGCTCGCGACCGACGTCGCGGCGGCGGTCGTCGAGCGTCGGGAGGCCGACCAGCGCGTGTTCATCTACTTCGGCCCGCGCATGGATGCGCCCCCGGCCGACCCCTACGAGGGCACGCTGCTGTACGATCAGCCCGGTGTGCGTGCTTACATCTTTGCCCAGCGCGTTCACGCCATCGCGCATTTCCTGCGTGCGACGCAGGGCCTCGGTGCCATCGTCGCGATGCTCGGCCGCCGCGCCCCCGAGCTGCGCCACATCCGCCGCTGGATGCCGGTCCTGTTGCGCGAGCCGCTCGAGGGTGGGGCGCGCACAGCCCAGCTCCTCGCCGGCTGGTTCGCGACGAGTGGGGCGGGCTTCCTGTTCGTCCCGCCGCACCCCGACGAGCCCTACAGTTACCTCGAAGTCGGTGCCGAGACGTGATGTTGGAACGTGGACGATGTGGATACACAACTCCACATCGTGTGGACGGCCGCGCCAAGGACTGACCGCCGCGCGGGTTAGGCTCCACACCCGATGCACACGCAAGTGACCTAACCCGAAGAAACATCGGCACTTGCGCGCTTTTAGCCAGCCCCTATATTGATGCCACGCGGCTTGGAGGGAAGGGTCGGGACCTGGTGTCTCAGCCACGCCTTCAAGACGGGTCCGAGCGGAAATTCCGGGGAGGTCGCCGACGCAAACAAGGGCTCAGGCGACCGGCGATCCGGGAGCAAGCTCTCCGGCTCGGATAGATGGGGCCTGTCGCGTGCCTCATCCACGTCGACGTGGTGCCTCGACGTGCAGTGCGGAGGGTCGGTCCGCGATCCGATCTGACCCGTAGCACCCACATCGGTGAACCTTGCGGCCCGGCCAGGCTGCTTGGGGATGGAAGCCGGAGCTCCTGTTCGCCCTACCGAGCGACGTATCAGTCAACCGGCGGCGGCAGGAAGAAGAACGGAGGACGCAAGTCCCCGGCTCCGGGTAACCGATGTGCGGAGCCCCCGGGCGGCCTATCGCGCCGTCCCGGGGGCTTCGGCGTTTTCTAGCCCTTGACTACCGCCACGGGCTTGAGCTGCGCCACCTTCCTCCCGATCCCCGCCCGGTCCACCACGTCTACGACCCGCGCCACGTCCTTGTAGGCCTCCGGCATCTCCTCGTCCACCGTGGCGCGCGTCGCCGCGCGGATCAGGATCCCCTGCGCTTCGAGCTCCATGGGGATGTTGCGCGGCCGCGCGAGCTGCTTCGCCTTGTGTCGGCTGAGGCGGCGCCCGGCCCCGTGGCAGCTCGAGCCGAACGTCTCCGTGAACGCCCCGGCCGTGCCGACCAGCACGTAGGAGTAGCGCCCCATGTCTCCTGGAATCAGCACGGGCTGCCCGATGTCCCGGAATTGGGGCGCCAGCTCGGGGTGGCCGGGCGGGAAGGCGCGGGTCGCACCCTTGCGGTGCACGCACAGGCGGGTGCGGGCTCCGCTCACCTCGTGGGTCTCGTGTTTCGCGATGTTGTGGCACACGTCGTACACGAGGCGGGTGCGCCGCGCCGTGTCTTCGCCGAACACCGTGCCCAGCGCGCGGCGCGCGTAATGGGCCATGAGCTGGCGGTTCGCGAAGGCATAGTTCGCCGCGGCATTCATCGCGCCCCAGTAGCGCTTCCCCTCCGGCGACCCGAGCGGCGCACAGCACAGCTGCTTGTCGGGAAGGGCGATCCCGTATTTCGCGGCGGCCCGGAGCATCAGGTCCAGGTGGTCGTCGCACACCTGGTAGCCCAGCCCGCGTGAGCCGGAGTGGATGAACACCGTCACCGTCGCCGGCCCCAGGCCCAGGCGATCGGCCACGCGCTCGTCGTGGCGCTCGGCGACGTAGCCGACCTCCACGAAGTGGTTACCGCTCCCGACCGTGCCGAGCTGACTCTTGCCCCGCTCCTTGGCCCGGTCCGAGACGCAATCGGGGTCGGCGTCGGGGAGCGTGCCGTTCCCCTCGATTGCCTCGAGGTCCGCCGGGTCGCCGTACCCCTGCTCCACCGCCCAGCGTGCCCCCAGGCGGAGCACCTGGTCCAGATCGCCTCGCGCCAGGCGCACGTCGGAGCGCGATGCTCCCAGTCCCGACGGGATGGTGGCGTACAGCGCGTCCACGAGCTGTCGCAGCCGGGGGCGCGCCTCGCCGAGCGTGAGCGGGGTGGCGAGGAGCCGCACGCCGCAGTTGATGTCGTAGCCCACGCCCCCGGGCGAAACCACACCCTCGGCTTCGTCGAAGGCCGCGACCCCGCCGATCGGGAAGCCGTACCCCCAATGGATGTCCGGCATCGCGATCGCGGGACCCACGATACCCGGCAGGTGGGCGACGTTGGCCACCTGCTGCACCGCCTGGTCGCCCTCGAGGTCGCGCATCAGCTGCTCGTCGGCGAAGATGAGGCCTTCGGTACGCATCCCGCCCTGTCGGGGGATGCGCCAGCGATAGTCGTCGATGCGTTCTACCTGGGGCATGTCTTACCCGTTCATACGTCGAAGACGATAGTCGCGCGGCAGCCCGCGGCGTCGCGCAGCACTGCGGCGCCGTGATACGTCACGGCCTTCACTTCGCGGAGCGCGTGGTGCCGCGCCGGGTCGAACGGCTCGCCCGAGAGGCCGGCCGGTGACACCCGATCGGGCACGAACCGCTCGGTGTCGTAGAGATACAGCACGTCGCCCAGGAAGCGGACGAGCCGCTCCGTGGGATCGGCGCCGCGGACCGGGATCGGGCGCTCCTCGAGGGAGCGCACGGGGCTCGTCCCGACCAGCAGCTCTCGCAGGGCATCCACGCCCGCCTGATACAACCCGAGCTCGCTCTCTGCCCGGAGCTCGGCGGCGACATCGGCGGTATGGGGGACAAAGCGGTAAGGCGTCACGCAAGGCGTCCGGGAGAGTCGTCGAGCAAACGCGTCGAGGAAAGACGTACCGAGTTGGGGAAAAACGGTTCCACGCGAGCCCTGATGCCTCCCTAGGTTACCCGCTGTGGGCCCCGCCTACAAGATGCCGGCACCGGCCCGCCGCTACAGGGACGCGACCCTGTCGGAGATCAACAACGCCCTGTGCGGCGCGCGCTGCTCCGCCGAGCTCGCCGGGATGGAGACGAGCGACTTCGTGGTGCGGGAGCTGTTGCTCACGGTCATCCAGCAGATCGACCGGGCGGCCGCGGCCGTGCGACGTCTCTCTTAGCTCCCCGCTCCCCGTTCCGGCAGTCTTAGTCTTGGCAGCGCCGGGTCTGTGTCGTGCTCCTTGTGAAACGGCCGTCGCGGGCCGCGGATCGGCACGAGATGCGCGATCGAGTTGGCGTAGTACTCGAGCAGCGGGCGGCCGCGCGGGAGCACCACCAGGCTGTCACCGTCGGCCACCACGAGACGCCGCATGCGCAGCATGCGCCAGGCCCGGTCCCAGACGTCGAGGATGCGGGCGCCGCCGCGGACCACCTTGCCGTTCACCTCCAAGAGGCGGTCGCGCAGCTGGTCCATCCGCTCGAGCACCGCCTGCCGGGAGATCACACTCTGCTGGAACGAGAGCAGCGCCGCCGCGGCGAGCGGAACGGGGGTCACGGGGACCACGGCGCCGATGCGGCGCATCACCTCTCGCGCCAGGCGCTCCAGCTGTGGCAGCCGCCGCTCCTTGGGCCAGCCGAGCACCCCGGGCGGCGCGGTGGCGAGCCACTGCCGCAGGGAGAGCGGCGTACCGAAGTTCACGGCCGCGCGGCCGTAGCGCCGCAGCCGGCCGGAGAGCAGGCGCAGCGTGTTGCTCCAGATGTAGGATGCCACCGTGCCGAACTGGGCGAGGCGTCCCGGCCGGTCGCGCTCGTCCAGCAGCTCGCGGATCAGCGCGCGGTCCTCGAGCACGCGGTCGTAGTTCAGCGCCACGGGAACGAGCCAGATGTCCCGTGCGAACCCGGGGTCGAGCGCGGTGCGACAGATGTAGTCGAGCAGGCCGAGTTTCGGGGCTCGGAGCCGCCCGTCACGCGTGAGGCCGCCCTCGGGAAAGATTCCCTGCGTGACGCCGTTCTTCGTGATCAGCTGCACGTACCGCTCCAGCACCGCGTGGTACAGCGGTTCGCGGAAGCGGCGGCGCACGAAGTAGGCCCCGAACGACTTGAACACGTACTCGAGCGGCCAGGCGCGGGCCCACTCCCCGACGGCGTAGCTCACGTGCACCCCCCGCGCGAGCACGTAGGCCACGACGACATAATCGGCGTTGGAGCGGTGGTTCATGAGGTAGACCACGACGTCCCGCTTGGGGATCCGCTCGAGGGCCGCCTCGTCCTGGTAGTCGACGCTCACCTTGTAGAGGAGGTTCACCAGGATCTTGGCGAGGTTGTAGCCGAGCTTGTAATAGGAGAGGACGTTGAGCTGCGGGACGATCTCGGTGATGTACTGTGCCACGCGGCGACGCACCTGCTCCTCCGAGATGCCGTGCGCGCGGGCGTGGTCGGCCATCGCAGCGAGCACCACGGGATCGCAACTGAGCGCCGCCTTCGCCAGCCGCCGCTGCTGCAGCTGGTAGCGCCCGAGGCGCACCCGGAACTCGTGGATCGTGCGGAGGGCGTGGCGGCGGAGCCACCCCCTCACGCGGCGCTCCCTCCCTCCTTCTTCAAGGCGGCGTACCCCATGCCCCGCAGGATCGTGATCCGCTTGGCCATCGGGGGGTGCGTTGCGAGCAGGTCGGCGAGGAAGCCTTCGTGGCTCGTGAGCCGCCGGCCGAGCGGGTCGGCGATGCAGAGGTGCGCGGCGCCCTGCTTGATGTGCGTCGTGGGGGCGTCGGCCGACTCGATCTTCTGGAGCGCGCTCGCGAGCGCGAGGGGATTGCGGGTGAACTGCGCGCCCATCGCATCGGCCAGGTACTCACGCTTGCGGCTGACCGCGAGCGCGAGCAGCTGGGAGATGATCGGCGCCAGGATCCAGGACACGATCCACACGACGAGCAGGACCGCCACCAGCGGCCCGAGATTCTTCCTGCCTCCCCGGCCGCCACCGCCCCCACTCCCTCCGATTCTCCCCGAGCCCGGACTGACAAAGATGCGGGTCGCGCCGTCGCGCATCAGCAGCACGGCGCCCACCAGGGCCGCCAACGTGGTCATGAGCCGCACGTCGAGGTTCTTCACGTGCCCCAGCTCGTGAGCGATGACCGCCTGGAGCTCGTCCCGGCTGCAGAGGTCGAGCAGCCCCTGGGTGACGGCCACGTGGGCGTGGCGCGGGTCGAGACCGGTGGCGAACGCGTTCGGGTCGGGATCGGAGACGATCCAGATCCGCGGCCGCGGCACGCCCGCGGCGATCGCCATCTCCTCGACGACGTTCACGAGCTGGCGCTGCTGGTCGGTCGCGGGGTCCGTGACCTCTTCGGCCCCGGTCGCCCACAGCACCTTCTCCGGGCCCGTCGAGTAGGCGTACCAGGCGAGCAGCACGCCCAGGGCCATAGCCGCCATTCCGAACCACCACACGGTGTGTCGCGCGGCGGGAGGCTCGTGCGCCGTGGCGAGCCAGTAGATGAAGTCCCCACCGAAGCCGAGCCACGCGAAGAAAAGCACGAAGCCAACCACCAGCAGCGTCGTGCGCCGGCGATTGGCTTCCTGCTGCTGAAACAGAGTGAGCGATGCTTCGTCCGTCACGCCTTGGGCTTCAGCGAGAGGTCGACCTGTGGCACGGCGCGCTCGCCTTGGTCCGTGATCTCCCACAGGTCGGCGGGCTGGGCCCGGGCCAGCCCCGCGACGAGCGACGTCGGGAACTGCTGCTGGCGCGTGTTGTACTGGGTCGCCGTGTCGTTGTAGAGCTGGCGCGCGAAGGCGATGCGGTTCTCCGTCGACGTCAGCTCCTCCTGGAGCTGGCCGACGTTGCTCGTGGCCTTGAGCTGGGGATACTGCTCCACCACCACCAACAGCCGCTGCAGCGCCGAGGACAGGGCGTTCTCGGCCTGGCTGATGCGCTTGACGCCCCCCGGGCCGCTCGCGTTCACCTGCACCGCCTGATTGCGCGCCTGGATCACCGCCTCCAGCGTGGACCGCTCGAAGTCCATCGCTCCCTTCACCGCGTTCACGAGGTTCGGGATCAGGTCGTGTCGCCGCTTGAGCTGGACGTCGATCTGTTTGAACGCGTTGAGCGTCTGGTTCTTGAGGGACACGAGGCCGTTGTAGGCGCCGACCAGCCACAGGGCGACGGCCGCGAGCAGGATCAGCAACAGCCAGGACGACATTTCGGAACTCCCGGGTTGAGGAAGTCGCGCCGCAGCCTTACGCGGAGCCCTGCGGGAGAAGTTTCGCGAGCAGCTGCCGCACCGCCTCCGCGACCGTTGCTTCGTCGGGACCCACTCGCACCAGCGGATGCGCCGCGTCCACGTGCAGCTCGACGCCCCGGCTTACCGGGATGCGGCGCCAGTTGCTGGCGGCCTGGGGGTCGCGCTCGGCGTCGCGGGTCAGCCACGCCGTGAGCGCCCGCCCCGACTTGCCGCGCGGCGGCGCGCCGCGGCCGCGCAGGGGGAGCCGGTCCGGCGACGTCAGCGACGGGCCCAGGACCTGCGCCGCCCGGCGCTCCAGCACGTCACCGGTCTGGTCCTGCATCTCCTTCGTGATCGCGGCGAGAGTCCCCCCCTCCATCTGGCGCAGCTTGATCCACAGCAGCTGGAGGAAGTGGCGGTAGGAGTACGTGGCGGCCGTGCCGCGCCCTTCGGGTGGGCTGACGAGCCTTTTGGTCACGTAAAAGCGGACCGTACGCTCGCTCGGCTGGGCGCGCGCCGCCGCGTTGATCGGCGTGATCGCCGACGCGTCCAGCACTGCGCCCACCAGCCCTGCGAGGTCGCGCAGGTTCCACGGGGCCAGGTTGCGATACTCGCGCAGGACGTGGAGTGGATCGGTCTGCGTGGCGGTCATGACTCAGCCGTTTCCCGCCTCGCGCTCGCGGGCCTGCAGCACGCGGCGCAGCCAATCGGTGACCTCGCTCAGGTTGAACGGTTTGCGGATCACCGGGCAGCGGTGGTGTTCGAGCCAGGTGCGGATCTCCTCGGCCTCCGCGTCCCCCGTCATCAGGGCGATGCGCCCGGCGAGCCGCGGCTGCGCGTTCGTCATCGCGAGGTACAGGGACAATCCCGAGACCATGGGGAGATGGATGTCGAGCAGCACCGCGTCCACGGCTTCCGTGGCGAGCAGCTGGTAGGCGTCCTCCCCGCTCCCGGCGGCGAGCACGCGGTAGCCGTGCCGCGCGAGCGAGCGCTCGAGCACGCGGCGCAGCGGCGCTTCGTCGTCCACGATCAGGACGGTTTTGGGCGGCGGCTTGGGGGCGGACGAGCCTTGCGCGGTCACGACGCGATCACCTGCCGGGAGCGCTGCGGCTTGAGGAACCGCCGTGTCAGCCGCTCCAGGGCCTCCTGGGGGCTCAATGACAGGCGCATCTCGCCCGCGGTGAGTCCGAGATAGCTGCGGGCGTGCTGCTGCAGCGTCTTCGCCTGGGCGTAGCCGAGGCGCTGCGCGACGTCTTCGATGGTGAAGCCCGGGTCCTGGAGCAGCCGGTGGGCGTACAGCACGCGGGCCGCGGCGAGGAACTGGCGGGGCGAGGGAAGCCCCACGCGCGTGAACCAGCGCTCGCAGGTGCGACGGTCCACGCGGGCGCGTGCGGCCACCTGGCCCACCGTCTGCACGCCGGCCGGCGATCGCAGCGCCTCCTCGAGCACCCAGCGCAGCTCGCGCGGCAAGGGCGCCAGGGCGTCGGCCAGTTGATCCAGGAGCAGTCGTGACGCCGAGTGGGCTTCCTCCTCCGCCAGGACCTCCCGCAGCCGCAGCGGGTGGTCGTCGTAGCGGGCGATGATGACGTGCTCAATCCCGCGCTGCCCCAGCGTGAGCAGCACGCCCGCCGTGCGCGGCGTCAGCGTCGTGTACAGCACCAGCGGCAACGAGGGGAACAGCACGCGGAGCCGCTCGATCTCTCGGGTCCGCGGCTCCCCCGACAGCAGCGGATCGACGACTGCGAGCTCGACCGGGCGCGTGCGGATCGTGCTCAAGGCCTCCGCCCAGCTTCCCGCGCGCGCCAGCGTGAACCGCGCCGCCGCCGCGCGGCGCAGGTTGAGCAGCTGAATATCGGGGACGGCCGCCAAGATCAGCATAAATGTCGCAAAAGAGCCCTATGGTGCCGCAAAATCGCCCTAAAAAAGCGTCAGCCGCGCGTCCAACGTTGGGGTGAGGTTCTCAGTCAACCCAACACCATGCGCGGAGGTTCTATGTCCCGCCGGATCCGTTTCCTCTTGGTGCTGTGCGCCTTCTCCTTCGCCCTCGCGAGCGCCGCCTGTGCCGACTCCACTGGTCCGAGCCAGGCGAAACAAGGCACGTTGTGCGACGTCAATAACCCGAACACCTGCCCCCACTGATCACCGGCCGGGCCTCGCGTTAGACGCCGGCCCCCGCCAGCTCCTGCAGGGACTGGCGCACCGTGCGCAGCGGCTCGCTCGTGACGGGCTCGGTGGCATCGGCGCAGGCGTTCTCTAGCTCCTCGCGACAGTCGCCGAGCCCGTTGCGGATCCGCTCGATTCGGAATTCGAACTCGTGCAGGCCGCTGGCGGCGGCGGTCTCGAGCGCCGCGGCGAGGAACGTCTCCGCTTTGGAGAAATAGCCGAAGCGGGCGTGGCCGACGCCGACCTTGAGCAGGAAGTCCGTCACCATGTTCGGCGCCATGTGCTCCAGGCGCCCCTCGCACTCGCTGCGCCAGCGCTCGAATCCCAGCCGGTCCCGCCGGTAGGACGCGCAGTGCATCAGCTCGATCAGCGCATTCATGATGCCGTCCTGGTTCGCGCTGCGTCGCACCACGAGGGCGAGCGCCCGCTCGGCGCTTTCAGCGTCGCCCAGCGCGGAGAGCATCAGCGCGAGGTCGCCGAGCGCCCGGAGCTGAGCCGCCTCGTTTTCGTAGAGCTCGGATGCACGCCACGCATGCGGCGCCGCTTCTGCCGGTTGACCTCGCAACAGCAGCGTCGTCCCCAGGCCGTGCTCGGCCTGAGCTTCCGCGTCGCGCTCCCCTGCCATCCGCGCGTCCGCCAAGATCTCCCGGTAGCAGCGCTCGGCTTCCCCCAGGTTCCCGCGACCTTGGATCGCGCCCGCGAGGCCGATGCGGCTGAGCAGCACGGCGTAGCGGTCGCCCGCGGCTGCGGCCAGTTGGCCGGCGTGCACATACGCCGTCTCGGCGTCGGCGAAGCGGGCGAGCTTGCGGTTGACGCGGGCGAGCCGCAGCGTCGCGGCGACGGCGTCCGCCACTCGCAGCCGCTCGCCCCCGACTTGGAGCGTCGTCTCCAGCACGTCGAGCGCCTCCTCGTAGCGCGCGTCATCCTCCAGATAGAGCGCGTAGGCAAGCAGCGCGGGCGCGATCAGCCGGGAGTCGCCCGACCGGTAGGAGTCCGCCGCGGTGCCCACCAGCCCCTTCAAGTGAGCCTCTTCCGGCCCGCCACACTGCAAGTCCCGGCAGAACCGTTCCGTAGCGCGATGCTGGTACGTGAAGGCGTCGGGATGCGACGGCTCGTGGTCCCGGCTCAGCAGGTCGACCAGACGGAGGGTCAAGAAGGCACCCTGGCCGAGCCGAACGTCGATGGCGTTGCCGTTAGCGGCGCTCGCGAGGCGGGTCAGGAACACGGCGTGCGGCAGCGGTTGAACCTTCACACGTGGTACGCGCATGGCGATGATCTCCGAGAAGCGCCCCGGAACGCCGACAGGCCACCAACATATCGTTTTTTGAGCGGCCGCGTTAGACCGCCGGCCCTCGCGTTTTCCTGCGCTGCACCGCAGCCGTTCGGTGCCGCCGCCCGGGTCCCACGGACCCTAATTCGGGGCCATGCGGCGCGGCTTCTCGCTCGTCGAGCTCAGCGTCACCGTGGCCGTGATCGCGGTGGTGACCGCCGTCACTCTGCCCCGGCTCGGCGGGGTGCTCGACTGGCTGGCGGTGGACGTCGAGGCGTCCAAGGTGACTACCGCACTGGCCGTCACCCGTCATGTCGCGATCATGCGAGGGGCGAGAGCCCGGCTCGTCGTCGCCGTCGACTCGCTGAGGATTGACCGCTGGGACGACCGGACCTGGACCCCGCTGCTGCGCTGGGCCGGCCCGCAGGAGGCGGGCGTGCGCCTGGAGGTGTCGAATCCCGAAATCGTGTTCGGTCCCACCGGCGTTGGGTGGGGGGCGTCCAACACGACGGTCGTGCTGCGGCGCGGGTCACGTTTCGAAATGATCACCGCGTCGCGGCTGGGACGGGTGAAGCGCTGGTAGCCTGCAACCTTTTCGGGGGGATGTACGTCTAACAAGCTAGACAGCAGCCCTTGGTCGCGGCCGAAGTGTGACGGCCACTTCGCCCGACCGCCAGCCCGGGGAGTAACTAGCCCCGGGTTTGGTTTTTCCGAGACCGGGAGAAGGGAAGAAACCGTCTCAACCCCTCCTCGAACGAGAGCGGCTCGATCCCGAACACCCGCTCGATCGCGTTCTCCGGAGTCGCACTCCCCTCCACCAGCATCTGTAACTGGTCGCTCGTGAGCGGCGCGGCGGCGCCCAGGCGATCGAAGACGGCGGCTGCCGCCCGAACGACCGGGAGCGGCACGTGCACGAGCGGCCGGGAGCGGCCGGCGGCGCGCCCGATGGCGAGCACGAACTGCTCGTAGCTGAGGACCTCCGGTCCGCCGAGCTCGAACGTGCCGGTCAGCTCGACGCGCTCGGCGGCGAGCGCGAACGCGAGCGCCACGTCGTCTATCCAGACCGGCTGGGTGGGGAAACGGCCGTCCCCGAACACGGGAATCAGGGGCAACGCATAGTGCAGCCGCGCGAGCGTCCGGATGGGGGCGTTCTCCGGGCCGTTGATGAGGGACGGTCGCAGGATGACGTAGGGCAGGACCGAGTCCCGAACCAGTTCCTCGGCCTGCCACTTGGTCCGGTGATAGGGCGTCGCATTCGCTTCGGGGCGCGCGCCCACCGCGCTCATGTGGACGAAGCGTCGCACGCCGGCCGCTCGGGCCGCGGCGTGCACGGCCGCGGTGCCGGCGACGTGCACGGCGGCGAAGCTCTGGCGCCCGCGCTCGACGATGATCCCGACGAGATGAATCGCGGCGTCCGCTCCCTCCGCGAAGGGCCGCAGGCTGGGGGGGTCGCGCACGTCGCCGCGCACGAGCTCGACGCCGCCGGCCGCGAGCCAGCGGGCGCGCGCCGGGTCCCGGACGAGCGCGCGCACGGCGTGCCCGCGGCGGCGCAGGGTGTCGACGAGATGGCGTCCCACGAATCCCGTGGCGCCCGTGACGGCCACGATCACGGGACGCGGGGGGGCGCGGTCACTCCGGCTGGTCGGTGGCGCCCTCGTCGAGGAACACGAGCGTGTGGCGCCGCGCCACGATCGCCGCCAACGCTTCGAAGACCTTGGGGTCGAGCACCGTGCCGGCGAGGTCCGCCATCCGCTCCACGGTCTGCTCGGGCGCCATCTTCTCCTGGTAGGGTCGGGACGTGCACAGTGCGTCGTAGACCTCCGCCACGGCGATGACGCGTCCCCCCAGCGGGATCTCCTCCCCCCGCAGGCCGTCGGGGTAGCCGGTACCGTCCCAGCGCTCGTGGTGGCTGCGCACCATGGCGATGATGTGCTCGAGGTGGGGAAGCGGCGCGAGGATCTGGGACCCGATGACGACGTGCTGCTTGACGTGCTCGAACTCCTCCGGCGACAGCGCGCCTTGCTTGTTGAGCACCACTTCGCGTGTCCCGATCTTCCCGATGTCGTGCAGGCGCCCGGCCACGCGGACGTGCTCCACCTGCTCGTCGCTCATGCCCAGCTCCGCGGCGATGGTGGCGGAGAGATCCGCCACCCGAGCGGAGTGGCCACGCATGTAGGGGTCTTTCGCCTCGAGCGCGTTGACGAGCGCCTCGAGCGTCGCGACCGAGATGCGCTCGAGCTTCACGCGCTCCCGCTGCAGCTCCGCGGTGCGGGTCGTGACCTCTTCCTTGAGCCACTGGTTCAGGTGGCGGTTCTCGAGCAGCATCTCGCGGCGCTTCAGCGCCCGCTGCACGGCCCGCCCCAGGTCGGCCAGCTCGATCGGCTTCGTCAGATAGTCCATCGCGCCCCGCTGCATGCACAGCGCGGCGCTGGTCGCGTCGTTCACGGCGGTGAGCATCAGGATGGCGAGATCGGGCTCGATCTCGAGGGCCTGCGGCACCAGGTCCACGCCGCTCGTCCCGGGCATGCGGATGTCGCACAGCATCAGCGCCACCCGGTGACGCCGCAGCTGCTGCAGCGCCTCATCCCCGGACGCCGCCGCGTACACCTCGAATCGCTGCTGGGTCAGGAACTTCTTGAGGGCGTTGCGGATGGGCTCCTCGTCGTCCACCACGAGGACGGAGACTTCGTTTGTGCCTAGGCCGGTCACGCGGGGCTCCTTCACAACTGCTCCAATCTAGGGACTGGCGGAGATGAACGTTAGGTCCGACACGGCGGGAATCACGCCGGCGCGGGCCGCCCTCGTGAAGAGCTCCGCTACCGCGCGGCGCCCCTGGGGGCCGAGGTCCATCGAATAATCGTTCACGTACATCCCCACGAACCGATCAGTGCGCGCGGCGTCGAGCCCGCGGCTGTAGGCGGCGGCGTACGCGAGGGCTTCTCCCCGGTGAGCGAGACCGTAGGCGATGCTCGCCTTGAGATCGCGGGCGATCGCGCGCATCAGTTCCTCCCCGAGGTCGCGCCTCACCACGTTGCCGCCGAGGGGGAGCGGCAGGCCCGTTTCCTCGTACCACCACTCTCCCATGTCCACCCAAAGGTGCAGACCTCGATCGCCATGAGTCAGCTGCCCTTCGTGAATGAGGAGGCCGGCCTCCGCCTTCCCGGCCAGCACGTGCTCCTCGATCCGGTCGAAGGGCACCGCCACGTGGCGCGCCCCGGGCTGGTACAGCCGGAGGGCGAGGAACGCCGTCGTCAGCTCGCCCGGCACGGCGACCGTGAGCCCGGCGAGGGCGGCGCGCGGGTCCGCCGGGCGCGGGGCACGCGCCACGACACGCGGGCCGTAGCGATCTCCGACGCTCGCGCCGTGGGCGAGCAGGGCATACCGGTCGGCCAGGTGGGCGTAGGCGTGGAAGGAGACGGCCGTGCACTCGAGCTCCCCTGCGAGCGCCCGGCGATTGAGGGTCTCGATATCGGCGAGCTCATGCACGTAGCGGCGCGCCCCCGTCGCGATGCGCCCGCTGGTCATCGCCCAGAACATGAACGCGTCGTCCGCGTCCGGGCTGTGGGCGAGGCGGATCGCATGAAGCCCCGGCGTGGGGAAGGGGGAAGGGGGCAGGGTCACGAGGACTTGCCGCCCGTGACCCGGAGCGCCTCCGCGTGAAAGGCATCGATCGTGTTCTGGTGCTCGGCGTACTCGGGGCGGCGGCGGGCCCGCTCGGCGGTCTCGTAGCGCAGGAAGCCCGCGTAGGCGCGGCGCGCGCGGGGCGCGTCGCGCGCGAGCTCGTAGGCTCGCGCCCGCAGCATGAAGCCGTAGAGGTGCGTCCGCACCGTGTGGAGGATCGTGTCGGCCTGCGCCAGCGCCCCCGCCCCGTCGCCCCCCGCGAGGCGCAGGACGCCGATATCGTAGCGCGCATCGAGATCGAGTGCCGGCAGCTGGGCGTAGGCGCCGAGGGCCATCGGCAGGAAGAACCGGACGCTGTCCTGAGCACCGCGCTCCGCGAGGCCGACGACGCGGTCGAACAGGCGCCGCGCCTGCTCCTCGGGGGACATCTGTGAGATATCGGGAGCGGGGAGCGGAGAGCGGGGAGCGGTCCCTTCCGGTACACCGTCGGGTCCCGCTCCCCGCTCCCTGCTCTCGCCGACGCCAAGCATCAGCACAGTCACCAAGGCTCCCACCGCGGCTCCGGCGACGGCCCACGGCAAGCCGGCCTGCCAGCCGGCCGACCCCTGGGAAGAGGCGGCCACGGCTGCGCCGCACTTGTGACAGAACCGGGCCGTCCCGGGCAGCGGGGCGCCGCACGCGTGGCACGTCATGGGAGCCGGAATCTAACTGGCACGATTCGTCGGCGTAGCGTAGTGTAAGCTGCGTGAGCCCCGAACCGTCCGCCCCATGACCAGCGCGTTTCCCGGCCAGGAGCGCGCCAAGCACATGGGGGAGCTGAAGCGCGGCGATGAGCGCTGGGATGTGTTCGTCGAGACGCAGCTCGACGGCGAGGTGGGGGCCGTGCGCGGGCGCCTGCACTTCGTGAGCGGAGAGCAACACCGCATGACCACCTGGATTTTCCTCGAACTGACCGAGCGGGAGATCCAGGAGCGTTTCGGGGAATTTTCGGCCATCGAGCTGTGGCACTTCCTAGCGGCGCTTCAGGCGTAGTTGGTGTGTGGAAAACGCTGCCTAGAGTGCACAATTGTGGTTGCAATCCGACAGCTTTTCCACCCATCGCCGTTGCTGCACGGGTCTTTCGCTGCAGGCAGCGCACGGAATGCTTGACACTCCGTAGCGGCTCGCGTACCTTCCCGCATGCCTGACGTCTCCTGACCACAAGCGAGTCCGCGAACAACCCGCCGCTCGAGCGCGAGCACGGGTTGTCGCTGTTTGTGGTACGGAGCGTGCGTGCTGCGGAGCGACCAGAGACCCTCGAGGAGAAAGCGACCCCATGACCGCCACATTGGAGCCAACCACGAGCGCCAAGGCCGCGAAAGCCGGCACCGCGCCGACCCCTGCGGACGTGATCCGCAAAGCGAAGGAGGCCGGGGTGCAGATGGTGGACGTCCGATTCACCGATCTGCCCGGCACCTGGCAGCACTTCTCGCTGCCGCTCAAGGAGCTGACTGAGGCCGTGTTCGCCGAGGGCGTCGGTTTCGACGGCTCGTCGATCCGCGGGTTCCAGGCGATCAACGAGAGCGACATGCTCTTGCTGCCCGATCCCGCGAGCGCGTTCGTGGACCCCTGCCTCCAGGTCCCGACGCTGGCGCTGACGTGCGACGTCGTGGATCCGGTGACGGGGCAGCCGTACAGCCGCGACCCGCGTTACGTGGCCCGCAAGGCGGAGCAGTATCTCATCAAGACGGGGATCGCGACGACGGCCTACTACGGACCCGAGGCGGAGTTCTACATCTTCAACTCGGTGCGCTTCGACCAGAACGCGCACGAGGGCTACTACCACATCGATTCCGAGGAAGGGATCTGGAACTCTGGCTCGAACGGGACGCCGAACCTGGGCCACCGGCCGCGGCACAAGGAGGGGTACTTCCCGGTGCCGCCCGTAGACAAGCTGCAGGACCTGCGCTCCAAGATCGTGCTCGCGATGCTGGCGGCGGGGGTCGACGTCGAGGTGCATCACCACGAGGTGGGCACGGCGGGGCAGACGGAGATCGATATGCGGTTCCAGACGCTCACCCGCATGGCGGATCAGCTGTTGATGTACAAGTACATCGTGAAGAACGTGTGCGCGCAGAACGGCTATACGGCGACCTTCATGCCGAAGCCCCTGTTTGGGGACAACGGCTCGGGGATGCACGTGCACATGAGCCTGTGGCAGGGCGACACGAACCTGTTTTTCGACGCGAACGGGTACGCCCTGATCTCCGACACGGCGCGCTGGTACATCGGCGGGTTGATCAAGCATTCGCCGGCGCTGCTGGCGTTTGCGGCGCCGACGACGAACAGCTACCGGCGGCTGGTGCCGGGCTTCGAGGCGCCCATCAACTTGATCTACTCGCAGCGCAACCGCTCGGCGATCTGCCGCATTCCGGTGTACTCGAAGTCGCCCAAGGCGAAGCGGGTGGAGTATCGGGCGCCCGATCCCGCGTGCAACCCCTACCTCACGTTTGCGGCGTTGCTGCTCGCGGGGCTGGACGGCATCAAGAACAAGATCGAGCCGCCCAAGCCGATGGATGTGGACCTGTACGAGCTCGAGCCGGCGGAGCGCAAGCACGTGAAGAACACGCCGGGCTCGCTCAACGAAACGCTGGCGGCGCTCGAAGCCGATCACGCGTTCCTGCTCGCGGGAGACGTGTTCACGCCGGATGTGATCGAGACCTGGCTCGCCTACAAGCGGGCCAAGGAAGTCGATCCGGTGGCGCTGCGGCCGCATCCGTACGAATTCTTCCTGTATTACGACGTCTGAACGGAGCAGGCGGACAGGCGGTCGGGCGGTTAGGAGCGCCGGTGGTCGGCTGGCTTCTAGCCGCCTAACCGCCTAACCGCCTACCCATATGGCCACTACCGTTTCCAAGTCCGCCGGAGCCACGAAGCGCGACATCCTGGAGCTGTTGAAAAAGCAGGACGTCGCGTTCCTGCGGCTCCAGTTCACCGACATCCTCGGTGTCAACAAGAACGTCGAAGTGCCCCAGAGCCAGTTCGAGAAGGCGCTCGAGGGCGACGTCATGTTCGACGGCTCGTCCATCGAAGGGTTCGTGCGCATCGAGGAGTCGGACATGGTGCTGAGGCCCGACCTGGACACCGCCCAGGTCCTGCCGTACGACGATGAGGGGGGGCGCGTCGCCCGGATCATCTGCGATATCTACAACCCCGACGGGTCGTCGTTCGTGGGGTGCACGCGCCAGGCGCTGAAGCGCCAGATCGCCCGCGCACAGGAGTTGGGCTATCAGATGATGGCCGGGGCCGAGGCGGAGTTCTTCATCTTCCAGCTCGACGCCAAGGGTGATCCCACGACCGAGACGCACGACGCCGGCGGCTACTTCGACCTCACCCCCGTGGACCGGGCGGAAGAGATCCGCCGCCTGATCATCAAGGACCTGCTGGCGATGGGGTTTGAGGTGGAGGCCGGGCATCACGAGGTGGCGCCGGGCCAGCACGAGATCGACTTCCGGTACGCCGAGGCGCTGGAGACGGCGGACAATCTCGCCACCTTCCGGTTCATCGTGCGCTACGCGGCCTACCGGCACGGCTTCCTCGCGACCTTCATGCCGAAGCCGATCTTCGGGATCAACGGCTCCGGCATGCACACCCACCAGTCGCTCTTCCGGGACGGCAAGAACGCCTTCCACGATCCCAAGGGGAAGTGGGAGCTCTCGCAGACGGCGCTCCATTACATCGCCGGGCTGCTGCGGCATGCCCGCGGGTTCTGTGCGGTGACGAACCCGCTGGTCAACAGCTACAAGCGGCTCGTCCCGGGTTACGAGGCGCCGACCAACGTGGCGTGGTCGATGCGGAACCGGTCACCCTTGATCCGCATCCCCGACCGGCGCGGGATGCGCACGCGCTGCGAGCTGCGGATGCCCGATCCTTCGGCGAACCCCTACCTCGCGCTGGCCGTGCAGCTCGGGGCGGGACTGAGCGGCATCGAGAGCAAGCTCCTGCCCCCCGACCCGGTCAACAAGAACATCTTCGAAATGAGCTTCCGCGAGCGCCGCAAGTATCGCATCGACGAGCTGCCGCGGGACCTGCACGAGGCGCTCGAGATGCTGGAGAAGGACGCCGTGGTGCGCGATGCCCTCGGGGAGCACATCTACGAGCGGTTCGTCGAGGCGAAGCGTGAGGAGTGGCAGGCGTATATCGGCCGGGTGAGCGAGTGGGAGCTGAAGCGGTATTTGGGGCAATATTGAGGACGTCTAGGAGAGGCGTCGCGAGCGATCGTCGCATAAGAACGTCACGCAAACCGTAATCCCTCACCGATCGGGCGGTGGGTGCGCGTGGAGTCGACCGATCATCTTGCTGATGAGGATCGCCCGGCCTTCCAGTGACCGGATGGTGTCTCGGTACGTCGGGTCGGTCTGCGCCGCGACCCGCAGCTGGCTAATCGTTTCCTGGGCCGATCCCCGGGCGTATAGTAGGAAGCGTCGGAATTCGGGGACGGTGCCGCGGCCGCAGGCTTCGGCTATGTTGGAGCCGATTGAGAGCGCCGCCGCGACGAGCTGATCGCCACGCGCCCTGGCACCCGGCCCCCGGAACGTGCGAGCAAGCTTCAGGGCTTCTACAGTTAGCTCTACAGCAAGCTCGTGCACACAAAGCTTCCCGACGAAGGCTCTGAGGACCATACCCGAGAATAGGCGGCTCGGGCCGGGAACCCGGTATCTTATCTACGCCTTCACGTGACGCTTCTCCGCGACGTCTGTGTGCGACGCCTCTTCGTGACGCTGTTATTCTTCGCCGGCTGCGACCAAGCCTCCCGCTCCGGCGATACCACGGGCCTCCAGAGCTATGGTCGCTGGGAGTGGCACGGGCGGATCGAGGCGGAGCCCGACTCGTCCCTCACCCTGATGCGGATCCGCATCGACACGACGCGCGGCGGCGGAGACGTGGCGCTCGTCCGGTACGACTTCGACCCGTCGCCCGGCGCGGGAGACGAGTATGCCCTCACGCTGGGGCTCGACCTCGGAAACGTCCGGGCGCTCCGGCCGGGGGTCCCCTACGAGCTCGGCTCGCCGCCGGCCCGGATTCCCGCCTTGGAGACCGCGACGTGCTTCTGCCGCCCGCTCCGGCCGGATTCGGTGCGCGGCACGTTCACGCTCGTCACGCGCGGGATGCGCCAAATCACTGGCCGCGTCGACGCCGCCCTCTACTTCACCGCGTGGAACGACTCCTCGCTCCACGTGATGTACCCGCTGCACCAGCGCCTTGACGCGGTCAAATAAGGCGGATCGGCGGATCGCCACGTCGGCGGTTGGCTCGATCCTCCTGTTGCTATCCGCCTACCCGCCTCACCGCCTGGCCGCCCAGACGATCGACACGGTGGTCGTGGTCAGCAAGAACGTCTTTCCCGCGGGCGAGGCCGACGCGCCCGGGTTCATCGCCCGGCTCGCGAACGCGCTCCACGTCACCACCCGCCCGTCCGTGATCCGCCGGCTGTTACTGGTCAGTCCGGGCGACCCCTACGACTCGGCGCGGGTGGCTGAGAGCGAGCGGGCGTTGCGCGCCATGAACGTGTTCAGCCGCGTGCGTGTGGACAGCACCCGCGTGGACGGCCGGCTCGCGCTGCGGGTCCTGACGACGGATGGCTGGAGCACGAAGCCGCAGCTCGGCTATTCGTCCGCGGGCGGCGATGTCTCCTGGCTCGTGGGGATGGTCGAGGAAAACCTGCTGGGCACCGCGAGCACGCTCCGCGCCGTGTACAACCGCACCCCCGACCGGAGCATTCTCTCGCTCGAGTACCTCAACCAGCACTTCGTCGGGCGGCGGGCCCAGCTGGACCTGGGGTACCAGAACCTGTCGGACGGCCGCAAGGGCCAGTGGCTCTTCGGCGTACCGTTCTACGAGACAGCGGCCCGCACCGCGCTTGCGACGAACGGCGAGGCGGCCTCCGAGCGCATCCTGGTGTTCCGCGACGGCGCGTTGGACACGACCTTCGCCCGTCGCGCGCTGCGCGTCGGCGTCACGGGTGGCTGGGCGGTGCGCGCCACGAGTCGGGGCTACGTGCGCGTCTGGTACGGCGCGCACTGGCGGCGCGAGGACTTCGCGGCGGAGACGGCCAGCGCGATCCCACGCTCGCTGTTCGCGAGCGCGGGTGCGGGCGTGGAGCTCAGTCACGTGCGCTTCCAGGTGCTCGAGCGGTTCAACTCCTACGCCCGGCGCGAGGATGTGGACCTGTCGCAGACCCTGCGCCTCGGCGTCTGGGCCGCCCCGCGCGCCTGGGGGTATCCCGCGGGGCGGGCCGGCGCCGGCCCCGAGGCGCGGGCCCAGCTCAGCGCCCTCTGGCCGCGTGGCTTCGCCCTGCTCCAGGGCCAGGCGAACGGGATCTACACCGGGGCGGGGCTCGACTCGGGTCGGGTCCGCGCCGGCGTGACGGTGGCGAGTCAGAACCTGCCCCGACAGACGCTGATCCTGCACCTCGAGGGCGGGGCGCTCGAGCGGACTCGTCCGGGGAGCGAGTTCGACCTGTGGCTCGACAAGCGAGGTCCCCGCGTGTTCGGCGTGCACGAGTTCACGGGCACCCGCATGGCGTGGCTCGCGCTCGAGGACCGCATCCTCGTCACCGACGAGTTGTGGGGGCTCGTGGGGGTCGGCCTCGCGCCGTTCCTCGACTGGGGGGGCGCCTGGTACGCGGATGAAGGGTCCCGCCTGGGCGGCGACGTGGGGATCGCGCTGCGGCTGGGTCCGACGCGCGCCGTGCGTGGTGACGTGGGCGAAATCGCGCTAGGATACCGCTTCGGTGCGGGCTTCCGGCCAGGGAGCCGCTGGGCGGTCGCGGTACGCAAGGGCGTCGCATTCTGATCGTCTTTTCAAGGAGCGGGCACATGGAAGAGCGGTCGTGGTCGCGCCTGGCGGTGGCGGGCGTCGCGCTCGCCGGCGCAGGGCTGCTAGTCGTCTTCCTCGCGGGCTTCGGCTACCACCACGGCTGGTGGAGCCTGCGGGTCGCGTTCGGCCGGCGCGTCTTGGGCCTGCCGCTGCTCGGCGTGCTGCCGATCGGCACGCTGCTCGCCATGCTCGGCGCGCTGCTGTCGCTCGCGGGGATCGCGCACGCGCTGCGAGCCCACCTCGGGGGAGTCGGTCTCGGCGCGGTCGGTTTGGTCGTGGGCGTCGTGCCGTCCGTCATGGTGCTGCATCAGTACCGACTCGCGCGCACCGTCCCCCCCATCAACGACATCTCGACCGACCTCCAGAACCCGCCCGCGTACGTCGCCGCGGCGACCAACGACTTCTGGAAGGGGAAGGAGATGAGCTACCCGGCGGGCTTCGCCGATTCGGTGCGGCGCGGGTACCCCGACCTCGCCGCGCTGACGCTCCCCATGCCGGCGGCCCGGGCGTTCGGTCTGGCGCACCGCACCGCCACGGGCATGCCGGCGTGGGAGCTCACGGGAGTCGATTCGGCCGCCGGGCGGATCGAGGCGACGGCGACCACGCGCTGGTTCGGGTTCAAGGACGACGTCGTGATCCGCGTGATCCCGCGGGGCGCGGACAGCGCGGTCGTGGACATGCGCTCCAAGTCGCGAGTCGGGAAGAGCGACGTGGGGGCGAACGCCGCGCGCATCAAGACGTATCTCGCGGCGCTCGCACGAGCCGCGGGAGGGAGCCCATGAGCGCGGCGCAGGAGATCTTCGACGTCATCCGGCAGGGGGATGCGGCGCGCCTCGGAGCGCTGCTGGCGGCGGAGCCGTCGCTGGCGTGCGTTCGCAACGAGCGCGGCCACTCACCGGTGTTGATCGCCCAATACCATCACCAGCGGGAGTGCGTCGCGCTGTTGCTCGCAGCCGGACCGGAGCTCGATGTGTTCGATGCGGCCTCGGTGGGCGCCACGGCCCGCGTGGCGGAGCTGCTTGACCGCGAGCCGTCGCTCGTGAACGCCTACTCGAGTGACGGCTTCTACCCGCTCGGTCTGGCCGCCTTCTTCGCGCACCCGGAGACCGTGCGGCTGCTGCTCGCGCGCGGTGCCGACGTCGCCCAGGCGGCCAGGAACCCGATGCGGGTGCAGCCGCTGCACGCCGCCGCCGCGGGCCGGAGCTTCGAGGCCGTGAAGGTGCTGGTCGACGCGGGGGCGCCGGTCAACGGGCGGCAGCAGGAGGGCTGGAGCCCGCTGCAGGAGGCGGTGCAGAGCGGCGACGTCGAGATGACGCGCTACCTGCTCGCCCACGGCGCCGATCCGCGGCAACAGAATGACGCGGGCAAGAGCGCGATCGGCCTAGCGGCGGAGCGGGGAAACGCGGAGATTCTGAAACTTCTCAAGGCCCGGGCTCCGTGACGGTCTTCGCCTACCCCGAGGGTCACGTCTTCTATCGGAAGTTGACGCGCAGCTTCCCGCGGATCGTGCGGGCGGAGGGCTGCTACCTCTACGACGATCGGGGCAGGCGCTACCTCGACGCCTGCGGCGGCGCCTTCGTCGTGAACGTCGGCCACGGCGTGGCCGAGATCGCGGACGCGCTGACGCGCCAGGCGCGCCAAGTCGCCTACCTCAGCGGCAGCGCGTTCACGCATGAGCCTGCCGAGCAGCTCGCGGCGGAGCTGGCGGCCACGCTCCCCGGCGATCTCGACAAGTTGTACTTCCTCTCGAGCGGCTCCGAAGCGGTGGAGGCGGCCTTGAAGCTCGCCCGTCAATACTGGGTCGAGTCGGGCCGTCCGGCGAAGCACAAGATCATCGCGCTCGCGCCGAGCTATCACGGCAATACGCTGCTCGCCCTCTCGGCGTCGGCACGCGAGCACTACCGCACGTTGTTCCGCGAGTGGCTCGTGGACGTGCGGCGGATCCCCGCACCCTATCCGTACCGCTGCGCCTGCGGCGGCCGGGAGCCGCTGTGCCCGGCGTGCAGCGGCGCGGCGTTGGAGGCGGCCATCCTGCAGGAGGGGCCCGACTCCGTGGCCGCCTTCATCGCAGAGCCGGTAGGCGGCTCCTCGACCGGCGCGTCGGTGCCGCGGCCGGAATACCTGCGCGCCGTCCGGGCGATCTGCGATCGCCACGACGTCCTCTTCGTGGCCGACGAGATCCTGTGCGGCGCCGGCCGCACCGGCACCTGGTGGGCGCTGGAACGCGCCGGCGTGACCCCGGACATCATGACGCTCGGCAAGGGGATCACGGGCGGGTACGCGCCGCTCTCCGCCGTGGCCGCCCCGGAGCGCCTGCTCGACGTCTTGGCACGGCACTCGGGCGCCCTGCTGCATGCCCAGACGTACGGCCACCACCCGGTTGCCTGCGCCGCCGGGCTCGCGGCCGTGCGCCACCTCAAGGCGCGGCGCCTGGTCGAGCGCTGCGCGCGCATGGGCGACGTGTTGCACCGCCGGCTCGACGGGCTGCGGGCGCTGCCGCATGTCGGCGACGTACGCGGCATCGGGCTCGTCGCGGGAGTGGAATTCGTGGAGGACAAGGAGACCCGGGCGCCGTTCGCGCGCTCGCTCCGCTTCGCCGAAACGTTCACCGAGGCGGCGCAGGAGGCCGGCCTCGTCGTCTGGCCCAACGTGGGGCACGCGGACGGGGAGAACGGCGACCTGGTGATGATCGCGCCGCCGTTCGTCGTCACGGAGGAGCAGATCGACGAGCTCGTCACGCTGTTCCAGGCGGCGCTGGAGCGGACGTTCGCGGGGAGGCCGGCGTGACCGCCGCCCCCACCGCTGCCGCTCAGTTCAAGGTTACCTACACCTCCGCCAACGTCGACTGGGAGCTGTTCCATCGCCTGTTCGACGAAGCCCTGGCGGCGGTGCGGGCGCGGTGCGGGCGTGACCATCCGCTCTACATCGGCGGCGAGCCGGTCGTCGTGGCGGGCGACCCGATCGTGGACGTCGCGCCCGCCGACACGAGCGTGGTGCTGGGACGCTTCGCGCCCGCCGGGGTCGAGCACGTGGACCGCGCCGTCCGCGCCGCGCACGCCGCCCAGCGGGGCTGGGCCCGCCGGCCGTGGCCCGAGCGCGTCGCGACGCTGCGGCGCGCCGCCGCCCTGATTCGCGAGCGCAAGTTCCACCTGGCGGCTCTGATGAGCCTGGAGGTGGGCAAGAGCCGCCTCGAGGCGATGGGCGACGCCGAGGAGTCGGCCGACCTGATCGACTACTACTGCCAGCAGGTGGAGGACGCGAAGGGCTTCGTCCGCCAGATGGCCAAAGTCACGCCGGTCGAGCGCAATAGCGACGTGCTGCGCCCCTACGGGGTGTTCGCCTGCATCGCGCCGTTCAACTTCCCGCTCGCCCTCTCGACGGGCATGTCGTCCGCGGCGATCGTCGCCGGCAACGCCGTGGTCTACAAGCCCGCCCAGGACACGCCCTGGACCGGGCTCGAGCTGCATGAGGTGTACCGCGACGCGGGGCTCCCGCCCGGGGTCTGCAACTACCTGACGGGCCGCGGCGCGGTGATCGGCGACGCGCTGTGGCAACACCCCGGTGTCGACGGCGTGGTCTTCACCGGCTCGCACGCGGTGGGGATGCACATCTACCGCGGCCTGTCGCAGCGCTGGGTGAAACCCTGCCTGCTGGAGATGGGCGGCAAGAATGCCTGCCTTGTGACGGATTCGGCCGACCTCGACGCCGCGGCGGAAGGGGTGATGCGCTCCGCCTTCAGCCTGCAGAACCAGAAGTGCAGCGCCACCTCGCGCGTGTACGTGCACCGCGCCGTCGCCCGGCCTTTCCTCGAGCGGCTGATCGAGCGGACGCGTGCGATGACGACGGGCGACCCGGCCGCGCGCGACGTGTTCTTCGGACCGGTGATCAACGCCGGCGCGGTGCAGAAGTTCGAGCGCGCGGTCGCCCAGGCCCGGCGGGAGGGGACGATCCTGCTCGGTGGGCAGCGGCTCACGGGCGGGGCCTTCGACCGCGGCCATTTCGTCGCGCCCACGATCGCCGTGCTGCCGCTCACGAGCTCGCTTTTTCTGGAGGAGCTGTTCGTGCCGCTGCTCGCCGTGGGCGAGGTGGCCGGGCTGGACGAGGCGATCGCCGAGGCCAACAAGACGGAATACGGGCTCACGGCGGGGATCTTCTCCAAGAAGCCGGAGGAGATCGAGCGCTTCTTCGACGAGATCGAGGCGGGTGTCTGCTACGTGAATAAGCGCACCGGGGCCACGACCGGCGCGTGGCCCGGCGCGCAGCCGTTCACCGGCTGGAAGGGGTCGGGCTCGACGGGCAAGGGCGGGTGCGGTCCCTACTACGTCGCCCAGTTCATGCGGGAGCAGAGCCGCACGGTGATTGAGGCGTGACCCCGGCCGCGCGCGACTATCCCCGCATCACCGTGCCGCCGCCCGGGCCCAAGGCGCGGGAGATCGTGGGGCGGCACGACCGCTACGCGTCAACCTCGTTGCCCAAGGAATACCCGCTCGTGGTCGCGCGCGGCGAGCGCGCCGTGGTCGAGGACGTGGACGGCAACCGCTACCTCGACTTCATGGCGGGGATCGCGGTCGCCTCGACCGGATATGGTCACCCCAAGGTCGTGAAGGCGATCCAGGACGCCGCTGGGCGCTTTCTGCACATCTGCGGCGCCGACTTCTACTACGAGGGCTACGCCGCGCTCATCGAGCGGCTGGCCAAGCTCGCTCCGGGGGCGAGCAAGAAGCGCGTTTTCCTCTCGAACTCGGGTGCCGAGGCGGTCGAGGGCGCGATCAAGCTGGCGCGCCACTCCACCGGGCGCCCCGCGCTCATCGCCTTCAGCGGTGCCTTCCACGGCCGCACCTACGGCGCCATGACGCTCACCGCCAGCAAGGCGGTGCAACGCGCGGGGTTTGCGCCGTTCGTCCCCGAGGTCTATCACGTGCCGTACGGCTACCGCTACCGCTGCGACTTCTGTCGCGGCGAGCCGGCGTGCACGATGCGGTGCGTCTCGAGCATCGAGGACGATCTCTTCGCGCGCCGGCTCGACCCGAAGAGCGTGGCCGCCGTGTTCGTGGAGCCGGTGCAGGGCGAGGGCGGCTACGTCGTCCCGCCGGCCGGCTATCTCCGGGCCCTGCGGGAGCTGTGCGACCGCTACGGCATCCTGCTGGTGTGCGACGAGGTGCAGAGCGGGATCGGACGCACGGGCAAGCTGTTCGCGTGCGAGCACGAGGGGATCGAGCCCGATATCCTGCTCGCTGCGAAGGGCCTCGGCTCGGGGATGCCGATCGGCGCGATCATCGCCAAGGAGTCGGTGATGAAGTGGGGCCCGGGCGCCCACGGGACGACGTTCGGCGGCAACCCCGTCTGCTGCGCGGCCGCGCTCGCCACGCTCGACATCGTGACGGGGGAGCTGCTCCCGAACGTGCAGCGCATGGGCGAGCGGCTGCTCGCCGGGGTCCGACGGCTCGAGCAGCAGCACGCCGCGATCGGAGAGGTGCGCGGGTTGGGCCTGATGATCGGGATCGAGTTCGTGAAGGATCGGGCCACTCGCGAGCCGGCGCCGGAGCTGGTGCACGACCTCGTGGTGCGGGCCTTCCGCAAGGGGCTGCTGCTGCTCGGCGCCGGGAAGAGCTCGCTGCGCCTCGCGCCGCCGCTCGTGATCGACGAGTACGACGTGGATACGGCGTTGCGGATCATCGACGAGTGCCTGGCGGAACTGGCGGACTAGACATCAGACGTCAGACCTCAGACGTCAGATGTCGGCTTCGTCACCTTCTGATGTCTGAGGTCTGATGTCTGACGTCTCGAAGCTCATGTCGATGCATGCCGCCATCGCGGCGCACGTCCACGACGGCGACACGGTCGTCATCGAGGGGTTCACGCACCTCATCTGCTTCGCCGCCGGCCACGAGATCATCCGGCAGGGCCGCACGAACCTCACGCTCGCCCGACTCACCCCGGATCTGATCTACGACCAGATGATCGCCGCCGGGTGCGCCCGCAAGCTCGTGTTCTCGTGGGCGGGGAACCCCGGCGTCGGGTCGCTGCACGCCTTCCGGCGGGCGGTGGAAGGGGAGAACGGGCCTCGCCTGGAGCTCGAGGAATACTCCCACTTCGGCATGGTCGCCCGCTTCGCGGCGGGGGCGGCGCGGCTCCCTTTCTGGCCGCTGCGGAACTACATGGGTACCGACCTGCCGCGCGCCAACCCGCGTATCGCCACCGTGACCTGCCCCTACACCGGCGAGGTGCTCGCCACGGTGCCGGCGCTCCATCCCGACGTGACCATCGTGCATGCCCAACGCGCTGACGCCGCGGGGAACACCCAGATGTGGGGGCTGGTGGGCGTCCAAAAGGAAGCGGCGTTCGCCTCGCGGCGCGTGATCGTGGTCGTGGAGGAGCTCGTAGACGAGAGCGTGATCCGGTCCGATCCGAACCGCACCCTCATCCCCGGGATGATCGTCGACGCCGTGGTGCTCGAGCCGTGGGGTGCGCATCCCTCGTACGCGCAGGGCTACTACGATCGCGACAACGACTTCTACGTCGCGTGGGAGCGGATCTCGCGCGATCGCGACGAGTTGCGGCGCTATCTCGACGAGTTCGTGCACGGCGTCAGGGATCGGGCCGCGTACATGGAAAAGCGTCCCGGGCTGGCGACGCGGCTTAAGGCGAAGCAGCGCCACGCGAGCGGGGTGAACTACGGCTTCTAAGGCTGCCCTCCCCTACACGCCCGACGAGATGATGGCCACGGTCGCCGCGCGCGAGCTCGCCGACGGCGAAGTGGTGTTCGTGGGCATCGGACTCCCCAACCTCGCGTGCAACCTCGCCCGCGCGACCCACGCCCCTAACCTCGTCCTCATCTACGAGTCGGGCGCGGTGGGCGCCGTGCCGGAGCGGCTTCCCGTCTCGATCGGCGATCCTGCCCTCGTCACGGGGTCGCTCATGGTGTGCGGGATGGCCGATGTGTTTCAGCTCTTCCTCCAGAATGGCAGGATCGAGGTGGGCTTCCTGGGCGGCGCCCAGGTGGACCGCTACGGCAACATCAACACGACCGTGATCGGGACGTACGAGCGGCCACGCGTGCGGCTGCCGGGATCCGGCGGCGCGGCCGAGATCGCGATCCACGCGCGGCGCACGGTCATCGTCTCCAAGCTCTCGCCGCGCGCTTTTCCCGAGCAGGTGGACTTCGTGACGAGCCCGGGCCACCGCTCGGGCGGTGTGCCTCGCGACGCGCTGCGCATGCCGGGCGCCGGGCCGGTCCGGGTGATCACCGACAAGGCGATCCTCGCCGCCGACCCCGAGGCGGGCGAGCTCATCCTCGCCGCGCTGTACCCCGGGGTGACGGCCGCAGAGGTCAAGGCGAGCGTGGGGTGGCCGCTCGCGGCGGGGCGCGACGTGGGATGCGTCGATCCGCCGGCAGCGCGCGACCTCGAGCTGCTGCGTCGCGTGCTCGATCCCAAGAAGCTGTACCTCAAGGGATGAAGCTCGCGGCCGCCGTGCTGCTCCTCCTCGCGCAGGGGAGGGGGACGGGGACGGACTCGCTCGCCGGGCGAGTGCGGCGGCTGGTCGATTCGTACGTGGCTGCCTATTTCGAGCGCCATCCCGATGAGGCGACACTGGCCGGCGCCGCGGCCGTGCGCCACGACCGCTGGCCGGACAACTCGCCCCAAGGGATCGCGCACTGGTGGCTGCGCGAGAACGCGTGGCTGGCGGAGCTGGAGGTCACCCACGCGGAATCGCTCGTGGGTCGCCCTGAATGGACCGCCGCCGGGATCATGCGGGATGCGCTCGAGGGCTCGGTCGGGACGCGACTCTGCCGGTTCGAGCTCTGGAACGTGAGCCACACGAATGGCGGCTGGGTTCCGACGGTCACGTCGCTCGCGGCGGCACAGCCTGTCGGCACGCCCGCGGCGCGGAGCCAGGCGCTCGCGCGCTGGCGCGCCATCCCCCGCTACATCGCGACCGAGACGGCGAATCAACGCGAGGGGCTCCGGATCGGCTACACGGCGCCCCAAGCGAACGTGCGAATCGTGCTGACGCAGCTCGACACCCTGCTTGCGACGACGCTCGAGGAGTCGCCGTTGTACGATCCCGCACGGCGCGACTCGACGCCGGCCTTTCGCAGTGCATTGGCGCGGGCGATTGAGCGCGAGATCGTCCCGGCGATGCGCCGCTACCGTGACTTCCTCGCCCACGAGTATCTGCCGCGGGCCCGCGCGACGCTCGGCGTGTCGAGCAACCCCTATGGGGAGGAGTGTTATCGCGCCAGCATCCGGGCCACGACGGGTCTCGAGCTGTCGGCGGATTCGATCCATCGGCTCGGCCTCGCCACCGTGGCGGAGCTCGAAGACGCGATGCGGCGCATCGCGGAGCGCAGTCTCGGGACGTCCGACATCGCCACGTTGCTCCAACGACTTCGCTCCGACCCGGGCGCCACGTTCGGTTCCCGAGAGGAGATGATCGCCGCGGCGACGGCGGCGCTCGAGCGGGCGAGGGGGGCGATGCCGCGTTGGTTCGGGGCGCTCCCGCGGGCGCCGGTCGTGGTCCGGCCCTACGCGGCCTATCGCGAGCGGCAGAGCGTCGGCGAGTGGGACCCGCCGGCCGAGGACGGCACTCGCCCCGGCGTCTATCTCCTCAGCACCTACGATCCGGCGCACAAGTCGCGCGCCGATCTCGAGCCGCTCACGTTTCACGAGACGATCCCCGGCCACCACCTCCAGGGGGCGATCGCGCTGGAGCGCGGCGCCGCGCTCCCCGCGATCGCGCGCTACTTCTGGTCGCCCGGGTTCGGCGAAGGGTGGGCCGAGTACGCCGAGCAGCTCGCCGACGAGATGGGGTTGTACTCGTCGGACACGGCGCGGCTCGGCGCCATCGCCGACATCACGCTGTCGGCGGCACTGCTCGTCGTCGACACCGGGATCAACGCCTTCGGCTGGACGCGCGAGCAGGGCATCGCCTACATCCGCGACCACACGCAAGTGCCGCGGCTCCGGGCCGAGGTGCCGGTGGACCGCTATCCGGTGTGGCCGGCGCAGGGGCTGGCGTACGCCCTGGGGCGGCTCGAGATCCGACGGCTGCGGGCCGCGGCTGAAAGCGCGCTGGGCGGGAGGTTCGACATTCGCACGTTCCACGATCGGGTGCTGGAAGACGGCGCGGTGCCCCTCCCCATGCTGCGCGAGAAGATCGAGCGATGGATCGCGGCTGCGCGGTAGCGCTGCTCGTCGCGGCGGCTGTCCCCGCCGCGGCGCAGCGGCAGCCGGTCCTGAAGCAGGTGGACGTGCCCCACGCCTACTACTGGCGTGAGATGTACGTCCCCCAGGTCACGAGCGGGCCCAGCGCCGCCGCCTGGTCGCCGGACGGGCGCGAGCTGATCTACGCCATGCAGGGGTCGCTATGGCGGCAGCGGCTGGGATCGGGCATCGCGCGGCAGCTCACCGCGGGGCCCGGGTACGACTACCAGCCCGATTGGTCGCCCGACGGGCGATTCGTCGTGTACGCGTCCTACGTCCGGGACGCCATCGAGCTGCGGCTGCTCGATCTCGCGAGCGGTGCGACGCGGCCCCTCACGGCGAATGGGGCCGTGAACCTCGAGCCACGCTGGTCCCCGGACGGCACCCGCATCGCGTTCGTCTCCACGAGCTACAACCAGCGCTGGCACATCTTCACGCTCGCGCTGCGCGGGGCCGATCCCGGCGCGGTGGAGCGGGTCACCGACGACCACGACAGCCGCCTGCCGCGCTACTACTACAGCCGCTGGGACCACTACCTGTCGCCCACGTGGTCGCCGGACGGCGGCGAGATCATCTTCGTCTCGAATCGCGGGCACATCCACGGCACGGGCGGGTTCTGGCGCATGGCGGCGCGCCCGGGAGGCGTGGCCGCGGCGCGCGAGCTGCGCTACGAGGAGACGACCTGGAAGGCGCGCCCCGACTGGGCCCCCGACGGCAAACGCGTCGTCTACAGCTCCTACCTCGGCCGCCAGTGGAACCAGCTGTGGCTGATGACGAGCGACGGCGGCGACCCCCTTCCGCTCACCTACGGCGACTTCGACGCGACGGCGCCCCGGTGGTCGCATGACGGCGGCCGGATCGCCTACATCTCGAACGAAGGCGGCAACACCTCGCTGTGGGTGATCGAGCTGCCCGGCGGCCGCCGCGAGCAGGTCGCCATCCGTGAGCGCCGCTACCGCGAGCCGATGGCCCGACTCGCCCTGGAGATCGTGGACGAGCGTGGCAGGCCGGCACCCGCGCGCGTGTCCGTCACCGGTCCCGACGGCCGGAGCTGGGCCCCGGACGACGCCTGGCGCCACGCGGACGAGGCGTTCGATCGCTCGGAGCGGGCGTTCGAGTACGGCTACTTCCACGCCGCCGGCCGGGCGGCGCTCACGGTTCCCGCCGGGCGCGTGACGGTCGAGGTGACGCGCGGGCCGGAGTATCGGATCGCGCAGGCGGAGCTGACGCTCTCCCCCGGGGGGTCGGGCGCCCACCGGGTCGCGCTGCAGCGCGTCGCCGACCTCCCGGCGCAGGGCTGGTGGAGCGGCGACGTGCACGTGCACATGAACTACGGCGGCGCCTACCGCAACACGCCTCGGCATCTCGCGTTCCAGGCGAGAGCGGAGGATCTGCACGTGGTGGAGGACCTCGTGGTCAACAAGGAGCAGCGCATCCCGGACATCGGCTATTTCCGGACCGATCCGGACCCGGCGTCGGCGCCGGGCTTTCTCCTGATGCACGGCCAGGAGTTTCACACGAGCGTGTGGGGCCACCTGGGGCTGCTCGGCCTGTCGGACCACTATCTGCTCCCCGAGTACGTGGGCTACCCCAACACCGCGGCCGCGAGCCTGTTTCCGACGAACGCGGACGTCGCGGACCTGGCGCACGCCCAGGGTGCGCTCGTCGGCTACGTGCACCCGTTCGACGCGCGGCCCGATCCCGCGGACACGACCGGCCCGTTCACCTACGAGCTGCCGGTCGACGTGGCGCTCGGCAAGGTGGACTACCTGGAGGTGATGGGGTTCAGCGACCATTTGATCACTTCCGAGATCTGGTATCGGTTGCTCAACTGCGGCTTCCGGATTCCCGCGGCTGCGGGCACCGACGCCTTCCCAAACTTCGCGTCGCTGCGGGGGCCGCCCGGGCTCGTGCGTGTGTACGTGAAGACCGGCCCGGCGCTCGCGCATGAGCGCTGGCTCGCGGGGATCAAGGCGGGGCGGACCTTCGTGACCAACGCGCCGCTCGTCGAGTTCACGCTCGCCGGTCGGGAACCGGGTGGCGAGATCGACCTCCCCGCGTCGGGTGGCCGGCTCGTCGCTCGGGTCGGGCTCCGCTCCAACGTGCCCGTCGATCACCTGGAGATCGTCGGCAACGGGAAGGTCGTGGCGACGATTCCCCTTCCGGGCGACCGCCGCGCAGCCCGTGACACGGTCGGCATTGCCGTGGCGGCGAGCGGCTGGTACGTGCTGCGCGCCTGGAGCGAGCGGGCGCGCACCCCGGTGCTCGATCTCTATCCGTTCGCCTCGACGAGCCCGATCTATGTGCGGGTCGGCGAGCAGCCGGTCCGCTCGCCTGAAGACGCGGCGTTCTTCGTCCGCTGGATCGACCGGCTGCTCGACGCCGCCCGGCGGCATGGCGACTGGAACACGCCGGCCGAGCGGAGCGCGACCGTGCGGCAGTTTGCAGACGCGCGGGCCGTGTACGTGCGTCTGTCCGGGGAGGCGCCGTGAGGAACTTCGCGAGCAGGGCCGGGCGTTCGTCAACATGAGCATGGCACGACGCATTCTCATCGTCATCGGCCTGTGGGCGCTGCTCCACCTGTACGTGGGGCAGCGCCTGCTCGCGCACGCTCCGCTCGGACCCGTGGAGCGGCTGCTTGGGTGGGCCGCGATCCTGCTGCTCGCGCTCGCACCCTTCGGCGCGTTCTTCGCCGGTCGGGTCGAGCGGGTGCCCGCGAAGCCCGTGCTCGAGTGGGCGGGTTTCACGGCCATGGGGCTGTCCTCGCTGCTGATCGTGTTTGTGGTCGCGGGCGACGTGTTGCACGTGCGAGCCTGGGTGGGCGCCGGCCTCTTCAGCGCCGGCGTCGTCGGCGGGGCCGTCGCCGTCCTCGTAGCGGGCTCGTGGCGGGCTCGGCGACCGGCGGTGGTGCGCGTGGAGGTGCCGATCCAGAACCTCCCCGCCGACCTGGAGGGATTCCGCATCGTCCAGCTCTCCGACCTGCACGTGGGCCCCACGCTCAAGCGCGATTTCGTGGAGCGCGTCGTGACCGCAACGAACGGCCTCCAGCCCGACCTGATCGCGCTCACCGGCGACGTGGCGGACGGGCTTCCGACCGTGGTCCGCGACGAGGTGGCGCCGCTGGCGCGGCTCGTGGCGCCCTACGGCAAGTTCTTCGTGACCGGGAACCACGAGTACTACTGGGATCCCCAGGGGTGGGTGGGTGAGGTCGAGCGCCTCGGGTTCAGTCCGCTCATCAACGCCCACCGCCTGGTGCGCCGCGGCGGCGGGCGCCTGCTGGTCGCGGGTGTCACGGACCGCTCGGCGAGTCACCGGGTGCGGGGCCACGCGTCCGATCCTGTCGCGGCGCTTGCGGGGGCCCCGGACAGCGACGTGAAGCTCCTGCTCGCGCACCAGCCGAAGAGCGCCTTCGCCGCCCGCGCCGCGGGTTTCGACCTGCAGCTGTCAGGGCACACCCACGGCGGGCAGTACTTCCCGTTCAACCTGCTGGTACGGCTGTTTCAGCCGTTCGTCGCGGGGCTGCACCGGCTCGAGGAGATGTGGCTGTACGTGAGCCGTGGGACGGGATACTGGGGTCCGCCGCTGCGGCTCGGCGCTCCGTCCGAGATCACGCTGATCCAGCTCGTGAAAGCCTAATAAGACGCGAGGCCCGATCCCGGCTGGGGATCGGGCCTCGACACTTGCCCCTGGCGCGGAGCGCGCACTCAGCTGCGCGTGACCGTGTACTGGCCGCAGGCCGTGAACTGGACGGTGATGTTCATCGTCCGGTCGTTGCGGGTCACGACCGCACTGATGGTCCCGGCGTCAACCTTCGGCGCGACGGTGCAATCCGCGTTGTAGTGGAGCGGCGGGTTCGTCGTCACCGACAGCGAATACGTCCTGTCCCCGCGCGTCCACGTGGAGGTGCCCGCGATGTTCCACGTCCCGCTCGGCAGCGGGGAGCCGAACTGAATCGAGCCGGGGACGTCCGCCGTGAAAGTCGACGACCAGGTCTTGAGGTGCGTCGCCGTGGAGCCGTCGGCGTAGGTGTAGTCCGTCCGGAAGTTCGTCTCGGAGTGCTCCAGGACGTCCGCCGTGCCGGTGAAGGTGCGCACGCCGTTCAGCTCGACCGACGTCGTCCTCCCGGAAAGGAGCTTCATCACGGTCCGCGTGAAGTCGGTGAAGCGGACTCGAGCGGAATGGTCGGTCGTGGTCGGCGTGGGATCCACGTAGTCGATGGCGCCGCTCAGGGTGATGGTCTCGAGCGGTCGCTGGATGATGCAGCCGGCGAACGTGAAGTTCAGCGAATCGGGCGGCATGTCACCGTCGCTGTTGACCACGGGCAGGGGGCTGACGACCGGGCACGGCTGGGACGTGGTCGTGGTTGCCGGCGCACTCGCCATCGCCACGCCGCTCGTTGCGTTGTAGGCGGCGGCGTCCGTGAGCGATGCCGCGTCCGTCACGACGGCGTCGGCCAGCGACTGGGCCTCCTGCTGGCTCAGGACTCCAGTGGGCGCCTCGGTGCTGGTGCAGGCCGCGAGGCCGATCGCGAGCGCGGTCGCCGCGACGAGGGTGACGTGCCCTTGGACTGCGCGCATATGCAACTCTCCTGCTCTGAGGGTGACGGCTGGGGCCGGGAAGGTTGCCTGTAAGACGCGGGGCGGGCGGTGATGTTAGGCGGGCGGCGCCGTCTTGCAGAAGTGCAGGCGGGTGGCGAGCTTACGCTTCCCTCGGGCGCCGTAGCCAAGTGGTAAGGCAGAGGTCTGCAAAGGGCCTCCGCCGTTTTCCTTGACAGTCCGGCGCAGTCCTAAGCAGTCGTTCCGGCTCGGCTTGAGTGAGGAGGCGGATTCCCTCGCAGTCTGAGGGAATCCCTCTTTTGCCGCTGAGTCTGCCACCAGTTTTGCCACCGGCCAGAGAAGAAGCCTAGCTCCCAGGCGATATGCGGGGTTGTTTGGAGAAGCCGCGGCGCCAGGCACGAAGGAGCACTCCCAGTTTGACCAGAGCGCGTTGCGTGTGAACGACCAGGCCCGGCCCGGGAGCCCGCCGACCATCGCGGTGCACTAGGACGATTAGCGCAACCTCCGACTCCCGTCTTTGCTGCGCCGCTGCCGGAGCTCGGCGTGCTGGACCCGAATCGCTGCCATCACGCGGTCGACCACCGCCTGGGCCGTCTCCCGCGTACGCGGCATCGCGAGCAAGTCCGTATAGTCCACGGGCGAGCCGAAGGACACGGCGATGCGCTTGAAGAGCCGCGGGAGGTAGCGGCCGATGGGAAGCACCGCTTGCATCCCGTCGATCGCGACGGGAATCAGCCGCGGCCGTGTCGCCAGTATCAGCAGCCCCGTCCCAGGTCGCCCCGGGCCCACGGTGCCGTCCCGCGATCGGGTGCCCTCCGGAAAGACCGTCATCACGCCGCGGGGTAGCACTTGAATCATGCGGTGGAGGGCGTGCAGATCGCGGCGCCCTTCCCGGACCCAGATGCACTTCCAGTTGTCTGCCAGCCAAGCCAGCAGCGGGTTCTTGTAGAAGTTCTCCGCCGCCGCCGGATTCCAGGGAATCACGTGCGGCTTGAGCCACGACTGGGGATAGAACGCCGCCAGGCCCACCAAAAAGCTGTCGAGCATCGATTGGTGATTCGAGAGGAGGAGCGTGTTTCGCTCCTCGCCGACGTTGCGGCGGCCGATGACCACGGTTCGGCTGAAGGCGAAGAAGACCAGCCAGAGCAGGGTCACGGTTACATTCGTCACCACATAGGACGTGACCGGCCAGAGGAGGTGGAACAGCCTTCCTCGCCGCGGAGCGTGCGGCCCCGATTTCGGTTCAGGCGTCCGGGGGTCTCTACCGGACTGCGACGGTTGCTTCTCCAATGAGGAGTTGGCAGGCATTCCCATGACTGCGTGATACCCGGCAATCAGGCGATTCTCTGATGCCCGCCAGAAGGCCGATTCCAGACCCGCTTCCTCGGGGCCCACATGGGCTATCTCCTCGAGCGTCGTCTCGGACGCCTGTGGGTCGAACGCCACGGTCGCCGGATCCTGCTCACGCCGCCGCTACGAGCGAGATTAGGCTGACAAGGCACCTTTAGGATCTAAGAGTTGCTAGCGACTTTCTGCAAACCCTCCAAGACAGCCTCCGTTCTGTCGAATTCCAAGGAATCCACGAGCGTATTGCCGCCTCCATCGGACTATGCCTAGTCACCCCAGATTGCCTCTTGACTGATAGCGAGGTGCAGGAAAAGGCAAATCGGGCGATGCAACACGCAAAGGAGGTCAGCAAGAAACTGTATCGCAACATTCAGGGGCGAATTCTTCAGCGACGAAGATCTTTACGTTATGAATCGTCAGGGCACTTCGGACGGCGCGGCCGGGCCGTCAACTTGACCGCCGGTTTGGGCGGGAATAACTTCCCTTCGCTTATGCCTATCTACGAGTACCGCTGCACCAAGTGCCGGAAGCGCTTCCGCTACGAGCAATCGATCAGCGAGCACGGCAAGCGGCGCCCCGCCTGCCCGAAATGCAAGTCGCGGGCAGTGGAGCCGATGTTCTCGACGTTCTTCGCCAAGACGGGTCGCAAGAGCTAACGGGGCGAGGTTCGGGCGCCTGCGGAGCTCGAGCAGCAGCGCCCAATCTCCCGTCTGTGGTGCCTGACCCGCGCCATCGCGGTGAAGCTCGCGGTCACGGGCGCGCGAATGACCAGCTGGGGTTGCAGGTTCTCAGCCTGCCAAAGACTTTCCGGGTCATATCACGTAGGCGCTCGGCCTGATGACACGACGCACCATCGTAGTAGACAGCGAGATCTGGAAGGTGTATCCCGCGGGCCGCATCACTGTCTACGAGAAGGACGAATTTGGGTTGCTGTTCGAGCTCGGGAGCGGCCCCGAGCGCAAGCGCCGCTTCACCCGCTATTCGCCTCTCGGGTCCCGCAGTCCCGACGCGTCCCTCGCCGAGCTCACTAAGCGGCAGCTCCAGGACCTTCTGCGCCAGTCGCAGCCCGCTTGGACGTCGCCGGAGGGCGGATATGGCGCACTCTAAACAGAGCCCTTCGTGCACGCGCCCACACGGTCTCTCAGCTCGCCAGCGGAGTATTTCAGCCGATATGGAAGGCGCTCCGACCGGACGGTTCTCATCTCTGATCGGTGTCCCGCCTGACTACGGGCGAACGCGCGCGCCGACGCTTCATGTGGGTTACCGGGTGCCAAAATGGAGCGAGTCTCTCAGGTTCTGTAACTCCCGGTAATAAAAGAGGGGCGTGGGCCGTTTGTTCTTGAACCTGAGCCGCGTGAGATACTCGACTTCCTCCTTGGTCGCCGTGCCGCTCAGGGAGGGATCCTGCAGGAATTCCTTGAGCCCCGGCTCCTCGACGACACACTGATCGGGTTCCCGTTCGACAAACTCAAATCGCTTCACCTGCCCAGGGGCTACCCTGGGGTTGAAGACAATTTCCAGGCCAAACGTCGCGAGGTCGATGTCCCAGGATTCAATCAGCGGATCCAGGAACGACACGCAGTTTTCCCTCGACACGTGGAAGATGTCCGTATCCAGGAACTCGAGTACGATCACGCGCATTTCCTCATAGCTTCGGCCGCTGAGTTGCGCCACCATGCGGAGCCAGTATGCATTTTCCAATTCGTCTTGGGCCACTCGCTTGACCACGTCCAGCAACTTCTGGGTGACTAGGCGTTCGAGTTCGCCGAAGGGCTGCTTCTCAAAAATCGCGCGGACGTGTGTTGCGTTGTCTGGATTGCATTTGCGGAGGATCAAGTCGCGGACCTCCGGCAACAAGGGGGCGGCCTCGTCCCCCAGTGCTCGCTTCAACTCTTCCTTCCGCTGGACGTCCGCCAGTGTCGCCAGCTTCCCGCGCGGGAGCTTCAAGAATTTGTCCATCTTCTCATAGATGTCCGTCCGGGTCGGCGCGGGGGGCGCCTTTCGCCGCGTCAGCAGCTGGGAGATGTAGGACTCGGTCACCTGGGCGGCGCCGGCGAGATCTCGCTGCTCAAACCCCAACTCTTCGAGCCGGTGCCGAATTAGCAACGGGACGTCCACTGGATTCCTCCTGGGGCCGACGTACTGCTTGACCACCATGAGTTAACTGCTTGAACTGTCTTGGCCAGTTCGGTCGATATACTTGACAAGTACAGTACAGTAATATACACTGGAGCAGTCACAACTCCCAGTAGTTAAGCAGGGTTTACAAGCAAGGAGGCACGATATGTTCAGTGTTACCCAGAGGGACCCGATGCTAGATCTGCTGCATCACCTGGAGCACCGGATAGGCCGGAGCTTCAACGGCGAGGCGTTACGCGCGTTCGAGTGGCCCGTACCTGAGGCCGCGACGACCGCCTGGCTGCCGCTGGTGGACATCTTCGAGGAGCCCGATGTCATCCGCCTCGTGGCGGAGATACCCGGGGTGAAGCCCGAGGACGTGAAGATCTCGGTAGAGTCCAACCTGCTGACGATCAAGGGCACGAAGGAGCAGGTGGCGGAGGAGAAGGCGGAGAAGGTCCATCGTTATGAGCGGACCTATGGCGCCTTCGAGCGGACGTTCAGGCTGTCGGCCTCGATCGATCCCAACAAGATCAAGGCGACGTACAACCTCGGCGTGCTGACGATCACGCTGCCGAAGGCGGAGACGGCCAAGCCTCATCTGATCGAGGTGGAGCTCACGCCGCAGAAGGCGTTGAACGCCTAACCGGGGTTTGTTCATCAGAGGAGGAGGGTGGCGGTTGTTCGCCCTCCTTCTCGCCCGGAGAGGGTACACGCTCACGGAGCACACGCACGTATGGAAGGCCTGCTCACACACGTCGCCACGGCCGATTGTTTCATCACTCTCCCGCATCCGTCGCTAGAGTGCGGGATCGTCACGGCGTGGTGGCAGTCTCAGGTGGAGACGGAGCCGGCCATGCGGCGGCGGCAGCAGGAGGACGAGTAGCGACAGCCGTCGTCTTCGGCATCGAGTAGATTCTGTTATGCCCACCGCTGAAGATACCATGCTCCTTTCCGGGTCCCCGGAAAACTCGCGTCAATTCTCCAAATGCATGGAGTGTCAACGGTACGCCACGAGGTCCCGGATGCGGGAACTCCTAGCCCTCGCCACAGTCGCCCGCCTCGACTTCTGGCCGGAGGAGGTTGTCGAGCGCCGCATCTACCTCACCTGGCTCGCGTCGCGCGATCCGTGGTTCATGCTCCGCACGATTCCCGGCACGGTGCGGGGAGTGGGTGGCAGCGTTGTTCCCTCGTCGCTCCCGGCGAATCCCGCGGATCACGTCATCGCGCCACGACGGCAATTCGAAAGCCTCTTCGCCACGCTGTTACCGAAGGACGCGCAGGTCGAAGTCGAGATGCCCGACGGCCGGCGCTTCCTGATGCCCCGAAAGCGCCCTCAGGGTCGGCCCGTGCTGCTCGCTGGGCTGAATGCGCGCGAAGCGGACGAACTCCTCGCACGCGAAGCGCACGAACTGGTCGCCTTTGGACGCCACATCGACGGGTTGTTGTTCGTGAGCAACGACGCCGAAGCGTTGCACCAGGGCCGTGGGGCACCCCGCCACGCACGATCCGCGGTCTGCGCCCACGTCTCGCAGGCGACCGGCGACCGACTGCTAGTGGTCGTCGCAGCTCGAGTGGTCGTCGATTACTGTCGCGGGCAGCACTGGACCGAGGCTCGGGCTCGCGCGGTCATCCGTCAGCTGTTGGATCTCTGCGTCACGGCCAAGCCGCCCGAGCCCGAGCCGGAGACCAGCGAAGCCACCGTCCTCACTGAGGTCCGCAAGGCGCTCCAGCGCCCGCAGCTCGCGCCGTCCGGCGCCGAAGCCGGCTTCCGGCTCCGCAATAGCAACTGACAGGTGCCGGGAGCGGTCGCTTCCAGCGCATAAGACGACGCGGACTCCACCGGGACTACACCGAAACCGACTGGCAGGCAAAGAACAGCGCGCTCGGATGAGCTGGATGGAGTCGAGGAAACCCGCGACATCCGGAGGGACGAAACCACGCAATGAGTACGCCGCGCCGTGAAGCGTGCCGTGGCACCATGGGCAGGTCGCCTTGGCTGACGCCCTGAGGCCGCTGCGCCGCCTCTTCGGGGGCGGCCGCCGCCCGGAAGCCGAGAAGCCCCTCCGCGCCGAGCTCCTCAGTATCGAGCGCCTGGAGGAACGGGCCAGGGCCCTCGCCGCCAGCTTCACCCTGGCCCGGGATCCGCGCCGCAAGGCCCGCCCCTTCTTCTCGCGTCTGGAGGACAATGCCCGCGTGCTACGCGAGGCCTATCGCGTCCTCGCCGACGACGTCCATCGCGGCGAGTTCGTGCCCCCGGCGGCGGAATGGCTCCTCGATAACTTCCACCTCATCGAAGGCGAGATCCGGGATACCCGGCACGACCTTCCCCGACAGTACTACCTGGGGTTGCCCAAGCTGGCCTCGCGGGAGATGGCCGGCATCGCGCGAGTCTACGCCATGGCCCTGGAGCTGATCCGCCACACCGACGGTCGCCTAGACCGGCACCAGCTCGTGCGCTTCATGGCCGCTTACCAGACAGTGGCCCCCCTGACCATCGGCGAGCTGTGGGCCTGGCCCAGCATGCTCAAGCTCGCCCTCCTCGAGAGCCTGAGGCGACTGGCGGACGAAACGCTGCAGGGCCGGGACGCGCGTCTCACGGCCGACGGCTATCTAGCCCAGATCGGCGGCGCCGAAGATACGGCACCCCTGGCGTCCCTCCCCGAAGTCCTGGAGACGGCCTACGTCGTGCGACTGCTGCAGCGGATGCGCGAGTATGGGCCCCTTGTCTCTCCCGTGCGCGCGGCCGTTGAGGAACGCCTCGCCGCCCAGGGAATGACAGCGGAGGATTCGATTCGGACGGAGCACCAAAGGCAGGCGGCGGGGCAGGTCTCCGTGGCCAACGCCATCACCAGCCTGCGGCTGTGCTCCACCCTGGACTGGACGCAGTATTTCGAAAACGTCAGCTTGATCGAACAGGTCTTGCAGCGCGACCCGGCTGGCGTCTACGGGAGAATGGATTTCCTCAGCCGGGACCGCTACCGGCAGGCGGTGGAGGAGCTGGCGGAGGCCACCGGCGAGGCCCAGCTCCGCGTGGCCCTTCGCAGCGTGGAGAGCGCCCGCCAGGCCGCTGAGTTGAAGTCGGCCGACAACCGCGCCGCTCACGTGGGCTACCACCTGATCGGGAAGGGGCGGCGCGACCTCGAGACCGACGTGGCGTACCGTCCGCGCCTCACGGTCCGCGCGCGGCGCTTCATCTTCGCCCACGCCACCAGCTTCTACCTGGGGTCGATCGGACTCGTCGTCGCCGCCCTACTGGCTCTGGCCGTCGCGTACGTCCAGGCCCAAGGCGGTGCCCCGTGGGTCCAGGCCTGGACGGCAGCACTCCTCCTCCTGCCCGCCAGCGAGTTCGCCATCGCCCTCGTCCAGCGCCTGGCCGCGCACGTCGCTGCGCCGTGGCGCCTCCCCCGCCTCGACTTCCAGGCCGGCGTGCCCGAGGACGCGCGGACCATGGTCGTCGTCCCCACCCTGCTCACGAGCGTGGCCGGCGTGGCCGAGCTGTTGGAGCACGTGGAGGTCCTGGCCCTGGGGAACGTCGACCCGCGCATACACTTCGCCATCCTCGGCGACTTCGCCGACGCCCCCACGGCCGAGCTGCCGGCGGACGACGAAATCCTGGACGCCGCCCGCGCCGGGGTCCTCGCCTTGAACGCCCGTCTCGGCCAGGGTCGCACCGACCGGTTCCACCTGTTCCATCGTGCGCGCCAGTGGAACCCTGGCGAGGGCTCGTGGATCGGTTGGGAGCGCAAGCGCGGGAAGATCGAAGAGTTCAACCGCCTGCTGCGGGGGGCCAAGGACACGAGCTTCCGCGTCCACGTGGGCGATCCGGAGGTGCTGCCCAGCATCCGCTACTGCATCACCCTGGACAGCGATACCCGGCTTCCCCTGCATGCGGCCCGGAAGCTCATCGGCATCATCGCCCATCCCCTGAACCGTCCCTCCTTCGATCCTCGCCTGCGCCGGGTCACCGAGGGCTACGGGATCCTGCAGCCCCGGGTCAGCGTGACGATGGCGAGCGCCGCCGGGTCGCTGTTCGCCCGCGTGTACGCCGGGCACACGGGCGTCGATCCCTACACCACCGCGGTCTCGGACACCTACCAGGATCTGTTTGCCGAGGGGATCTTCACGGGGAAGGGCCTCTATGACGTTGACGCCTTCATAGCCGCCCTCGAAGGCCGGATCCCCGAGAACGCCCTCCTGTCCCACGATCTCTTCGAGGGCCTGCACGCCCGGGCCGCCCTGGTCACGGACGTGGAGGTGGTCGACGATTACCCCGCGAGCGTTCTCGCTCATGCCCGGCGCCAGCACCGGTGGGTGCGGGGCGACTGGCAGATCCTCTTCTGGCTGTTCCCCCTCGTCCCGACCCGGGAGGGCCTGGAACGCAACCACCTCCCCGTCATCTCCCGCTGGAAGGTCTTCGACAATCTGAGGCGCACGCTGGTGGCCCCCGCCACCGTCGCCTTTCTCGCGCTGGCCTGGCTGGTGCTGGCGGGAGACCCCTTGGCCTGGACCCTCGGGGTTCTCGCCGCGATCGCTTTTCCACTATACCCGCTGGCCGTCCGGCTCGGCGCCGGCCCCGCCCCCCAGCAACCCTTGGGGGTGTTCCTGCGGATTCTGGGCGAGGACGTGAAGACCGCCGGTGCCCAAACGCTCCTGCAGGTCACGTTCCTCGCCTACCACGCCTACGAGATGGCCCACGCCATCGCCCTCACCCTGGTTCGCCTCGTGATCACGCAGCGCCGCCTCCTCCAGTGGGAGACGGCGGCCGCGGCCACCGCCCGGGCCGCCGGCCTCAGCGCCCGGGCCGGCGCGTTGCTGTTCGTCGCAGAGATGGCGGCCAGCCCCTTCATCGCCCTGATCCTTCTCGTTCTGATCGCGGCCGCCCGGCCGAGCAGCCTCGCTGTGGCCGGTCCCCTCCTCGCCTTGTGGGTGGCCGCCCCGCTGGTGGCCTACTGGCTCAGCCAACCCGCGTCGCCCGAGCATCAGCTGCTCGGCTCCGAGGACCGTCGTTTTCTCCGTCTCATCGCACGCAAGACCTGGCGCTACTTCGAGACCTTCATGGGCGCCGAAGACCACGGCCTGCCTCCCGACAACTTCCAGGAAACGCCCACGCCGATGGTCGCCCACCGGACGTCCCCCACGAATATCGGGATGGCGCTCCTCTCGACCTTGGCCGCCCACGACCTCGGCTTCATCCGCACTCCCGAGCTGGTCGAGCGGCTCGAGGCCACGCTGTCCACCATGGATGGACTGGAGCGTTTCGAAGGCCATCTGCTCAACTGGTACGACACGAGAACCCTGGCACCGCTGCCCCCCCGCTACGTCTCTACCGTGGACAGCGGCAATCTTGCGGGCGCCCTCCTGGCCCTGGCCGAGGGCCTGCGGCGGCTGGCCGGCGAGCCCCAGTCCCCGACGCAGATCTGCGCCGGCCTGGCGGACACCGCGGAGATGGCCGGGCAGTCCCTGGCGCGTCTGGCGGACACGCCCGGCGGGCACCAGGACGGGAGGGCCCGCTTAGCCGCCGCGGTGAGGTCCGTACTGGGCATGTTGGACGGTCCCGAGGAAGGGGAGAAGAAGGTGGCGTGCGGCGACGGACTGGTCCCCGCGCTCAGAGCAGCGATTGAAGCGTTCGAGTCGGAAGGTGCGACCTCCCGCGATCAAGTCGAGGCGGTCTACTGGTCGCGGTCTCTGGCCGCGGGGCTGATGGCCCCGGCCCCGAAGCCCGGTGTGTTCGCGACGCGCCTCGAGGAGCTGGCGCGGCGCGCCCTCGCTTTCGTCGACGGCATGAGCTTCGACTTCCTCTACGACTGGCAGCGCCAGATTTTCGCCCTCGGCTATCGCCTTGCGGACGCCCAGGGCCCCGGCCGTCTCGATCCTTCCTACTACGACCTTCTGGCTTCCGAGGCCCGCCTGGCCAGCTTCGTCGCCATCGCCAAAGGCGATGTCCCCGACAGCCACTGGTTCCACTTGGGGCGGCTGCTGACCAGCGTCGACGGCGCCCCGACCCTCCTGTCGTGGAGCGCCAGCCTGTTCGAATACCTCATGCCCCTCCTCGTGATGCAGAGCTATCCGGGGACCCTCCTCGACCAGTCGTGCCGCATGGCTGTGCGTCGACAGATGGAATACGGGCGGCAGCAGGGCGTGCCCTGGGGGATCTCGGAGTCCGCCTTCAACCTCGTCGACCGTCACGGCAACTACCAGTACAAAGCCTTCGGCGTGCCCGGCCTGGGGTTGAAGCGAGGCCTCGGTGACGAACTGGTGGTGGCCCCCTACGCCACCGCGCTGGCCGCCATGGTGGACCCCGAGAGGGCCGCCCACAACTTCCGGCGCCTGGCCCGGGAAGGGCTGGACGGCGCGTACGGTTTCTACGAGGCCA
>Ga0209237_1000075_pt1 | contig 44212 bp, 54 predicted proteins | sample GraSoi013_1_40cm_2_FD_185820 | JGI IMG/M metagenome (GOLD analysis project Ga0209237, IMG submission 185820) | Grasslands soil microbial communities from the Angelo Coastal Reserve, California, USA - Sample 10_02_2013_1_40cm (SPAdes) (version 2) | ecosystem: Environmental > Terrestrial > Soil >...
ATCTTTTACTGTACCAATAAAATGAGTCTCTTTATCACTTGTCAGAAATTCAAAAACATGAACTTTGATCTTTGATGTATCAAGCCCGTGATTTTTTAGATATATTGCAATCTCAGATGGCATAAAATGCTTTGTTGGATCTTTTGGCCATGGTCTTGGAACTAGAATAACATTATACCCATCAATTAACGCCTTTTGGAGCTCAAGTTTTTTTTCTTCTATACTTGTAGAAACATGCATTGTTATTACTTTGCTTTTATCAAGTGGAACCTTTGCCTTTGATGCAGCTACTTGAATCGAACTTATACCAGGAATGATTTGCACATCTACAAAGATCTCGATTAACCTGTCTACGACTTCGGACTCTGAAAAATTCACATCTCCTGTAAAAGGCACAATACAAGTTTTATTTTCTGATATCTTTGCAATCTTTTGGTACACCTCTTCTTGGTTTTGCATAGTAATTTCATGAACTTCTTTACCTTTGAGAAGATGCTCTATTGTTTTCAGAGTATACTTGTAGCCAACAATGATATCAGAATTTGATACGATTTCCTTCACTAGATCAGTAAGGTATTTTGGAGACCCAGGGCCTACTCCTACGGCAAAAACTTTTACCACACATCATCAACTTCGTCTAACTCTTTGAATTCCTCAAGAGGTTTTGGCTTCATTGTCTTGAGCCTTGCTATATCCCTGTCAAAGAACATATCTATTGTCCAATCGATAAAGATTCTAACTTTTTTGTCAAGCCTGGGTATTTTTGAAAGATAAATTGTCTTCCAAAGCCACCATGCAATAAACCCGTGTAGGTGAAAACCAAAAAGGCTTGCAATGGCGCTTCGTTTGCCTATTATAGCAAGCTGTCCTTTTGGGACATACACAAATTTTCTTTTCTGTCCGCCTCTTACAAGAGCATAAAGATTTTGTGCAGCAACTTCGGCCTCTGCTTCTGCACTCTGTGCTGTTGGTGGGAGTGGTCTATTAGTATTAGGGTCAACAAGATAACAACAATCACCTATTGCAAAAACTTCGGCAAAGTCAACTGACTGGAGAAATTCATTTATCGCTATTCCTCCCCGGTTTGTCTTAAAGACTGATTTTTTTATAATATCAGCTGGTGTGACTCCAGCAGTCCAGATCAAAGTTCTTGTCAGTATTGCTCCAAGCGGGTGTTGATTTACTGCTTCTTTTGTAGCACTTGGAACATCTTCTATTACTACTTCGCTACCAGAAAAACTTGCAAGTTTTGTGCTAACTCTAACTTCTATACCATGTTCACCGAGTTTTTCTTGAGCAAATTTGGCAAGCTTTTCGTTAAAGCCTGGCAGTATAGAAGGAAGCGCTTCTAAAACTGTCACCCTAATGTCATTTCTTTGAATATTAGAATAGTATTTTCTTGCATCAAGCAAAAGATCATTTAGCTCACCCGCAGTTTCTATTCCGGCAAATCCACCACCGACAATTACAAACGTAAGCAAACTTTTTTTAAGAATTGGATCAGTTTCATTATCTGCCTGTTCTAACATGTCAATTACTCTGTTTCGTAAAATAACTGCATCATTGAGCGTCTTCATGGTATAAGCTAACTTTTCCAAGTTGTCCATCCCAAAGAAATTTGTCTGGCTTCCAAGAGCTAGTACAAGATAATCATAGTGTAGCGAAACTCCTCTTTTCTCGCTAGTTCCGCTTAAAATTACCGTCTTTCCATAAGGGTCGATGCTTTTGACTTCGGCCTCGTAAAACTTGGTCCTTTTCAGTAGAGTCCTAATTGGAATTACAATATGTCTTGTCTCAACGTTTCCTGATGCTACCTGCGGCAGCATTGGGGTGAAGAGAAAAAAATTGTCCTCACTTACTAGGGTTATCTGGGCATTATCATCATGCCGAAAATACGATTCAAGCTTCCTTACACACTCTATACCTGCAAAACCTCCTCCCAAAACTAGAATCCTTTTGACTTCAGACATTACACAGAACCTTCAATTATTGAACACCCAAGAGGATAAAAATGTGGCATTAATTATCACTGACAATTTACCTACACACAGCACATTTGGGAGAAAGGTAAAATATACAGGATTTAGCAAATAGAGTATGAAGAAAGAGTTCATAGTAGTGCGAATAGATGCCTCACCAGACGGAGCACCATACGTGGTAGTTTCTTTATCCACATCTAAGGATTTCAGAGAGCAACAAAGTACACCAATGTCCCCATTTGGACAGGGTGGTGTAATGGGCTTTACAAACATGGATGATATGGTAAAAAACCTAAACAAGATGTTGTCAGGTGGCATGGGACAGGCGGGAGGACTTACGTCAATCAAACTAGATATGCATGAATACAAAGAGATGAACCTTGCAGTAGGGGACAAGGTCTATTTAGAAATAACAAAATCCGAGTCTCTAGGCGTTTAAACTTTTATTTCATCAACAATTAATCTCAGATTTGGCGAGTTATTTCCCCGCGTAAAATTTCATATGCCCTTGCAGCATCCTTTTCGTGTAGAACTATCACAATATCGTCTTGTCCGAAAAACGCATTGACAAGCTCGATTCCATTGTTATGTAGAATCTCAGACACGTATGATACTATGTCAGAACTATTCTGAGATTCGGGAATCTGTACACTTATCTTTGCAAGCCCAGTCTGGAGAAAGTTTTTGTGTGACGAGAACGATTCAAGCAATTTTCGCACGTCACTGATATCTTCGGTCAAAAATCTAAAGGAATCTGTCAGTCGGAAAAATTCGTAATTAGGATCAATTCGTGTAAACCCATCCATTAAATCTACTACGTCTTTCATCGCAAAATCATCTGAAGAAAACTTGATGTCTACTATTCCATCGGTCAAAGAAAGTCTTGCATTCTTTAAAACTGGCTCGCTTTGCACATCTTCCTTTTTCTCAAACGAGTCTGCGTATCTTTTAATTGCAACTACTATTGTATTGAGATTTACAAGCCCACCAACATAACTTTCAACCTCTTTCTGAATTTTTACAGCAAGCGAGGTATAGTTTACCAAATCCATCTTGACACAATCATAGATGGACCTGTTTCTTGTGATGATCTCTCTTACGGCATCTGGAACTGATACGTTTGTTGCCCTCATAACAAACATCATTCATGTCATCTAATTTATATAATGTCAGTACTATTACATCACATAGGTGAATATGACATATGATGGAATTCGACGAATTTGATAGCCTCTTCCGAAGGATGATGCGACCATTCAAGGAACTAGACGAAATGTGGGACGAAATGAAAACTGAAGAAAACGTTCAGACCTTTGGTCCCTATTACTATGGGTATTCTATGACCGTAGGACCGGATGGTAAACCTGTGGTAAAAGAATATGGAAACATTAGGCCAGGTCTACTTCCGACAGCAGAAACAAGAGAACCACTAGTAGATGTCATTGTTGATGACAAGGAAAAGCTTCTCAAGCTGATAGCAGAGATGCCAGGAGTAGAAAAGAAAGACATCAAGATAGAGGTAGTGGGTCAAACAGTCAACATCGATGCAGAACACAACGACAGAAAGTATCACACAAAGGTGCCAGTAAAGCACAAAGTCGATGAAGATTCTGTCAAGGCAGCATATGCCAACGGAATTCTTGAAGTAAGCTTCAAGCTAAAAGAAGAGGAACGACCAAAAGGCAAAACAGTCTCGGTCGAATAACCCCTTATTTTTTATGGTGATTAAATATGAGCGAAATTACACTAAAAATTGCAGAAGCGGCACAGCGCCACGTTGGAAAAGGCATTGCAGTAGTGGATCCTAAAGTTGTTGAAGACAACAACTGGAAAACCGGCCAAATATTGGAACTGGTAGGAAACAGAAAAAGTCATGTAAAGTTATGGCCTGGCTCAGCAGAGCAATATGGTACTGGAATAATAAAAATCGACGGAATTACAAGACACAATATTGGTTCTGGGATAGGGGAGAAGATTTCAATAAAGAGTGTTGATGCTGCAGAAGCAGATCAAGTTACAGTTTCTCCTATTGAAAAACTTGGTGCAGAAGGATTGCAAGAATACATGCAAGCAAACTATTTTGGTCATGTATTTACAACAGGCGATACTCTTATAGTATCAACTCAGCTAGGTGGAAAAACACAACTAGTAGTAACTAGCACAACTCCATCTTCAAAACCAGTTTTAGTAACAGAACATACCGAATTCAAACTTGGCTCTATGACTAAGGCAATTGATAATTCTATTCCAAGAATAACCTATGATGATTTAGGAGGTCTCAAAAACGAGGTACAAAAGATACGCGAGATGGTAGAGCTTCCTATGAGACATCCTGAATTGTTTGAGAAACTAAGTGTAGAGGCACCAAAAGGTGTACTGCTTTATGGACCTCCTGGAACTGGCAAGACTCTATTAGCAAAGGCAGTAGCCGGAGAGACTAACTCTCATTTCATATCAATTAGTGGTCCTGAAATAATGGGCAAGTTTTACGGTGAAAGTGAAGAAAGACTTCGTGACATATTCAAACAAGCTGAGGAGAATGCTCCAAGTATAATATTCATAGACGAAATTGACTCGATTGCTCCAAAACGAGAGGAAGTAACCGGTGAAGTAGAAAAGAGAATCGTATCACAATTATTAACTTTGATGGATGGAATGAAATCAAGAGGTAAGGTAGTTGTTATTGCTGCTAGTAACAGACCTGACTCGCTAGATCCTGCAATAAGAAGACCAGGAAGATTTGATCGTGAAATCGAAATTGGGATCCCTGATCAACGAGGACGAAAAGAAATTCTAGATATCCATACGCGTGGAATGCCAATAGAAGCAAAGGTCAACTTGGATCAATTTGCAAAAGTAACTCATGGATTTGTTGGTGCAGATTTGGAAATTCTTGCAAAAGAAGCTGCTATGAGATCGTTACGAAGAATATTACCTGACATTGATTTAGAAAAAGAAAAAATTCCAAACGAAATTCTGCAAAAAATTATCATTACTGAGGAGGATTTCAAAGACGCACTAAAAGAAGTACGACCATCAGCACTAAGAGAAGTTCTAGTTCAAGTGCCTAATGTCACATGGGAAGATGTTGGTGGACTAGAATCACTAAAAGAAGAACTACATGAAGCGGTAGAATGGCCGCTAAAGCACAAGGAAGCATTTGAACACACCGATGTTAAAGCTCCAAAAGGAGTATTGCTTTATGGCCCACCTGGAACTGGCAAAACACTGATTGCAAAGGCAGTAGCTCACACAACAGAATCTAACTTTATCAGCATAAAAGGCCCAGAATTACTTTCCAAGTGGGTTGGCGAATCAGAAAAAGGAGTACGCGAAGTTTTCAGAAAGGCTCGTCAGGCAGCTCCTTGCATAATATTTCTAGATGAAATAGACGCGCTTGTTCCAAGCAGAAGCTCATCTGGTTCAGATTCACACGTAACAGATAGGGTAGTTTCACAGCTGTTAACTGAGATCGACGGACTAGAGGAATTAAATAATGTACTAATAATTGGGGCAACCAACAGAGTAGATCTGGTAGATAATGCATTACTAAGACCTGGCAGGTTTGACAGAATACTTGAGGTTCCTCTCCCTGATTCCAAAGGACGTGAAAACATATTCAAGATACATACAAAAAAGAAGCCACTTGCAGACAAGATAGACTTTGCCAAACTCGTAGAACTGACTGATGGATTTAGTGGAGCAGAAATTGAAGGAGTATGTAACAGAGCTGCAATGAGTGCTATACGAAGATACGTCAACAATAAAGAAAAATCTGTAAAATCAATCAAAATAACTCAAGAAGATTTCGAGAACGCAATCGAAAAGATACGACCAGGCAAGGTCAAACCACGACAAGCTTTGACACCATAACTTATATGATAAATTGAGTAATAACTAATGACGGCAAGAGAAGCAATACTTTATCAAAAATTGCCTAATGACAAGGTTAGATGCACAGCCTGTGCTAGATACTGCGAGATAGGAAAAGACCAAGTGGGACTTTGTGGGATAAGAGCTAACAACAATGGCAAACTAGATCTTCTAGTCTATGGTAAAGTGATAACTGGTCATGTTGACCCAATAGAGAAAAAACCTGTAACGCATTACAGACCAGGTACTAGCATATTTTCTATTGCAACTACTGGTTGTAACTGGCTTTGTAAATACTGTCAAAATTATGATATCAGTCAAAGAAGAAAAGTAGAAGGAACCGAGATGACGCCAGAAGAGGTGGTAAGTCTAGCCAAGAGATCTGGCTCTGATGGAATTGCCTACACATACAATCAACCTTCAATATTCATCGAGTTTGCTCGAGACTGTGGTCTTGTAGCAAGAAGAAATGGAATGTTCAACATCTTTGTCTCAAATGGATATGATACTCCAGAAACAGTCAAGATGATGGACGAGTTTCTTGACTGTATAACTGTGGACTTTAAAGGAAATGCCGAGCCCAAGTTTACTAGACAATACATAGGAGTTCCTGACCCGCAGCCAATTTTTGATACCCTAAAAGAAATTCATCACAAAACAAAGATTCACGTTGAAATCACCGACTTGATTATCCCCAAAGTGGGTGATAACTTGGAATATGCAAGGAACCTCTGTAAGTTCATTTACGACGAATTTGGTCCAGATATGCCAATTCATTTTCTAAGATTTCACCCAGACTATAAAATGATGGAGTTTGAGTCAACTCCAGTTAAGACACTAGAGAGACACCACGAAATAGCCAAAGAGGAAGGACTAGAGTATGCTTACGTGGGAAATGTTCCAGGTCATCCCCTTGAGCACACCTACTGTCCTCAATGCAAAAAAATCGTTATCAAAAGATATGGTTTTGATATTCAAGGGTGGCATCTTGATGATAACAACAATTGCAAGTTCTGCGACAACAAAATTGCTATCACAGGCAAACTTGCCAAAAACTACAAGCAAAACAGATTCCAGTTTGTCTTTTAGATTGCTATTGCACGTACAGGTGAGCCAGTAGCACCCTTGAGCTTAAGTGGCAAGACTATGAGCTTAAAACTAGTATTATGAATTTTCGCTAGATTACATAAATTCTCTAAAATTAAAACTCCTTTCTTTAAAAGAATGTGATGAGCTGAAAATTCTGAATTTCTGCCTAGGTCTACACTTGGAGAATCTATACCAACTAGATTCACTCTTTTTTGTGACAAGTATTTAGCCGCATCTAAGGAGAGACCAGGGTTCTTTGTAAAGTAATCTTTCTTTGAAAGATTCTTCCACCAACCTGTTGCAAAGATAACAGCTTTGCTAGACCGTATTTTTCCATTTTTTGCCTCAAATTCTAAAATGTCTTTTCTAGTTATCGACTCGTTTACTCCTTTTTTTATTTTGAAAAGCACTGCATTAGTAACTAATCGTTTCAAAGGTATCTTGTTTATCACAAGGCCCCCGTCAACGAAGTGAATAGGCGCATCAAGGTGCGTACCTGAGTGAGAACTCAGGAAGAGAAGCTCCAAATTATATCCATTAGTTTTTTTGTTAGCCCATGAGATGAATTGTGGCCTTGGAGTTCCTGGAAAACTTGGAAGCGTATTAGAAATCTCAAGAGTCAGATCTATTGGATCCACTAAATTAGTTGTCAGAGCTGATAAATCAATTTTGACATTTGTAATCAAAGGTTAAATATTGTGCATCTAGAATTACTTTCATGCCTACTACTTACATTTTGATAAATTCCGATTTAGGCTCTGATGTTGAGATAATTCAGAAGATAAAAGAGATACTAGACAAGGAAAGTGGGATAAAGTATGAAGTCCAAGGAGTATACGGTGTCTATGATATTATAGTCAAGATAACCACCTCTTCGATGGAAAATCTACGAAATATCATTACTAATAAAATTCGAAAAATCGACAAGGTTTACTCGACTTTAACCATGATGGTAATAGAAGAGCAGGACAAGTAACCAGTATCCTATGCATTGTTTAAAATTCATAATAATATCAGCAATTTGTCCAATCTAAACATTGAAAAACTTCTTGAACAAAAGCGAATCAACTCCATTTTGTATGATGACCCTTTTCTAAAGGCAGGATTAATTTCGAAGCTAGTTCAAGACGTAGAGATTGATATCTTGTATCTTGACCTTGATTTGTTGTATAGTGGATACATGGTTTCAAGTGCATTCCCTTCCAAAGAGAATGTAACTTTGTTTCAACCTACTGCAGAGAGTTTAGGGAAAGTACTAACTGAGATCTTAGTCAAGGCAAGCGTCTCACAAACACTAATTATAGTAGATTCTCTTAATGGACTTTTTAATCTCTTAAACCGAAAAAAAGAAGTTGGAAAGATTGTAACATCAATTATCATGTTACTTACCAGTATAGCACAAATAACTAATTCCTATGTGGTTGTGGCCAGTATGGTTCGATACAAAAAAGAAGAGGGATGGATTATGTCTCCAACTGGAAAGCGGCTAATTGAGACTAAAAATAGCAAACAGATTCTACTTGAACATGACAACGAAGGTATGGTCATAAAGCTGTTGGCCGATTCCAGCAAATTCTTACTTCAAGCCGAGTCGATCCCGCTCTAATCTAGTCTCTTGATTATATGGTACCCAAACTGTGTTTTTACAACATCTGAGACTTGGCCCTTTTGCAAAGCAAAGGCAGCCTTTTCAAATTCTGGTACCATAATTCCTCTACCAAAAAATCCTAAATCTCCACCTCTTTTTTTCGAAACATCAATCGAATATTCTTTGGCAAGATTTGCAAAACTTTCCCCCTTTGCTATTTTTGCTCTAAGTTCTTGTGCCACACTTAATTTCTCAACTAGTATGTGCGCACAATGAATCTTGTTTGACATGATCTGAAATCAAAGATAAATTATAAAAAAACGTCGATCATCTAGAGACCAATTGTTATTCTAAGATCCTAGAATTACAAGATCGCAAGTTAACACTGTTATAGAAATCTCAAACGCCGTTATAACAGCTCTTTTTTGAGGAAGTTATATTAAGATCTATTCGGAAATATTATTGAACATGCCAGTTGGAATTATTCCAGATATAGGCGAACAAATGTGCATAGGATGTGCACTCTGTGTAGAGATTTGTACATCACTAGGCCCAGACGTATTAAGAGTAAAACCAGTAGAGGGTTGGAAGAGAGGCAAGGCATTTGTATTTTATCCAGAAAGATGCATCTCAGACGGTGCATGCATTGGTGTTTGCCCGACAAAGGCAATCTTTTGGATGAGACCAATGGACTTTACTCCAGGACAGCCAGTACCACTATACAGGAACTCTGTATTCGTCAAAGGTTGGACTGAACTCGCCGACTAAGTCCGACATTAACTTCTTTTTCTTATTATTTTAAATCCCTACTTCGTTTTGTAAATATATGGTGCATTCACATCATTACCAATGAGTAAACCAGGAAATCTGTGGAGAAAAATATATGGCAAGGTAACAAAAAAGCCAACAAATTTCAGCTGGCTAATAAACAATAAACTGGCTGGAAGTGGCATGCCAACTTCAGCGTCTGAACTAGATTGGGTACTAAAACAAGGTGTAAGATCTATTATTACAATGACGGAAGAATCTCTCCCAGAGTCATGGATAAAAGATGTAAAATATCTACACGTACCAACAGAAGATCTATCTGCACCAGATATGGAAAAAATTGATACTACAATCGAGTTTATTCATAAAAGACTCCAAAGTGATGAACCTGTTATGGTTCACTGTGCAGCAGGAATAGGAAGAACTGGAACTATCTTGGCTTGTTATCTTGTCAAATATCAAAAAATGTCAGTCAGTGATGCTATAGAAAAAGTACGAAAAGAAAGACCCGGTTCTATTCAATCTGAATCTCAGGAATTAGCAGTGAGCTTGTATTACAAGTTTCTTTCCAAGTAATTACTCTGGTATTGATCTAGTTACCATCTTACCATTTTCAAGCTTGATGAAAAGAAACCTGTTGTCTTTAAAAATCAAGGTGATTTCGTTTTCTTTTTCAGACTTGTCTTCAATTTCAAGTAATTCTTGTCCTCTAATTCCATCGAATTTTGCCATAATGGTTACTCTAATAATTCCATTTATATCCTATTTGGTAATTTCAATTTCAATTTCTTTCGAATGCATCTTCTGATCAAATGGCTCAGCATAATCATGTTTAAGCCAAGAAACATAAACCTCGACTCCGATCTTGTGTTTGCCTACTCCAAGTTCCGATGTATTAAAGTAAAGTTTTTCATCAAAGTCAAGGAGCATCTCTTGTGCTTCATCTTGGTTTTTTGGAATAGACGATTCAAAATTCTTGGATATCTGTACCCATACCTTTTTCTCTGCCATTTGGGTCAGTTTTGGGTTTCTAGTCCAGAATAATGCCACCTTCTTATAGGTATCAAGTGGCTTGCCAATCTCACGTTTTCTCAAACCACCAGAATAAAGCTTGATTCCATACCTTAGCTTGAATACATTATCATGCTTATTGTAGGCCCTTTCCCAATTCTTCTCATTGAAGGCTTGGCGTAATGCTCCTGTTACAGAGAACTTGGCATTTACAGCAACATTTTCATTCTCTTTAAATTTATCAGGGGGTTTTTCTAACGAAATTTCGCTTATTGTATTAGTCAACTATTCGTAATGATTTATATCCTCAATAAGTATTTTTTTGACTTGGCATGGATGTTCAGCTCAAAAAATCTTCTTCAAAAGAAGTTCTGTTGAACATAACAAAATCCGACATTAGCACTTTGTATATAGTGCAACATGAGCTACTCAAGGATCCTACTGTAGAGTTTGCAGGAGTGGTACAAAGACACCCACTTACTAAAGAATATGCCATGCGAGTAAATACCTCGAAAGGAAACCCAATGAAAGAAATTGAAAAGGCCACAAAGGCAGCCTTGGAATATTCAGAAGAATTAAAGAAAGCAGTTCATTCCAAGATTAAGGGTGCGTAAATGAAATTTTGCCCAAAGTGTGAGGCACGATTAAAGCTAGATAGCTCCGATTCCGAATTTGTATGCCCGAAATGTGGATACAGTGAAAAAGGAACAAAGATTGCAAAACAAGTAAGGACTGAAGGTGGTTCTACCATAAACGTAGTAGACGAGAAAGAGAAAAGAGAAGCCTTACCTGTAATTAAGATCGAATGCACAAAATGTGGAAACAATGAAGCTGTTTGGTGGATGCTTCAAACAAGAAGTGCAGACGAACCAACTACCCAATTTTACCGCTGTGTCAAGTGTAGCTACACTTGGCGAAATTACGCATAAGGTTTAACTTGAACATGTTAGACATGTGAATAAGTTTGGTATTTTCTGCTAAAACTGGTGGTTCTGATGAATGGAAAGCGGTAATATCTGCTATATCGACACTAGTTGAAGAGGCTACCTTCGAAGCCACAGGGGAAGGAATTGCCTTCAGAGGAATGGATCCTTCTCATGTAGCATTAATTGATATTGCATGGCCAAACTCTGCATTTGAAAAATATGTATGCGATGAGGACGCCAAGTTTGGAGTAAGAATAGACGAGTTCTCCAAACTAATCAAGAGAGCTGATAAAAAGGAAAGCATAGAGATCAGTATCTCAGAAGACAATCTGTTACTAGTAACAATTGGTAAAAACAAAAAGTACAAGATGCGATTAATAGAGAGCTCCGCAACAGATACTCCACTACCAAAAATTACCTACAACACAAAGATTGCCGTAACATCTACTGAATTTGACAAAATACTTGGAGACATACAAGTAGTCTCAGAATATCTCTCTATCAGTTCTAATTCCAACAAGGCAGAGTTTTCAGGTAGAGGTGATTCTGGGGAAGCTGTTGTAACACTTGAAAAAGGAATGCCTGAAATGCCTGAAATTACAGTCAAAGAAGAAAGTACAGCAACTTACAGTCTAGAATACCTCAATAGCATCGTCAAAGCAGTAGGTACTGTGGCAGGAACAGTAGTATGTGAATATTCAACCAAGATGCCATTGAGACTAGAATTTAAGGTAGCAAATGTGGGCAGAATTCATTTCTATCTGGCTCCAAGAGTAGAAAGTTAAAAGCATTTAAGGATAATGTAAAAAGGTTATACTGATTTGAAGCTAATTCTAAAGTTTGGAGGTACATCGATTTCTTCACCTTCAAACATACGCCATGTTGCAAGTTTGATAAAATCACTTTCAAAAGAACACAAAATCATTCCTGTATTTTCTGCAATAAGTGGAATTACAGACGATCTAATTAGAATAACAAACCTAATTCAAAATAGAAACAAAGACCCAGCAAGCTCACTAGCAAAGAAGATTGTCAAAATACATTTAGATATATCAAATCAATGCGTCAAGAATCCAAAGATACGAAAAGACCTTGCAAATAAGATGAAGACTGACCTAGGTGAGCTTGAAGAATTATTGCATGGGATGCTCTTACTTGGTGAGGTAACTCCCCGCTCCTCTGACTATCTCATATCATTTGGTGAAAGATTATCTATCAATCTAATTGCTTATGCACTAATAGATATGGGAATAAAAGCAGTCCCTCTAACTGGAAAAGATATTGGCATAGTCACCGATTCTAATTTTGGTGAAGCTAAACCACTTATGGATACCACGCGGTTACACGTTTCTCATACTATTGAAAGCCTCTTACAAAAAAAGATAATGCCTGTTATTGGTGGCTTTACAGGCGCGGATCAACATGGTAACATAACAACATTTGGAAGAGGAGGTTCTGACTATACTGCAACAATAGTTGCATCAAGCATTAAAGCTAATGAGGTATGGTTAATGAGTGATGTCGATGGTTTAATGACTACTGATCCAAAGATTGTAAAAAATGCCAAGCTGATCAAAGAGGTATCATATGTAGAAGCGATGGAAATGGCGCTTTTTGGAGCAAAACATATCCATCCGAGGGCTCTTGAACCGCTAGTTACAAAAAAAATTCCACTCCGAATACGAAATACATTTAACATAAAAAATGCTGGTACACTTGTTACGGGAACACCACAAGCTGATACACAAAAGACAGTCAAATGTGTCAGCACCATAAGACACACTGGATTAATTGATGTCAGAGGAGGAAGCATGGTAGGAGCCCCTGGTACTGCAGCTACAATATTCTCTGTTCTTGCAAAAGCTGGAGTTAACGTAATGATGATATCTCAGAGTCCATCCGAGTCCAGCATATCAATTATCGTAAAAAAGAACGATTTAGACAAGGCAGTCAACACACTTGAAATGAACCTACTTGGCAATCTAATCAAAAAAGTGGATGTTACAATAGACGTCTCAATCATCGCACTTATTGGATCAGGAATGAGAGGAATAGTTGGAGTAGCATCCAAAGTTTTTACAGCTGTAGCAAAAAGAGGTGTAAATGTCATCATGATCGCACAAGGCTCATCAGAGCTTAATTTAGCATTTGTAGTAAATGATGTTGATTGTAATGCTGCAGTACAGGCGTTACATGATGAGTTTGAGCTTGCCAAAACCTAGTTCTTAAACATATTTATGCAAATCAGATATTCAGACCATATGAACAGATACTTTCTCTTTGCAATTATTGCGGTTATAATAGGTGTGATACTTACTGTTCCTTTATTCAGTGATCAACTTGCTAATGCAAAAACAATAAAAAAAATTCAATTTACACAAACCATCACATCTACACAGGATCCCGGTCAAGGTCATAGTACTGAACAGATGGCAATAATATTGCAACCAAATAACAATTCCATTTATTATGGAACTCTGACATATAGCGCAAGTAAGCCAGTTCAAGTAGTCATCTTTCATCAAATCAGTAAAGAAGAATCTAAAGGCCAACCCATGTGGACAGTTGATGGTAATACTCTATATGCACAGACAATAATTGATTCCAATTCAGACGGTGGTACTCTCGATTTTACCGGATCAGCCCTCGGACTTCATTCTATCAAGTCTGATCAGTTTACTGTAACAGTAAGTTTTGATGGATGGATAAGAACAACAACACCAGAGGCTATACAAAAAAATCTACCGGTCACTACTGAAAACTATACTATCAAACTTGCCAATTCAATAATTCAAGTAAAGATACCTATGCACAAAGGATTCTCTGACGGTAAACCCGTTTACTATATCATAACTGATTCCAGCAATAATGTTGAAGCTAACCAGATTTCAGAGAAACAAAACTGGAAAGTACAGCCAGCCCCAGGCTTGGCTCATTTAGCATCAATATCATTAGGTAACGTGTATGTATTCACAAATGGAATAGAAGGGAACGGAACACGAGGTTTCCAAGATGAGGTAGTTTCTAGTATGCCTTCTGATAAACAGTACTCACCACTAAGTAAGGAAGTTCAGGTGACTTGGAACATCGGCCGAAGTCCAGAGATTCTAAACTCTACACAGCAAATTCTTGCTGCCAACATGACAGGAAGAGTCAAGCTCATAACTACTGACACTATTATGAATATTCCCCAAATAGTATGGCCTAGTGGCCAGATGAATATTAGAGCAGACAAAATCTTATCAGATCAAACATCCTATACTGCTGGCCAAGTACTTGATATCAACACCAGTAACATGACTGTAACTTTTGTAGGCCATAGAGGTTGGGGATCAAATGGTCAGACAATATATTATATTGTTACAAGTGGCACCCCTCCCGGTCCAGCAGAAATGATGGGAATTCAATATACGCCATCTCTTTTGACAATGACATCATCTGCAAGAGATCTCTACCACTTTACTAACGGATTTAGGGGAACAGGACCATTTGGTTACCAAGAGGGAATTACGAGCACACAGCCCGGCGACTCGTCATACATTCCAATATGCAAAGTATCTTTGATTACATGGAAGGAACCTCAAAACGCAAAGATTTTGGAAAATATAAACGACATAGATTCTGAAAAATCCACTGGAAATATCAAAGTTGAAGAGGCCACAGTTCTCAACAAAAACTATATCCTTGATTGTCCAATCATTGCCAATCCGTAAGAAAACATCAAAAGGGATAAATTTACTCGAAAATTTCTTACTGTAAATGACTGGGAAATTGTATATCGTAGGTGTGGGGCCAGGTCATCATGATCACATGACTTTTCGTGCAAAACAGGTAATCGAAGAAAGTGATACAATTGTAGGCTATGAGACTTATGTGAACTTGGTTGAGGACCTAATTGAAGGAAAAGAAGTTCATAGATATGCAATGACACAAGAAGTTGAAAGAGCACACCAGTGTATTGAGCTTGCAAAAACTGGAAAAATAGTTTCCTTGGTTTCAAGCGGAGATCCTGGTATCTATGGAATGGCAGGACTCATCTACGAAATTTTATCAGAGGAAGGATGGGATAAGAAAACTGGCATGTACGTTGAAATCGTGCCAGGTGTATCATCGCTTAATTCATGCGCTGCATTGGTTGGTTCACCGCTTATGACTGATTTTGCAGTAGTCAGCATGAGTGATTTGCTTGTTCCATGGGAAATCATAGTAAAAAGAGTGGAGGCTGCGGCACAAGGAGACTATGTTATAGTAATATACAATCCTGCAAGCAAGAAAAGAATTCATCAACTACAGGATACTAGAAAGATTCTGTTAAAATACAGAACACCAAACACGCCAGTTGCAATTGTAAAAGGCGCATTTAGAGAATCACAAGAAATTATTCTTACGGACTTGGAACATATGGAAAATCATTCTGACAAGCTGGGAATGATTACTACCGTCATAGTGGGTAACTCTTCTACCTTCAGATACAAAGACTTGATGATAAACCCACGTGGATACACTTCAAAATACAACATAGTCGAAGAACCACAAACAAGTTAAAACTAAAATGAGACCAGTCTACATCGTTTTCTTTATTGCTTCCTGAATCTCTTTTGTTAGAACTAGTTTTTCTCTTATGGGTTTGATTATATCTATTACATACTTGGCAGTAGTTGCCTTCAGATCCGAGGGATGCAGTTTCTTTTGTGCAAAATCCCTCTCAAGATCTTGGTAGCTTGCATATGTGATGTTACCTCCAAATTTAGCCGGTCTTTCAACATTAACTTCACTAAATTCATGAAATATTATGTATCTTACAATCTCAAGTACTGGATTTTGTTTTATAACACCTTCAGGGCACCAGGCTTTCTTGAATTTAGAATTGATTTCCTCATCTGAATCATGAATAAATATTCCTGAAGAAGATTTTGACTTGCTCATTTTACTTGCAACAAACTCAGAGTCAGAACCGGCAGCTTCTGGCTCGCCTAAGCCAGCCAGTATGTGATGATGAACTGCTACAGGAACTTTCCACTTCATCTTTGGGAAAATTTCTCTTACAAGCATGTGGATCTTTCTCTGGTCCATTCCTGCGTGAACTATATCCAGATCCATGGTGTGGATGTCAACAGCCTGCATTGGAGGATAGAAAAGCTGGCCAAGATCGATCTTGTCCTTCTCACTTCTTCCCATAATTGTAAGTGAGCGCATAGTACGGTCAAGCGACATATTTTTTGCGAATTTGACCAGATCCATCCAATAACCTTTTCTTGACTCATAAAGTTGTGAACCCTCAAGAATCTGCGCACCTGGACAAAATAGTTTGAAAGCGTCCGCATAATACTTTGAGACCATCCGTATTGTTCCCCAATCTCCACCTAGTTTGTTATTGATGTAAGTGTGCCAGTCTGCTAAAAATACCGTACACTTTGCTCCAGCTTTGATAAAGTCATTTACCTTAAACCCCGTAAGGATGAGGCTTCCAAGATGCAAAAAACCAGAGATCTCTAAACCGATATAGTGCTTGGGATTTGGATTTGTATTGAAGAGATTTACTAATTCTTCCTGTGTAACTACTTCTTCTGTAGGATCCTTAACTACAAGCTTTATTTTTTCTGTAACATCCATTTCAGTCAGATACTACCATGTAATCCTATAAATTTACGCATCTAATTCCTGAACCGACTTTCTAGGTCTAGTGCTCAAGTAAAAAGCATGTGAACTTATCAGCAAAGCTGCTAGAAACATCTTTGTTGCAAAGATAAGATTCCATGGTCTGTTAGGATCAGGATAGGCCACCGTTATGGAATCTATATCAGGAACCTTTCCATTTACAATTCCAGCTGTAATCTGTGACCCAAAGAGAATGAAATTATAGATTGTTTCATACAAGCAAATTACAGTAAATCCTAAAACCATAAGTTGTACCAATGTAAGCTTCCACGCTGACATTTTGACAGCTTTTTTCCAACCTATTCGTGAAACACAATACCATCCAATCACTGACGAGAAAAATAACCACGTAATTAGTTTAGCAAAATGTGGTGTTGGAAACTCTGTCTTTACAAGTACTTCGCCCATAACATATGTCCCTTTTGCAGACCATTCTTGAAACATTGAGTAAATCCCAAAGAACGTAATGGATGCCATGATGATTGCGCATGCATAGAAAACGAATAGGAAGATCCTGTATCCAGGTTCGCTTTCCTGCAGATGCACTTTCATTTGATTTCGGTTCATACCTCTAAGATATAAAAATTGGTTTTATTATATCCCAGAAGTTTAATTATAGTATAAAATTTGATACTGTATATTGCAAATTCCGGTAAATATTCCAATAATTGAGAAAGAAGAGATAAATGAAGTACATTCTGTTTTAGTGGAAAAATCTTTAACAACTGCCGCAAATGCTGGTGGAAAACGTGTTCAAGAATTTGAGAACCTATTGACCTCTTATGTTAAATCAAAATACGCAATAGCAATAAACTCTGGAACTGCCGCTTTGCAAGCTGCTCTTTATGCACTTGATATAAAAAGTGGAGACGAAGTTTTGCTTCCGTCATTTACTTTTGTAGCTACAGCAAATTCTGTAGTTTCTGTAGGAGCAAAGCCAGTCTTTGTAGATGTACTTCCTGAAAATTATACGATGGACCCCGACGATCTTGAGAAAAAGATTACAAGAAGATCTAAAGCAATAATACCAGTACATCTCTACGGAAACTTTGCTTATATTCAAGAAATCTCTGAGATAGCAAGAAAACATGGTCTTGAGGTCATCGAAGACGCTGCCCAGTCACTTGGAACCACATACAAAGGAAAACAATCAGGATCATTTTCTCGTATGGGATGTTTTAGTATGTATGCTGCAAAGGTAATGACATCTGGGGAAGGTGGTGCCATTGTTACTGATGACCGAGCTCTTTTTGAAAAGTTACGTAAGATTCGAAATCATGGCATGCTACATGGATATGACACACGAATTCTTGGACTAAATCTACGACTCCCAGAAATTTCTGCCGCCATTGCTAAAATACAAATGAAAAAACTGCCAAAATTCTTGGAGAAAAGAAAGAAGAACGCCAAGATTCTTTCCGAACTTTTATCTGATCTGGCCATTATACTACCCACCGAAAGGCAAAACGTGCAAGTAAATTGGTATCTTTACACAATAGCTACAAAAAACCGAGATAAATTGATGAGGCAATTAAATTCAAAGGGAATAGGAGCAACTGCATACTATGCAATTCCTGTACATAAAACTCCATTTTATCGCAAGAAATTAAAATTACCTATAACTGATTGGGCGGCTTCTTCAGTTTTGAGCTTGCCCGTACATCCTCTCGTAACTGAGAAGAATCTTCACTACATCTCAATGATAATGCATAGATTTTTGAAATGAATCTAGTCGAAGAGATTGCAGGCGAATTATGTAAAATTCTTCTTCCAATTGAAGAGAAGATTTTCTTTGGAAATTCTAAATCTGGTATTGCAGTGTGTACTCTTTCAAGTATAAGATTCCTCAAAAAAATAGCAAATTCTTCACTGATGAACGAGATTGCGATAGCCGGCAGATTGCTATCAGAAAACAAAGGAATCGACTCGCTTGTGAAATACGTGATATCAAACGCCAAGATTAGCATGATCATATTATGTGGTAAAGATACTGTAGGACATAGACCAGGGCATTCCTTGCTTTGTTTGTACAAAAATGGTATTGACGAAAATGGCAAAATTATAGGTTCACAAAGCCCACAACCAATTGTATCCCTTACAAAACAAGAAGTATCAAGATTTCAAAACCAGGTTAAAATCATTGATAAAATCGGCGAAGATAGAATCTACAATCTAAAAGCCATAATTGAAATTAAAAATAAAAATTAGTATCCATCTATCTGCCGCTGTTTGTTGATTTGATGTTTTTTCTGATATTCTTTTAAGATATCTGCTGGTGTCATGTTTAACTCTAAGGATGCCTGAACTACGAAATGCCATATGTCGATAAGCTCTTCGCGAGCAGCAGCTTCATCAAATGGAGTTGGTTTTTTCCACCACTTCCAGTTAGTAGTCATTTGAAGTTCTACAGCCTCATGAATTATAGCCGTACACAAAGCAGATATTTTTCCTTGAATGTCCTTTGGATAACGTTCTAAATTCATCATTCTTTCTAGATTTTTTTGAAGACTGAAGATCGTTTCTAATTTATCTTCCATGTGCTCTTTTTTAATTTGATGTCTATAACCTTTCTTCAGAAATGGACCATTTTCCTGTAGCGATTAAATCTTTTCCTAATGATGGATCTTTTCAATCTAGTTATTCCATATACTCCGTATTTTTCCACTGCAAACGAGCCCATGATATTTCCATATACTGAGGCCTCTTTGATAGTTGACAACTTTGTGCTGTTCTTGCTTGAAAGATATCCAATCATCCCACCTGCAAAAGAATCTCCCGCCCCTGTGGGATCTACAATATTTTCCATGGAAAATGCAGGTGAAGGAAAGACCATGTCATCGTAAAATAGCAGAGAGCCATGCTCGCCTTTCTTTATAATTACATATTTTGTACCCCATTCCATGATTTTTCTAGCGGCTATGATGAGGTTGTGGGTCTTTGTGAGAAGTTTAGCCTCTTCATCATTTATTACTACAGAATCAACGCGACTCATCATTTTGATGACATCATTTCTCCTTGTTGAAATCCAAAACTCTATTGTGTCACACATTGAAAATTTGACTTTGTCAAATTCCCTTAGGATCTTCACATTTTGAGCAGGATCATTATTTGCCAGATAAACAAATTGTGACTTTCTATACTGTTCTGGAACAACAGGTTTGAAATTCTTCAAAACATTGAGCTCTGTCTTGTTTGTAGTTCGATAAGTTAGTGTTTGATCATAGCTACCATCATATCTGAAAGTTTTTCCATGCGCCCGAACAACCCCCCTAGTATCTGCAAATCTATCCAAGATGCTTTGGTACTGATTAGGAAAATCATAACCTACAACAGCAACAAGTCCAGGTCTTTCAAAGAAACTTGCAGAAATTGCTGCATAAGTTGCTGCCCCCCCAAGTGTGTTTCTTAGAATTCTTGTTGGTGTTCTTATGGTATCTAAAGCAACAGATCCAAAGACTGTCAGCATACTTTGCAGAATCTAGGTTCCGTGTATAAATTCTCTAGCTTCTTCTTGTGTAGGATAATACGTAAATGGAATATTCACGGAAACAAACAAGAGATCGTATCTGCTTGTTCCGACGAGCTTAACGTTAGGAATGTTATCAGTATTATCATATTTGTGAAGTACTGTGTTATCTGCCACAAACGGAGTCTGAGAAACAGTCGTTCCCATGGCTGGAATCACTGATGGCTGTAATACACCCGTTCCTAGATTCTCACCCGCAACTGATATGATAAAGTCTGTCTTGCCCAGATTCAGAACTAGAAAGGAGGGATTCTTAAACTCAAGATGCATGTCATAAAGAGTACCATCTTTGTTTTTTTCAACCACCTTGCTTTCAAGGATTGAGATATGAAGATGAGTTGCAGATACGTACTGAACGTAGCCAAATACCCCTATTGCGACGATAATAGACACTAGGGCAATTTTTGAACCTCTTCTCATGTCCAAGAATTGAGCAAATTCCTTTTTAGCACAATTAGGAAAAAAATTCAAGATAACTTGTGTAAACTTTTTGATCTGTTTTCTAAGCTACTTAGAGCTAACAGAATAAATCAAAATAGATAGATTTGAACTTACAAAATGGCTAGAATCAAAATAAAACACGGTCAAAATGAGATTGAGATAGAATCTAAGGACTTTTACGTTGATAATCAAAGCGTAAACGAAGTAATATGCAACCTTTCGGGATTTGTCAAAGATTACGGTTCAAGTGGTAATACTCAATATGAATACTCTTATGATCCAACCCATACCACAAATCCTCTAAGCATATTCGAAGAAGCAGAGATTCACGAGCCTGAATTTGTAAAGCCAGCGTTTATAGATAAAAATCAGATTCGAAGTAAGATCAATATGCTAATGGAAGACTCGTTCTTTGATCAACCAAGAACAGTATCTGAGGTAGTATCTCAGTTGCGTGAGTATGGCTGGGCTACAGTACCGCTAGATGTATCCAAGGTCTTGACAAATATGGCATTTAATACTGAACTACAAAAAGATCTACGGGAAAAACGCAGTTATTATTCCATTGCCAAACTGCTAGAAGTCAACTAAATTCATAACCACACCTATCACAAGAAGCAAATGCATTTCCTTCAAGATGGTCAAAATGCGCATTACATTTCTGGCAGGTGTGGTGCATATCGTAATACCCATCACTTTGTATCTCACTTGTGCGGTTGGATTTTAAGTCTGTACTACCACATTTTATGCAGTGACAGCCGCATTGCATGTAAATTTGTGAATTATTACTATTAATAACCTAGTGGAAACTGAGCCTGTTGGTAAATCGCAAGAGCACGACAGCTGAAAGAGCAATAGCCAATGGCACAAAGAAGGGAAATTCTGGCACTGTAGTCGTTCCTGTTATCTGTACGGTACCTGCTGAATCAGGTCTAAAACCTATCCAGACATGTGTTCCATTTTTGTAATATGATTTGTGCAGTGTTTTGTTTCCATTAATTGCTACATCATATGGTCCCCACAAGAGCTTTTCTGGCATTATCACAGTAATGAACGACTTGGGTGTGTTAATATCAAAAGCATATGTCTTCTGTGATTGATCAAAAACATAGGATCCTAATCCTGATACGGTTCTTATTCCAACATCAAAACTCTTACCTTGCCATTGAACATTTTGATTAGTGACAGGCTCATTAATGACATAATGTAAGGTAAATCCATTGCCGTGTTGTCTGAGTCCTTGTTCACCAAGATAGACCGGCGTGTCGTAGGTCCAGATCATGTCCACTCCTTTTGGAAAATAAAAGTCAGTAAAAGTTGTGTCAGATGGTTCAAAGTAGTTCCATTCCCATACGCCATTTTTGTATGATACTATGTTTGGCAAATCATATTTGATATAAGTCATGTTTCTATCTGTTGGTAGTATCAATACAGTCATAGGAGATCTCGAAAGTGTAGAATATTGAACAGAATTACCATCTTTGTCTGTGACAGAAAAATTAGTCATATTGCCAGTTATAGCTTCAACTTGGACAGGTTGGAGCTTATCTCCTTTGACTTGGTGTACTACATGCGCTGTACCATTTTGCTCAATTGTAACTTTAAGATCTTCTTTTGGGGGTATACCAACTGTTAGTTGTTGACCGAAGACTTGAGTAGTAGAAAAGATTAACCCCGAAATCACTAAAATGCTTATAATTTTTTTCAATTCGCTTCCCTATCCCGAGATGCTAACGCGAAGAATCTTTGCTTCTTGAAGTGGACAATCGTTTTTGTCTCTTTGAAGATTTACTATCTTGTCTGCCACATTGATTCCTTGTAGCACTTGTCCGAAGACAGTGTACTGTTTATCAAGGAACGTACTATCGGTTGTTACTATGAAGAATTGAGAGCCAGCACTATTGGGGTCAGTTGCCCTCGCCATTGAGACAATTCCTCTCAGATGAGACTTGGAATTAAATTCCGCCTTTATTGTATGACCAGGTCCGCCCAGACCCCATTTGCTCTTGTCTGGTTTCTTGGTATTAGGGTCCCCTCCCTGAATCATAAAACCAGGAATTACTCTATGAAAAAGTGTACCATCATAAAAGTTGCTCTTTGCAAGATTGACAAAATTTCTGACCGTTTCTGGTGCAGTGTTAGGAAATAACTCAAAGACTATGTTTCCAAAATTTGTTTCAATAGTTGCCTTTGACACCTTTTGTCAACTACCCAATTTATCATAAGAACCTTTCTTCATTGTATAACTTATTCAGTAGGTCATACGATATACTAATTCTGTAGCATTCAAAGAGAATAGTTAGATAAAAACATTTTAGTTGCTCTAGATTAGGTTGATAAAAATTCTAGAAAAATTTGAAAATTATGATACAAACAGATGGTTCTACCATCTGGTCAACATAAACACTGGTAGTTTCACAGATGTAATATTACCACTAACATAGTAACAGTCTTATATAGAGGATCTGAAAAATAAAAAACGTGAGCCGTACTACTCAAAGCACAAATATCAAACAAGCTATCAACAACTTGCTTGACAAAGGCTTAACGGATAAACAAGATATCTATACCAAAGTAGTCGAAGAACTTGGTGTCCCAAGACCAACAGTAAGACGAGTCGCAAGAGATCTTCGAAATGAGCTTGTACAAAAGATTAAGATTTTGCAATCTGAAGTTCCAGAATTAGAGGGTACTCAGAGGAAGATTGCTGAAAACAGTGACTAGCAAAATCCCTCTATTTTTATAAAGACAATTTTTTAGTTTTGATAATTTCCATTACTGTTATATTCTACTACTTTTGAGGTAGTTTTATGGGACATATTCCTACGATCGTAGTAGCTTGTCTCGCTTCAGCTCTGAGTGGTTTGTACTTTGTACTCCCAGACGCGCTGCATTTTACCATGATGGTTTTCATCTCAGCTTCATGGTTTCTAGTAGCAATATGTTGGCTGGCTCAAAAGAGTGCTGATTACATGCATGGATCCCAGGGTTACGGCCATGGGAATGAAGAAAAAAAAACTAGCAAGTAATGTCGGTCATTACCAACACACCGTGCAGATAAGTTCAAACGAAATTAGTCAAGCAAAAGCTAAAGCTTAATGCTGAACTAGATGATCTTATAAGTTCACTTAAAAACAAGGATACAGAAATTGAAAACCTAAAGTCTGAGATTGCAAATCTTCATACACTGGTTGAGATTGAAAAATTAAAAACTGAACTAGCGAACCTGAAAACACTGGCTGCGAAGGAACGCTCCAAAAATAAAAGAAAATAGTTACTTGCAGTGTGGGCAGCTATGCTCGTCGTGGTTTTCCTTACATGAAGGACAGCTAACTGCTCCTCCATAATGGCAATCGCACTTACACTCATAGTTTAGCTTTTCATCTAGAACCAATTGACTTGAATTAGTTATGCGTCATCTTAATATTTAACGATGTAAGAATCAGTAGCATGAAATATCTAATAGGTATGATATTTGCATTATTCCTGCTTATACTCCCAAGTGTTACTTTACCAGCATCACAAGGAGTACAATGGGATCAAAATCTAGTACCTGAGGAAAACGTGGTTTTACAAAAGAATATTGTTTATATGCATATTTCAACTGATAACAAACTTCCATTTGCTTGTGTTTGGGGGACAGTGCAAAATGCTGCACCCGGTTATCCTGTTGTAATTCAGATCTACAAAGATGGAAAACCAGTATATTTTGCACAAACTGATGTAAAAAATGATGGTTCCTATGAACACTACTTTAGAGTTAAAAACGTTGATGGTGATAAAGTGCTCAATATCTTTCAGGGAGATTACACAGTGGACATCTTCAAGGCTGTTGTAAAAAACCCCTCAGCTGGAATAATAACTCAAACCTAAAGCTAACTTAGAAGAATACGGGCTCGGAGGGCTTCGATCCCTCGACCTGTAACTTAGGAGGCTACCGCGCTATCCATGTTTCGCGTCGTTTAGACTCTGCGCCACGAGCCCAGAAAAAATCAAACCTGGTAAGCATTTAAGCGTAATCAAGATTTGAAATTATCATTTCTCGAATCTGCTTCCAATTAGGATCATCAGCATTATTCCACTTTTCATAGAAAACTACATCCTTAAGACCAAGTCGTGGCAGCCAGCCTACAGTCTCCAAATCGGGTTTTTCTGCAAACTTGGATACATTTCCAAGACATAGATACGCAACAGGTACAACATGTTCTGGAATATCAAGAATTTTTTTTAGATCGTCATTTGAGAGTATGCTTACCCAACCAACGCCTATACCTTCTGCTCTTGCAGAAAGCCAAAGATTCTGTATTGCACAGCAAACGCTGTAGATGCCAGTTTCTGGTACGCTTGTTCTCCCTATTACGAACGGTCCAAACTTTGACGGATCATATGTTACACAGATGTTTACTGCTGAATCTAAGATCCCCTCCAATCTTAGTGAGAGATACTTTGATCTTTTAGGGTCATTAACTAGAATAGAAGAGCGAATTCTTTCCTTTTCGAATGAATCCTTTACTTTTGTTCTCGTTTCTATGTCTTTGATAAGAATAAAATTCCAAGGTTGTGAAAATCCAACAGAAGGCGCATGATGTGCGGCATTGAGTATTTTTGATAATACCTTTTCGTCTATTGGCTCAGAAGTAAAATGAGACCTAACATCTCTCCTTGAAAAGACCGCTTTGTAAAAGCCGTTCTTTTCTTCTGATGAAAAATCACCAACCATAACGATAGTTATTTAATACATTGCATATTATTCTTGTTTTCTTAAACGTTAATAACGTCTGCAATAAGGTCGTATTCTATTGGGCCGATCGTCTAGTTGGTTAGGATACCGCCCTGACACGGCGGTGGTCGAGAGTTCAAATCTCTCTCGGCCCATTTCTTTTTATTTGATACAGACAATAGCATATCATGATAAAATTTACGATACGCGAAATTGAATTTCTTCAAGCAAACGAAGGATGTAGGGTTGCAACATGTACCAAAGATGTACCACACATAGCCCCTGTAACATATTACTTTGAAGACGGATACTTTTACTTTGCAACTGATTACGACACAAAAAAGTACACAAATCTAAAAAAGAACAACAAGATTGCAATCTCAGTCGACATTTACTCTCCTACAAAGCACAAAGCTGTGATAGTGCAAGGCTTAACTATCCTTGTAGAAAAGGGTCCCGAGTTCAAGCGTTTGTACGATATTTTCTACAAAAAATTTGCCTGGGTAAGGGAAAATCCTTGGAAAGAAGGAGAAGCTCCGTTTGTAAAAATTACACCAAAGACCAAAACAAGTTGGGGACTTGGCTAGCCCAAAGTTGAATCAAAATCCTTGGTAACTGCTGTCAAAAATGACTCTATAGTAATTTGTCCTTTTGCTTCATATTTTACTGCCTGATTAGTTGTTATTGCCAGATATTCTTTTGAAATCTTATCATCATTTACAAGTTCAAATGTGTTTGATAAAGTCAGATTATCATTCGCAAAAAGGGGGGGTCTTCCGGCCTCTGGAATGTCTTCTGTTGTAAAATGGCCCTCTCCAACGTTATTCCCATTTGCATACAATTCATAATTGATGGTAGAGACCGTCAATACCATAGACGTAGGGTTTTGAATATAGAATCTTACATTAAGGTGGGCTCGTTTATCCAGTTTATTCTCATCAAGAATATTAACACTCTCGAGCCGAATCGTTACTTTGTTAAGATCACCTTGAAAGGAATTTGCATAAAGATAGAAAAAGACCATCATGAAACCGAGGCCAGCAAATGCCGCAATTATTACAACTTTTCCCCTGCTAACCAAATCTAGGAGCTACGAGTTCTAATTAACTAAAAAACCTTCTCAGATAAGACACTGCTCAAGTTTTGTGATACACTAGGTATTCGTTTGTGTACGATATAGTTATTATGCGGCTAGAATTTCCAAAATGTATGTCATCAGACAGACAAATGTATCCTGCAACATGTGCGGATTGCAAAAAAGAAACACAGGTACCTTTCCAACCAAAAGAAGGAAGACCAGTATATTGTCGTGAATGTTTACCAAAACATCGTGGCGAAAGAAGATTTTAAGCTGAAATACGCTTAAACTAATTTTTTATATTCTTAACTAGGGTTACCTTTAGGTTTTCATAAATGGTATCACATTACAATTTCAGATCAGAATAGATATTATTCATTGACTTTGGTATAGATGCATGATATTGCTTGACGCCCTTATCATGTGGGCTCATCTTGTTGCAGCTTCCATATGGGTTGGGGGATCTATGTTCATTGGAATTGTACTTGCTCCTCTTCTTAAGACAATTTCAGATTCTGTAGAGGGAAGACTAGCCATAATGATTCGTGTGGGAAGAAAATTTAACAGAATTGCAATTCCATCGTTGCTAATCCTAATTGCAAGTGGAATCTATAACTCTGTTAACTTGTTTGCAAAACCATCATTATTTTTATCAACTAACTATGGGTTGGTTCTTGTAGTAAAGATAATACTTGTAATCATCTTAATTGTCACCTTTGCGGTACATGTAAGATTGATTAGATCTGAAACAGAAAGAAGGATAGAATCAGGACAGCTTTCATCCGAACTCTTGCAAAAGCTTCGCTCAAAAATTATCATGCTAGGTAGGATTACAGTAGTTGTCTCCGTAGCCATTTTGTTTACGGCGGCACTACTTCACTCAGGAATATGAGCTACCAACTATTCTTACCTCAAAACCATCATCAAGTCTTTCTATGCCATACTTGCAGTTAGTTATCTTTGAAGCAACAAAGAGGTTAGTTTCTAAATGCTTTGTAATTTGTTTTATTCTATATGTTGACGTTTCATTGATTAGCGAAAGTGGAACCACCAGCATATCGGAAAGACATAGGTCTACTCCAAGATCTGATTGGACGAATTTTCTTGTTATGAATTCACCAATCCCCTCCATCTTTCCTTGGTAGATTGAATCAGATCCAATAACAGAACTTCTATCATGCGAAAATACAAGCATGGAACATCCCTTGTCAAGCGCAATTTCTTCTTTTACCACGTAATCACATGAAAATCCATTTGCTTCAAGAATTGTTTTTGCGCTATCTACCTCTTTTTCTACTACTTCCTTTGGTATCTTTGAATAAGAACAAACAAGTCTTGTAGATTTAGTAGTACGTTCAAGGAGCGAGACAGGACTTAGCTTTTTGCATGGAATTATTCCTATTTCTATCAAGCCTCCTCCTCTTGGATAATATCCACGTTTTTTAATTTCAGTTTCAAAATTTATTCCAATTCTGGAAAATACCTCCCCTAAGACAAATCTTGTATAATCAGACGTAGGACTCCATGGAACATCTGTCCCACCTATAATTGAGAGCCGTAAGCTCTTTTTCATAAGAGAGACTGCGGGAACAAGTACCTGCAAGATTAATGGAATGCTGCCTGCAGTGCCAACGTCTTCTTTCAGATTCATATCAACTCCCTCGGATGGAAAGAATCTAAGAAAGGTAGAGTTTACATGCAGACCTTCCACTTTTGCTTGGCAAATTTTTGACAGAATTTTTACCCCAAGCATGTGTTGGGGTCTCAGTCCTAGGACCTTTCTATTTTTACGAATGTTTTCAATTTCTACGGGCTTTCCGGTAATAGCAGACAATGTAATTGCACTTCGGATAATTTGTCCACCACCCTCTCCAAAAGCACCATCTATTCTTATTGGTTCCATATTCTTTTTTAATGAATTTTTTTTGTGTTCTGTGATCTTAACAAGACAAATAGAAGAACATTTGCAATAACAATACCAATTCCAAAATAAGTCAGTGCCCCAAGTATTCCTACAACATCAGAAACAAATCCCAAAAGGACTATTGGTACACTAAAGCCGACATATGAAAACAAATAGTATCCCGATATTGCTCTTGCATTGTAAAGTCCTCCAGCCTTTGAAAATTGTGCTAGCCCACCAAGATAGGTAAAGCCGTAACATGCAAGGCCTGCAAGTGATGTACCAGTTAATACAATAGCAATATTTCCTGACCAAGATCCCATCAACATCAGCAAGTATCCTGATGGTATCAGTACAAAACCTATCTTAATCGAACGTAATGGTTCCATCTTACGTGCTATGGGCTGAGCGATTGCGCCTATACCCATCACGAGGAATATTGCTAACCCTGACCAACTAGCGAGGCCTTGTTGTGCCAATTGCGAAGGTAGGATCGCAGTAGTTAACCCACTTACTGCCCAAGCAGTTGTGATTGTTAATCCAATTAGGAGCGTACCTTTTGGTATCTTTGCCAGTATCAGAATCGTATTGTGTAATCTTTTCTGTTCTGGAATAATGCCCAAAAACATTACAGAGCAACTTATCGTGATAATAACAATAATCCAGTAGCTTGGAGGTACTAAGGACTGTCCAGTCAAGAGCGCGCCACTTGTAAACAAGGCACCCATGCCAAACCCAACAGACGTTGATGCAGCAACATATGCTGCTGCCCTTGCAGGGTTTTCCATTGATTGAGTGAGATACGCAGAGGCAGCACCTGCACATAATCCAAAGCTGATTCCTTGCAGTATACGCGCAACAAACAATGTTTGAATTTTTGGCAGGATAATCATTAAACTGGTGGCCAATATTGCTAGTATTAGGGCAAGCAGTATCGAGTTTTTTCTACCAATGCGATCGGAGATCCCACCAAATAGAACCAAGGTAGGAAGAACCCCTATCACGTAAGCCGCAAAGACAACTGTTATCAATCCATATCCATAGCCTGACAATTCTGCGTATTTGTAGTACAGTGGAGCCTGTAGATTTACTGCACAAGTGACCAAGAATAAAGCAGATATTACAAGTATTGCCTTAACATGCAAATCATTATGCGATATCATAAAGCTGATCTACTGAACCTTTGGTAAGAATCGATCTTTTATCTTTCTATAAATCACTGCAATAATAGCAGAGCCGACAAAAGTTGCGCTACAGTATAACCAAAGGTCACCTATCGCTCCAGAAAATATGGCTGGAGCAAGGGAGCGAGCAGGATTCATTGAAGCACCAGAGATAAACGATAGAAAGAAAATGTCTAAACCAATCACAGAACCTATTGCTATCCAACCAAATCCTCTCAATCCATTTGTATGGATTACTAGCAGAATCATTCCCATCAGAAATACAGTAGCAAGAACTTCAACTCCAAAGATTAGAGGAATAGGATAAGAATAGTTAGGGAAATTAGTACCTAAATTTGCCTCTGCTCCAATAACATATTTTACAAATACGGTTCCTAATAATGCTCCACTAATTTCTGCCGTAAAATAAAGAGGAAATAATCGTACTGGAATGTGTTTTGTAATGAGAAAACCTACAGTTACAGCGGGATTGAAGTTAGACAGAGAAATTTTAGCAAATTTATAGATCATAACAGCAGCTCCAACTCCAGGAGCAAAAGCTATGAAAGATAAACCTAGAGACCCACCTATCTTGGCGTCTAAAACTATAGAACCTGTGGCACAAACGACCAAGACAAAAGTACCAACAAACTCAGCAATGAATTTCTTTTGATTTGAGGAGAAGCCGAGCTTAGAGGATTGCAACAAGTTCCATTACCTTTGCTTCAACTTCGTCTCTTATCTTCCTCACCTGTTCTATTGGCTTACCTTTTGGATCAGAGATATTCCATTCTATTACATTATTTACGAATAATGCAGGGCATGATTCTTTATCCATGCATCCCATGTTTACAATCTTGACAGAATTTCTTATCATATCATCAGAAAGAACTTTGGGTTTTTGTTTGGTAATATCTATTCCGATCTCTTTCATTACTTCTATTGCAAGAGGATTAATTATATCAGTAGGATTTGTGCCAGCACTTATGGGTTGATACTCTGCTGGTGAAATCTTTCTGAAGAAGCCTTCCGCCATTTGACTTCTTCCAGCATTTTCTACACAGACGAAAAGTATTCTTTTCTCTAACACATAATCTTTATATTAATAGAGATTTATATAAATTTTGATTGATATGAATGGAGTTACTCTCTTACAATGCATTTGTGAAGAGACACGGTTTAGCATACTGGATCTTTTACAAAAAAATAATGAGATGTCAGTTAATGATATTGTTTCTAAATTGAGAAAAGAACAACCATTGATATCACATCATCTAAAAGCCCTTAAACAATGCAATATAGTAAAGACCAGAGAAAACGGGAAAATGACCATGTATTCAATATCTAACAAAGATATTGCAAAGATTATCAGTGATATAGTAAAGGCTGGCCAGAAGATGGTAATGTGTTGTGAAGAGCCAGCCTGTAAGTGTTAAATGCAGAAAGAAGATAATCGTAATTTCTAGATTTAGTATGGCCTGGATTTCAAGAACTAGGAAAGGATTTGTCCCTATGTGAATCCAAAATAGACCTCATTTGGCTATATAGAATATGGTAACTAAAGACATATGACTAAAGAAAAACCTTGTACATATCTAGAACAGTGGTTGATGAATGCCTGATGAAAGTTGCCGCTGTTGTGGAACTGAACTGATAGGGTACTCACAATGTTCAGAATGCAGGAGACTAATACAAAAAATATGTACAAAGTGCGGAAGAAAATCTGCCGAGCAATTCCATAACCATTGCTTTTATTTCCTAGAATTTTTTACTAGAAACTCCAGAATAGCCATTGGGGCCTAGTTAGTTAAACAATTTGTTAACTAGTGCTGATGCAAAATCAACTATATAGTTCATAGGTCCTATATACATCAGACATTTAACTATGAAAGATAAGTCACAAACTATATGACGCAATGGACTTCGTGGATTAAGTCAAACGAAAAAGAGATTTTATCAATTCTAAACGAGCTTGCATGTAGAGCAGAAAATGCAGCAAAATTATTAGTAGATCTGTTTAATGATTTTCAAAAATTAAATGAAAATCATGTACAGATAAAAAAAATTGAAAGAGAAGCAGACGAACTTACACATTCTGTTTTTGAAGAATTAAACAAGACATTCATTACTCCATTAGATCGTGAGGATATATCTAGAATTGCTTCAAAGACCGATGATATTATTGATTATATTGAGGGCATATCAGGCAGGATAGTTAATTTCAAGATAAAATCATCTCCACCTTACATGCTGGATCTAGCAAAGGAGATTCATAATTCTACAAAAGAAATCAATCTCATGATTACTAGTCTAAATAAGCTGAAGGTAAACAAATCTATAATCGAACATTGCCGTACCATTAGCGAAATCGAACATAAAGCAGATGATCTATATAGAAAAGCTGTAGGCGAGCTATTGGAAACACCCGATATTATCAATATAATAAAACTAAAAGACATCTATGAGGCACTGGAAGAAGCTTCCGACAGATGTCTTGATGTTGCTGATTCTATAGAAGACGTCGTTCTCAAATATACTTAGATTTTTTATGTTGGAAATTGCCATATTAGCCATAATAGCAGCACTTGCATTTGACTTTCTGAACGGATTTCATGATGCAGCAAATTCGATAGCTACGGTCATAGGAACTAGAATTCTGAGGCCTCTTCAAGCTGTTGCAATAGCTGCAGTTGCTAATTTCGTCGGACCTTTTCTGTTTGGTGTTGCTGTAGCTACAACCATAGGAAAAGGTATCATAAATCCAGATTTTGTTACTATAGAGATTATTATAGGTGCCTTGGCTGGTGCAATAGTCTGGGATATTATCACATGGCTACTAGGTTTGCCTACCTCTAGTAGCCACGCTCTAGTAGGAGGAATTCTTGGTGCGGGTTTGGCAGGAGCTGGAGCCAAGGCAATAGTTTTTGATGGTCTGGGTAAGGTGACCATGGGAATCGTAATTTCACCAGTTGTGGGATTGGTAGTTGCTTTTCTTATAGCGTTATTGATAATGGCAGCATTTGCAAAAGCAAAACCAGGTAGAGTCAATTCAGTTTTTGGAAGACTACAACTTGTGTCAGCAACATATTTCTCTCTGACACATGGTGCAAATGATGGACAAAAGACGATGGGTGTTATTGCTCTTATTCTTCTCACTCAGGGTGTTATCACAAAATTCCAGATTCCATCTTACGTAATTTTGATGGCAGCAGTAGCTATGAGTCTTGGGACATTCTTTGGGGGATGGAGAATAGTGAGGACCATGGCTCTTAAGATAACCCAACTAAGACCATATCAGGGTTTTTCAGCGGAAACGGGAGCAGCAAGCATTCTTGCAGTTCTTGCATGGCTTGGTATTCCAGCAAGCACAACTCATGCAATTTCTGGTTCAATAATGGGAGTGGGGGCTGTCAGACGAATGTCTGCAGTTAGATGGGGTCTTGGGAGAAGAATTGTGTGGGCATGGGTAATCACCATACCTGCAAGTGCCGCAGTATCATTTATTATCACACTTGTCATAAAGACATTTTCCCAGACTTCTACTTGATGATTTTGATAAAATGATATTTTGTAGTATAAAGGAATTGACTGAATAAAACCTTCGGTTGGAACATGAACAACTTGTGTAACCAATGATGGTTTTTTAAAGAAGTGCAGCGAAAACTGGACGTGAATGGTCTTTTAATTGGTAGGTTTCAACCGTTTCACAAAGGACATTTGGCAGCTGTCAATTTTTGCCTGTCAAAAGTTGAAAATCTCTGGATAGGGATAGGAAGCTCAAACAAGAGTAATGAAAAGAAAAACCCATTTACCGCAGATGAAAGAAAAGAAATGATTCTTTCATCGCTTGATTCTGATATACTAAAACGAGTCAAGATTTACTACATACCAGACATTGGCGATCACGAGAAATGGACACATCATGTAGATTCTATTGTTCCAAAATATGATGTGGTATTCTCAAATGATGATTTTACAACAAATCTGTATAAAAAAAGAGGAATTAATGTAATCGAAGTTCCTATGCTGCAAAGAGACAAGATCTCAGGTACAAACATTCGTGAAATGATCGCCTCAGAAAATAATTGGTCAGAACTTGTTCCAGAGGGAACCAAAAAATTACTATTAAAGATAAATGCCAAAGCGCGACTGTCGTAGATTCTTTAATTATAAATATTGGTTACTAATCGTAAAGAATGGAGAATTTATTTGGAATATTTAGTAATGCTTCCCGGACCAACAAATGTTCCGGAAAGAGTAACACGAGCGATGTTTACTCATATGATAAATCACAGAAGTAAAGATTTCGTAAAATTATACACTGATGTTGTTGAAAAGACCCAAAAGGTGTTCGATACTAAAGGTGATGTAGTAGCGCTCAGTGCTTCTGGCACAGGAGCAGTTGAAGCATCTGTTGTAAACATGATCAAAAAGGGCGATAAGGTGATAATCCCAGTCAACGGTGAGTTTAGTGGAAGACTTGCAACAATGCTAGAATGGCAGGGTGCAAATGTGATACGACTTAGCACACCATTTGGGCAAAACGCCAGTTTTGATCAAGTAAAAGAGGCCTTTGATAACAACAAGGATGTAAAAGCATTCTATGTTGTATGGAATGAGACTTCAACAGGAACCATGGTCAAATATCTTGATAAGGTTTCAAGTCTTACCTCTAGAAACGATTCATTCTATGTGGTAGATGGTGTATCAATACTAGGTGGTGAAGAATTTCATATGGACAAGTGGGGAGTAGATGTATGTGTCGCAGGAGCACAAAAGGCACTTGCCGCTCCACCTGGAATCTCGCCAATAGCAGTAAGTCCAAAAGCAAAGAAACAGATGATTGCAAACCCACCTCCTACATTTTACTTTAACATGGCAAGATACTTCAAGTATTATGACGACAACAAAGAGACACCATTTACTCCTGCTCTGCCATTACTTTATGCGTATAGAGAGGCACTTGATATCATCTTAGAAGAGGGAATGGACAACAGAGTAAAAAGGCATAGAGTTTGTTCAAACGCACTTTACAGTGGGCTGAGCGCTTTGGGTCTTACACCTTTTGCAAATGAAGATGCTCGCTCAACAGTTGTAATTGCATTAAATTATCTTCATGGACTAGATGACAAAACATTCAGAGGTACTTTGTCTGAAAAGTTTAGAGTTCTTGTAGCTGGTGGGTTTGGTGATCTCAAAGGCAAAGTGTTTCGAGTTGGATGTATGGGTGAAGTTTCTAGATACCATGTTATGAGAACTATATCCGCAATTGCATCAACACTTGACATGATGGGATACAAGACAAATCCAGAAGCACTCAAAGTAGCTGAAGAGAAATTAAAAGCACTTTGATTTCGTGTTAACTTAATATAAGGAACTAAAAGGATCGAATGACGTTGGCTTTCCAAAAAGGCACCTTAGTTTTGGTAGACTATACTGCAAAGGTAAAAGACACAAACGAGGTCTTTGAGACTACAAGAGAAGATGATGCTAAATCAAGTTCACTTTATGATGCAAATATCAAATATCAACCAAGACTAATAGCGGTAGGAGAATCATGGGTGCTCAAAGGACTAGATGACGCTCTTCTTAATGCAAATGTTGGTGATAAGCTAACAATTGAGGTTCCACCAGAGAAAGGATTTGGAACAAGAGATCCAAGCAAGGTTCGAATGATTCCTTTGCGAAAACTTGGAGATGATGCTGAGAAAGTTTCTGTTGGAGACACTATAGAGATTGATGACAAGGCTGGAATTATCAGATTTATCGGCTCGGGGAGAGTTCAGGTTGATTACAATCATAGGTTTGCGGGAAGAACAATTTTGTATGATCTAAATATACTCAAGTCACTTGATACTGATCAAGACAAGATATTGGGATTACTCAAACGAAGATTCCCGCTTGATGAATCAAAGCTCAAGTTTGAGATAAAAGATTCACAAGTTGATATCGTAATTCCAGAAGAAGCAATGATGATGGAAGGTATACAGGTTGTAAAGCGTGCAATTGCAAATGAGGTTCTCAAGTTTGTCAATAAACTAGACAAGATCAACTTTATCGAGACTTATAACAAGGCAAAACAGGAACCGCCTCAGACCAAGCCAGTAGAACAAAAGGCAGCTGAAGCCAAGCCTGTGCAGCCAAAAGCAGCTTAAGCTACAATACGCCAGTGCTTTTTGCCAAAGCGATAGCTTTTTCTTCGTTCATCTTAACTTGACTTAAAATAGTGTATCTTTCCGGTCTTAATGACTGGGCAATAGTCAGTGCTTTTGCTAGAGTTCGAGAAGAGAGTCCAATCTCTTTTGCAGTAGTGGGCGCACCTACATTTTTTAACATTTGAATAATCCTCTTCCAGTCCTGACCCTGAAGCTTTGCAATCAAAATTGCACCAATTCCACATTTTTCTCCATGTAGTCCAACGTCTGGTTCAAGATAATCCACTGCATGGGAAAAAAGATGCTCTGCTCCAGAACAGGGTCTGCTGCTTCCAGCAATACACGCAGCAACACCTGAACTAATCAGTGCTTCTACAATCATTCTTACGTCTGGATTTCTTTTGAAATTCTTCGAATTGTCTATAACTATCTTAGCGCTCATTGATGCCAGATTTGCAGCATAAGTGCCAAAATATTCTCCAATGTTGTCTCTTGCAAGTTCCCAATCCCTGACAGCAGTTACTTTGGCCATAAGATCTCCACAACCACTTGCAAGAAGTTTTCTTGGTGCCTTTTTTAGAATCTCAATATCAACAAATACTCCTAGTGGGGCAGTTGCAATTATGGAATAAGGCTTGTCTCCACGTAAGGAAACAAAGGGACTTGCTATACCATCATGGGATGCCGAAGTTGGAATACTAACAAATGACTTTTTTAACGTAAATGCAATCATCTTTGCAATATCAACAGACCTTCCACCACCTATTCCAACTATCAGATCGCCTTTGTCCTTCTTTATCTGCTCAAGAGTTCTTTTTACAGATGCCACATCATTGCTTTTGCTAAGATGCCAGACATTTTTTATCTCTGAATCAGAAAGTGAAGAGGCCACCTTCTTGAATGCGATCTTTCTTACTTGGTCCCCTGAAACAATAGAGACTTTTTTTGGATTAGAAAGGCCTACCAGAAAGGTTCCAATGTCACTGATATTTTTCTCACCAATGACTATCTTCCTTGGCAACTCCATTACATGAGAAGGCATGGATTGAACTTGGAATCTCATTATTTATCGATTATCCCTCAGAATACAAAGTTATTTAAGCCGGTGAAAACCTAATCGAATGTATCTCTAGTTAGGTAAGATGTTATTTGTCAGACTACATTGAACAACACACACTACATGGAACAACTACAGTAGGTATCACCTGTACTGACGGCGTAGTTTTGTGCGCCGACATGAGAGCAAGTGCAGGCTATTTTATAGCAAATAACAACACGATGAAGATCCAAAAGATAGACAATCACGCAGGCATGACAATGGCAGGTGGAGTTGCAGATGCGCAGAATATAACAGACATGTTACGATATCATTCTAACATTCACAGAATAGAAAAACAAGAGTATCTGCCAGTCAAGTCAATTGCAAGACTTGCATCGCTTATCTTCTTCCAAAATAGATACTATGGTTTTATTGCAGATATCTTGGTAGGAGGATACGACAAGCAAGGTCCATCGCTTTACAACATTGATCCGTTTGGTTCACTTGACCAAAAAAAATACGTGACAACAGGAAGCGGTTCACCAGTAGCATATGGTCTTTTGGAAAGTGAATACCGAGATGGTCTTACCATAGAAGAAGGAAAAATAATTGCCCTAAGAGCGGTAAAAGCTGCGATAACAAGAAACATTGGAACTGGTGACGGCATAAACGTCGCAACAATCGACAAGCAAGGATTCCAACTCTTATCAAAAGAGCAGAAAAAGGCCATCATTACGCTTTAGTGATTTAATGCAAAGAAAAACACAACAACGTGAACTATCTCCAGCACCCAATATCATGGGAACCATACTGCAAAGTATTCCAAAAGAGGCTGATGTTACAAAGATAGACTATGAGGGACCGAGAATTGCAATCTATACAAAGAACCCAAGATACCTAATGGAACACAACGAAGTAATCTCAAACATGGTAAACGTCATAAAAAAGAGAATCGTAGTAAGAACTGAAGAGTCCATCAGAAAAAGTGAGGAAGAATCAAGACAGATTCTTACTCAAATGCTTCCAAAAGATGCTGAGCTGCAAGGTACTTTCTTTGATACTGCAACAGGTGAGATGACAATTGAGATAAAGCGACCATGGCTTCTAAATAATGCCGAGGTCTTTAACATGGTAGACCTTGTATCCAAGACAGGATGGAGAGTTAGGATAAGAAAAGCTACCACAGCTCAATCGCAAACAATTCAAACCATAAACTATAACCTCAAGATATCATCTACTGAACGAAGCAAGCACCTCCGACAAGTAGGTGAGCAGATCTTTCGACCAAAACTTTCTGAAGATGCCGAAGTTTCTCTTATTACACTAGGAGGATTCAGCCAGGTAGGAAGGTCTTGTATGCTGCTTACCACACACGAGTCAAAGATTTTAGTCGATTGTGGTGTAAATCCAGGTGCCCGGAGCCCAATGGAAGCGTTTCCTCGCCTTGACTGGCCAAATATCACGTTAGACGAGCTAGATGCAGTTGTAATAAGCCATGCACACCTAGACCATACTGGATTTTTACCCGTTCTTTTCAAGTATGGCTACAAGGGACCTGTCTACTGCACAGAACCTACCCTACCTATGATGAACCTCATTCAACTGGATGCAATCAAGGTAGCAGCCGCACAAGGCAAGGTTCCGCTATACTCTGAAAGAGATGTCAAGCAGGTAATGAAACAGACAATTCCACTATCATATGGTACTGTAACGGATATCTCGCCTGATATCAAACTAGTATTTTCAAATGCAGGCCACATACTAGGTTCTGCTAGCTGCCACTTCCACATTGGAAACGGCAATCATAATTTTGTGTATTCAGGCGATCTAAAGTATGGTAAATCCATGCTATTTGAGAGTGCATCATGGAACTTTCCAAGAATTGAGACTCTACTAATTGAGAGTACTTATGGAGCAAAAGAAGACATTCAGGCGACAAGGGAGGAAGTTGAAGGCGCATTTGTCAAATCAGTAAATGAGACACTACGAAACGGAGGCAAGGTCTTAATTCCAATTCCTGCCGTAGGTCGTGCTCAAGAACTCATGATGGTAATAAATCAATACATGAAACTAGGACAACTGATGGAGGCACCAGTATTCACAGAAGGAATGATCTCAGAAGCAACTGCCATCCATGAAGCCTATCCAGAGTATCTTGCCCGCGATTTACGACAAAAGATCTTAGAAACAGATGAGAATCCATTTGACTCTGAATATTTCACAAATATCGAACACTCTGATGCAAGAGAAGAGCCATTGCGTGAAGGACCATGTATTATCATGGCGACTTCGGGTATGTTAGAAGGTGGACCGGTACTGGAATATTTCAAGAACATTGCACCAATACAGAAAAACAAGATCTTGTTTGTATCGTATCAAGTAAATGGAACTTTAGGAAGAAGGGTACTTGATGGCTCAAGACAAGTATCTGTAATGGGCAAGGAAGGAAAAATAGAAGTAATCAATATCAACTGTTCCACGGAAAAACTAGATGGATTTAGTGGCCACAGTGATTATAACCAGTTAATGTCGTATGTTCACAGACTAAGACCAAAGCTTAGGAGAGTTATAGTAAACCATGGTGAACGAAGAAAGTGTGAAAATCTTGCAAGCTCGATTCACAGAATGTTTAGAATTCAAACAACTTGTCCACAAGTTCAAGAAGGCCTAAGATTACTTTAAGTCGTACTCTGCTCGCCAGATTTTCACGCCCACAGGCGTCACAATAATTCTTTCTTCACCAAGTCTTGCAATATCCGCATCAGCACTTTTTGCAATGCTATAGATTTCTTCAACTGCTTTTCTGAGCTCATCAACATTTTTTTGTGCAAGCGGTGTAACTCTTAGAACCAAAATCATACCCTTTTTGATATCATCTCTTACACTATGGACATCACTATAGTCCCTTAGCGTTATTGCCTTGAGATACATGGGAGACTTTTGGGTCTGCATACTGATGATATTCAAGTTACTCTCCCTCAAAAAGTCTTGCTAGTCAATTGCAGTTCACATACTAGCTTGTGCACCTAAATTCTGTACTGGAGATACTCTGATTCGGCAATTTGGGAGACTGAAAGCTCCGATTTTGTCTCCTTTTTCTGGAACAGCACTATTTCAGCTGTATTCTTTGGAGCATCAGAATAACGCAATGTTATGGCTGCTGATAATTCCAAATTCTTTTCAAAATCATCACCTCTAAGCAACGATATTGGCCCGACATGATCTTTTGTTTCAAGCAAAACGTCACCATCTAGTGCTAAAGCTTGCAGCATTTCATTTTCATCTTTGTTTCTTCCAACAATTAATTTTGTTTTAGGATCAAACCTAAAATGTCTTCCAATTTTTAGAAGATCAATATCATTTGTTGTAGGAGTTTCTACATGCTTGAAGAGATCTTTTGCTCTAACTGAAAATGCTGGATCTGTTAAAAGACAACCACCACCTGCGTTCGGCGGGTTTTCAAAACCAAATTCTTTAGCTAGTTTCAGCTGTTCTTTTCTTGATCTGCCTCGAATCATTCCAAGGTTTTCTCTTTTTATCAGACCATTGGTTTCAGGTTCTGTTGGTGGAAGCAAAGCTGCTGAGAGTGGCCTGACTATCTTTCCTTCAAGTCCGGCTTCTTTTTCGATTGTTCTTAGAGCAGGACCGTGTTGACTCATTGGTCTTTGTCCTAGAACCTCGCCTGAAATAATAAACTCGGCACCAACCTCTTCCATTACTTTTTTGCCAGCTTTGAACATCATTGCCCTGCAATCAATGCATGGGTTCATACCAGAACCAAATCCATGCTTTGGATGCTTGAGCATCTCAATGTATTCATCACCAAGATAGACTGTCCTAAGATCAACACCTAACGTATCAGCTGTTTCTCTTATTTCAAATCCGCATCCTCTCCCACAATCAAAATCGCAAAACGGAGTCTTAATTGCAACAGCTGTGACATCAAATCCTTGGTTTTGCATCATTTTTACAGCTAGTCTACTATCAAGTCCTCCAGACAATAATGCTACTACTTTCTTTTTTTCTTCCACGAAAACACAAAGTCTGATTCCATTATCTAAACCTTCCAGCAAGTATAAAACACTAAATGACAAGATCCATGGTAATGCGAAAACGCCAAAAGAATCTACTCAAGTTTTGCAATAAACTAGGATGTGACACTTTGGTTGCATTTGAGCCTGAGAATTTATTTTACATGACTGGTTTCTGGGGTGAGGCAATTGGTATACTAGACAAGAACGGTACCACTATCATATCCCCCGAGCTTGAGATGGGCCGTGCAAAAGAAGAATCTACTGACTGTGAAATAATAAAATCTGAGCGTGGGAAGGGCTCACTTGCTACCCTTGTAAAACTGTTCAAAGGCAGAAAAGCATGTACAGATAGTGATAGCTATAATACCATTGAGACTCTCAAAAGGTCCCTTTCTGTAAGATCTTCCACCGATCCTTTTTACCGTGCACGTGAGATAAAAGACAGCCAGGAGATTGCCATCCTAAAGAAGGCATCCTCTATACTAGACGAGATGTATGAGTTGTGTACAGATGAGATAATGATAGGCCAGTCTGAAGCCCAGCTTCAGACGATATTGATGTTATATGCTATGGAAAAAGGCATGTTTGCAACAGGATACCAGTCTACCCTTAACCCACTGATCATAGCCGGCGGACCAAACAGCGCACTTCCACACGCACAGGTAACTAATCGAGAATTCAAAGATGGAGACATGATAGTAGTTGACCTTACTTTACGATACCGAGGGTATGTCTCTGACGCAACTAGGACATTTGGTCTTGGCTCTATTTCTAAGGAAGCTAAAAAAATCTATCAAATAGTGCAGCAATCGCAAGCAGCTGGACTTGAAGCCGTAAAACCAAATGTTTCTTGCAAATTAGTAGATGATTTGTGCCGCAAAGTAATTGAAAAGAAAGGATATGGCAAATACTTTATCCATTCAACAGGTCACGGAATAGGTCTTGAAGTACATGAATTGCCAAACTTGGGTCCATTAAGCAAAGCAATTCTTGTAAAAAACATGGCAGTAACTGTCGAACCTGGAATATATATTCCAAGAAAGTTTGGTGTACGGATTGAAGACTCGGTTATAGTAGGAAACAGGGTACAAGTAATGCACAAATTCACGAAGGATTTGGTTATACTATAGAATGTTCTAGTCATACATGAAGTATTCAAAATAGCATTTTTTTCTTTATCTGTATTATTTCCGGTCAGACATTTAGATTTAATCCCCTAAGCATGATTGAAATCTATGCAGGTTAGCGTCTGGCCATTGCCAAATAACGAAGTATTAGGAACCGATAACGATAATTGGGTTGTTATAAAAGAGATTCATCTTAAGAAGATCCTCTTAGAGGCATTTGGTGATGATGACAAGAAAAAGATCCTAATGACAACTATACAAGAACCTCTGATTATTTCAGACATACTAGACAACTGCCAAGTTCCTCATACATCAGGGTACAGGAAAATAAGATCATTAATTCGAGTAGGTCTACTTGTATCTCCAGATGAAATCATGCAAAATGGAAGAATAACCAAAAGATACCGTTCAATAATTGAGACTCTGAAGATTGGTATAAGAAAGAATAGAGTAATTGTCAAAGTCAAGTTTTCAAAGACATCTAATTACCGTCACGCCCAATTCAAAGAGACTACCGTTGCTGAAGCTGAATAAAATATAGATTGTCCTCATTTGATGTTCTTTTTTGAGAAAAATATTGCAGAAATCAGTGCTATAACTAGAACAAGTACTGATACAGGAAATTCTGGCACCACATGAGTTCCATAGACTGTTATCTCGTCTGTTCCAGCAGGGAAGCTAATTGTAAGGCTTCTTTGAGTCGAACCTTTGGCTTCGTCAAACTTGAGCAGCACTTGTTTTCCTGTAACTACAATAAAGTCATCATCAGTGCCGTCTGATTTCTTTGCATCAATCAAGTCTCGTGGCAGATCTAAAGACAACGTTGCATCATTTTTTGCTGTCACCTGTAGGTTTAAAGAAAATGTGGTTTGGTCGGCAGTTATTCCTAGTACTTTGCCACCTGTGGCACTGTATCTCACAGAATAGTCAGTGCCAGCGACAGGTATCATACCCCCAGCCGATTCTATAACTGGTGGAGGAGTTGGATTACTAGTCCCAAGTGTAGCAGATGATGTTGTTGAAGGGGTACTTGATCCTGCAGTGTTTAATGACGATACACGATAAAAGTATGTACCGTTTGTTAATCCGACGTGCAAATATGTTGAAACAATTCCTACATTTGAAGATAGAACTGACCAAGTACCAGAACCTCTTTTGAATTCTATTTGGTATCCTAATATGGCAGGTTTGCCAACATTTGATGGTGCCAACCAGGAAAGTTTCACACTTGTTGGAGAAGCAACAGTGGCATTAAGACCGGTCGGAGGATCTGGCAACAAGGGTGTTTGCTGTGGTGGGGGCGAGGTCGGTGGTGGAGAAGAGGCAGGAGGCGGTTTAGATGTGTTAGTTGGTGTAGCAGAAGCTTCTGTAGAAGGACTAGTTTCACCACCAGTTGAAAATATGGCAGTAACTGTAAAAGTATAGGTCTTACCAGTAGTCAAACCACTGATAGGGTAACTCGTAGTCGGACCGGTGTTATCTACTATAGTATCAAAAGCACCCGTGGAAAATTTCCTATCAATTTTGTATCCAGTGATTGTTTGTCCATAAGTTTCCGAGGGCGGAATCCATGACAAGTCAATCTCAGTTGGCGAAACCGCAATTGCAAAAAGACCTGATGGTACTAACGTTTTTTGCGGTACCGCTGAGACCTCAATTGATGGGCTTCCAGTACCCAAAGAATTGATAGCTGATACACGATAAGTGTAAGTTGTACCTGCTGTTAGGCCCGTGCTCAGAAATGTTGTAGCTGTAGTTGCTGTATTTGCAACCAAAACAGTATATGCACCAGAACCAATCCTGTATTCTATTTTGTATCCTAGTATGGTATACCCGCCGTTATTTTGTGGAGCAGTCCATGACAAGCTTACACTAGTTGGTGAAGCCGAAGTTGCAACAAGACCTGTAGGTGGGGTTGGAACCGTAGATACCTGTGTTGGTATTGCAGAAGCTGTGTTTGACGCATTGCTTATGCCAATTGAATTTATTGCAAAGACTCGATATGTGTAAGTGTGACTAGATGACAGTCCAGTGTGGGAGTAGCTGGTAGCTGAGGTGCCAGTGTTTTGGGTCAGGTTTGCAAAACTAGCTGAATCTATACTATACTGGATTCTGTATCCTGTAACTGGATATC
>Ga0209237_1000076_pt1 | contig 44080 bp, 38 predicted proteins | sample GraSoi013_1_40cm_2_FD_185820 | JGI IMG/M metagenome (GOLD analysis project Ga0209237, IMG submission 185820) | Grasslands soil microbial communities from the Angelo Coastal Reserve, California, USA - Sample 10_02_2013_1_40cm (SPAdes) (version 2) | ecosystem: Environmental > Terrestrial > Soil >...
ATCTCTCCGGCACCGACCTCACTTTTGGTTTCGAAACCGCCGTGCAGATCGCCACCGATGCCATCGATCGGCTCCACTCCACCGCCGAGTCGCACAACCGCGTGATCGTCTGCGAAGTGATGGGCCGGCACGCCGGCTGGATCGCCACCCACTCGGGAATCGCTGGCGGCGCCGACGTGATCCTGATTCCGGAGAAGCCCATCGATATCGACCGCGTCTGCGAGCACATCATGCGCCGCCACCGTACGCGCGGCGTGAACTTCTCCATCGTCGTGGTGGCGGAAGGCGCCAAGCTGGGCGGCGGAGAAAGCAAGGCGAGCGAGAGGCTCGACGAATTCGGCCACATCCGCCTGGGCGGCATCGGGCAGCAGATCGCCGAGCTGATCGAGAAGAGGACCGGCTACGAAACCCGCTCCACCGTTCTTGGCCACATCCAGCGCGGGGGTACGCCCACGGCATTCGACCGCGTGCTCGGCACGCGCTTCGGCGTCCACGCCGCCGACATGGTCGCGAAGCAGGAATGGGGAAAGATGGCGGCGCTTCGCGGGACCCTGATCGCGAGCGTGCCGCTCGCGGAGGCGACCGCGAAGCTCAAGACGGTCGACGACGCGTTTTTCGCGGTGGCCGAAGTGTTCTTTGGATGATCCGCAGCATCCGCATCTCTCCAGGGTCTTCCGCAGCGGAAGTCGCATCCCGGGCCGCCGGATCCGGGCGCGCGGCCGCGGGATGAGCGCTTCGGAGTTGGAGGAGCGGTTGGTACCCGAAGGCGCGCCGGCCGAGCGGCTGGACAAAGTGGTGGCCAGGCTGTTCGGCGTTTCCAGAGGGCGGGCGATGGAGTGGATCGCGGACGGGCGCGTGCGCGTCGATGGCAAGCGGGCGCCGAAGGGGACCCCGGTGCGGGCCGGCGCGCGCATCTCCGTCGAGAAGCCTCCGCCGGATCAGCCAGCGCCGCAGCCCGAGCTGCCGATCCGGATCGTGCACGCGGACGCGCATCTCGTCGTCGCCGACAAGCCGGCCGGGATGCCTTCGCATCCGCTCAAGCCCGGCGAGCGCGGCACCGCGGCGAATGCGCTGGTCGGCCGATTCCCGGAGCTGGCGCAAGTGGGACCGTCGGCGCGCGAGGGGGGGCTCGTGCACCGGCTCGACTCGGACACCTCGGGCTTGCTGCTCGCCGCGCGCACCGAAGCCGCGCACGCGATGCTCCGCGCGCAGTTCACCGCGCGGACGGTGGAGAAAGGCTACCTCGCGCTGGCGTCGGGGGAGATCCACGCCGGCGGAGAGATCGCCCTTCCGCTCTTGCATGACCCGCGAGACCCGCGCCGCATGCAGGCGGCGAGCGACGCCGCGTACGCCGAGGAACACGGCGCGCGCGCCGCGGTCACGCGCTTCCTGCCGAGGGAGCGCAAGAGCGGGTTCACGCTGCTGGAGGTGGAGATCCCCACCGGAGTGATGCACCAGATCCGCGCCCATCTCGCGTTCATCGGGCATCCGCTCGCCGGCGATGCCCTCTATGGCGGGCCGGATCTGCCCGGGTTGCCCCGGCACTTCCTGCACGCGGCGCGGCTCGCCTTCCGCCATCCGGACGGGTCGCGGGCCCGGTACGAGAGCGCGCTGCCGCAGGACCTCCTGCAGGTCTGGACGACGCTACCGTAGTCGCCGTTGCAGAAGCTCAGAACGAGAGTCTCGCGCTGAACCGTCCCGCCAGGGGCGGGGTCCCGCCGCGCTCGCGATCGAACAAGTTCAGCACGTCCGCCGTCACCGTGAGCACGTACGGATTCGTCAGCGCCCGCACTATGCCGGCGCGGACGTCCATGGTCGCCTGCCAGGGCGATCCCTCGATCACGCGCAAGCTGGTCCCGAGAGTGGCGGTGGTCTTTGCGTCCCATTCGTAAGCGTACGCGGCATCGAGCTTGATCACGTTCGGAGCGTCCGCCGCGACCGGGCCGGAACCCTGCAGCGACGAGAGCGTGTAGCTCGCCTGCAATAGTGAGCTGGCGGAGAAGGGCTTCGCGAGCGAAAGCGTCGCTCCGTCGTAGGACGTCCGCCCGTCGGGCGCGTCCCGGAAATCCTTGTGGACGTAGTCGAGACCGGCAACGACGTCGCGGAAGATCTGGGACTGCACGCCCGCCGCGAGCTGGTGCTCTCGCGTCCTGCGCTGCGACGCGAGCTCCGGCGATTCGAAGAACCGCCCCACGAATGCATATGCCCGCGAGACTCCCCGGCCGCTGAAGTCCCAGGCTACGCCGACCCGGGGCAGGAAGTCGGTCTTCCCCACCAGCTCGTCGCGCTCGAGGCGTACGCCGCCGTCGAGGAACAGGGTCTGCACCGGGCTCCAGGTATCCTCGGCGAACGCGCCGCCGTACCAGCGGCTCGAATTCCCCGCTGAATCGCGCACGCCTTCCACGCCCCAGGCGAATCGATGCCGCCCGAGGAGCTCGGCGAGATGTGCGACCTGCACCCGCGCCTGCAGCGAATCGGCTTCCGATCCCTGGCGATGCCACCCGGTCATCGCTTCCACCTGCGCCGTCCGATCGAGAAGATCGCCCAGGTAGTGGAGGGAGAAATCGTCGGAGATCGCCGCGAACGAGAGGAGCTGGCCTTGAGCCGGCCGCAGGGTGAGCTTGCCGATGTACTGGTACTCGGTCTGCACGCCGGAACGGGTCGCCATCAGCACCGGCGCGAATCCGCCATAGAACCAGAGGGAATCGCGCGCGAGCGGGCCACCGAGCTCGGCGCCTCCGGCGAGGTTGTAGCGCAGCGTCCGGCGGGGAAGCTCGATCGGCATCCAGTCGAGGAAAGCCGAGCCGTGCAGCTCGTTTCCGCCCGACCGGGTGATCGCCTGGACGACGCCGCCGGCCACGCGGCCGTAGGAGGCGCCGAGCGCAGCGCCCTCGACGTTGACCTCCTGGATGAACTGCTGCACGAGCCGGCGGCCTTGGCGATTCGACGCCGGGTCGGTGACGTCGACGCCGTCGATGCGGTAGCGCGTCCCGCTCGCGGGAGATCCGAGGATCTCGAGCCCGAGCGGACGCGGCAAGACGCCGGGCGCGGACGCCGCGGCCGGTTCGAAGCTGCGCTCGTCGCGGCCGTACGGAATGAGCTCCAATTGCTCGCGTGAAATCACCGCACCGGTCTGCGCGCTGGTGGCGGGAAGGACAGGCGGCTCCTGGACAAAGCGAAACGGCGCCCCGGTGACCTTTTCGGGGTCGATCGAAAGGTAGACCCGGATCGTCCTGCCCGCGTGCACGGCGAGCCCATCCTGGGTGAAGGACTGGTGCGCTTCCGCCTGGACGTTCAGGGTGTAGACGCCCGGCGGCAGCAGTCCGATCTCGAACTCTCCCTGCGCATCCGTGCGGGCGTTCTCCTCGCCCGGCATGGACGGCGAAGCCGCGACGACGGTCGCACCCCCGACCGGCTTGCTGCTCTGCGCGTCTACGATGCGGCCGGAAATGGCGCCGGTAGTCTGTGCCGCCGCGGACGCCGCCAGGAGCCACACGGCGATACAGGGGCGAATCATGCGGAAGCCGGGCACATCACCCGATGTGCTCCAGGCAGTCAAGCGGACGGCATTGCGGCGGGGGCGGCATCGGCCGCGGCGCCGCGTGTAAAACATGTAAAGGCACGGCAAGGCAGGTCGCGTTGACAGCAGGTGTCCGCCTGTGTAGGTTCTGCCGCCTTTTCCGCCCGCCCCAGAAGGAAAAGCAAGATTTCGGGAAGCGATTCCGGAGGACGTACCCCGCCATGGATTTCAGTCTCGTTGGAATGTGGAAATCGATGGGCCTTCCAGCCCGCCTGGTCGTCATCACGCTGGCGATCATGTCCGTCTACTCACTGAGCGTGATGGCCGAGCGCCTCTTCAGCTTCTCCCGCGCCAAGGACCAGAGCCGCAAGTACGCGGAGAAGTTGCGCGACCTCCTCCCCGGTCACCAGATGATCGAGGCGGCGCAGATGGCGAGCACGATGAAGTACGGCCACATTCCGCGCGTGCTCGGCGCCGGCATCTCCGAATACAACCGCGGGCGGGACGCGCTCCGGAACCAGGGACCGCACGACGTCGGCAACTTCGACCTGGTCGAGGCGATCAACCGGTCCATCGACCGCGCCACCCTGCGCGTGACCGCCGACCTGCGCCGCGGCTTGTCCGGGCTCGCCACCGTCGCATCGTCGTCGCCGTTCGTCGGGCTGCTCGGCACGGTGCTCGGCATCATCACCGCGTTCCAGCTGATGGCGACTTCCGGCTCCGGCGGCCTGGCTTCGGTGTCGGCCGGTATCTCCGAGGCGCTGATCACCACCGCCTTCGGCCTGCTCGTCGCGATCCCGGCGCTGATGATGTACAACTACCTCACCAACCGCGTCGAAGAGATGAGCGTCGACATCGCCGACGCCAGCAACGAGCTGGTCGACTTCTTCCTCAAGGAAGGGCGGTTCGACGAGCCCCTGACGAACCCGGGCGCCAAGCCCGCCACCGCGACCACCACGGCAGCGAAGGCCTGAGCGATGGGATTCGACGCCACCAAGAGCGGCGTCCGCTCGGACATCAACATCACGCCGCTCGTCGACGTGGTGCTGGTGCTGCTCATCATCTTCATGGTGGTGACGCCGATGCTCCAGCGCGGCAAGAGCGTGGAGCTTCCCAAGGCCAAGCACGCCGTCACCGGACAGGGAGCGGAGCCCGCGTTCATCAGCGTGACGAAGGACGGCAGCGTCTACGTCGAGCAGGAGAAGCGTCCCGCCACGCAGGAGGAGGTGGTGGCGGCGATGAGGGCCGCCGCCGAGGCCGGCAAGCGCGTGATGATCAAGGCTGACACCGACGCCGATTACGGCAAGGTACGGCCGGTGCTCGACTGGGCGTCCAAGGCGAAGCTCAAGGGCGTCTCGCTGGCTGCCGAAGAGCTGAAGGGAGCGAAGTAGCCATGGCGATGGCAGTCGGCGCCACCAAGGGGCCGCGCTCGGACATCAACATCACGCCGCTCGTCGACGTGGTGCTGGTGCTGCTCATCATCTTCATGGTGCTCACGCCGCTGATGGAGAAGGAGATCGGCGTGCGCGTCCCCGAGGAGACCCCGCCGGAGATGCTGAACGAGCCGCCGCCGCCGGATCTGACGCAGGTCGTGTTCAAGGTCGACGAGGCGGGGATCTGGCACTTGAACAGCGAGACGCTCACGGACGCCAATGCGCTGGAGCGCCTCAGGGCCTACTACCGGCTGGCCAAGAGCAAGGAAGCCACGCAAGGACCGCCGGTCATCTTCTTCGACGCGGACGACAAGGCGAAGTACGTGCGGGCAGTGAAGGCGCTGGACGCGATCCGCGACTCCTCGAGCGGCTGGACGATCGGGATGATGACGGAGAGCATCAAGCAGGAGTCGCAGCAGCCGCCGGCAACGCCAGGCGCACCGGGGGGCGAGCAGCAGCCCGGGGCGACTCCAACTCCTCCGGCTCCGGAAGCGCCGAAGTAGGCTCGCTCCACCACATCCGCATCAGCCGCCTGAATTGACTGCGGCGGGTTACGTCCCCTCGCGCGGCCTCCGCCGCGCGAGGTGTTTGGGTGCAGGTTTCGCTCTGTACCGCAACGGGGTAGTCTCAGGTCGGATGTCCTCCCCCCTCCTCGACATCTCGCGCGTCGCCCTGCGCTTCGGCGGGGTCACCGCGGTCTCCGACGTCAGCTTCTCCGTCGCTCGCGGCGCTCTCAACGCGATCATCGGACCCAACGGCGCCGGGAAGACCAGCCTTCTCAACTGCATCAGCGGCGTCTACCGGCCCCAGCAGGGCCGCATCGTCTTCGACGGCCGCGATATCACGCACCTGGGTCCGGCGCATCGCACCCGGCTCGGCATCGCGCGCACGTTCCAGAACATCGCCCTCTTCCGCGGCATGACCGTTCTCGACAACCTTCTCATCGGCCGGCACGTGCACCAGAAGACCGGCATCCTGGCCGGCGGCGTCTACTGGGGGCGCGGGCAGAAGGAGGAGATCCGGGAACGCGAACGGGTCGAGGAGATCATCGACTTCCTCGAGATCCAGCCCTGGCGCAAGCAGGTGGTGCACACGCTCGCCTACGGGCTGCAGAAGCGCGTCGAGCTGGGCAGGGCGCTGGCCTTGGATCCGCGCCTGCTGCTCCTCGACGAGCCGATGGCGGGGATGAACGCGGAAGAGAAAGAGGACATGGCGCGCTACATCCTGGACATCAACGAGGAGCGAGGGACCACGGTCATCATGATCGAGCACGACATGGGCGTCGTGATGGATCTCTCGCACCGGGTGGTCGTCCTGAACTTCGGACAGAAGATCGCCGACGGAGCGCCGGAGGAAGTCCAGAGCAATTCCGAGGTCCAGGCGGCGTACCTGGGCGGGCAAGCCGCATGAGTACCCTGGACACGTTTCCCAAGCTCCTCTTGCAGAACGCGGAGCGGTTCGGCGAGCGCGCCGCCCTGCGCGAGAAGGAGTTCGGCATCTGGCGGGAGACGAGCTGGCGGCGCTATGGCGAGCGCGTGCGCGATTTCTCCCTCGGGCTGCTCTCGCTCGGTCTCGAGCGCGGCGGCAAGGTGGCGATCATCGGGGACAACCGGCCCGAGTGGGTGATCGCCGAGCTGGCGGCGCAGGCCGCCGGCGGGGCCTCGGTGGGGATCTACCAGGACTCGACGCTCACGGAAGTCGCCTACGTGATCGACCACTGCGACGCGAGGTTCGTCATCGCCGAGGATCAGGAGCAGGTCGACAAGATCCTGGGCATGATCGAGCAGCTTCCGAAGGTCGTGAACGTGATCTATGCCGACCCCCGGGGGCTGCGCCGGTACAAACACGAGAAGCTGCTCTCCCTGGACGAGGTCGAGCGGCGTGGGCGCGAGCTGCACGCCAGCGATCCCGGGCTCTTCGCCCGCAGCGTGGCGCAGGGCCAGGGCAGCGACCTGGCGCTGATCTGCTACACGTCCGGCACCACCGGATCGCCCAAGGGCGCGATGTTGACGTTCGCGAACCTCCTGAGCATGGCGCTCAGCCTGCACCAGGTGGATCCCCGCCGCCAGAGCGACGAGTTCGTCTCCTTCCTGCCCCTCGCCTGGATCGGCGAGCAGATGATGTCGGTCGCCACCGCGCTCGCGATCGGGTTCACCATCAACTTCCCCGAGGAGCCGGAGACCGCGCTGCACGACATCCGCGAAATCGGGCCGAACGTGATGTTCGCGCCGCCGCGCATCTGGGAAGGCCTCAACTCCACCGTCCAGGTGAAGATCATGGACACCACGCCGCTCAAGCGCTTCCTCTACGAGCGGCTGATGCCCGTCGGCTACAAGCTGGCCGATCTGCGCCTGGAGAAGGGGGGCGTGCCGGCGCTCTGGCGCGTCCTCTATTTCTTCGCCGACTGGCTGCTCTTCCGCCCGCTGAAAGACAGGCTCGGGCTCTCGAATCTGCGCAGCGGGACCACCGGCGGCGCCGCCCTCGGCCCCGACGTGTTCCGCTTCTTCCACGCCATGGGCGTGCGCCTCAAGCAGATCTACGGCCAGACGGAGATCAGCGGCATCTCCTGCATCCATCGCGACGAACGCATCCGCTTCCATACCGTCGGCGAGCCCATCCCCGGAACGGAAGTGCGCATCAGCGAGCGCGGCGAGATCCTCTCGCGCAGCCCGGCGGTGTTCGTCGGCTATTACAAGAACGAGGACGCGACGCGCGCGACGCTGACCGAGGGCTGGCTCCACTCCGGCGATGCCGGTTACCTGGAGGACGGCCAGCTCGTCGTCATCGACCGCCTGAAGGACGTGCTGCGCCTCGGGGACGGAACGCAGTTCTCGCCGCAATTCATCGAGAACCGGCTGAAGTTCTCTCCGTACGTCAAGGAGGCGGTGGTGATCGGGCAGGACAAGCCCTACCTGTCGGCGTTGGTGTGCATCGACCAGGGCATCGTCGGGAAGTGGGCCGAGAAGGAGAAGATCTCCTATACGACCTACACCGATCTCTCCGCCAAGCCGCGCGTCTACGATCTGCTGCAGAAGGAGATCGACGGCGTCAACAGGACGCTGCCGGCGGCGGCGAAGATCCGCAAGTTCGTCCTCCTCTACAAGGAGCTCGACGCCGACGACGAGGAGCTCACCCGCACGCGCAAGGTGCGCCGCGCCTTCGTCGAGGAGCGATACAAGTCGATCATCGCGGCGCTCTACGGCGACGAGCGCAAGATCGCCGTGGATACCACCATCCGCTACCAGGACGGGCGCACCGCGCGCATCCAGGCGAACCTCGCGGTGCGGGAGATGGGGGCGGCCTGATGGAGTTCTTGCTCCAGCTGGTGATCAACGGCCTGGTGGTCGGCTGCATCTACTCGCTGGTCGCGCTCGGCTTCGTCATCATCTACAAGTCGAGCGGCATCCTGAACTTCGCGCAGGGCGAGTTCCTCCTCCTCGGCGCGTACGTCTTCCTCGCCATCGTCGCTCAGGCGAACGTGCCGGTGGTGCCGGCGCTGCTGCTCACCTTCGCGTTCTCGACCTTGCTCGGGCTCGCCCTCGAGCGCGCGGTGCTGCGCCCGCTGATCGGCGAGCCGATCATCTCCGTGATCATGGTGACGCTGGGCCTCTCCAGCATCCTGCGCGCGATCGTGCAGGGGATCTGGGGCACCGACACGCGCCCGATGCATGCGGTGTTCTCGCTCGAGCCGATCCAGATCGGCCCCCTGCCGGTCGCCCGCGGTTACCTTTACAGCGCGGCGTCGGTCGCGGTGCTGCTCGTCGCCCTCACCCTCTTCTTCAAGTACGCGCGGCCGGGCATCGCCATGCGCGCCACGGCCGACTCTCAGCAAGTCTCGCTCTCCATGGGCATCTCGGTGCGGCGCATCTTCGCCCTCTCCTGGAGCATCGCGGCCGTGGTCTCCGCCGCGGGCGGCGTGCTGCTCGCCACCATGCGAGGCGGCGTGGACGGTTCGCTGGCGATCCTCGGGCTCAAGGTGCTCCCGGTGGTGATCGTCGGCGGGCTCGACAGCATCGGTGGCGCCATCCTCGGCGGCCTGCTGGTCGGAGTCCTGGAGAACCTCGCCGGCGGCTACCTCGATCCGATCTTCGGCGGCGGCGTGAAGGAGGTCGCGCCGTTCGTCGCCCTCGTCCTCATCCTCATGATCCGGCCGTACGGCCTGTTCGGCAAAGTGCGGATCGAGCGGGTGTGAATCCATGTTGAGCGGGGAGTTCCACACTTCGTACGCGGGCGACATGGGCATCTTCGAGACCCGCCGCGCGGGTTGGGTGCTCGCCGCCTTCATCGTCGCGCTGTTCGCGATTCCGTTCGTCGCCGGTTCCTACTGGCTGGACGTGGCGAACCGCGCGGCCATCGCGGTGATCGCCGCCACCGGACTGAACATCCTCACCGGCTTCACCGGCCAGATCTCGCTCGGCAATGCGGCGTTCCTGGCGGTGGGGGCATACACGACCGCATTCCTGGCCAACCACGGCGCGCCGTTCGTGATCGCCTGCCCGGTCGCCGGAATCGTCGCGGCGCTGGCGGGCATGGTCTTTGGCATCCCGTCGCTGCGGCTCAAGGGGCTCTATCTGGCCATGGCGACCCTCGCCGCCCACTTCATCATCGAGTTCACTTCCTCGCACTGGGAAGCCGTCACGGGCGGCGTGGCGGGCACCAGCATCCCCTCTCCCCGGATCCTCGGATACGACTTCTCCGACGACAGGCGCCTCTTCTTCCTCATCGTTCCGGCCTGCATCGCGCATCTGTACTTCGCGAAGAACCTCTTCCGCACCCGCGTCGGCAAGGCGTTCGTCGCCATCCGCGATCAGGACATCTCCGCGGAAGTGATGGGCGTCGACGTCTTCCGCTACAAGCTGCTCTCCTTCGCGGTGAGCTCCTTCTACGTCGGGGTGGCGGGATCGCTGCTCGCCTACCAGGCGCGCATCATCAGCCCGGAGAACTTCCCGCTCGGGGTCGCCATCGATCACCTGGGAATGATCATCATCGGAGGGCTCGGCAGCGTCCTCGGATCGATCCTCGGCGCCGTGTTCCTCACCTTGCTTCCCGAAGTGCTCCGCCTCGCCGCCAGCGCGCTGTCCGGAAGCTTCCCGCATCTCGTGCAACTCTTCACGCCTCTCAAGGTGGCCGTCTTCGGCCTGACCATCGTGCTCTTCCTCATTTTCGAGCCCGACGGCCTTGCCGATCTCTGGCGCCGCGTCCGCAACTGGTTCCGGCTCTATCCGTTCTCGTATTGAAGGAGGAAGACAACATGAAGCTGATCTCATCGGCGCTGTTGGTCCTCTGCCTGGCCGCTTCTGCGCAAGCTCAGCAGGAGATCAAGGTCGGCGGCATCTTCGATCTGACCGGCATCACCTCGGACGTCGGCAAGCCCTACGCGCAAGGCGTGCGCGACGCGGTCGCCTGGACGAACGAGAGCGGCGGGATCAACGGCAAGAAGATCCGCCTGGTCGACGTGGACTACGGCTACAAGATCCCGGAGGCGGTGGCGGCCTACAAGCGGATGACCGGAGACGAGAAGGTCATCATGATCAATGGCTGGGGCACCGGGGACACCGAAGGCCTCAAGGCGCAGGTCAACCAGGAGAAGATCCCTTACGTTTCCGCCTCGTTTTCCGCCCATCTCACCGACCCCTCGAAGACGCCGTACAACTTCTTCGTCGGCCCGAGCTATTCGGACGGCCTGCGCGCCTGGCTCCGCTGGGTCAAGGAGGACTGGAAGGACAAGTCGCGCAACGCGAAGGTCGCCTTCTTCTACGGAGACAACGCGTACGGCAAGAGCCCCATCGAGGCCGGGCGCAGGTTCTGCAAGGACACGGGCGTCGACCTGGTCGACGAGGAGATCGTGCCAGGCGCGTTCCAGGACGCGACCAGCCAGTTGCTCAACATGAAGCAGAAGGGCGCCGACTACGCGTACATCAATGTCACGACTACGGGCGTCTCCACCATCCTGCGCGACGCGAAGAAGCTCGGGCTCCCGACGAAGTTCGGCTCGAATCCGTACGGCTTCGGCGAGGCGCTCCCGCAGGTCGCCAAGGAGGCCGCCGAAGGCGTCACCGGCGTCATGGTGGACGTGCCCTTCGGCGAGGACGTGCCCGGGATGAAGCGGCTCGTCGACTTCCACAAAAAGAACCACCCGGATGATACCCACGACACCTTCTACGTGCGCGGCTGGACCTACGTGCTGGTCTGGAGCGAGGCGCTCAAGCGCGCCGACAAGGCCGGCAAGCTCAGCGGCGAGGGCGTGAAGACGGCGCTCGAGACGCTGAAGGACTTCGATCTGGGCGGCCTCACCGCGCCGGTGACCTACACCTCGTCCGATCACCGCCCGACGACCACCGTGAACATCTACCAGATCAAGAACGGAAAGCTGACGAAGGCGAAGCAGTACGAGATGGAACGCAAGCCCGAGTGGCTCGGGCTGTAGCGCGTCCTGTGATGGCCCCCGCGGTCCCCATGCTCCGGCTCGCGAACGTGGAAGTCGTCTACGACGACGTCATCCTCGTGCTCAAGGGCCTCTCGCTGGAGGTGCCCAAGGGGCAGATCGTCGCCCTCCTCGGATCCAACGGCGCCGGCAAGAGCACGACGCTGAAGGCCATCTCAGGCCTGCTGCGGGCGGAGGAGGGCGAAGTCACCGACGGCGCCATCGAGCTCGACGGCGAGCGCATCGAGTCGCTCGATCCGGAGCAGATCGTGCGCCGCGGGATCTTCCAGGTGATGGAAGGCCGCCGCGTCTTCGAGGACCTGACCGTGGACGAGAACCTCACCATGGGCGGGTACACCCGGCGCGACGTCGCGGGGCTGAGGCGGGATCGCGAGCTGTGCTTCGATTACTTCCCGCGGCTGCGCGAGCGGCGCAGGCAGATCGCCGGTTACCTCTCCGGCGGCGAGCAGCAGATGCTGGCGATCAGCCGCGCGCTGATGGCCCGGCCGCGGCTCATCCTCCTCGACGAGCCTTCGCTCGGGCTCGCGCCGCTGCTGGTGCAGGAGATCTTCCGCATCATCGCGAAGATCAACCAGGAGGAGAAGACCACCATGCTGCTGGTGGAGCAGAACGCCAACGTGGCGCTCTCCATCGCGCAATTCGGCTACATCATGGAGAGCGGCCGGATCGTCCTGGACGGCGACACGGAGAAGCTGAAGTCGAACGAGGACGTGCGCGAGTTCTACCTCGGCGGCGGCGAAGGCAAGAAGAGCTACAAGGCGGTGAAGTCGTACCGGCGCCGCAAAAGGTGGCTGTCGTGAGGCCCGGCCGCATCCTCGATCCCGCTCTCGAGCAGGAGACGGCAGCGGACCGCGAGCGGCGGCTGCAGCGCAGGCTCCTGGAGACGGTCGCGCACGCGCGCGCGCACTCGGCGTACTTCCGGCGCACGCTGCCGGAGCGCGTGGAGCGGCTCGAGCAGATCCCCATCACCCGCAAGGACGACGTCCCCGGCCTGCAGGCTTCGGATCCGCCGTTCGGGGGCCTCGTCGCCGTGGAATCCGGCCGCCTGGCGCGCGTCTTCGCCTCGCCCGGGCCGATCCTCGATCCGCAGGGCGACGTCGACGACTTCTGGCGTTTCGGGGTCGCTCTTGCCGCTGCCGGCTTCCGCTCCGGCGACATGACGCTGAACTCGGCCTCGTACCACCTGACGCCGCTCGGGTTCATGCTCGATTCCGCCGCCCGGATCCTGGGCTGCGTGGTCGTGCCGGGCGGGACCGGACAGACGGATCTTCAAGTGCGCACCGCTTCTGCGCTGCGCGCGACGGCGTATCTCGGCACACCCAGCTTCCTGTACGCGCTGCTCAAGCGCGGGCGCGAGCTGGGAACGCCGCTGCAGATCGAAGTCGCCTTCGTCACGGCGGAGATGCTCCCGGATTCGCTGCGGGCGGAGCTGGAGAACGATTTCAAGGTCCGCGTTCTGCAGGGCTACGGCACGGCCGACCTGGGCCTGCTCGCATACGAGTGCACCGAGAAGGGCGGGATGCACCTGCACCCGGAGTGCATCGTGGAAGTGCTCGATCTGGAGAGCGGCAGCCCGGCGGCACCCGGACAGCCCGGACAGATCGTGGCCACGATCTTCGACCCGGCCTATCCGCTGCTTCGCTTCGCCACCGGCGACATCGGCGCGATGGCGCAACCCGGCAAGTGCCCGTGCGGGCGCACGGCGCCGAAGCTCGGCGGACTCCTCGGCCGCATGGGCGACGCCGTCAAGGTGAAGGGGATGTTCATCCGCGGAGCCGAGATCGAGAAAGCGCTCAAGGCATTCCCCGCCGTCATCCGCTTCCAGGCCGTGGTGACGCGCGATCAGCACCAGGACCAGCTGGAATACGTCCTGGAGGTGGCGCCGGGAGCGGCCGTGGACGTGGCGCTGGTCGCGGACGCGCTGCGCGACGCGGTGAAGGTGCGGGGCGAAGTGCGCACCGGCTCCGTGCCGGAGAACGCGAAGCGGATCGACGACCGGCGCGTCTGGAAATGACGCCATTCGCGCTGGACGACGTTGGCGCAGGACCGCCGGCGCTTCTCTTGCACGGGTTCCCCACCACGCGCCGCCTGTGGAAGGACGTGGCGCCCCGCCTCGTCTCGGCTGGGATGCGCGTGATCGCACCCGACCTGCTCGGGTACGGAGATTCTCCCGGAGATGCGGACGTCGGCATGAAAGCCCAGGCCGCCGCGCTGCTCGACCTGCTCGACCAACTAGGCGTGCAGCGCGCGGCGGTTTTCGCGCACGACGTCGGCACTGCCGCGGCGCAGATCCTCACCGTACGCGCGCCGGAACGCGTCCGCCGGCTGGTGCTGATGGACGGAGTCTACGAGACCGAGTGGGCGATGGGCGCCGTGGAAAGCATCCAGAGGTGGGACCCGGACCAGGCGGCGCGGCTGCAGCCCGTGCTCGCGCGGCGGCTGCGGTCCATTGGCGAGCTTCTCGGCGCATACGCCGGCGAAGACGGAGGCAGGCGGCTCATCCACGCCGCCCGGTGCCTGGACCCGCGCGAGACGGCCGGCATCACGGCCCGCCTGCGTGCGACAGCCGTACCCATCCGCGTCATCTGGGGAGCCGGCGACGCGTATCTTCCGCTCGAAACCGTGGGCAGACCGCTCGCCGACGCGCTCGATGCGCGGATTACAGTCCTTCCCGGCGGTCACTTCCTGCCGCTCGACAATCCGGAAGGAGTCGCTGCGGAGCTGCTGCTGGAAGCCTGAAGTGCAGGCTCTCTCCTGGTCAACGCCCCTTTGGGCGCCCGCGCCGCCGACGTCCGCCCCGGCTCCGCCGCTTCCGCGGAGCCCCCGCCTGCGGGCGCTCCTCGTCCGCCTGCACGTGCGACAGGTCCTGCCCTGCGAACAGGTGCTGCCATTTCGCCAGCTGCTCGTGGCCCTGCCCCGTCGCCGCGACGGACAGCTCGAACACCGCGAGCGCCTCTGGGAAGTAGCTCTGCCGCACGAAAGCCTGCGGGGAAGATCGCCGGCGCCGGCGCTCACCCGAGAGGATGGGCTGCGCGAGCAGGATCATCCGCGACCGCTCCGCGATCCTCCGCGGTAGCCGCGCGGTGCGCACCATCTCCGAGAGCACGATGTCCGGCGCGACCACGTCCTGCGGCAAGCTCCAGGGCTGCACGTCGGTGCCGACCGCGAACGCTGGATTTCCGCCCAGGCGCTCGTCGTGCAGGTCGGCCGGCTCGCGAAGCGCGCCTTCGGGCAACGGCGCCTGCGCAGGGTCCTCGGTCTCCGACGCATCCGCGGACGCCTCGAGCGCGCTCAGCTCCCGCTCGAGCTCTTCGTCGGCCTTTTCGGCGGCCACGGGCGGCTGCGGTTGTGAAGCCTTGGGGATGGGACCGCGCCGTGCGGCATCGCGCGGCAACGGCGCGAGCAGCGTCGCGAGGAGCACCGCGTCCGAAGGGATCTCCCCCGCCCGGACGTGCTCGTCGAGCGCGTCCAGCGCCCGCAGGTGCCGTTCGGCCTCCTCCGGGCCCCGCCGCTCGAGGTACGCCGCTACCGGCGGCAGCAGGATCCGCAGCGCCCCCACCTCGCGAAGCAGCTCGAAACTGCGCCGCGAGGCGCCCGAGCGGATGAGCTTGAGCACCTCTTCCAGCACGCGCGGCGGCGCGCAGCGTGGGATCTCGTGCACATGGGCCCTCATCGCCGAAAGCGTGTTCGGTTCCAGCTCGAAGGCGCACTTGGCGGCGAAACGGATCGCGCGGAGGATCCGCACCGGGTCCTCGCGCATGCGGACGTCGGGGTTGCCGATGGTGCGGATGAGGCGCGCGCGCAGGTCGTCTTTTCCGCCCACGTAGTCGATGACCCGGCCGTCATCCACGTCGTAGAAGAGGCCGTTGATGGTGAAATCGCGGCGGCGGGCGTCCTCCTCCGCGCTCCCGAACACGTTGTCGTGACGGATGAGCAGGTCCTGCGGCAGGTCCTGCAACTCGTCGAGCGGGTTGGCGCGGAAGGTGGATACCTCGATGATCTTGCCGCCGCGGAAGAAGATGTGGGCCAGCCGGAACCGCCGCCCGATCAACCGCGAGTTGCGGAAGGTGTCCTTGACCTGGCTCGGGTGCGCGCTGGTGGCGACGTCGAAGTCCTTGGGCCGGATCCGTAGCAGCAGATCGCGCACGCAGCCCCCGACCAGGTATGCCTGATGGGAGGCTCGGCGGAGCCGCCGCACGACCTTCACGGCGTCCGGATCGAGGAGCTCCTCGGGAATTTCTGGCGGGGCCTTGGCGCTCGGCGAGACGCTATGCGCTTCTGTCGACAATCATTGCGTACGTAGTCTGAACCGGCGGCATGCGTCAATGGGAGGGCCCGTGCAAGGTCCTTTGCGCGAGACAAGCGGCCGGGCGGTCGCATTCCGCGCGCCACCCCCGGGACGCGGGTCACCCCGGTGGCCACGACATCCTGCGGCCCCCGAATACGTGCAGGTGCACGTGGAGGACGACCTGGTTCGCGTCGCGGCCCGTGTTGATCACCGCGCGCCAGCCCGTCTTGTCGAGGCCCTGCTCGCGGGCGACCTGCGCCGCAAGGGCGAAAACGGGCGCCATCACCGTGCCGTCGCCCACCTCATCCAGCGAGGCGAGGTGGCGCTTCGGGATCACCAGGATGTGCACCGGCATCTCCGGCTTGATGTCCGGGAACGCGATGGCGCCCTCGTTCTCGCCCAGCTTCTTCGCGGGGATCTTGCCCGCCACGATCTTGCAGAAGATGCAGTCGTCCATCCGCGCCTCCATCAGAACGATCTCTTGGAGTCCAGAAGCAGCGTCACGGGGCCTTCGTTCACGATGCGGACTTGCATGGTGGCGCGGAACACGCCTTCCGACACCTGCACGCCGCGCTCCCGCGCGAGCTCGCAGAAGCGCGCATAGAGCGGCTGCGCGATCTCCGGCCGGGCGGCATCGACGAATCCGGGCCGCGTCCCTTTGCGCGCATCCCCGAAGAGCGTGAACTGCGAGATCGCCAGGACCCCTCCGCGCACGTCCAGCACGGAACGGTTCATCTTTCCCTGCTCATCCTCGAAGATCCGCAGGCTGACGACCTTGTCCGCCATCCATCGCGCGTCCTCCTCGGAATCCTCCCGCCCGACCCCGACCAGGACGCAAAGACCAGGCCCCACGGCCCCGGTCACCCGTCCCGCGACCGCCACCGACGCTTCGCTCACTCGCTGCACCACGGCCCGCACGAGGCACCCATATCAAAAACAATCCTGGGCGTGCTTGGCGTGCTTGGCGGTCGATCTGAAGCGTTAATGCCTCGTCCCAGCGTCGCCGTGCGCGGTCGCCTCCCGCGGATCGAGCGTCTCCAGCAGCGTCGCCATGTCGTCGGCGTGCTCCTCCTCCTGCTCCAGCACGTCCTCCATCAGCCGCCGCGAGGTCGGATCGTTGTCGCCGAAGTAGCGGATCATCTCCATGTACGATTCGATGGCGATCCGCTCCGCGATCAAGTCCTCCTTGATCATGTCGATCAGCGAGTTCCCTTCGGCGTACTGCGCATGGCTGCGCGTCAGGAGCCCCTCCGGATTGAAGTCCGGTGCGCCTCCCAGCTGCCGGATGCGCTCCGCGATCCGGTCCGCGTGCTCCTGCTCCTGCTGCGCGTGCTCCATGAATTCGTCCGCCACCGCCTGGTAGTGGATCCCCGCGGCCATGTAATGGTGCCGCCGGTACCTGAGCGTGCAGACGATCTCCGTCGCCAGCGCCTCGTTGAGCAGCCTGACCGCGGTCTCGACGTCTCCACGGTAGGCCGGAGTCACCGCGCCCTTCTCCACGTGCTCCCGCGCCCGCCGCTGCAGCTCTTTGATGTCCGTCAGGAATGGCGTTGCCTTCGGATCGCCCATCGCCCCGCTCCCTTCGCGGAAAGTCTCGCGTCGGAAAGCTAGGCATGCGGTTGACCTGTGGCAGCGTCCATGACAGACGGAGCGCCCCATGCTGCCGAAGGGATTTCTCGAGCTGGCGCGCACGCTGATCGGCGCGAACACGGTGTCTTCGCAGGGAACGCGGCAGGCAGCCGACCTCCTGCAAACGCTGTGGGAGCACGCCGGCCTGCCGGTGCGCCGCCAGGTGGTCGAGGAGGTGCACGTCAACATCCTCGGCGGCCCGGGCTTCGACGTGACCGGGGAGGGAGGCGTGCTGCTGGTCACGCATCTGGATACGGTCCCTCCGGGTCCGCTGGAGAGATGGCACAGCGATCCGTGGATGCTGACCGAGCGGGACGGCTTCCTCCACGGACTCGGCGTCGCCGACGTGAAGCTGGACGCTCTCTGCAAGGCGGAAGCGGCGCGCAGGGTGCAGGGACGCCGGGCCAGGCGCCCGTTCTGGCTTCTCGGCACGTTCGGCGAGGAGGTGGGGCTGCGCGGCGCCAGGCATTTCGCCGGAAGCGAGCTGTTCCGCGAGGTGTCACCGGCGCATGTCCTGTGCGGTGAGCCGAGCGAGCTTCGCATCATCTCCGCGCACAAGGGATACGCCGTCGTCCGCTGCACCATCCGGGACCGGAAGGCCAGGCCGGTGAACAGTGAAGGGCCGGGGATCGAGCAGCTCCAGTTCGCGGGAAAGGCGGCGCACAGCTCGACGCCGCACCTGGGAGACAACGCCATCCTCAAGGCGCTCGAATGGGTCAAGACGTCGGGTTCGCCGGTGCTCGCCGCGCGCGGCGGCTCTGGCACCAACGTGGTGCCCGCGAACTGCATCCTGGAAGTCCCCGCGCCCCGCGAGAAGGGCAGTCCCCAACCGGCCGCGACCGCGTTCCTTCCACCGCGTCCACCGCTGGCGAACCTCTGGCGCGCGCTCGCCACGGCGTCCGCGCTGGAGGAGTTGTGGCAGCGGACGCTGCCGGGCGGCAGCGACGCGCGGTTCGACCCGCCCGACGCGGTCGGGGGCCTCAACGTGCTGGAGAGCCTGGAGGCCGCGGTTGCCATCCAGCTCGATGCGCGTCTCTTGCCCGGACAGGATCCGGACGCGCTGATCGCGCGCTTCACGGAGCGGGCGCAAGCCTGGGTGCGGGAGCTCGGGCACGGGGAGCTCGATCTCGAGGTCTCCGTCGAGCGGAACGCGGCGGGAATGTCCTTGCCGGACGATTCGGCGCTGGTCAAGTCCGCGGGCGCGGTGCTCGCGCGGCACGGGCTCGACCCTGCGCCTCGCGCCAAGCCCACCAGCACCGAGGCCGGCGTGTTCGCGCGCGCCGGATGCGAGGCCGTCGTCATCGGCCCGGGGCGCAGCACCGGGAACGCGCACACGCCGGACGAGCGCATCGAGATGGCGCAACTGGAGAAGGCGTGCGATCTGTACGAGTCCCTCCTCGTGGAGCTCTGCGCGTGTACTTGATCCGCGACGGCCAGAAGAGCGATCTCCCCGGCCTGCGCAAGCTCGCCTCCGAGCTGAACACCGTCAACCTGCCCGACGACGAGCGGGAGCTCAGCTCGATCCTGGAGAAGTCCGCCCGCTCCTTCGACGGCCGCATCCGCGACCCGTTCGAGCGGGAGTATCTCTTCGTGATGGAGGAGCCGCGTTCGGGAAAGGTGATCGGCTCCTCGCTGATCATCGCCCAGCACGGCACGCGCGATGCGCCGCACATCTTCTTCGACGTCTACGAGAAGGAGCATTACTCGCACAGCGTGGACCGCCACTTCCGGCACCGCGTGCTCTCCATCGGGTACAACTTCGACGGGCCCACCGAGATCGGCGGCCTGGTCGTCGATCCGCAGTTCCGCGGCCAGGGAAAGCCCGGCAAGCAGCTCAGCTACGTGCGCTTCCTCTACATCGCCATGCACCGGCCGCGCTTTCGCGACCGCATCCTCGTCGAGCTGCTCCCGCGCCTGGAGGAAGACGGGCGCAGTCCGCTCTGGGAGGCGTTGGGCCGCAAATTCACGGGCCTCTCCTACCAGGATGCGGATCGGCTCTCGCGCGAGAACAAGGAGTTCATCCAGCAGCTCTTTCCGCCCGGCGAGATCTACGCGACGCTGTTCTCGCAGAAGATCCAGGAGGCGATCGGCGAGGTGGGGCCGGAGAGCGTCGGGGCCCGGGCGATGCTGACGAAGATCGGGTTCCGCTATGACGAGCGGATCGATCCGTTCGACGGCGGTCCGCACCATTCCGCGCCGACGGAGCTGATCGAGCCGATCCGCCGCTTTCGCCGCGCCAAGCTCAGCCGGCAGCGGCTGCCCCCCGGCGCGGAAGCGTCGCCCGGCGACATCGACGAGCGCCTCGTCTCCGTCGAGCGGACACAAGGCCGCAACCGCTTTCGCGCGGTGCGCACCGTCAGCGCGTTGCGCGACGCCGAGATGCATCTTCCCCAGTCCGCCGTCGAGGCCCTCGAAGCGGAGGACGGCGAGCGGCTGCATACGATACCCTTCGAGTGATGGACTTCATCGCCGGAAGCTGGGCCGGACCCGCGACGCCCGACGAAGTCATCGAGGATCGCTCGCCGGCGGACCTCTCGATGCTGCTCGGCCGGTTTCCCTGGGCAGTGGCCCAGGTGGACCGGGCGGTCAGCGCTGCGCGGGCGGCGCATGTGGGTTTCGCGGCGCTCCCGCTGCACGACCGTGCCCGGCTGGTGCGCCGGATCGGCGCGGTGCTCGAGGAGCGCGAAGAGGATCTGGCTCGCGCCATCGCCCTCGACATCGGCAAACCGCTCTGGGAAGCGCGCCTGGAGGCGCAGGCCTGCAGCGCGAAAGCGGGCATCACCGCGGATGAGGGCCTCAAGCTGGTCGCGGACTTCCCCGCGCCGGGACAGGCGGGCGCCGAGTGCCGGTTCCGGGCCCTCGGCGTCGCTGCCGTGCTGGGGCCGTTCAACTTCCCCATCCACCTGCCCAACGGGCACATCCTGCCGGCGCTGGCGTGCGGCAACGCGGTGGTGTTCAAGCCGAGCGAGATCGCGCCGCACGCGGCGGAGGTCTACGCCAGATGCCTGGAGGAGGCCGGCGTTCCCGGCGGCGTGTTCAACCTCGTGCAAGGAGGGCCGGCGGCCGGCGCCGCGCTCAGCGCGCACCCCGGCGTCGACGCGGTCTTGTTCACCGGGAGCTGGGGCGTCGGCCAGGCCATCCAGCGGGCGAATCAGGGGCAGACGAAGCTGCTGGCGCTGGAGATGGGCGGCAAGAACGCAGCCCTGGTCCTCGCCGACGCGGACCTGGAAAAGGCCGCGTACGACGTCCTCTTCTCGGCCTTCGTTTCCGCGGGCCAGCGCTGCACCGCCGCGTCCCGGGCCGTGGTGGTAGGTGACGCCCCGCGGTTCGCGGGCCGGATCGCGCAGCTCGCGCAGCAGCTCTCCATCGGGCACCCGCTCGACGAAGGCGTGTTCATGGGGCCGCTCGCGTCCGCCGCGGCGCTGGAGAAATTCGAGCAGGGGCTACGCGCGACGGACGCGGAGTGCCTTCTCGCTCCGCACCGGCTACGGCCGCGAGGCCTCGACGGGTGCTACGTCAGCCCGTCGGTGCATTTCGTCCACCAGCGCCGCGGCACCGCTTACGAACGTGAAGAGCTCTTCGGTCCCGACCTCGCCGTCTACCCAGCCGCATCCGAGGAAGAGGCGCTGGAGATCGCCAATTCCACGGACTACGGTCTCGCGGCGAGCGTGCACACCCGCAGCGAGCAAACCTTCGATCGCTGCCAGCGGGCGCTCGCTTGCGGCGTGGTGAACTGGAACGCGCCCACCGTCGGCGCCAGCGGGCGGCTCCCATTCGGCGGGCTGCGCCGCAGCGGCAATCATCGTCCGGCCGCGCTCTGGAGCACGCTCTATTGCGCCGCCCCCGTCGCGGTGATGCGGGGCGACCTGGCGCTCGACAGGAAGAAGCTCGCTCCCGGCGTATCGTGGGTGGACGAATGAGCAGCCCGCTGCGCGTCGTCGTCGGGACCGCGGGGCACGTCGACCACGGCAAGACCGCGCTGGTCCGCGCGCTCACGGGCATCGACACCGATCGCCTGCCGGAGGAGAAGCGCCGCGGCATCACGCTCGAGGCCGGGTATGCGCACCTCGAGTTGCCCGGAATCGGCACCGCCGGCGTCGTCGACGTGCCCGGTCACGAGCGCTTCTTGCGCGCGATGGTCGCCGCGGCAGGTGGGATCGACGTGGCGGTGCTCTGTGTCGCCGCCGACGAGGGTCCGATGCCGCAGACGGCCGAGCACCTCGACGTGCTCCGGCTGCTCGGCGTCCAGGCCGGCGTGATCGCGATGACGAAGGCGGACCTGCTTCCCGAGCTCGGCGCCGAGCACCGCGAGCTGCTCACGGTCGAGCTGCGCGAGCTGGTGGAGGGGACCTTCCTGGAGGAAGCGCCCATCATCGAGGTGTCGGCGCGAACCGGCAAGGGATTGCCGGAGCTGGTGCGGGCGTTGGCGGACGCCGTCAAGGCACGCCAGGCCACGCCGCGGCCGGAGCAGGCGCCGTTGTTCCTCCCGCTCGATCGGTCGTTCGCCGTGAAAGGCTTCGGGACGGTGGTCACGGGGACCCTCTTCTCCGGCGCCCTCGCGCCGGGCGACGAGGTCGATCTCGCCGGCGCCGGCGCCAAGGCCCGTGGCGTGCGCGTGCGGGGTGTCCAGGTGCACGGCAGCGCCGTCGACAAAGCGCTCGCCGGCCAGCGCACCGCCGCGAACCTGGCCGGAATCGAGGTGCAAGACGCTCCTCGGGGCGCCGCGCTGGTCCAGGCGGGCACGCTGCAGTCCGTGGGCGCGGCACAGGTCCTGGACATCGAGCTGGAGCTGCTTCCCTGGGCGGCGCGCCCGCTGCGGAACCGGGCGCGGCTGCTCGCTCACATCGGCACGGCCCAGGTGCCGTGCGTGGTCGCGCTGGTCGACCGCGCGGAGCTTGCGCCGGGCGAGCGCGCCGTCGGTCAGCTCCGGTTGGGGCGCCCGACGGCAGCGATCGCCGGCCTCCGGTTCCTCCTTCGCGGCGAGCTGCCCAAGGGGAGCGACGCTTCGCCAGCAACGAGGCTCACCAAGGCCGCGCGGGCCCATGCCTCCACGCTGGGCGGCGGCCGCATCCTCGCCGTCGCGGCGCGCAAACGGCGGCGGCGCGAGTCCGATGCGGCGGCGCTGCAAGCCCTCGCTGGAGAAGATCCCCTCGCCCAGGCTGAGCGCCTGTTGCTGGAGTCCGGCTATCCCGGCGCTTCTCCGCAGAGGCTGGCCGCGCGAGGCGCATTCACCGTCAAGTCCGCCGAGAAGACGCTGGAGCGCCTCGGCCAGACGGGAAAGGCATTGCTCTACGATCGGGAAGCCCGCCTCTACGTGCACAAGGAAGTGCTGGAAGCGCTGGACGGGAAAGTCCTGGCGCGCCTCCACGAGCATGCGGCGCGCGATTCCATCGATCCCTCCATCGCGCGCGAAGAGCTGCGCCAGCGCGCCGGATCTCCGCCGCCCAAGCTGTTCGCGAAAGCGCTGGCCTCGCTCGCCGACCGGGGCGAGCTCCGGGCGGACGCGGAGCGCGTCCATCCGCCGGGGACGGCGGCGAAGCTGTCGGGGCCGGACGCCGACGCGCAGGAGAAGCTCGCTGGAGTCCTGGAGAAGGCGGGCCTCTCGCCGCCGCGCGTCGACGAGCTGCCCGCGTTGATCGGGCAGACTCCGCATCGCACGAGCTCGCTCTTGAAGGCGCTCGCCGGGGCCGGACGCGCCAGCAAGGTGAGCGAGGGTCTCTGGTTCGGCGCCACGGCCCTGATGGATCTCCGGCGCCGGGTGATCGCGCATCTCTCCGAGCGCGGCTCGATCGATGCCCAGTCCTTCAAAGAGCTCACCGGGCTGACGCGCAAGTTCGCCATTCCGCTCCTGGAGTACTTCGACCGCGAGAAGCTGACCTTGCGGATCGGCGACAAGCGCGTCCTGCGCAAGGGCGAGCGATGACCGCCGCCGAGTTGCAGGCCTTCGTCGATGCGCTCCCGGTCGCCGCGGTGATCATGCACGACCGGCGCATTCTCGCCTGCAACCGTCACCTCGCGGACCTCGCCGCGGTTCCGCTCGACGAGCTGCTCGCCACGGAAGACCCGATCGAGCGATTCGTCGCCCCGGAAGACCAGCCCGTGGTCCTGGGTCGGATCGCGGCGCGCGCCCGAGGCGACCAGGTGCCCGCGGAGCTGGACTACGTCGGCATCGGCGGGAACGGCGAGCGAATCCCTTCCCGCGCCCACGTGGCGCCCTTCCCCTCCGCGGGCGAGCACGCCGTCCTGGTCGTGATCACGCACGAGGGGCTGCGCGCGCGCAGTGCCAGCCTGATCCGCGGATTCATCGACGTGGCCGTTGCCGCCCAGCGCGAGAGCACCCAGGCCGGCATCCTCCGGGTCGCGCGCGAGGGACTCGAGCGGCTGGGGCTTTCGGCCACGCTGTGCGAGCTCGGTCCTGGCTGCTTCCGCGTCGTCGAGGCTGGCTCCAAGAATCCGTTCATCGCGCAGATCCAGCAGCGCTGGCCGGACTGGATTCCCGACTCGGCGTTCCCGATGCCGCGCAGCTCAACGGAGGGAACGCTGATCCCCGATCTCCCCGCGGTCCTCGCGGCGGGCTTCGGCAGGGCACGCGATGCATTCCTGGGAGCGCCGCCGGCCGCAATGGTCACTTCCATCCCCATCGACGGCGTCCCCACCTTCCTCATCTCCTGCTCGGGCTCCGATCTCGACGTGACCATCGCCAACGCCTTCGGGCTCCTCGGCAAGCAGCTCGGCGCCGCGCTGGAGACCGTGCGCAGGCTGGAGGAGCTCGATCGCCGCAACTCCGAGCTGCGCGCGCAGGCGGAGGAGATGACACTCCTCAACGACGTCGCGCGCCGGGTCGCAGGATCGTTCGAAGTCGGACCGCTGCTGGAACTGGGAGGCGAGACGCTGCGCCGGCTCCTGGACGCGGACCGCTGGGTCGTGCTGCTTCCCGACCCGCGGGAGCCGGCGCTGCGCTTCCACGCCCGGGCGCCCGAGGGAGCCAGCCTCGGGCTCGGCGAGGAGTCGGTCGCCATGGCGGCGTTCCGCGAGCGCCGGGTCGTGCAGGTCCTCGATCCGCCCACCCCTGCGCGATCAGCGGCGGCGCCGCGCACCCGCCTCGCCGTCCCGCTGATCGCGCGCGACGAGGTGTTGGGGGTGGCGCTGATCCTCGACGAGCACGCGCGCAGCTTCACGCGCGCCGAAATGGACCGCGCGCTCTCGGTCGCCGGCCAGCTGGCCCTGGCGCTGCTCTCGGCGCGGCTCTACGAGGCGCTGCGCAGCAGTTATGCCGAGCTGGCGCGGGCGCAGAACGAGCTCATCGACCGCGAACGCCTCGCCGCTCTCGGCGAGCTCTCCGCCTCCATCGCGCACGAGGTCCGCAATCCCCTCGGCGTGATCTTCAACTCCGTCGGCAGCCTGCGGCGCATCGTCAAGCCGCAGGGCGACGCGGCGCTGCTGCTCGACATCATCGGCGAGGAAGCCGACCGGCTGAACCGGATGGTGGGCGACCTGCTGGACTACTCCCGTCCCGTCCAGCCTGCGCTGCAGCCGGTTCCGCTGCGGCCGCTGTTCGAGGAGGCCATCGAGTCGGCGCGACAGCAGACCGGCGACGGGGCGAAGCGCGTGGCGGTGACCGTCCGCGTCGCCGAAGACGCTGCCACGGTGCGCGCCGACGCGCGTCTACTGCGGCAGGCCCTGGTGAACCTGTTCCTGAACGCCTACCAGGCGATGCCCCGCACGGGGCGCCTGGAAGTCCGCGCCTCGCGCAGCACCATCGACTCCCGCCCCTTCGCCGAGATCGTGGTGCAGGACAGCGGGCCGGGCATCCCTCCCGACATGGTCGACAAGATCTTCAAGCCGTTCTTCACCACCAAGGCGACTGGGACGGGCCTCGGCCTCGCCGTCGTACGCCGGATCGTGGAGAATCACGGCGGCACCATCGAGCTCGGTCGGCTGAGACCCGGCGCCGAGTTCAGGCTGCGGCTTCCGCTCGAAGCACAGGCGAGCTCCTCCTGACCCGGCTTGAGCGCAAACGCTTGCCGTCAGGGTTTTGACATGTGTTCTAGTATTGAAGCCCCATGTCCGACGTGGCGACCCCACCGGCCGTCCCCGAGACGCCCCAGCCCCCGCGAATCCTGATCGTCGACGATCAGCGCAACATGCGGACCACCACGGCGCTGGTGCTGCGGCAGCAGGGCTATCAGGTGTCGGAGGCGGAGAGCGGCGAAGTCGCCCTTTCCCGGCTGCTCGCCGAGCCGTTCGACGTCGTGCTCACCGATCTGAAGATGGCGCCCCTCGACGGGCTGGCGGTCCTGCGCGGAGCCTTGGAGGTCTCGCCCTCGACGCAAGTGATCGTGATGACGGGCTACGGCACCGTGGAGAGCGCCGTGGAGGCGATGCAGCTGGGCGCCTACGACTACCTCAGCAAGCCGTTCAAGGAGAGCGAGCTTCTGCTGCGGGTGCAGCGCGCCCTGGAACAGCGGCGTCTGCTGGTGGACGTCGGTCTCTTCTCCGACGAGTTCCGGCAGCGCTACAAGCTCGACAACCTGGTCGGGCGCTCGGCCCCGATGCGCGACCTGCTCACCAGGCTCGTCCGCGTGTCGCCCACCGAGGTGACCGTGCTGATCACGGGCGAGAGCGGGACGGGCAAGGAGCTGATCGCGCGCGCCATCCACGTGAACTCGAAGCGATCGTCGCGTCCGTTCGTCCCGGTGAACTGCGCCGCGATTTCCGAGACCCTGCTGGAGAGCGAGCTGTTCGGGCACGTGAAGGGCGCCTTCACGGGCGCGGTCAAGCTGCGGCAGGGGCTGCTCGAGGAGGCCAGCGGCGGCACCTTCTTCTTCGACGAGATCGCGGAGACGACGCCCGCGTTCCAGGCCAAGCTGCTGCGCGTGATCCAGGAGCACGAGATCCGCCGCGTGGGCGACAACGCCTCGATTCCCGTCGACGTGCGGGTGATCGCCGCCACCAACCAGGATCTGAAGAAGGCCATCGGCGAGAAGCGCTTCCGCGAGGACCTGTACTACCGGCTGAACGTCGTCCCCTTGCACGCGCCTCCGCTCAGGGAGCGGAAAGAAGACATCCCGCTGCTCGCGCAGCATTTCATCTCCGGCTTCAACCAGCGCAACGGCACGCGGCGCACGCTCACCCAGGGAGCGCTTCAGAAGATGGCCGGCTACGATTTCCCCGGGAACGTCCGCGAGCTGGAGAACATGGTGGAGCAGGCGGCGGCGCTCGCCCACAGCGAGGAGATCGACGCCGCGGACGTCTTCATCGAGGCGCACACCGCCGCGCCGGGCAATCCGGACACCGGCGTCCGGACGCTCGCGCAGGAAGTGGATGACGCCGAGCGGCGCGCGATCGAGGCGGCGATGCAGCGCAACGACGGACAGATGGAGAAGGTCGCTCGCGACCTGGACGTCTCCACCACCACCCTGTGGCGGAAGATGAAGCGCCTCGGAATGCGCAAGGAGTGAGGAGGCGGCCCGGCCGCCGCGGGGTTAGGTTTGCGCCGTGTCGAAGAAGAAACCGTTCAACAACCCCTTCTCCGGGGTCAAGCTGCCGCAACCGCCGCGACCGGCGCCGCCGCCGCCCAAGGCGCCCGAGCCTCCACCTTCTCGCCGTCGCGACGACCTGACCGAAGAGGAGCTGTGGACGGTCGCGGTCGACGGAGCGAAGCCGCTGGCGGACCGCAGCGGCCGCGTCAAACCCAGGCAGCAGCCGCTCTCCGTCGCGAGACCGGAGCTCGATCCGGATCTCGAAGCCTACGACGAGCTGCGCGCGCTGGTGACGGGGGAAGTGCCGTTCGACATCGCCGACGCGGACGAGTTCATCGAGGGCCACGCCCGCGGCCTCGACCCGCGCGTGGTGAAGCGGCTGCGGCGCGGCGAGTTCGCGGTGCAGGGGCACGTCGATCTGCACGGGCTCCTCAAGGGCGAAGCCAAGTCCGAGCTGGAGGGATTCCTCTCCCGGTCACGCCAGCAGGGGAAGCGCTGCGTGCTGGTCGTCCACGGCCGCGGATTGCACTCGAAGGACCAGGTCCCCGTGCTGAAAGACGCCCTCAAGCTCTGGATGCTCACGGCCCGCTTCTCCCGCCACGTCCTCGGGTTCTCCACGGCCCGCCCTCACGACGGCGGCCTCGGCGCCATCTACGTTCTCCTGAAGCGGATGTGAGTCCCAGGCTAACCGGCCTTCGGCCGGCGCGGCTAGCGGCCGAAAGCGTTGGCGGCCGATTGGGTCAGCGACGCGAAGGTCCCCGGCTGGATCCCCATCCAGAGGACGATCAGGGCGCAGCCGGCGATGGCGAGGCCGGCGGAGAGGAGACGGCCGCCCAGGACGGGCTCGCCCTTCGCGCTCGGGTACATGTACACGTACACGACGACGCGCAGGTAGTAGTAGAGCCCTGCCACGCTGGTGAGCACGCCGAAGATGGCCACCGGCGCCAGCCCCGCCTCGATCGCGGCGCGGAAGACCGTCAGCTTCGCCATGAACCCGGCCGTCGGCGGGATGCCGGCGAGCGACACCATGAACAAGGACATCGCCGCCGCGAGACCGGGATGGCGGTCGGACAGGCCGGCCCAGGAGGAGAGGTCGTCTCCGACTCCGCTCATGGCGAGGCGCCGCTCGATGATCGCCACCACGCCGAATGCGCCGATGACCGTCACCGCGTACGATGCGAGATAGAAGAGCAGGCCCTGCGTGGCGTCGGGGCGGGGGCTCGCCGAGGCCATGGACGCCACTGCCACCAGAAGATACCCGGCGTGCGCGATCGCCGAGTACGCCAGCATCCGCTTCACGCTGCGCTGCGGGATCGCCAGAAGGTTGCCGAAGAGCATGGTCAAGAGGGCGAGCCAGATCACCAGCGCACGCCAGCCGCGGGGACCCGCGGAGGCGTCTCCGAAGCCGCTGACGAGGATCCGCACCAGCGTGGCGAACGCAGCCGCCTTGACTCCCGCCGCCATGAAACCGGTGACCGGCGCCGGCGCGCCGTCGTACACGTCGGGGACCCACATGTGGAACGGAACGGCGGCGACCTTGAACGCGAACCCGGACGCCAGCAGCGCCACGGCGGCGTAGAGCAGCGTCGATGCGCCCGAGGGGCCGCCGCTGCGCAGGGCGGCCGCGACGTCGGCCAGCCTGGTCGAGCCCGTCGCACCGAACGCGAGCGCCGCGCCGTAGAGGAAGATCGCGGAAGCGAAGCTCCCGAGGATGAAGTACTTGAACGCCGCCTCCGCCGGGCGCTTCCCGCGCCGCAGATACGCGCAGAGCGCGTACACGGCCAGCGACATCACCTCCAGCGAGATGAAGATGACGATCAGATCCGTCGCCTGCGCGAGCAGGCACATCCCCGCCGCCGAGAAGAGCGCCAGCGCGTAGAACTCGCCGCGCGTCGCGCGCAGCGACTCCAGATAGGAGAAGGCGACGATGCAGGAGAAGAGGAGCGCCGCGCAGACCACGGCGGCGACGACCCGGGCGAATCCGTCGCTCACCGCCGCGCCCGAGAAGAGCGAGACCGCCGGATCGCCCAGCCGGGAGAGCGCTGTCCAGAGCGCCGCGGCCGCGAACGCGGCGGCCACCCACGCCTGGTACCTTCGATCGGGCGGCGCCGGAGCTGCCTGCGGCTTGGCGTCGGATCCTGGCGGGAGCTGCCGCTGCGCCTCCTCCGCGGGTCCCGGCGCCGGACCGAGCACCGCGGGCTTCACGTTGCGCAGGAACACTTCGCTGGTCAGGAGCAGCAGGGCCCCGGCGGAGAGGATCAAGGCGGGGAGCACGCCGTAGAGGTCGTTCGGGTCGTAGTTCATGGCTGCGCCTCCGCCTTGCGCACCGGCGGGGCGCGATCCGCGCGGCTCACGCGCTGCACGACCGCGTCCACGGGCTCCTTGATCGCGGAGAGCAGCGGCTGCGGCGCGATCCCGAGGACGACGATGGCGAGCAGCAGCGGCGCAACCGTGAACCACTCGCGCACCGTCAGATCCTGAAGCCCGTGCCCGGCGGCCTTGCGCGGCGGCCCGAAGAATACGCGCTGGTACAGCCAGAGCATGTACACCGCGCCCAGGATCACTCCGGTGGCTCCGATGACCGCGAGCGGCACCGCGCCGGCGAGGACGCGCGACGTGAACGTCCCGATCAGCACCAGGAACTCGCCGACGAACCCGTTGGTGCCTGGCAGGCCGATGGAGGAGAGCGTGATCACGAGGAAGGTGGCCGCGATCGCCGGCGCCACGGTGGCGAGCCCGCCGTACGCCGCCAGATCGCGCGTATGCGTCCGCTCGTAGAGATAGCCGACCATGAGGAACAGGGCGCCGGTGGAGATACCGTGGTTCACCATCTGCAGGACGGCGCCGCTCACCGCCTCGGGCGTTAGCGCAGACAGGCCCAACATCACGAATCCGAGGTGCGCGACGGAGGAGTAGGCGATCAGCCGCTTCAGGTCCGTCTGCGCCATGCACATCAGCGATCCGTAGACGATGCCGATGACGCCGAGCACGGCGATGGCAGGCGCGAAGGCCAGCGCAGCCTGGGGAAAGAGCGGCATCGCGTACCGGATGAACCCGAACGTCCCCATCTTCAGCATCACGCCGGCGAGGATGATCGACCCTGCCGCCGGCGCCTCGGTGTGGGCGTCCGGCAGCCAGGTGTGCAGCGGCCAGATCGGCACCTTGATGGCGAACGCCAGCGCGAAGGCGAGGAAGAGCCATCTCTGCGTGGAAACGTCCACGACCCCGGCGTTGAGCAGCTCGGCGTAGTCGAAGCTCTTCCGACCCGAATTGCTCCAGAGCCAGAAGATGGCCAGCAGCATCAAGACCGAGCCGATGAAGGTGAAGAGGAAGAACTTCACGGCGGCGTAGATGCGGCGATCGCTGCCCCACATCCCGATCAGCAGGTACATCGGGATCAGCATCGCTTCCCAGAAGACGTAGAAGAGCACGAGGTCCAGCGAGGCCAGCGTGCCCAGGATCGCGGTCTCGAGCAGCAAGAGAGCGATGCAGTAGACGTTCACCCGCTCCTGGATGAACTTCCACGAGCTGAGCACGACGATCGGGCCGAGGAAGGTGGTGAGCAGGAAGAGCAGCAGCGCCACCCCGTCGAGGCCGATGTGATAGCTGAACCCCAGGGCCGGCGCCCACTCCGTCTTCTGCTCGAACGAATAGCGGCCCGGCGCGGCACGGAAGCCGGTCCACAGCGCGATCGAGAGCAGGAAGGTGAGCAGGCTGAAGAGGAAGGCGATCCCTTTGTGCTGCCCCCCTTCTCCGCGCGGCAGGAGCGCGATCAGGATTGCCCCGAGCACCGGCAGGAAGGTGACGAGCGTGAGCAGATGGGACTCGATGTACGCCATCAGCCCCTCACCAGGAAGACGTAGAGCAAGGCCGCCACGCCGAGCGCGGTGACCGCCAGGTACCGCTGCACGTCGCCGTTCTGGAACCTGCGCGCCATCGCGCCCACCCAGGCGATCAACGTGGGAATGCCGTTGACGAAGAGGCCGTCGATGATGGTGGCATCGACGAGGCGGAAGAGCCCGCGCGCGAGCGCCCAGAAGGGCCGGACGACGAGGAAGTCGTAGAGCTCGTCGACGTACAGTTTGTTGGCGAGCGCGCCGCGCAGGACGTGGATGCGGGCGGTGAGCAGCTCGTCTCCGGCCAGACCGCGCTTGAAGTACAGCGCATACGAGCAGGCCCAGCCTGCCCATCCGACGATCAGGGCGATGCCGTACCCGAGATACGGCGAGAATTCCTCCGGGGCGCCGCCGCGAGGACGGGAGAAGACGCCATCGGTGAAGTGCTCCCAGGTCCAGTGCTGAAGCCCGGTCCCGTGCACCCACGCCTGCGGCAGGCCGAGCACGAGGCCGATCACCGAGAGCGCCGCCAGGATCCAGAGCGGCAGCGTCATGACCGAGGGGCTTTCGTGCGGGTGCACACTCTCGGGCCCGCGGTACTCGCCCGAGAAGGTGAGGAAGTAGCAGCGCCACATGTAGAAGCTGGTGAGGAACGCCGAGAACGACCCGACAGCGTAGATGAGCGGCCCGAGCCAGGTCAGGCGCGTGCTGCCGTCCGGCGTGAGCGTAAGGAAGCTGAACGCGCGCGTGTGCAGCGCTTGGCCGAGGATCTCGTCCTTGGAGAAGAATCCGGAGATGGGGAGGATGCCGGTGATGGCGATGGTGGCGACGAGGAAGGTCGTCCGCGTCGACGGCAGGTACTTCCGCAGCCCGCCCATCCTCTGGATGTCCTGCTCGCCGTGCAGCCCGTGGATGACCGCCCCCGATCCGAGGAACAGGCACGCCTTGAAGAAGGCGTGCGTGACCAGGTGCATGGTGCCGGCGAAGAACGCGCCGACGCCCACGCCGATGAACATGAACCCGAGCTGCGAGACCGTCGAGTACGCGAGCACCTTCTTGATGTCGTTCTGCGAGGTGGCGATCAGCGCGGACCAGAGAGCAGTCAGCACGCCGACGACCGCGACCACCGCCATCACCCCGGGCGCCGAGACGTACAGATGGCTGAGGCGCGCCACCATGTACACGCCGGCCGTCACCATCGTGGCCGCGTGGATCAGCGCGGAGACCGGGGTGGGACCCGCCATGGCGTCGGGAAGCCAGATGTAGAGGGGAAGCTGGGCGCTCTTGCCGGTGGCGCCGATGAACAGGCAGAGCGCCGCGATCGAGGCCACGCCCAAGGGGAGCACCGCCGAGTTGATCTGGGCGATCCCCACGGTGCCGACCTGGTTGAAGAGGATGAAGATCCCGATGAGGAAGCCGAAGTCGCCGATGCGGTTGACGATGAACGCCTTGCGGCCGGCGTACGCCTTCTCCTCGTCCGTGAACCAGAACCCGATCAAGAGGTAGCTGCAGAGCCCGACGCCTTCCCAGCCGACGAACATCGCCACCAGGTTGTCGCCGAGAACCAGCGTCATCATGGCCGCGATGAACAGGTTGAGATACGAGAAGTAGCGCCAGTACCCGGGATCCTCCTCCATGTACCCGACGGAGTAGACGTGGATGAGGAACCCCACGCCCGTCACCACCAGCGTGAGCGCGCCGGAAAGCCGGTCGAACGAGAACGCCATGTCGACGCGCAGCGAGCCGGCCGAGAACCAGTTGAACCAGAGCTCATGGAAGAGGGGCGCCTGCTCGCCCAGGCCGATGAACGCCCGCAGCCCGATGAGGAACGAGAGCAGGACCGACGCCAGCGCCACCGCGTACACCCAGCCCTTGGGAAGCCACTTCCCGACCAGCCCGCAGATGGCGGCGCCGATCAGGGGAAGCAGGGGAACGAGGTGCAGCCAGGTGACTTCCACTCTTCGACTCCTACAGCTTCAGCGTGTCGAACTCGTCGACGTTGACCGAGGTGCGGCTGCGGAAGACGGCGATGATGATGGCGAGGCCGACCGAGGCCTCCGCGGCGGCAGTGGCGATGACGAAGAACACCGCCGCATGGCCGGAGAGGAAGCTCCCCATCGGCGAGTTGGGCACCAGCGGGAAGCGGGAGAACGCCAGGAAGGTGAGATTCACGGCGTTGAGCATCACCTCGATGCTCATGAGGACGATGATCGCGTTGCGCCGCAGCACGACGCCGGCGGCGCCGAGCGCGAACAGCATCGCCGCCAGCACCAGGTAGTGCTGCGCCTGATGGGCGTGAAAGAAGTCCATCAGATCCTCCCCTTCGCGACCACCACGGCCGCAACCACCGCGACGAGCAGGAGGAGCGAGGTCACCTCGAACGGCAGGATCGAGGCGAGGTACAAGATGCGGCCGACCGTCTTGACGCCGCCGAATCCAGCGACGAGCAAGGCGTTGTCCACGCGCCGGTCGCCCTGCATGAGCGCGCCTTGGGGAAATGCCGGACCGAGCGCCCTCCAGGCGATCACGCCGAAGGAAGCGACCACCGCCGCGAGGCCTACGCCCTTCCAGACCGTGATCCGCTGCTCGCCCAGCTCCTCTTCCTTCAGGTTCAGGAGCATGATGACGAACACGAAGAGCACCATCACCGCGCCCGCGTACACGATGATCTGCAGGATCGCGATCAGGTGCGCCGCCAACAGGACGTAGATGCCGGAGAGGAAGAAGAGGGCGCCGACCAGCGAGAGCGCGCCGTAGATGGGGTTGCGGCGGAAGATCACCTGCGCGCCGGCGGCCAGCGCGCCGATGGCGAAGAGATAGAAGAGGATCGCCTCGGCCAAGTCAGCCTCGCACCAGCGCGTCGAAATCGGCGCGGAACTTCTCGATGTAGCTCTTCGCCGGCATGGCCGCCCCGTCCGCCAACGCGCAGATGGTCTTCATCTCCATCTGCCGCGCGATCTGGTGGACGTTGTCCACGTCCTGCTTCTCGCCCTTGCCGGCGACGATCTTGTCCAGGAGACGCGAAAGCCAGGCCGTCCCTTCGCGGCAGGGAGTGCACTGGCCGCAGCTCTCGTGCGCGAAGAAGTGCATCAAGTTCGCGAGCGCCTGCGCCATGTTGACCGACTGATCGAGGTAGACGACCGCCCCCGAGCCCGCCATGGTCTTCTTCGCCTTGAGCGTGTCGAAATCGCTCGCCCAGTCGGCCTCCGCGGCGGTCATGACGGCCGACGAAGCGCCGCCGGGGATGATGGCTTTCAACGTCGAGCCCTGGCGCATGCCGCCGCAGTACTCGTCGAGCAGCGCCTTGAAGCTGATGCCCATCGGCGCCTCGTAGACGCCGGGCTTCTTCACATGGCCGCTCACCGCGTACAGGCGGGTCCCCCCGTTCTTCGGGACCAGGCCCAGGCGGCTGAACTCGTCTCCGCCCATGGTGACGATGGCGGGCATGTTCGCGAGCGTCTCCACGTTGTTCACCGCGGTGGGCTGCTTGAAGAGCCCGCCGCCCGCGTTGGCCGGGAACGGCGGCTTCAGCCGCGGATAGCCCTTGCGACCTTCGAGAGACTCGAGCAGCGCGGTCTCCTCGCCGCAAATGTACGCGCCGGCGCCATAGACGGCGTGCACTTCCACATCGAGGCCTGAGCCGAGGATGTTCTTCCCGATGTAACCGGCGGCCCTGGCTTCCTCGATCGCCTTCTCCAGCCGCGCCATCGCGCTCTCGCGGAACTCGCCGCGGCAGTAGACGTAGGTGAGGTGGCACTCGATCGCGTAGCAGCCGATGATCAGGCCTTCGAGGAACATGTGCGGGCTGCGCAGCAGGATCTCGCGGTCCTTGAACGTCCCCGGTTCGCCTTCGTCGGCGTTCACCACCAGATACTTGGGAAAGCTCGTCTCCTTGCGCACGAAGTTCCACTTCATGCCCGTGGGGAAGCCGGCGCCGCCGCGGCCGCGCAGGTTCGACTTCACCACCTCGTCCACGATCTGCTGCGGCTGCATCTTCAGCGCTTTCGCCAGCGCCTGGTAGCCGCCGCCGGCGCGGTAGGTATCGAGCGACCAGCTCTGCGGCTTGTCCCAGTCGGCGGTGAGGATCTTCGGCCCCGTCATCGCTTCGGCTCCGCGCTGCCGGCCTCGGCGCGCGTGGTGACGGCAGGCTGTCCGAGCGTGCCGGTCGCCTGCGGAGCGCTCTGGCTCTCGATGCGGGCGTGCGGGTCGGGAAGGCGCGGAAGCGGGCCCTTCGCCATCGCTTTTCCGGGCTGTTCGCGCAGGTCGCGAATCAGCGCCTTGAGGGAGTCCGCCGTGACGTTTTCGAAGAAGGCGTAGTTGTTGACCAGCACCGCCGGCGCGCGGCCGCAGGCCGCGAGGCAAGCGACCTCCTCCAGCGAGAAGTGCCCATCCCCGCTGGTCTCACCAGGTCGGATGCCGAGGATCTCCGAGCACTGGCGCAGGACGTCCTCCGCGCCCATCGCCCAGCACGAGATCGAGTTGCAGACGCCGATGTGGTGGCGCCCCACCGGCCGCAGCCGGTACATCGTGTAGAACGTCGCCACTTCGCGGACGCGCACCGGCGGGACGTCGAGGCGGAACGCGACGTAGGCCATCGCCGGTTCGGAGAGCCAGCCGAGCTCGTCCTGGGCGAGATGCAGCGCCGCGAGCAGCGCCGCCTTCCGGCGTTCGGACGGGTACCCGGCGATCGCGCGGTCGAGGCCGGCGTCGAACCGCTGCTGCTGCTCCGGCGTGAATGGACTCTCGACGGTGCCCGCCTGCGTGCCGAGGGAGATCATTGCGGCGCGGACGTGTATGGCGGGCGAGCGGGGGTGTCAAGGGCAGGACCGCGGCAGCGGCTAGCTCAGATCGAGGACGCGCAACGAAGTGAGGGCGACCAGCGTGCCGAGAACGTCGCTCTCCGGTTTGCCGGCGAGCTTCACCAGCTCGGCCACGCTGCGGCTGCCGTCGCAGCGGGGCAAGAGATGCGCCTCCCACGCCTGCAGCTCCACGTCGCTCAGGTTGAACGATGGATCCCGGCTCGGCGTCGGTCGCGCGCTCTGCGGCATCAGGCGCTTGAGCCGCTCGGGCTTGTACAGCTTCTTCACGCCGCGCATGATCAGGTTCGCCGGGTGGATGTCCAGCTTGATCGCTTCCTTGCGCGCCATCGCCTGGAACGAGAGGGTGAAGACGCCTTCCTCCCAGGCGAAGACCGAATAGAGGATGCTCTTGATCTGCTGTCCGATGTAGTAGAGGCGCTCCTCCTCGTCGAGCGCTCCCATCTGGATGAGGACGTCGCCGGTGCGCTGCTTCTTGCGCGACGCCTCGTCGGCGGCCTGCCGCATCGTCTGCTCGTCGATCTTTCCCGCGCGGACGAGGAACTGTCCGAGGCGGTCGGCGACCAGGTTGGAGAGCGCGAACACGGGAAAGCCGCTCTCGAAGAAGATGATCTTCTTCACCTGCCCTTTCATCAGGCCGAGCTCACCGGTCTCCTTCGCGTTGTAGAAGGCGGCGAGCAGGTGCGGGAGGTTGTCCTTCAGGTCTCCGCGGCGGATGCCCTCCTTCTCCACCATCGGTTGCAGGAGCGGGTCCGTCTCGGAGCCGCGCGCGATCGGCCCCGTGTTCACCCTGTCCGCGCGGATCGGCCTCGACGCCGGGGAGGCCCCTTTTTCCCGCATCCGCGCCACCTGCTCGCGGTTCATCGGCTTGAGCTGCAGCGGCGAGGTTCCCCGCAGCGAGCCGGACTTCAAATCGATCCGGGCCGTGAGCTGCATCGCCTCGGCCGCCTCCGCGACCTGCGGACCCGACTCCACGTCGAAGGCCAGTTCCGCCGGGGCCCGGGCCGCCCCCGGCGCGGCCTTGCGCACTGCGTCGAGAAGCTTCCTGCGATCGAACGGTTTCTCGAAGAACGCCAGCGCTCCGTACCTGTCGAGCGCCATGGTCGACGCCTTGCCGCCCTTGTGGACGCCCGACATGAGGATGAACGGCACCCGCAAGCGCTTGAGCGCCTCCGCGACGTCGTAGCCCATCAGGTCGGGGAGCAGGATGTCGATCACCGCCAGCACCGGCTTCTCCTTGCGGGCGAGATCGAGCGCCGTTCGCCCCCGCGGAGCCGTCAGGACGGAATAGCCGGCTTCTTCGAAAGCCGAGGAAAGAAGGGTGAGCAGCTCCGGGTTGTCGTCCACGACGAGGATGCGGGGAGCGGACACTCGCCGAGCCTACGATGCGTTCCCGGCCGCGGCAAGGAAGCAGTCCGGCCCACGCCACGGTTGATCCCCTCGGAGCGGAATGTTAAGCAGGCTCGCTTTTTCCCTCTGCTTGGAGCCCGACCATGCGCTGCATGTCCGCGAAATTCCTGGTCTGCATGCTCGCTCTCGCCGTCGACTGCAAGAAGGAGCCGGAGGGCGGCGGAAACGTAGGTGGTGCTGATACAGGCGTGATCAAGATCGGCGAAGTCGGCTCGATGACCGGCACCGAAGCGACGTTCGGAACCTCGAGCGATCGCGGCATCCAACTCGCGGTCAAGGAGGTGAACGGAGCGGGCGGGATCAAGGGCCGCCAGATCCAGGTGATCGCTCTCGACGACGAGGGCAAGCCGGAGGAGGCCGCCACGGCCGCGACCCGGCTGATCGCCAGCGAGCACGTGCTCGCGCTGCTCGGGGAGGTCGCCTCGACGCGATCGCTGTTCATGGCGCCCAAGGCGCAGGCCGCGAAAGTGCCCATGGTTTCTCCTTCCTCCACCAACGAGAAGGTCACCGCGGTCGGCGACTACATCTTCCGCGCCTGCTTCATCGATCCCTTCCAGGGCTACGTGATGGCGAAGTTCGCCACCGAGACGCTGAAGCTGAAGAAGGCGGCCATCCTGCGGGACGTGCGCAACGACTATTCCGTCGGCCTGGCCAAGGTGTTCAACGACAACTTCACCAAGATGGGCGGTCAGATCGTCGACAACGAGAGCTACTCGTCCGGAGACGTCGACTTCAAGGCGCAGCTCACCAACATCAAGGGCGCGGCGCCGCAGGCGCTCTACGTTCCCGGCTATTACACCGACGTCGGGCTGATCGCCCGCCAGGCGCGCGAGGTAGGGCTGACGGTCCCGCTGCTGGGTGGCGACGGCTGGGACAGCGAGAAGCTGTACGAGATCGGCGGGGTGGCGCTCGAAGGCAGCTACTTCTCCAACCACTACTCCGTGGACGATCCCAGCCCGCGCATCCAGGAGTTCGTCGGCAAGTTCAAGAAGGAGTACGGCGGCCAGGTGCCCGACTCTCTTGCAGCGCAGGCGTACGACGCCGCAGGCATGCTCTTCGATGCGATGAAGCGCGCCAAGGATCTCTCGGGTCCTTCCATCCGGGACGCGCTCGCGCAGACCAAGGACTACAAGGGAGTCACCGGCGACATCACCATGGATGACAAGCGCAACGCGACGAAGCCCGCGGTGGTGCTGAAGGTCGCCAAGGGCGGAAAGTACGAGTTCTCCGGACGGATCATGCCGGAGGGTCTCAAGCAGAGCGGTACGGAAGCGCCGGCGGAGTCGCCGAAGAAGACCGAGGGCAACACGGCGCCGAATGCGGCGCCGGGCAACGTGCCGACCCCGACGCAGACTCCCGCGGTCGGCGCCACCAGCGCCGCGCAGAGCGCGGCCAACACCGGCCAGCCGCAGGGCGTGCCGGCGGGCGGGCATCCGAAGAAGTAAGGACGCGTGATCGATTTCCTGCAGCGCCTCGTCGACGGAGTGTCGCTCGGCGCGATCTACGCGTTGATCGCGCTTGGCTACACGATGGTGTACGGGGTGCTGCAGCTGATCAACTTCGCGCACGGCGACGTGTTCATGCTGGGCGCGATGATGGGATGGTACGCGTCCTCGGTGTGGACTTCCGAGTCGCGCGATCCGAGCATTGCCGGGGCCCTCGCGGTCACGCTCTTCTCCATGCTGGTCTGCGCGACGGTCGGGCTCCTCATCGAACGGCTCGCCTATCGGCCGCTGCGCGGCTCGCCGCGGCTGAACGCCCTGATCACGGCCATCGGAGTCAGCTTCTTCCTCGAGTATGGCGGGCAGCTCCTCTTCGGCCCCAACCCGCGCGCCTTCGGCGTTCTTCCGCACCGCCCGAGCTCGGTCGTCGCCGGCATCTCCATCGGGTACGTCGATCTGGTCACCATCCTCACCAGCGTGGTGCTGATGATCGTGCTCCAGCGCATCGTCTTCCACACTCGCATCGGCACCGCCATGCGCGCGGTCTCCTGGAACCCGTCGGTCGCCGCGCTGATGGGCGTGAACATCGATCTCGTGATCAGCTTTACCTTTGGCCTTGGCTCCCTGCTGGCCGCGGTCGCGGGGATCCTCTACGCGTCGAAGTATCCGAGCGTGCACCCGCTGATGGGCCTGATGCCGGGGCTCAAGGCCTTCGTCGCCGCAGTGCTGGGCGGCATCGGAAACGTGCCCGGGGCAATGCTCGGAGGTCTGCTTCTCGGGCTCGCCGAGCAGCTCGTCTCCGGTTACACCAGCTCCTCCTGGCGCGACGCGGTGGCGTTCGGGATCCTCATCCTCATCCTGCTGGTGAAGCCTTCCGGCCTGCTCGGCCGGGGCGCCGCGGAGAAGGTGTGATGCCGTTCTTCGGCGGCAGCGCGCTGAAGCGCACGGGAAAGGCGGTGCGCAGCTGGCTGCCGTTCTTCATCGCCATCCCCTTCCTCGCGCTCATCGAGCAGGGGATCGCGCTCAATCCCGCGTTCCGGCTCGAGTACGCCTTCCAGAACATCAACCACATCGGCATCGCGATCATCCTCGCCGTGTCGCTGAACCTGGTGAACGGCCTGACCGGCCAGTTCTCCATCGGCCACGCCGGCTTCATGGCGGTGGGCGGTTACGTGAGCGCAGTGATGCTGATGCGCGGGCCCGAGGACGATCCGTACCGGATCTTCTTCGTCCTGGCGATGCTGACCGGAGCGATGGCCGCCGCGCTGGCGGGCTGGCTCGTCGGCAAACCTTCGCTGCGGCTGCGCGGCGATTACCTCGCCATCGTCACCCTGGGGTTCGGCGAGATCATCCGGGTCATCATCGAGAACACCCCCTTCTTCGGCGGCGCCATCGGGCTCTCGCCCATTCCCCACCGCGCGGACTTTGCCTGGATCTGGGCCGTTGCGATCGTGACCATCCTGGTGGCGAAGCGGCTGCGCGACTCGACGCATGGCCGCGCCTTCCTCTCCGTGCGCGAGGACGAGGTGGCGGCCGAGGCGATGGGCATCGACACCACCGGCTACAAGGTCCGCGCGTTCGTGATCAGCGCGTTTTTCGCCGGCGTCGCCGGAGCGCTCAGCGGCGCGTTCGAGGGGAACCTGGCGCCGCAGAGCTTCACCTTCGTCCGCAGCTTCGAAGTGGTGGCCATGGTGGTCCTGGGCGGCATGGGGTCGATCACCGGCGCGACCATCGCCGCGGCGGTGCTGACCATCCTGCCCGAGTACCTGCGCGCCGTGGCGAACCTGCGAATGGTGATCTATTCCATCGCGCTCATCGCGCTGATGTTGCTGCGCCCGCGCGGCCTCTTGGGAACGCGCGAGGTCTGGGACTGGTGGCGCAAGCGCCGGCCTCCCCGCGTGCCCGGAAGGCGCGAAGCGAGCGAGGCGCTGATCGACGTGCGCCACGCCACCATCCGGTTCGGAGGCCTGACGGCGGTCTGCGACTTCTCTCTCGAGATCAGGCCGCGCGAGCTCGTGGCCCTGATCGGTCCGAACGGAGCGGGGAAGACCACCGTCTTCAACCTGCTCACGGGGGTCTACCCGCCGAGCGAAGGCACCATCAAGGTCCTCGGCCGCGACACGCGCGGGCTCTCTCCGCACGCCATCGCGCACCTCGGCTGCGCCCGCACCTTCCAGAACATCCGTCTCTTCCGCGAGCTCACCGCGTTCGACAACGTGCGCATCGCCTGCCACCACCTGACGCACGAGTCGATGGCGGCGGCGGTGCGGCAGGGCGCGCTCTCCGAGCAGGAGGAGAAGTGGGTGGCGGAGCGCTCGGAGGAGATGCTCGAGATCATGGGGCTGACGCACCGGCGCAACGAGCTGGCGAAGAACCTGCCCTACGGCGAGCAGCGCAGGCTGGAGATCGCGCGCGCGCTCGCCACCGGACCTCAAGCATTGCTGCTCGACGAGCCCGCCGCCGGCACCAACACGCGGGAGAAGACCGAGCTGATGGCGTTGATCCGGTCGATCCGCGATCGGTTCGGCGTCGCCATCGTCTTGATCGAACACGACATGAAGCTGGTGATGGGCGTCTCCGAGCGGATCCTGGTGCTCGACCACGGCGTCACCATCGCGCAGGGCCTGCCGCGCGAGATCCAGAGCAACGCGAAGGTCATCGAGGCCTACCTCGGAGAGAAATACGCGAAGGAGCACGCGGCGCAGATCGCGGCGGCGGGGAGCCCGCGCTGATGGCGGAACCGCTGCTCGAGCTACACGCGCTCGACGTGCATTACGGCGCGATCCACGCGCTTCGCGGCATCTCCATCCTTGTCGGCCAGGGAGAGATCGTCTCGCTCATCGGCGCGAACGGCGCCGGCAAGACCACCACCCTGCGCGCGGTGAGCGGAATGCTGCGGCCTTCCGCGGGCCAGATCCGGTACGAGGGGGCGCCGATCGCCGGCCTCAAGCCGCACCGGCTCGTGGCGCGCGGGCTCTGTCACGCGCCCGAAGGGCGGGGCATCTTTCCCAACCTGACGGTGAGGGAAAACCTGCTCCTGGGCGCCTTCCTGCGGCGCGACGCGCAGGGCATCGCCCGGGACATGCAGAAGGGCTTCAAGCTGTTCCCCATCCTCGAGGAGCGCGCGGCGCAGATGGCCGGAACGCTGTCCGGCGGCGAGCAACAGATGCTGTCGATCGCCCGCGCGCTGATGTCGCGGCCCCGGCTCTTGCTCCTCGACGAGCCGTCGCTCGGCCTGGCGCCGACGGTGGTGGAGACCATCTTCACCATCGTGCAGGAGATCAACAAGCAGGGCGTGACCATCCTCCTCGTCGAGCAGAACGCGCACCTGGCGCTCCAGATCGCCAACCACGGCTACGTGTTGGAGACGGGGACCGTCGTCCAGACCGGAACCGGCACCGAGCTCTTGCGCTCCCCCGAAATCCGAAAAGCCTACCTGGGCGAGTGATCGATCGTTGCGGGTTGATCTGGAAGGCTCCAAGTCGCATACATGCGACCAGTCATGTGGCCCGTGACCATGGAGGACGTACTCGCGGCGAGGGAGCGGATCCGCGCGAGGTTGCCGCCGACGCCGCTGCGCCGCTACGCCCCGCTCGAAGAGGCCGTCGGGTACGGGATCCGCGTCTACGTCAAGCACGAGAACCACCAGCCGACGCAGGCCTTCAAGGTGCGCAACGCCTTGGCGGCGCTCGGCGCGCTGACCGACGAGGAGAAGAAGCGCGGTGTGGTCGGGGCGTCGCGCGGCAATCACGGCCAGGCACTCGCCTGGGCCGGGGAGATCCTCGGCGTCCCGGTGACCATCTGCGTGCCGCGCGGGAACAACCCCGATAAGAACGAAGCGATGCGGGGGTTCGGCGCCGAGTTGATCGAGCAGGGCGACGACTACGACGCAGCGGCCCAGGTGGCCGAGAGGCTGGTCCGCGAGCGCGGCCTGACGCTGGTCCACTCCACCAACCACCGGCAGGTCATCGCCGGCGCCGCGACGATCACATTGGAGATGCTCGAGCAGGAGCCCGGGCTCGACGCGCTGGTGCTGGCGGTCGGCGGCGGCTCGCAGGCGGTGGGCGCGATGACCGCCGCGCGCGCGATGCGCCCCTCGCTCGCGGTGTTCGGCGTCCAGGCGGAGCGGGCGGCGGCGATCCACGACTCCTGGCACAAGGGAAAGCCGGTCACCGGCTACACCGCGAACACGTTTGCCGACGGCCTGGCGACGCGCTGCGTGTACGAGCACACCTTTCCGGCGCTTCGCGAGGGGTTGGCCGGCTTCGTCAAGGTGAGCGAGGGCGCCATCGCGGACGCGATCCGCCTCCTCCTTCGCACCACACACAACCTTGCCGAGGGGGCGGGTGCGGCGGGGCTTGCCGGGCTGCTCGCCCTGCGGGAATCGCTCGCGGGCAAGGCGGTCGGCATCTGCATTTCCGGAGGAAACATCGACCAGGAAACGTTGCGCCGGGTGGTTTCCCGGGAAATCTGAGGCGCCGGCCGCTTGTAACATCCAACCCTGCCGTCCGTACGAAGGTCCATGCAGATGAGTCTGCTCCCACCCGCTCCACCCGTTCCCCTCGTGAACCGGCCCCGACGGGGCGTCGTCCGCTGGGCGCTGCAGCGCATCGGCGCATACGCCCGCGGCGTGCAAGCGCCGCCCGCCGGGAACACGGAACAGGCCCTGTACGGATTGGCGCAGCCGATCCTCGGCGCGCGCGTGCTGCTCGCCGACCCGGAGCTCCTCAAGGAAGCCCTCTATCCGGCGGCCATGCTCGCTGGCGCGTGCGCGCTCTATGCCAGCCTCGGCACCGAGACGTATGGCCACTGGGGCACCTGGTTCAAGTCCTTCTACAAGGCGTTCGCGGCGCTCGCGCCGCTCCCTTCGTTCTTCTTCGCCAACCATTATGCGCGGCTCGCGGCGATGATCCGCTGGCGGTTGGGCTTCGGCGCCTGCGGGCCCCGTGAGATGCCGTGGCGCTTGCTCGCCGGCCGCATGATCCGGCAGGCCCTGATCGTCGCCATCGGCATCGGGCCGCTCCTGGTGCTCGCGCGGCTCGTGCCAGCGATCGGCGATTTCGTCTCGACGGCGATCCTCGGAATCTGGAGCTTGCACTGGGTGGTCGCGGACGCGTTCGACGACGCGCAGGTCCGCTTGCCCGGCGAGTCGCTCAAGGAATCGCTGCAACGCGACCGCGACGCTCCGGAGCCGTGGTTCGTGCGCCTCCTGAGGCGCGGCGCGGCTCGCCTTCCCCGGATTCTCGGCGGGCCGATCCGCCTCTTCGCGCGGCTCTGCGACAAGCTGGCGCTCGACTCGCGCGGCGAGATCGCGCTCATGGAGTCGAATCGCGCCGTCTCGGTCGGGTTCTCGCTGTCGACGGCCGCCCTGCTCGCGACGCCGGTGCTCAACCTGCTCTTCCGGCCGATCATCATCGCCGGGTCGTCGCATCTGCTGGCGCAGATCGAGAAGGACGAGGAGGAAAGGCTGCTCCCGCCTTCGCGGACGGTCAGTTCAGCCGGCTGAGACGAGCTGGCGCGGCCACGTCGCCGTCGCCGTCCACGCTCACGGCCGGTACAGCCTGAAACGTAGCCGCAAAGCCGCACTTCCGGTGCGGCAGCGGCTAGAGAGCCGAACCGCTTACCACCCGTCGCGAGGGCGCTGAGCCCTATGCCGAGGCGAGCGCCCGAGGAGCGAGCAGCGGATGCGTAGTCGACCTACGCAGAGCAGCGCAGTGACGAGGCCGTTCGCCGCAGGCCAGGGATCGGCGACCGCAGCAGGGTGCGTAAGCGGTTCGG
>Ga0209237_1000078_pt1 | contig 43671 bp, 46 predicted proteins | sample GraSoi013_1_40cm_2_FD_185820 | JGI IMG/M metagenome (GOLD analysis project Ga0209237, IMG submission 185820) | Grasslands soil microbial communities from the Angelo Coastal Reserve, California, USA - Sample 10_02_2013_1_40cm (SPAdes) (version 2) | ecosystem: Environmental > Terrestrial > Soil >...
GTCGATCACGAGCTTCGCGTCCCGCACGAGCTGCTGATAGTCGATGCAGTCGTGGTCGGTGGCGATCACCACCACGTCGGCCTCCTTCGCCGACTCCAGCGGCACGCTCTCCATCTCCAACATGTACATCCGCGGCCGCGGCCGCGAAAGCCCTCACTCGAACCGCGCCTTCTCCCAGGTCAGGCGCAGCTGCAGCACGTTCCGATCCACCTGCTGCGCGACCGTCACGTCGTTGAGCCGCGCATCGCGCAAGCCGGCGACCTCGACCCTCAGGTCGCGCGTGAACTTCCACCCCAGGCCGACTTCGGTGCCGTACCCGAGCGCGCCGATCTCCGCGGCCCGGGAGACGGCGGCGTTCCGATACACGCCAAGGCGCAGATGCGCCTCGACGTGCTCCCAATCGCGGGTGAAGCCCACCTCGGCGATGTCCCCGATCAGGGGACCGGCCGAGCTCGGTCCGATCACCAGGTCGTGCGCTACAGTGACGCTCAACGCCGTGCCAGGGGTGTAGCTCTCGATCAGGACGCGCGCGGTGGGCATCGCCGCCTGGTTGAGACCGGTGACCAGGACGCCGCCGCCGCGCACCGTCAGATTCGTCCACGGATTGAGCGCGTAGGTGTACCCGAGAAGGACCGAGTGGCCCTCGTCGAGAAGGCCGCCGGGCGCGCCGTTCGGGGCACGCGGGCTCCCGACCGGCGCGCCCACCCCGAAGAAGAGCTGCTCGCGTACCCCGAGGTCCCACTTGCTGCGCGCGCTCGTCTTCCACGCGTAGCGCAGGTTCGGCGCGAGAACGTAACCGTTGCCGGGATCGCCGGAGCCGAAGGCGAGCGCCTGCCCCTCCAGGCCGTAGTCGATCTCCGAGTGGCCGCTCAGGGCGTGCTCCACGTCGCCGTTGATGCGGGCGACGAAGATGTCACTCTGTCCGGGACGCAGGAGCAGTCCGAGCCCGGCGATCGAGAACGGGTCCTGCGCGTAGGTCGCTCCGCCGCGGAAGTACAGCTTGTCGCGCGGCGAGAGATGCACGCGCGTCTCCATGTTGCAGGTCTCGTTCGCGGCGAGTGCTCCGCTGGAGAGTCCGAACTGCTCCGGATGGGCGAGCCGGCAGGCCTGCCTGGCAGTCGATGGCGACGTGCAGGTTGTGCTCGCCGAACAGGTCGAGCTTGATGCCCGGCACGGCCTGGCCGAATCCATCGGCCCCCGAGCCGTTGAGCAGCACGTTGTCGTTGTACCCCGCCATCAGCGACATGCGGGGCCGCCACTCGACGTAGACCTTCGCGCCCGCCCCCCGGGCGGCGAGGAGCGCGGCGAAGGCCACGAGCAGCGCGAGCCGGGTCGCGGCCATCATCATCGCTCCTACGGCACCACTACGGTGTCGCCGGGCCCGAGCGTCACCTTGCTCCTGCCGGTAACCAGATCGTCGTAGGCGACCTCCAGCCGGCGGCCGTCCGCGCGCAGCACGCTGATGCTGCCGCGGTCGGCGAACTCCGCGAGCCCGCCGGCGAGCGCCAGCGCCTGCAGCACGCCCATGGTGTTGCGGAGCGGAAACGCGCCCGGCTTGCCCACCATGCCGGTGACGTACACGCGCGGGCCGTTCACGTCGTGAACGATCACCGTGACGTGCGGGTCGCGGACCAGCGTCGCGAGCTGCTTCTGCACCTTGGTCTCGAGCTCCTGCGGCGTCAGGCCTTCGGCCTTCACGTCGCCGAGCAACGGAAGCGTGATCTTGCCGTCCGGCCGGATGGGCACGGTGCGGGAAAGATCGGGCTCCTTCCAGACGGAGACCTCGACCACGTCCTCGCGGCTCAGGCGGAACTCGGTGATGTGCTTGACTTCGTCGTCCTGCACTGCGGCGGCGTGCGAGCAACCCACCGCGACCGCCGCCATCGCCATCCAGATTCCGACACTCCTCGACATGCTTCCTCCTCCCGCCCCCGCGCGGACGTGACCGAAGGGCACCGGAGCACGCGCCATGCCAGCGCCAAGCCGGCTTGCGTCTGGTGCTCCCTCCGCTCCGTTTGCAGTCTCCGAACCAGCCCGGCGGGCGGGCGCCCCTCCGCCTTCGCGGCGAAGGCAGTGGAGAGGGGTTCCGCGATCGGGAACGCGCGTTCTCACCCGCGCATCTGCGGCCTGCTCTCGCCGGGCGTTGGCTCATTTTTCGCTAGATGCAGGTCCGCGCGGGACAGTGGCGCGAGAGAGCAAGGGGACTCACGGAGATGTTCCGGACGATCGCGGCAGCAGCCATCGGATTCGCCTTCGCCGCCTTCGCGCTCCATCGGACGACGATCGCCGGGCCGCTCGAGGAGCCGCTCCTGCTGCTCTTCATGGGGACCATGTTCCTGATCGTGGGGAAGGTGCTCTCGGCGCCGATGCCGAAGAAGACGCCGCACCCGGCGGCGCAGCTCGTGGAGCGGCGCGCGGCCTGAGAGGCAATCCCGCACTTTTCGGATAACCGGCGACGGCTCAGCCCGTACTCGTCGTGTCGGCGACGATGGCGATCGGCGCGAGCGATTCGGCGCTCGCGGTGATGCGCGGATCGGTGAGGCCGCAGTCCTTGATCTTGTAAAGGAGCGCCTTGTAGCTGATCTGCAGGCGGGCGGCGGCCTTCCGCTTGTTCCAGTTGGTGCGGGCGAGCATGGCGGAGATCGCTTCGCGCTCCGCGCGCAGTGCCGCCTGGCGGGCGATCTCCTTGAGCGACACGGTCTCCGCTCCCATCGGCACGACCGGCGCCGGAGGGGGTGACGAGTGCGAGGCGGACGGGGTGGCCACCGGCATCGCGTGCGGCACGCCTTGGTTCGCGGGCGGCAGCGCTCCTCCGGCCGGTCCGGAGCTGAGCGGGACCTGCATCGCCGGACGGCGGCTGATCGCCGAAGTGAGCTCGTCGAGGACGAAGCGCTCGTCGCGCAGCACCACCAGGCGGCGCACCAGGTTCTCGAGCTCGCGGACGTTGCCCGGGTAGTCGTAATCTTGAAGGCGCCATACCACCTCCTCGGAGAACTGGAGCGCGCCGCCCCGGTACTTGCTGCCGTACTTGCGCCGGAAGTGCTCGATCAGGCCGGGGATGTCCTCCTTGCGCTCGCGCAGCGGCGGCACGAGGATGCTGACGACGTTCAGGCGGTAATAGAGGTCCTCGCGGAAGTTGCCGCGCGCGATCTCGTCCTCGAGCACGCGGTTCGTCGCCACCACCACCCGCGCATCCGCCCGCAGCGCGCGCTTGCCGCCGACGCGGTAGTACTCCTCGTCCTGCAAGACCTGGAGGAGCTTGGCCTGGAGCGCCGGGTGCATCTCGCCGATCTCGTCGAGGAAGATCGTCCCCTCGTCGGCGAGCTCGAACTTGCCCGGCTTCTCGCTGGTCGCCCCGGTGAACGCTCCGCGCTCGTGGCCGAACAGCTCGGATTCGAGAAGCTCGCTCGGCAGCGCCGCGCAGTTGATCTTCACGAACGGCTTTCCCCGGCGGGGAGAGCGCTCGTGCACAGTGCGAGCGATGCCCTCCTTGCCCACGCCGCTTTCTCCGCGGATGAGCACCGGCACGTCCGTCTCCGCCACGCGATCCACCATGTCCCAGATCGACAGCATCGCCGGGCTGGAGGCGACGTACTCCGTCGGGACTCCGCGCCGATTGGCGTCGACGCGCGCCTGGACGATCACCGGCGGCGGCTCCACCGGCCGGACGGCGGCGATGATCGGAGCGGCCTGCGGCTCTTCCAGCGAAGGTGGCCGCGAGGTGCCGCAGCGCTCGATGGCCTCCTTCAGCTCCTCCGGCTCGATCGGCTTCACCAGATAGTCGCTCGCGCCGAGGCGCATCGCCTTCACCACGGTTTCTTTCTCGTCCATCGCCGAGAGCGCGATGACGGGCGCGGTGCCGCCGTCGGCGCGGTACCGCCGCAGCACCTCGAAGCCGTCCAGGACAGGCATCCGCAGGTCTAGGAGCACGGCCTGCGGCGGCGCCGCGGCCCCGGCCAGCCACTCCAGTCCCGCCTTGCCGTCGCCGGCAGCAAATGCGTGGTACCCGATCCGGCCGAGCAGCTCGACAAGGATCTCGCGCGCCGCCTCGTCATCGTCGATCACCAGGACCTGGTTGGGTTGCTGCAGCATCTTTTCCTCCCCGATTTCGACCGTGTGCTGGTAGACGGCACACGGTTCTTTTTTCCGGACGCGCCCTTCCGGGAGGCGGCCCTCGGCCGGACGAGCAAGCGATGTGCCAGACTGTGGAGAGCTCTGGACCTTCAGGGCACGCGCTTCCACAGCGCGCGCAGCGCGGCGTTCACCGTTCGCTGGCCTTCCAGATTCACGGCGTGCCCCGCGTCGGGAACGATGAGGAGTTCCGCACCCCGGATCAGCCTCGAAAGTTCCTCTCCGTTCTCTTTCGGAGAAAGCTGGTCGACCGCGCCGTGGATCACCAGGGTGGGCGCCACCACGGCGCCGAGCCGGTCGCGTGCGTCGTGCGAGAGCGCCGCGTCGACCTGGCCGACGAAGCCTGCCGCCGTCTGCGGCGGCTGCGAGGAGGCGAACCGCAGGGCGGCGCGCACGTTGGCCTCGCTGCGCCAGAAGCGGTCCGTGAACAGCCAGCAGTAGGCTTGCAGCTCCCAGGCCCTGCGCAAGTGCGGCTCGGCGATCGCGACCGGGTACCAGGTCCGCCACGCCTCGAGCAGCGCGCGGGAACGGGGCGGCTGCGCCGCGAAGGTCGAGAGCAACGCCAGCGACCGCACGCGCTCCGGATGCGCCAAGGCGAGCTCCTGCGCGATGGCTCCGCCCAGCGAGATGCCGACGACGTGCGCCCGCTCCACGCCGGCGCCATCGAGCACGGCGAGAGCATCGCCGGCGAGCTGGCGCGCCGTGTACGGACCCGGTGGCGCGTCGCTCTGCCCCACTCCCCGGCTGTCCGGTGCGAGCTCCCGATACGTCTGCGAGAAATGCGCGAGCTGCACGGCCCAGGCCGCGGCGGGAGCATTCAGTCCCTGCAGCCAGAGCACGGCATCGCCCTTGCCTTGATCGATGACGTGCAACCGCGCGCCGTCGGGAGCGGTGACCCACACGCGGGGCGTTGTACCCGCATCCGTAGCGAAGCGGTACTCAGAGCAGATCGACCGCCAGCGCGAAGAACGTCGCGTGCGCGAAGAGCAGCGGCACCTCCGCCCGCCGCCACCTCCGCACCGGCGGCGTCGCGCCGACGCGAGGCATCGCCAGAAGCTCTGCCAGCGCTATTGCCGGGCCGAAGAAGAGCGGCGGCAGGCGCAACGTCTTCTGCGTTACCGCCAGCGCCGGACCGTAGACCCATCGGAGCGTCCGCCCCGCGCGGGCGCTCCCGAAGAGCCGCCTCCCCATTGCGTCGACGTCGTAGATGGGCGGGCGCCCGAGCAGGTTGCGCTCGAGCGCGTCGGCGACGCGCAGAGCGAGAGTGGCGAGAAGGGCCGCGCGGATCATCGGCGCAGCCACGGCTACATGTACTGGCCGCCGTTGATGTTGAGCTGCGCGCCGGTGATCCAGTCGCCCTCGGTGCAGAGGAACCGGACGAGGCGCGCGACCTCGTCGGCTTCGCCGAAGCGGCCGAGGGGAATGCGCCCCTTGACCGCCTCCTTCGCCGCCTGCGGCATGGACGCCACCATGTCGGTGTCCACGAAGCCGGGACAGATGGCGTTCACGGTCACGCCGAACTTCGCCACCTCCTGCGCGACGCTCTTGGTGAACGCGATCACCCCCGCCTTCGCCGCTGCGTAGTTCGCCTGCCCGAACGCGCCGGTCTGCCCGATGATGGAGGCGATGTTGATGATCCGGCCCCAGCCGCGCCCGATCATCGGCTCCAGCACGGCCTTGGTGCAGTGGAACACCGAGTCGAGATTCGTGTGGATGACCTCGTCCCACTCCGAGGCGCTCATCTTGCGGATGCTGCGGTCGCGATTGATCCCGGCGTTGTTCACCAGGATGTCGACCGATCCCAGCTGCTTCGCCGCCTGCTCGAGCAGCCTGTGACAGTCCTCCGGCCGCGCGACGTCCGCGTGGAAAACGCCGACCCGGCTTCCGCCGCGCTCGAACTCGGCCGCCAGCTGGTCGGCATGCTCGCGGCCTTTGCAGTAGTGGACCGCCATCGAAGCGCCCTCGGCGGCGAGCGCACGGGCGATCGCCTTTCCAATTCCCCGCGAAGACCCCGTAACTACGGCCACTTTGCCCGAGAGGCGCCTTTGTGTCGCTGCTCCATCCACCTGCGGCCTTTCTCCGGCCAGGTCTTGCACCCCTGGGTCCAAGCGCATGGGAGGTCCCTCCGACGCGGCACGTTACGAATTTGTAGGCAAGGGCGCAAGCGTCCGAATACGCAGAGTCTGTCAACGCCGCAACGCATCAACTCATCCGGCGCATGAGTTCCTTCGCCCGCGCGAGCACTGCGTCGATCATCTTCCCAGTCAGCTTTCCCGTGTTCGTGTTCTGCTGGCTGACGTGATAGCAGCCGAGGAGCACCGGCCCTCCCGGGATCTTCGCCTCCGCCCCATGTCCGAACTGCGGGCGCGGCCGAGGGATGGCGAGCCCGCGCCGGGCGAAGTGCGATAGCGCGGCGCCCCAGCCGATGCTGCCGAGCGCCAACACCACGCTCACGGAAGGCAGCAGCGCGACTTCGCGGTCTAGCCAGACGCTGCAGCGAGCGAGCTCGTCCGGCAGCGGCTTGTTCCCCGGCGGTGCGCAGCGGCAGGGCGCGGTGATGAACGCGCCGCGGAGCGCGAGCCCATCGTCCCTGCGGACGCTGGTCGGCTGGTTGGCAAATCCTGCGCGGTGCAGCGCGGCATAGAGAAAATCTCCGCTGCGGTCGCCCGTGAACATCCGTCCGGTGCGGTTGCCCCCGTGGGCCGCCGGCGCCAGCCCGACGACGAGCAGCCGCGCGCGCGGATCGCCGAAACCGGGCAGCGGCCGCGCCCAGTAGGTCCACTCCCGGAACCGCTTGACCTTGAGACGCGCGACTTCCTCGCGCCAGGCGACGAGCCGCGGGCAGGCGCGGCATTCGACGATCTGGCGATGCAGCGCCCGCAGCCCGCTCAAGACCCGCGCGTGCCGCCTCGTCCGCCGCCGCGCTGGCTGCCGCGAGGCATGTTCTGCGCCGGCCCGCGCATGCCGAACCCGCGCTGCCCTTGGACGTCCTTGCCGTGCGGCGTGCCCCGGAACCCGCCGCCACCGCCGAACTTGCCGCCGCCTTGCCCCTTCTCCTCGGCCTCGTTCACTTTCAGCGGCCGGCCGCCGAAGTCCTTCCCGTTCAGCTCGGCGATGGCTGCCTTCGCCTCCTCCTCGCTGTCGAGATCGACGAAGGCGAATCCGCGCGAGCGCCCCGTCTCCTTGTCCGTGATGATCTTGACCGAGCGGACCGTCCGCGTATCGCCCTCGATCAGCTGCTTGATCTGCGCTTCCGAGCTGTCGAAGGGAAGATTGCCTATGAACAGGCGAGCCATGTCCTCGTTCCTTTCCCTGATCACCGGCGATCCTATGCCAGATCGCGGGATCGCGCACCGGAACCCGCCTTGTGGCATCTTCCGGACGCCATGCCTGAGGCGGTGAGCCTGCGCGGCGCGACCAAGCGCTACGGCGCCTTTACCGCGCTCGACCACGTCGATCTGGACATCCACCGCGGCGAGGTCTTCGCGCTGCTCGGCCCGAACGGCGCCGGGAAGACGACGCTGATCAGCCTGGTGGCGGGAACCGCCCTCGCCAGCGAAGGCAGCGTGGAAGTGCTCGGACGCGACGTGGTGCGCGATTACCGGTTCACCCGCCGTGCCGTGGGGCTGGTGCCGCAGGAGATCAACTTCGACCCGTTCTTCACCGTGGAGGAGACCCTTCGCTTCCAGGCGGGATATTTCGGCATGCGCCTGTCCGATGCCCGCATCGAGGAGATCCTCGGCAACCTGGGGCTGCGCGACAAGCGGACCGCCAACACCCGCTCGCTCTCCGGAGGAATGAAGCGGCGCCTGCTGATCGCCAAGGCGCTGGTGCACGATCCGCCCGTGCTCTTCCTCGACGAGCCGACCGCGGGCGTCGACGTCGAGCTGCGGCGCGACCTCTGGGCGTACGTGAAGCGGCTCGCGTCCGCGGGCACCACCGTGGTCCTCACCACGCACTACCTGGAAGAGGCCGAGGAGCTCGCCGACCGCATCGGCGTGATCAAGAACGGCCGGCTCCTGGTGGTCGAGGACAAGCGCGAGCTGATCGCGCGGCACTCGAAGCGCACCGTGCGACTCGCGCTGGAGAAGCCGATCCGCGAGCTTCCCGCGCCGCTCGCGGCCGCGGGCGCGGCGCTGGCCGAGGGAGGGGTGGCGGTGGTGCTAACGCCGCGGGTCGGCGAGCCGCTCTCCGCGCCGCTGCAGGCGGTGGCCGAGGCGGGCTTGCGCGTCGCCGACGTGCAGACGCGCGAGCCGCGTCTCGAGAACGTGATCATCGAGCTGTTGAACTCGCCCGCGCCGTTTGCGCCGGCCACCAATGGGGCGACCGCGCGGGAGCGCCCGGTGCCTCCGTTGCCGCCGCCTGCGCAGCCGGTGGAGAAGACGCTCGGCATGCGCACCCTCTACCGCAAGGAGGTGAAGCGCTTCCTGCGCGTTCCCGGCCAGACGATCCTCTCGCCCCTGATCACCACCGCGCTCTACTTCGTGGTCTTCGGCTGGTCATTGGGCGGGCGGTTGCGGGAAGTTGAAGGCGTCCCGTACATCCGCTTCCTCGTTCCCGGCCTGGTGATGCTCGGGGTCATCAACAACGCGTTCCTCAACACCAGCTCCTCGCTGTTCATCCTCAAGCTGCAGGGCACCATCGTGGACCTGCTGGTCACGCCCCTCAGCTATCTGGAGATCCTCGCCGCCTTCCTCGCCGCGGGCGCGACGCGGGCGCTGATCGTCGGCGGGATGACGTGGGCGACGGCGGCGCTGTTCGTCGGCCCCTATGTGCCCCACCCCATCGAGGCGTTCCTGGCCGGTCTGATCGTCGCGCTCGGGTTTGCCGCGGCGGGGCTCATCGTCGCGCTCTGGTCGGAGAAGTTCGAGCAGGTGAACTTCATCCCCACCTTCGTGATCACCCCGCTGGCATTCCTCGGCGGCGTCTTCTACTCCGCCGCCATGCTGCCGCCCGGGTTCCGGGTCGTGCTGCACCTGAACCCGATCTACTACATGATCGAATCGATGCGCTTCGCGCTCATCGGCCACAACGTCGAGCGCCCCTGGGCGGGATTCGCCGTGATCCTCGGCATCGCCGGCATCCTGGTCATCTGGGCGCTCTGGCTGCTGCGGCGCGGCTACAAGCTGCGCGCTTGATCAATGCGCCGGAAGGTGCGCGTCCGCCCGGACCACGACGACGTATGGCGGCGTCTCTTCGCGGCTGCGCACGGTGACGCGCGCCGGACCGCCCAGGCCCGGGCCGGACATCACCGCGGCGATCCCGTCGTGCCGCAGGGACACCGGTCCAGGCGCGCGGGTGTCCAGGTGGCGGAGGCGTTCGTGCAGCGGCGACCAGGCGCTTCCGGAGAAGCTGTACGGCGAGCCCGGCTCGTTCGAGAGCATCAGCGCCGACGCCCACTCCGCCATCGCCATCGGCAAGGGAATTCCCAGCGCCGACTCCAGGCCGCCGACTCCGCCCGTTCCGCCCGCGATGCGGCCCGCCGGCGCGATCGGTGAACAGGCGCAGAAAGCTGTGCGCGCCCTGGTAGTTCCCGATCGGATCTCCCTCCCAGCGCGTGAGGCTGCGCCCGTCGTATCCGCGCAGCTCGGCGCCCGGGTGGCCCAGATACGCGGCTCCTTCCGCGCGCCCGCCGGCGACGTTCCAGCCGTAGCCGGCGAGGTCCTCGGCGACCTTGGAGAGCGCCTCGTTGATCCAGGTCTCCTCCGGCCCCTCGCACGGGCGCTGCACGCAGCGGTGGGCGAAATTGAGCAGATGCTGCAGCTCGTGGGCGAGCGTGGCCGGATAGACGGTGGCGAACAGGTCCGCCGCCGATCCGCGCACGACCACGGGCTCTCCGACCGGCGTTCCGCTGTCGAGGTCAGCGAGCTGCACGCGAGATGCGGCGGCGGTCGATCTCCAGGAAACCTCGACGGCGCCGCCGCGCGCCGAAGCGCGAACGTCGCGAGGCCGCATCGGGCCGCCGCAGGCGATGGCCGCGAGAAGACACGCGGTGATTCGCATCGGACCGATGCAACCACGGCGGGACGGCTTGCTCCGAACGGAAAACGGCGCGCGCCCTGGCCGTGTGGCGATGTCCTACATCGGGCTACAGCATCGCCAAGACCCCGGAGCGCTCAGGCTGCGGCGATGATGCGCGCGAAGTCCTCGGCCTTCAGGCTCGCGCCGCCGACGAGCGCACCGTCGATGTCCGGCTGGCCGAGCAGATCGGCGGCGTTCTCCGGTTTGCACGACCCGCCGTACTGGATGCGCACCGCGGCGGAGATCTCAAAGCCGGCGAGCTCCCGCAGCAGTCCACGGATCTGGCCGTGCACTTCCTGCGCCTGAGCGGTCGTTGCCGTCTTCCCGGTGCCGATGGCCCAGACGGGCTCGTAGGCGACGGTGCACCGGCCGATCGCATCGGCCTCCAGACCGGCGAATACGCCGCGCACCTGGCGGGAAACCACTTCCCAGGTCCGGTTCGAGTCGCGCTCCTGGAGCGTCTCGCCGACGCAGACGATGGGATGGAGCTTCGCCTCGAGGGCGGCGCGCAGCTTGCGGTTCACGGTCTCGTCGGTCTCTCCGAAGTACTGCCGGCGCTCGCTGTGTCCGAGGATCACGCCGTCGCAGCCGATCTCGGCCAGCATGGGCGCGCTCACCTCGCCGGTGAAGGCGCCCTGCTTCTCGTAGTGGCAGTTTTGCGCGAAGAGCTGGATCGCCGACCCTTGCAGCGCTTGCTTCACCGCCGCGAGCGCCGTATACGGCGGAGCCACGGCCACCTGCGCCCCGGTCTTCACCTTCTCCCGCAGCTCCCGCACCACCTGCACCGCCTCGGCGCTGGTCTTGTGCATCTTCCAGTTGCCACAAACGAATCTCCGCCGCGTCATTCGTCCAGCACCTTGAGGCCGGGGAGGTCGCGGCCTTCGAGGAATTCGAGGGAAGCGCCGCCCCCGGTGGAGACGTGGGTGACCTTGTCTTCGAGGCCCATCTCCGCGATCGCCGCCGCCGAGTCGCCCCCGCCCACCACCGTCCGGGCGCCCCGCTTCGTCGCTTCGGCCAGGGCCTCGGCGACGGCGCGGGTCCCCGGGGCGAACTCCGGTATTTCGAACATCCCCATGGGGCCGTTCCAGAATACGGTCCGCGCGCCGATGATCCGTTGGCGGTATTGCTCGCGCGCCATCGGTCCGATGTCGAGGCCAAGCATCCCGTCGGGAATCTGCGTCACCGTCCGGGTCGCCACCCCGGCCTTGGGCTCGTTCGCGACCACGTGATCGGATGGCAGCAGCACCTCGACGCGGGACTGTCCTGCTCGTTCCAGAATCCGCCTGGCGACGTCGATCTTGTCCTTCTCCACCCGCGACGCTCCCACCGGAACGCCGCGCGCCGAGAGAAAGGTGTACGCCATCGCGCCGCCGATCAGCAGCGCGTCCACCTTGCCCATCAGCTGGTCGATCACCTTGATCTTGTCGCTCACCTTGGCGCCGCCGAGGATGGCCAGGTACGGTTTCGCCGCGCCCTTGAGCAGAGGCTGCAGATGCTTCAGCTCCGCCGCCACCAGGAACCCCGCCCCGCGCTGGGGCACGTGCTTCACCATTCCCACGGTCGAGGCGTGCGCGCGGTGCACGGTGCCGAACGCGTCGTCGACGTAGACGTCGCAGAGCGCCGCCAGCTCGCGGGCGAAGGCGTCGTCGTTCGCCTCCTCCTCGGGATGGAAGCGCAGGTTCTCGAGGAGGAGGACCTGACCTTCGCGCAACTCGCCGACCAGCTTCTTCACCCCGTCGCCCACGCAGTCGTCCGCGAAGATCACGTCCTGGCCGAGCAGCTGCGACAGCCGCGCGCCGGCCGGCTCCAGGGACATCTCCGGCGCCACCTTGCCGTCGGGACGGCCGAGGTGCGAGGCGAGGATCACCCGCGCCTTCTTCGCGATCGCGTATTTGATGGTCGGCAGCGCCGCCCGGATGCGCGCGTCGTCCTTGACCTGGCGGGTCTTCTTGTCCAGCGGCACGTTGAAGTCGACGCGGATGAAGAGCCGCTTCTGGGCGATCTCGAGCTGCTCGATGGACCGGATCATCCCGGCCAGCCTTTACAGCTTGCCGCCGATGAAGAGGGACACGTCGACCATCCGGTGCGAGAAGCCCCACTCGTTGTCGTACCAGGAGAATACCTTGACGAACTTGCCGTCGTCCGCCACCGCGGTCTGCGTGGAATCGAAGATGGACGATGCCGGGTTGCCGTTGTAGTCGACCGAGACGGTCGGCTCGGTGTTGTACTGGAGGATGCCCTTCAGCTTCCCCTCCGCGGCCGCCTTGAAGGCAGCGTTGATCTCCTCCACCGTGGTCTTCCTCGAGAGCTCCGCCGTGAGATCGACCAGCGAGACGTTCGGCGTCGGCACCCGGATCGAGGTGCCGTTCAGCCTCCCCTTCAGCTCGGGGATCACCTCGCCGATCATCTTCGCCGCGCCGGTCGACGACGGGATCATGCTGAGCGCCGCCGCGCGCGCGCGCCGCAGGTCCTCGTGCGGCAGGTCGAGGATGCGCTGGTCGTTCGTGTAGCTGTGGATGGTGGTCATCAGGCCGCGCTCGAGGCCGAAGCTGTCCATCAGGACCTTGGCGACGGGAGCGAGGCAGTTGGTGGTGCAGCTGGCGTTGGAGATGATGGCGTGCTTCGCCGGGTCGTACTTCTCGTGGTTGATCCCGTAGCAGAGGGAGAGGTCCTGTCCCTTGGCGGGCGCCGAGATGATCACCTTCTTCGCGCCGGCCTGGAGGTGCTTCTCCGCGTCCTCGCGCTTGGTGAACCGCCCCGAGCACTCCAGGACGACGTCGACGCCGTGCTCCCGGTGCGCCAGCTCCCCCGGCGTGCGCTTCGCCGAAACGGCGATCTTCTTCCCGTTGATGACGACCGCGTCCTCGGTCGCCTCGACGGTCCCGTCGAAGATGCCGTGCACGGAGTCGTACTTGAAGAGGTGTGCGAGCGTCTTCGGCTTGTCGACGTCGTTGAGCAGGACGACGTCGAAGTTCGCGCGGCGCTTGATCGCGGCGCGCAGGGTGTTGCGGCCGATCCTGCCGAAGCCGTTGATGGCGAAACGAGCCATGTGGGAGCCTCCTTGGGGGAGGGACACATAGGCTCGGAACTGCGGAGCGTCAAGCGACTCGAAAGAGCCCCTCTACGCCGCTCCCTTGCGCTCCGCCTGCAGGTCCTGCGTGATCAGATCGATCAGCTCCGTCGAGAGCGCCAGCAGCTGCTTCGGCGTGTACCCGTTCTCGCGGAGCTCCTTGTAGAAGGACCTGGCGAGAATCCGCGCGCCGGCCGCGCGATCGATACTGGGGATGGACGCGCTCGCGCTGGCGGCGCCGGCGCTGGGGGTCGATCCATCCGGTGAGACGAGCTTCTCAGACACGAGAGACCTCGTTTGAGGGGCTGCGTTATCCGGGTTTGCAGTGCAACCGCTCTGCCGGAACGCGATGTATCGCAAATTCAGCCTTTTGCAAGACCCGGGGCGTCGAATGCTGCGCCGCGGTGCGAATCCCTTGAGTCGCTTTCGAGACGATTGGGCGTGTAGGACGCGTAAACTGGTTCGCACCGCATCGCGTCGTCGAGGGATTGCAGCACCGCCAAGCGGTCCCTAACCTGACGGCCGCATGAAGCTGCAGGTCAAGCAGACGGGCAGCAGGCAGGAGCTCACGATCGGGAGCCAGAAGGAGTTCCTGCGGCTGTGGAACAGCGGCGTGATCGCTGCCGACGACCTGGTGCAGCGCGGGGAGGGCTGGGTGCGCGCGGGCGACCTCCCGTGGATCCACGGCATGCTCGTCGACCGCAAGCGCGATGGACGCCGCCTCTTCTGGCTCACGCTGGCGCTGATGCTTCTCGGGCTCGCGGGCGTCCTCTGGATTCAAGCGCACGCCGGCGCCGTCGCGCAGAAGTCCGGCGCGCTGCCGCCAGGAGCGGCGCAGGCGGTCCCGCGCTGAGGCTGTGGTAGACACGCCGCATGCCGACGAAGGCGATCTGGCAAGGCAAGGAGTGCGACGTCCGCGTCGACTCGGATCTCGAGGCCAACTGGAGCGTCAGCATCCTCTCGGGCGAATACGATCCGGTGAGCCTGATCCGGCGTCCTGCGGCGCCATTGATGATCAAGCTGCGCGCGAAGACGCGCTGGCTGGCGATGGACGCCGGCCTCAAGGCGCTCAAAGCGCAGGGCAAGATCAGCGACTACACCATCGAACCCCGGCCCCAGGCGGAGCTCGAAGCGGAGGCGGCGGAGAAAGCGAAGCTCGCGGCCAGAAAGGCAGCGGGCGCGAAAGCGGTGGCCGAAGAGGAAGAGGAGGCCTAGCAACCAACGTTGACGTTGACGTGAACGGCGACGGCGACGTGGCCGTGGTCGAGCTACCGCACCGTAAACGCGTACGCCGCCGAAGTGCCCGCGACGTAGATCCGGCCCTTGGCGGCGATCGGCGCGTTGAACCGCTCGACCGTCCCGAGCGACGCGCTGGTATAGAGGACCTCCCCGGTCTCCGCATTGACCGCGTGCAGCTGGTTGTCGCCGCGCGCCCCAACGACCCAGATCACCGATTCCGCTCCCGAGCCCGTGGTGGTCGCCATCGTCGAGCCGTTGCCGGTCACGGACGCGCACCACGCGGTTGCGGCGGAGGGGGGCGATCCCGGCGTGATGCGCAAGGCGACGAGCCCGTTCGCGCCGGAGCACCCGGTTCCACGAGCGGGAAAGGCGAGGATCGTTCCGGAGGGAGTCGCGATCGCGCTCGGCGCAGTGATGACCACGCCGTTCGCCACCTGGGGCGCGATCAACCCTCCCCCGACCCCGCCCAGGTTGTCGCGGCCCGCCAGGTGCAGCCTGCCGTCCTTGCCGAGCGTGGCGACGAAGTGCGACGCTCCGACGTCGAAGGGGAGCGCTCCCGCGGTGCCGATGTCGGTATCGGTGGCGTCCAGATCCTTCCAGGTCGCCGGCGCGTAGTAGTCCGCGGCGGCGCCCGAGAACGACGGTCCGGGTGCGAGCTTGAGGATCGCCTCGCCTCCGTTCCAGCTCGTGAGCCCGATGGTATTGCCGGTGGCGACGAACAAGGACCCGTCCATCGTGGCGACGCCTGACATCGCCCAGATTCCGCCGCCTTTCCCGGTGCGGTACGCCGCGGCTGGTCGAGCGCCCGTGGTGTCGATCCCCACCACCCAGCCCGCGTAGTCGCCGCAATCCCCGTTATGCCCGCTGTAGGGGACGTAGAGGATGCCGGCCTGGAGAGCCAGCGCGCCGCGCTGGTTCTGGACCACGGAGCTGAAACCCGACACGGAAGAATCGAGATCGACCGGCGTCCCCGAGATGCTCCCGTCCAGGAGCGAAATGGCGAACACGCGGTGGTGTGCGCCGGCCGTCATCGCGTCGACGAACAGCAGCCTGCGCGTCGGATCGATGATCGGCGTGCCCGTGATCCCGAGGGGATCGATGTTGCCGCAGGGCAGCTCCGACCGCGAAGCGGCCGAGGCCGGCGTGCGCGCCCAGCGCCGCGAACCGGTGAGCGGATCGAATGCGATGACCTCGTTGCGCTGGGTGGCGACGATCAGGAGGTCCTGCCCGCCGTCGCCGCCGTCCCAGTAGAGCGGCTGCGCGTAGACGGAACCCTGGAGCGGCGCGTTGAAGCTGCTGTCCTGGCGCAGGCCGCGAACCGCGGTCCGCGTCAGCGCCGGGTCGACGTACACGCCGCTTCGCGCCGCGTCGTTGTGGTGCTGCAGGACCGCGGCGCGCGTGCCGGGCGGCAGTTGATCGGAAGGCGGCGGCTGCGTCTGCTTCACGCAGGCGACGGCGATCGTCCCGAGGATCCAGATGCTCTTCACGCGGCGACCCGTACGATGCACGCGGTCGGTGGTCAATGGGCCGGCCACGAAGTCAGGGGGGTGTGATACATCGGCGCGCATGACCGTGGAGGCGATCTTCGAGCAGATCCGCGCGTTGTCGGCCCGGGTGCGCAGCGCTCATGTCCGCGGGCTCCTGTTCGGGTTCCTCGACGATCCCGCGCTCGCGCCGGCCTTCCTGCGCGCCCCCGCCGCGAAGAGCATCCACCACGCACATGCCGGCGGCCTCTGCGAGCACACGCTGTCGGTGATGCAACTTGGCTGGCGGATCTGCGATCACTATCCCCAGCTCGACCGCGACCTGGTCACCGCCGGATCCCTGCTCCACGACTTCGGCAAGGCGCGGGAGCTCTCACCCGAGCCCGGGTTCGAGTACACCGACGAAGGGAAGCTGGTCGGCCATCTGATCCTCACTTGCCAGCTCATCCGCGAGAAAGCGGCTCGCATTCCCGGCTTCCCGCGCGAGCTGGAGTGGCGCATCACACACCTGGTCGCGGCGCACCACGGCCGGCACGAGTACGGCAGCCCGAAGGAGCCGGTGACGCTGGAAGCGATGGTCGTGCATGCCCTCGACGAGCTGGATACGCGCATGAGCTCGTTCGCGCAGCTCTTCGCCGCCGCGGAGGGCCCCTGGACCGACCGCAAGAACCTCTACGGCAGGCAGCTGCTCGTTCCGTCCGCGCCCGCCGAGGACGAGCGGCGGTTCGAAGGGCCCGGCTTGTACCGCGAGGTTGAGTGATGCAGCCGTTCCAGCGCACCGCCGCGGTCTTCGACATCGACGACTCGCTCCTGGACGGCAACGCGGGGACCATCTTCACCTGGTTCCTGTACTCGAACCGGGAGATGGTGCCGCAGGTGCGCTCGCAGGTGCCGCGGGCGCTCTACGAGTACGCCCGCAAGCGCCTGAGCGAGGCCGACATGGTGGCGCTCGGCTCGCGCTGCCAGCAGGGCATCCGCGCCGACCGGCTGCGCGACCTGGCGAGGAAATGCTTCGACCGGCACGTGAAGAAGCGCGTCACGCAGCAGGGACTGCGCACGGTGCGGCGGCATCTATTGTCGGGCCATCTCATCCTGGTCGCCTCCGGATCGCCGCAGTTCATCATCGACGAGCTGGGCAGGTTCCTGCACGCGCACGAGGCGGTGGGAACGCGCGCGGTGATCCGCGCCGGGCTATCCACGGACGAGTTGGTCCCTCCCATCGTCTTCCGCGAGGGAAAGCGGGAACGGGTGAAAGAGGTCCTCGCCCGCCACGGGATCGACGTCGGCCGCAGCTACCTCTATTCCGACTCCGTCGCCGACACTCCCCTGTTCGAGGAGGTCGGCCACCCCGTGGTGGTGAACCCGAAGCCGGCCTTCAGGGCCGAAGCCCTGCGCCGCGGCTGGGAAGTGGTGGAATGGAAGGGCCGTTGGAGAACGGAAACCGCCGAGGACGCCCTCAGCGAGGAATGGCTCAGCTGGGAAGGGTGAGCGAGTCTAATTTTCCGCGGAGAAGCCGGAGTCGGCGATCGCCTTCTCCAGATCGATCCGCTTCACCTTGCTGTCATCATACGTGACCTTCACCACGTGCTTCGTCTTGTCCGACGACACGGTGGTCACACCCTTGACGTCCTTCAGCGCCGCCTCGGTGCGCGCGGCGCAGCCGCCGCAGTGCCAGCCCGAGACCTTGATGGTCTCCGTCCTCTCGGCCGCCAACGCCCCGGACGAGAGCAGCATGGCGAACAACGCGCCGGCGATCAGGTTCTTCATGGATGGTGATCCTTTCGCGACCGTTGACCTTCGACGTGCGCCGTGACGGCAAGATTCAAGGCGATCCTCCGGGTAGGCGCAAGGCGCGGCGGGCGTTTTCCGTGGTGGCTTTCGCGAGCTCGTCCGCCGGCAGGGCGCGCAGGCGGGCAAGCTCCGCGGCGGTGAGCGCTACATACGCGGGTTCATTGCGCTTTCCCCGGTGGGGAACGGGCGCCAGGAAGGGACAATCCGTCTCCACCAGGATCCGGTCCAACGGGGCCCGCCCGGCCGCGTCCCGCACCGCCCCGGCATTCCGGAAGGTGAGGACGCCGGAGAAGCTCAGGTGCATCCCCAGGGCGAGGTAACGCTGCGCCGCGGCCCAGTCGCTGGTGAAGCAGTGGATCAAGCCGCCGTCGGGGCCCAGCTCGGCGCGCAGGATCTGCGCCGTCTCGACGTCGGCCTCGCGGGTATGCACGACGAGCGGCTTGCCCAGCTCCTTCGCCAGGCGGATCTGGCGGACGAAGACCGAGCGCTGCAGGTCGCGCGGCGAGCGATCGTAGTGATAGTCGAGCCCGCACTCGCCGACGGCCGCGACGTCGGGATCCGCGCACATCCGCCGCAACTCCACGAAGTCGGCCTCGGTCGCGCGCGCGGCGTCATGCGGATGGATGCCGGCGGTGGCGGAGAAGAAAGAGCGATCCTCCTTCGCCAGCGCGATCGCGTCCTGCGCGCCCGCCATGCCGGCGCCCTCGCGCCACTGGCCGACGGCAACGACGTGCACCAGCCCCGCCGCCTTGGCGCGCGCCACCACCTCGGCGCGATCGGAGTACGCGTCCAGGTGCGCGTGCGCGTCAACCAGCATCCGTCTGCACCTCGGCGAGCAGTTCCGCGCAGAGCTGCCGCAGCTCTTCCGGCCCCTCCGCGGCGAGCTTGCGCAGCAGGTCGAGGGCCGCCGGGGTGCCCAGCTCTGCGAGCCCTTCGGCCGCGTCCATCCTCAGATCATCGGGTGAGGCTCCATCGGTGGCGATCCGGACCAAGCGCTGCTCGGCCCCCGGCGCCTTGAGCCGGCCGAGGGCCCGGATCGCCGCGCCCTGCGCAGCGTCACCGTCCGTTCCGGCCAGCGCATCGAGCGCCGGGATCGCGTCCTGCACCCCGAGCCGCCCGGCCCATTCCGCGGCGATCGGCCGATCGTCGCCCTCGGACTCGATGCGCGCGACGAGATGACCGGCGCCGCGCGCATCGCCGAATCGCGCCAGTGCCGCCGCCGCCAGGGTCCGATCGAACTCGCCCAGCGACTCGTCCTCGAACACCTCGGCGATCCCGGGTACCGCGGATGGATCGCCGAGCGACATCAGGGCGGAGAGCGCTTCCTGCCGGCGGTGATCGTCCGCGAGCGCGGCCCGCAGCTCCGGGAGAGCGGCGGAGTCCTGCACGTCGGAGAGAGCGCAAGCGGCGGCAAACCGCATCGTTTCCTCGCCGGACCGCACGAGGGCCCGGACCTGCGCGCGCGCAGTGTCGCCGGGGAGCCGCAACGCCGACCAGATCGCCGCCGTGCGGACCTGGAGAACGGGATCCGCCAGCAGGGTGAGCACCGCGCTCTCGCATCTGGCGAGGTTCTCCGGCTTGCGCAAGAGCCGTACGCCAGAGAGCGCCGCGGCGCGGACGAGCGGCTCCGGATCCGCGAGCAGATCGGCGAGCCGGGGAGCGAGGATCCCGGCCGCCTGCACGTCGCCCGAACGCCAGCGCTCGAGCAGCGCGCGGACGGCGTCGACGCGCAGCGCTCCGTCGGGAGATTCGAGCGCCTCGCCCGGGTCGATCCCGGGATCGGGGGAGGGTTCGGCCTCTGCTTGCGGCGCCCTCTTCCCGAACAACGAGGAGAAGAGACCCATCACTTCACCCTGGACCCCGGCTTCACGTCCCCAGGGAGCTCGATGGCCGTGTGCTCGCGGTCTCCTCCGCTCGCGTACAGGACCATGCCGTGCGAGACGAGTCCCTTGCCGAAATCGCGGGGCGGCAGGTTCGCGACCACGCAGACGACCTTGCCCACCAGCTCTTGCGGCTCGTACGACTGCGCCACGCCGCTGACGATGGTGCGCGGGGCGGCCTCGCCGAGATCGATCGAGAGCTTGAGCAGCTTGTCCTTCTTCGGAACGCGCTCGGCCGCGAGCACCTTTCCCGCGCGCAAGTCCATCTGCCCGAACTGCTCGATACTCAGCTCGGGGGTCACCACCGCCTTCGCCGGAGGCGAAGGCGGAACCACCGCCGAAGGCGGAACAACGAAGTGCGAGGAAAGTTTCTGGATGTCCACGTCCTCTACCTTCCGCACCAACGGACCGGGCTCCCGGATGGCGACATTTTCCAGCGGCGTGAAATCCCCCCAACGCAGCTCCGCCCCAGTCTGTTCCTCCACCCCCTTCGCGAACCGCGGCACGATGGGCCCAAGCCAGCGCGCGCAGAGCCGGGCGACGTTCACTGCCAGCGTGAGCTCGGCCAGCGCGCCGTCGCGATCGCTCTTCAGCTTCTCCCACGGCTTTTGCGCCTGCAGTCGCTGGTTTGCGGCGGAGGAGAACTCGAGCACCTTCTGGACCACCGCGCGCGTGTCGCATCGCTCGTACAGGGCGCCGATCTCGCGTTCGATCGCCCGCGCTTTCTCCAGCGCATCCGCCGAGCGCGTCAGCCTGCCGCCGTTCTTCCAGATCAGCGAGAGCGCGCGGTTGGCGAGGTTTCCCACGTTCGCGAGGAGCTCGCCGTTGACGCGGTTCTTCAGCTCCTGGAGCGAGAGATCGATGTCGCTCGGCGTCGGCCCGAGGTTCGCCGCGTAGAAGTAGCGAATCCATTCCGGATCGAGCCCGGCGTCCAGGTAGTCGCGCACGTTCAGGAACGTGCCGCGCGACTTGCTCATCTTCGCGCCTTCCACCGTGAGCATCCCGTGCACGTGCACCCGCGCCGGCTTCTTCCAGCGCGAGGCGTACAGCATGGCGGGCCAGAAGAGCGTGTGGAAGTACACGATGTCCTTGCCGATGAAGTGCACGATGTCGCAGTCCGCGTCCGACCCCCAGAACTCCTCGACGCGCCGGCCATGGTCCTGGCACCACTTGTCGGTGCTCGAGAGGTACCCGACCGGAGCCTCAAACCAGACGTAGAAGTACTTGGCTTGCTCTCCCGGGATGCGGAACCCGAAATACGGCGCATCCCGGGAGATGTCCCAGTCGCGCAGCGGCTCGGCGAGCCACTTGTCCACGAAGTTGCGGATCTCCGGCTGCAAGCGCCCCTCGCTGCCGGTCCATCCCCGCAGCCACTCCTGGTACTTCGACAATTTCACGAAGTAATGCGGCGAGCTGCGCCGCTCGAGATCGGTGTTTCCGCAGATGGCGCAGCGCGGGTTCTTCAGATCGGTCGGCTCGTACGTGCTCCCGCAGTTCTCGCAGGAGTCGCCGTACTGGTCCTTCGTGCCGCACACCGGGCATTCGCCGCGGATGTAGCGGTCGGGCAGGAACCGCTCGTCGACGCCGCAATACATCTGGAGGACGTCGCGCTTCTCGATGGCGCCGTCCGCGCGCAGCGCCTCGTAGATGCGCCGCGCGTGGTGCTCGTTCTCCGGCGAATGGGTCGTGTAGAAGAGATCGAAGCCGATCTCGAACGCCTTGTAGTCCTGCGCGTGCTCGCCGTGGATCTTGGTGATCCAGTCCTCCGGGGCCACGCCGGCCTTGCGGGCGCTGATCTCGATGGGCGTCCCGTGCGTGTCGTCGGCGCAGATGAACACGCATTCCTTCCCCATCGCGTTCATGGCCCGCACGAACACGTCCGTCTGCACCGACTCGACCATGTGGCCGAGGTGCAGGCTGCCGTTCGCGTACGGCAGCGCGTGGGTGACGAGCATGCGGGATGCCATCAAGAGAGCCCTGTACCACGAATCATTTGCCGCAGACCTCGAGGAGAAGACGCTCCATCGACAATCGCGGATCGGCGCCGTTCTTCAGGTCGAAGTCGACCTCGGCGCAGCGGATCAGGGCGCGCCTCCAGGAGGTCCTCGGGCGGCGGCGCGCCCGCTTGTAACCGAGCCAGGCCGCGAACGGATGCGGCACTTTCTGCTTCTTCGCCGACAGCTCCGCTTCCAGGGCCGGGAACAGCTTCGCCTGGAACTCGTTGTACCCCAGCTCCCGCGCCCCGGAGCCCGCGTAGCGGGCGCTGTCCGCCAGCGCCCTGCGCACGGCGCCGGCCACGCCGCCGAGAAAGGGAAGCGCCACCGCCGAGGCGTTCGCCTTCCGCCGCAGCTCGTCCGCGAAGAGCTGGAGCGCCTTCGCCACATCGCCCTCGCCGATCGCCTCGGCGAGCGCGAAGAACTCCTCCTCTCGGACGGGAGCGACCACGGCCTCCACGTCCTCGCGCGTGATCTGCGCGCGGTCGCCCGTGTAGAGCGCGAGCTTGCGCAGCTCGGAGGCGATCAGGCGCAGGTCGTCGCCGAGCCGGTTCTTCAGCTCGAGCTCCGCGTCCCGCGCCAGCCTTTTCTTCAGCGGCCCCAGCTCGTCCGCGACCACCGGCGAGATGTCCAGCGTGTCGATGGTGCGCCCCCGGCGCTCCGCGCGGCGCCGGACGTGCGCTCCCTTGTCCTCGGCGAGCCGCACCAGGGGATGCTTCGGCGGGAGCGACTCCGCCACCAGGATCAGGTGCGTCTTCGGCGGGAGGCCCCGTTCCACGGCCTGCACCAGCACGTCCAGATCGTCCGGCGGCGCCACGACGTTCTGGGCCAGCGCCCAGGAGGACAGCTCCTGCAGCCAACCCTTGTCGCTCTCGTCCGGAGCCGCGCCGACGTCCTTGCGCCACTTCGCGGCGGAGGCGCCCGCCTTCGACCCGAGGGCGACGTCCGCGGCTCCCCATCCGGCAGGGCGAACGAGCTTCAGCAGCCTGCGCGCGGCGTCGCGCTGCCGCCTGGCCTGCCAGAGCTCCCGCACCCGCGTCAGCTCGCGCTCGGCGTCCACCTCTTCGGCGAACGCGTCGGCGCCTTCGACCACGATCGCCTTGGGGGCCGCGAACATGCCCACGGTGACGAGATGCGAGGCGATCTCGCGAGCTCCGGCCGCCGCGTCGAGCACGATCAGGTTCAGCGCCCGCTCCCTCGAAGGGACGATCGCCTCCGCCAGCTCGCGGGCGCTGGTTCGCGCCAGGTACTCGTCGCCCTCGATGAGGACGACCGCATGTGCCTTCCCGGCGGAAGCCTGCCCGATGAGCGCGGCGATCTCAGACATGACGCAGCTCTCGCGTCCCGAGCAGCAGGCGTTCGAGCTGCAGCCGGCCGTTGCCGTTCTGATGGAGGGCCTCGATCACTTCGGCGCAAAGCGCGGCCTGCCCGAGGAGGCGATGCGGCGGAACGCGCTCCGCGATCTCCCGTGCCCTGGCGGCGAGCTCGCGCACCTGTGGCGAGCCTCCCGATCGCGAGACCAGGAGGTCCCGCGTCCAGCCCTGCACCGCCTCCGCCACTTCCAGCGCCGCGTCGCGGTCGCCATGCGTTTCGGCGAGATCCAGCGCCTCGCGCTCGTCCGCCGCCTCGAGCGCGTCCTCCACCTGCTCCAGCAGCTCGCGCCATTCGCCTTGCGCGGCGAGCGCGCGCGAGAAGCTGCCTTGGGCGCGCCCCGCCCGCTCGCGCGCCTCGCCCTCGGCGACGCCCTCGCGCAGCAGGCGCGCCGCGAGCGCATCCTCCGGCACGGGCCCGAGCTGGACGCGGGCGCAGCGCGACCGGATGGTCGGCAGCAGCGCGTCCGGATTCGTGCTCACCAGCAGGAACGTCGTGCCCGCCGGCGGCTCCTCCAGCGTCTTGAGCAGGGTGTTCTGGGCGCGCTCGTTCATCGCATCGGCGGGCGTGACGATGGCGATCTTGCGGCGCGCCCGCAGGGCCGCGAACGAGAGCCGCCTCGCCAGCGCGCGCACGTCGTCGACGCGGATCTCCTTCGAAGGGACGCCCTCCAGGTCCGCTCGTGAGACCAGCCCGCGGGCGAGCAGCTCGGTCTGGGGCATCAAGAAGCTGACGTCGGGAAAGTTCCCGCGTTCGATCCCCCGGCAGCTCGGGCAGCTGCCGCAGGGCCGCGCGCGGGGATCGTCCGCCTCGCAGTTGGCGGCCTGGGCGAAGGTTCGCGCGAGGAGCTCCTTCCCCACACCCTCCGGCCCGGCGAGAAGATAGGCGTGATGCACGCGCCCCCCTTCGAGCGCGCCGCGCAGCAGCCTGACCGCCCGTTCCTGTCCGGAAATGTCCTCCCAGCGCATGAATGTAGGGTTCCTACACAGCGTCGAACCCGGACGCAACGGAGTTCCGACTCCGTGCTAGAGGTTCCTCATGCGCAAGGCTGCTCTTGCACTGCTGCTCCTTGCCGGCGGCTGCAGCAACAACGACAACGTGGTCTACGGAGCCATCGGAGCGAGCAGCATCACGCCGTTCATCACCTTCGAGAACGTGAACAGCGTGATCTCCGGCCGCGCCACGCTGACGGACGCCAACGGCGTCGCCACCGGCACCGCCGAAGTGGTCATCGTCAGCGATCGTCCGGCCCTCTGCGACCGCCTGACACAGCATCGCGACTATTTCCAAAACCCCCCGGAAGCGTACGTCGCCTTGATCCTCTTCCTGCCGGGCGACGACCGATTGGGCACGTTCCTGCCTGGCCGGGACGTGGGAACGGGAAGCGAGATCATCGGCGCGGATCCATCGTTGGCTCAGAAGTCGATCGAGACGGCCGGCAAGCCCGTAGCGCCGTTCCCCATACCCGACCCCACGCAACAATCTGTGGGATACATCGCGCTCACGGATTGGTCGGAGGCTCCGGGCGGCGGGTCCTCGGGGAGCTTCAATTTGCTCTACGACCCGCCGCCGCCGCTCACGGCGAACGGCCAATTCAACTTTTCCGGGAAGTTCAAGTCGACGGTGTGCACGACGCTCGACGGCACGCAGCTGCCTGTCTGCAACTGCAAGCAGGCGCCTGACTGCAGCACTTTGTCATGTCCGATCTACTAGAGAGCCGAACCGCTTACCACCCGTCGCGAGGGCGCTGAGCCCTACGCCGAGGCGAGCGCCCGAGGAGCGAGCAGCGGATGCGTAGTCGACCTACGCAGAGCAGCGCAGTGACGAGGCCGTTCGCCGCAGGCCAGGGATCGGCGACCGCAGCAGGGTGCGTAAGCGGTTCGGCTCTCCAGCCGCTGCCGCACGAAATGCGGCTTTGCGGCTATGTTTTTGGCTGGACAGATGATGAGATGCGCTCTAGCGGTTGCCGCAGCATTGGAGAACCCCCACCATGGCGCTGCCTCTCACGACCGATCAGCCCGAGCGCAGCGTAGCTCCGGACGAGCGGACCATCGCCCGCGACTTCATCCTGGCGCGGCTCGGCTCGCTGTTCGCGTTTGCGCCGGTGGGCGTGTGGACGGTCGTGCATCTCTGGCATCAGCTCGCGGCCTACCAATCGCCGCAGGCGTGGGAGACCGCCGTCACCGCGCACGTCAACGTCGCCAGCACCGTGCTCGTCTTCGTGCTCGTGCTCGGCCCCCTGCTCTGGCACACGATCTGGGGAATCCTCCGCATGCTGCGCAGCCGCCCCAGGCCGCTGGAGAGCGGGTTCTCGAATCTGCGATACCTCCTCCAGCGCCTCTCGGCCGTCGGACTGCTCTTCTTCCTCGGCGCGCACCTCTACCTGGCCTGGTTCGAGCCGCGCTTCCTGCACGGCCGTCCGGAGCCGTTCGCGGAGATCTCGCGCGAGATGCGCTTCCATACGCCGACCCTGGTCGTCTACATCCTCGGCGTGATCGGCATCGCGTATCACCTCGCGAACGGCCTCTGGAGCTTCATGACCATGGGCTGGGGAATCACCGTCAGCAAGAGCGCCATGAAGTGGCTGGAGCGCTTGTCGATCGCTTTCTTCGTCCTGCTGCTCGCGCTGGGCTGGGCCGCCATCTACGGCCTGTACCGGGGCGGCGCGCTGGGGCTGCCGCTGGCCTGAGGCGGCATCGCCGCGCGGTGCTCGCGCGCGGCGGCGCGCAAGAGATACGCGACCACGGCCAGATTGACGACGATGATGCCGGCGCGCCCCCAAGCGGGCCGGCGCACGACCTCCCAGATCTCGATCGGCAGCAACGCGGAAGTGGCGATCACCACCAGCCACGGCGCCCACCATCGCCCCGCGCGGAGGGCGAGGCCCTCGACACCCGACAAGACCGAGTCTCCCATCATCGCCAAGGCGAGCAGCTTCACGCGGCCCGCGGTCGTCGCGCGCACGAGGACCGTCGCCACCTGCAGCGCCCAGGCGCCGGTGAAATGCTCGAGGAGGAACTCCGCGAAGGTGGCAACGCCCGCCTCGGCGCCCCGGGCGAGCAGCCAGATGAAGGCGACGCCGAGCAGCGCCTGGACCACCGACTTCGCAAGCTTGTAGACGATGATGGTCTGCAGGCCTGCCGGCCGCTTCATGCGCCGGGGACCAGCATCTTCACCATGTCGAGCAGGCGGCTGACGTCGAATGGCTTTTCCATCGAGCGCACGCCGAGGCGCTCCGCCTGCTCCCGCCCCTCGTTCGAGCCGGTGGTGAGGACGACGGGGACCTGCCCCAGGCCCGCGTCGCGCAGCTGCTGGACGAGCCAGGCGCCATTCGCATCGGGCAGGAAATAATCCACCAGCATCAGGGCGGGTCGCAGCGCACAGGCCGCGTCGATGGCACGGCGCGCATCCGGGAAGGCGCGCACGGCATACCCATTCAGCTCCAGCAGATCCTGGAGCACGGTGCGGGTATCCTCGTCGTCGTCCACGATGAGGATCTGCCGGCCTTCTGCCACGCGGCGCAGCCTATCCCTTGCCTGCGCGCAGGGCGAGTGCGACCGCGTCGCACAGTTCCGGTAGCAAACCATCAGCCACGGCGTCGACGCGCAGGCCCGCCTTGCGGGCCTCCTCGGCGCATTGGCGGCCCATGCACGCCACGGCGGACCTCTCGGCGCTCGCCGGCCCGGCAAGGGCCGCGAACCCTCGCGCGGCGCTGCCGCTCGCAAACGCGATGGCGTCCACCTGGCCTTCCCGCAGCGCTCGAAGCGCCTCCGGATCGGCCTTCTGCGCCGTCACGGTCCGATAGAGCGTGCACGCCTCGACGATGGCTCCCGCCGCGCGCAGCCCTTCGACCAGGGCCGGGTTGCCGCCTTCGGCGCGCGCGACCAGCACGCGCTTCCCGCGCACTCGCCCGCCGATCTCCCGCACCAGGGCGTCGGCACCCACTCCCGTGCGCGGCACGATCACCTCGCCGGGCAGCTCCCGCGCAGTGGCCGCGCCGGCGGCCGCGAACGGCACGCCCGGGGCGCCGTGCAGCGCGAGCAGGCGGCGGGCGGCGTTCGGCGACCCCACCACGATCAGGTCCGCCTGCCGCTCGCGCAAGACGGAGGCGATGCGCGCCGTGTCGGGCCCATCCTCGAACGCGATGCACGGCATGCGCAGCGGGACCGCTCCACGCTCGCGCAACAGGTCCTCCAGCTCCGGCGCGTCCTCCGCCGCGCGCGTCACCAGAACGCGCGCCCCCGCGAGCGTCACGCGCGCTTCGGCGCGGGCAGCCCTTCGGCTTGCGACCGCGCCGCCTCGAGCAGTGGTGCTCCGCCCTTGTCGAGCAGCGCCTCGGCGACGCTCCTGCCGAGCGCCTCAGGCTCCGCCGCCGGACCGCGCCGCTCGGCGCGGACTACCTTGACGCCGCCGCGCCCGTCGGGGCCACCGAGAAGCGCGCGGAGCCAGATCCGGTCGCCCTCCAGGACGGCATGCGCTCCAACCGGGACGGTACAGCCGCCCGCGAGCCGCGCGAGGACCGCCCGCTCTGCGCGGACGCACTGCGCGGTCTGCGCATCGTCGAGAGGGACGGTCGCCAGGAACCCGGCCGATCCGCGGACGGTCTCGATCGCGAGAGCGCCCTGCCCCGGCGCGGGAAGTGAGAACTCGACAGCGAGGACCTCGGTCACCTGCGCTTCCAGACCGAGGCGCCGGAGGCCGGCGAGCGCGAGCACCACCGCGTCCAGCGGTCCTTGCGGATCTCCCTCGGCAGGACGGCGTTCGACTCCGCCGCGCACCACCGTAGCTCCCGTGGCGCGAGCGAGGCGCGTCTGCACGTTTCCGCGCACGGGAACGATCGCCAGATCGGGCCGCTCGGCCAGAAGCTGCACCGCGCGCCGCAGCGAGCTCGTGCCGACCCGCGCCCCCCGCGGCAGGTTGGCGAACGTCTTCGCCCGCGGCGCAACCAGCGCGTCGCGCGGATCCTCGCGCGCGGGAAACGCGCTGAGCGCAAATCCTTCCGGAAGCGCGAATGGAACGTCTTTCGCGCTGTGCACCGCCAGATCGGCCCTGCGCTCCGAGAGCGCCTGCTCCAGCTCCTTGACGAAGAGGCCCTTGCCGCCGACTTCCGCCAGCGACCGGTCGAGGATGCGGTCTCCCTCGGTGGACATCGGCACGAGCTCGCAAGCGTGTCCGCGCTCGCGCAACCATCCCTGGACGCGCTCGGCCTGCCAGAGCGCCAGCGCGCTCTTGCGGGTGCCGATGCGGAGCATCTACCTGTTCCTCAAGAGCGGCAGTACAGCACCCTCCGCCGCGGTCTCCGCCGGCCCCTCTTCGCTCGATGCTTCGGCGTCCGCCGGTTGCTGCGCCTCGCCCTCGAGCCCGAAGAGCGCCGCCGTCGCCTCGCCGAGCGGACCTTGCCCCGCCTCCGCCCGCAGCCTGGAGGTCGGCGCGTGGAGGAGCTTGTTGATGATCGCGCTCGCCATGGCCCTCACGGTCTTCTGCTGCTTCTCGTCGAGGCCTTGCAGCGAGGCGAGCGTCTTCTCCACCTCGGCCCGGGCGACCGATTCCGCGTGAGCGCGGAGCCGCGCCAGCACCGGCACCGACGCGCGCTCTCGCGACGCCAGCAAGAACGCTTTCAGCTCCTGCTCGACGATCTCCTCCGCCTGTCCCACCTGGGCCGTGCGCAGATCGCGGTTCTGCGCGGCCACCCGCTCGAGATCGTCGAGGTCATAGACGTAGACGTTCTCCAGTTCGTTCGTGCTCGGCTCGACGTTGCGGGGCAGCGTCAGGTCGACGAGAAAGATGGGCCGGTAGCGCCGGGCTTTCAGCGCCCGCGCCATCATCTCGCGCGTCACCACGGCCTGCGTCGCTCCGGTCGAGCAGATGGCCACGTCGGCCCGCTCCAGCAGCGCCGGCAGCTCCGCCAGCGACACCGGCAGCCCGCCCACCTCGCGGGCCAGCTCCTCCGCCTGCTGCGGGCTGCGATTCGCCACCAGCAGCTCGCGGGCGCCCTGCGTTCGCAGCTCGCGGGCGGCGAGCTGGGCCATCTCGCCCGCGCCGACGAGCAGCACGGACCGCCCATCGAGGCTGCCGAGGAGCTTGTGCGCGAGCTGCACGGCGACGCTCGACAGCGAGACGGCGCCCCGCGCGATCCCGGTCTCGGTGCGCACGCGCTTGGCGGCGGTCGTCGCCCGCGCGAGCGCCTTCGACAGCTCGGGGCCGAGCGCGCCCGCCTGCTGCGCGATGGCGGCCGCCTCCTTCACCTGGCCGAGGATCTGCGCCTCGCCCACCACCATCGAGTCCAGGCTGGCGGCGACGCGGAACAGATGGCGCAGCGCCTCCTCCTCGAATCGGCAGACGGCGTGAGGCGCCGCGACCGATCCCAGCGTCTCCAGCACGTCCTCGCCCGCCGCCCGCGAATCGGCCACCGCGAAGATCTCGATGCGGTTGCAGGTGGAGACCAGCATCGCCTCGCGCACCCCGGGAAGCGACTTGAGCTGCCGCAAGCGCGCCTCGAGCTGTTCCGATGGAACGGCGATCTGCTCGCGCACCCCGATGGGCGCCTGCTTGTGCGAGAGGCCGACGCAGAGCAGCGTCATGCGGCCGTCCCCTGCAGGGCCGGCGCCGCCGACAGCAGGCCCACGTAGGTCCCGATGAGCAGCACGAATCCGGCGACCACCAGCATCGCCACGCGACGCCCGCGCCAACCCGCGACGAGCCGCGCCTGGATCAGCGAGGCGAAGAGGGCCCAGGCGAGGATGGCGAACCCCTGCTTCGGGGCGAGCGGAAACGGCGAACCGGTGGCCTCCCTCGAGACCAGCGAGCCCGTGGCGATGGCCAGCGAAAGAAAGACGAAGCCCCAGACCGCGAGGCGGTATCCCGCCCGATCGAGCAGGTCGAGCGAAGGCAGCCTCGCGAAGAGCCGGCCAGGCCGCTTCTCCTTCATCTGCCGCTCGCTCGCCAGGTAGAGAACGGAGAGCCCGAACGAGAGCGCGAGCACCGCGGTGCCGATGGCGGACGCGCCCACGTGCACGAAGAGTGCGATGCTGTGCGACACTTCCGGCGCGATGGCGCGGGCGTCCGAATGCACGAGGTGCGCGGGGACCATGATCGCGACGGTGAACGGACCCACGAACGCGCCCGCCACCGACAGCTCGTAACGGAAATCGAGCAGCAGGTACCCGGCGACCGTGACGGCCGCCAGCAAGCTGAAGAGCTCCCCGCCCTTCCAGGCCTTGACGCCGAGACCCGCGCCGGCGACGCCGAGCGAGACCCCGAAGGCCGCGAAATGGACCACCACGCCGACGAGCAGCAGCAAGCGGCCCGCGCGCGCGAATCCCGGCGCCGGGCGCACCAGCCAGGTTAGGAAAGCCGCGGCGCCAGCCGTATAGGCGACGAGCGCGATGTGGACGAGGATGGTGGCCATCGGCGCCTGCTCTAGAGATTATCGAGCAAAAACTGCTCCAGCATATCCTGGTCGTCGCCCTTCTCCTCACCCTGCGCAGCTTGCGGATTGGAGGAAGGATTCGCGCCTCCCGCGGGCTTGCCAGCGGGAGCGGCTCCGGGCTTGGGGGGCTGCGGCTGCGAGGCGGCTGCGGCGCGGCGCAACGCGTTCGCGTCGGCGAGGAACCCCTGCTGCACCTGATAGGCGCTCTCGCCGAGGATGACGGATTCCATGTAGTGCTCGGCGCCCATCTGCTTCAGGGCATCGGTGGTCTTCACCTTCGCGAGCAGGCCGGCGTTGTCCTCGCCGGCTTCCATCTTGATGAACCGGACCGCGCTGGTCAGCGCGAAGCTCTTCTGCTCGCCCAGGATGGTGAGCACGTTCCCGTCCACCTCGATGCGTCCCTGCTCCGACCATTTGTCGAGCACGGACTGGGGTACGAAGAGGTAGTCGGCCATGGGGCGCTGCGCATCCTCGCCGCGCGTCGGTCATCTTATCTCAACGCGGGATCGTCTCGAACTGATACCAGCGACGGCGGGTCACGCGCAATGTGATTGACGAGCGGCCGGGCGGGCGGCAGATTCGCCCGACCGGCGAGAGGAGCGGATTGGAAATGGCGAGCGCGGACGTGGTGACCTTCACCGACGACAACTTCCAGAGTGAGGTGCTGGGCTCCACGGAGCCGGTGCTGGTGGACTTCTGGGCAGCCTGGTGCGGGCCCTGCCGGGCGATCGCGCCGCTCGTCGATCAGATCGCGGTGGAGCACAAGGGCAGGCTCAAGGTGGGCAAGCTGGACGTCGATACGCACCAGAACGTTCCCCAGAAGTACGGGGTGATGAGCATTCCTACCCTGCTCCTGTTCAAGAACGGGCAGGTGGCTGACCAGATCGTCGGCGCGGTGCCCAAGGCGAAGCTCGACGCCATGGTCAAGCGGGCCCTCTGATGGCGAAGGCCAGCGACGCCGAACGCCTCAGAACATGAACCGGCGGAGCGACACGTTCAGGAGAATCCCGATCCCGAGCATGTCCGCCACCACGCTGCTGCCGCCGTAGCTGAAGAGAGGCAGAGGTACGCCGACCACGGGCAAGAGCCCCGTGACCATCCCCATGTTGATGAAGGCGTGCCAGAAGAAGAGCGCTGCGATGCCGAGCGAGAGGAAGCTGCCGAACTTGTCGCGCGCGTTCGCCGCCACGTCCAGGGCCGCCAGCACCAGGAACGCGTAGAGCGCGATCAGCACCACCGCGCCGAGAAACCCATGCTCCTCGGCCCAGACGGAGAAGATGAAGTCGGTGTGCTGCTCGGGAAGGAAGGCGAGCTGGTTCTGCGTTCCTTCGCCCCAGCCCTTCCCGCTCCATTGCCCGCTCCCCACCGCGATCACGCTCTGGATGGCGTGGTACCCGGCGCCCTTCGCGTAGGCTTCCGGATTGAGGAAGGTGAGCAGGCGCTGCTTCTGGTAGTCCTTGAGGAACCGGCTCCAGGCGAACACCGCGGCCCCGGCGCCGCCCACGACCATGATCGCCACGTCGCGCCACTTCACCTTGGCGAACATCACCATCGTCATCGCGATGGCGAAGGTGACCAGCGCCGTCCCGAGGTCGGGTTGCTTCATCACCAGCGCGACCGGCAGCAGGATGAAGGCGAAGGGCCGCAGCAGATCGAGGATGCCGTAATGCCCCTTGCGCAAGCCCGTCTCGTCGCGCGCGAACCAGCGGGCGAGCAGGATGATCACCGCCAGCTTGACGAATTCGCTGGGCTGCACCTGCATCGAGCCGACCTGCAGCCAGCGGCGGGCGCCGAGCACCTTCTTTCCCGCGAAGGCGACGCCGGCGAGCAGCCCGATGGCCGCGACGTAACCGGGCCAGGCCGCAGTCTGGAGCCACCGGTAATCGGCCAGCAGCAGCAGGGCGATGAAGAGGCCGCCCACCAGCATCCAGCGGAACTGCACGAGCGCCATGATCACCGGCGCGTTCTTGGTGGCGGAGGCGAGGTTCCAGACCCCGAGCGAGCAGATGATCAGCGTGCACAGCACCAGCGGCCAGTGCAGGTTGTCGAGCTTCTTCTCGGTTACGCCCAGGGACATGTCACTGCACCATGGAGCTGGTTGCCAGGGGAGGAGGAGGCGGTAGCGCGGGCGGCGGGGCCGGCGGCGCGCTTTCCTCGCGCTTCGTCTTGAAATAGGCGGAGACGATCTTCGCCGCGGCCGGAGCGGCCGCCTCCGCTCCCCAACCGCCATGCTCGTTGAGCACCACGACGACGATCTCGGGATCGTCCGCAGGCGCGAACGCCGCGAACCAGGCGTGGTCGCGCGAGAAGTACGCCAGCGTCGCCGGGTCGAGCTTCTGTTTCTGCCCCAGCTTCATCACCTGCGCCGTCCCGGTCTTGCCCGCGAACTCGACGTCCTGCAGGCGCGAGCGGTATGCCGTACCTCCCGGCTCGTTCACCACGGCGCGCAGCGCCCCGCGCACCGCCGTCAGCGAGGACTCCTTGAAGCCGAGCTTGCGAAGGACCTGCAGCTTGAACTCGCGGATCAGTTTTCCGTCCGGAGCCTCGATCCGGCGGACGATCTGCGGCAGGAGGATGTCTCCACCGTTCGCCACCGCCGCGTAGGCGACCGCCTGCTGCAGGGGAGTGACGTTGATCTCTCCCTGGCCGATGCCGGCGTTGATGGCGTGGGCGCGCGCGCTTCCGCTCTCGGGCGAGATGGTGGTCGAGTCGGGGATGATGCCGGGGATCTCGCGTCCCAGATCGAGCCCGGTGGGCTGCCCGTAACCGAACCGCCGGGCCATGTCCGCGATGGCGTCGAGGCCGACCCGGTCGCCCACCGTGTAGTAGTAGACGTCGCAGGACCGTGAGAGCGCGTGCTTGAGGTCGAGCGAGCCGTGACCCTCCGGCTTGTCGCAGCGCCAGCGGTGGTTGCCCATGGTGTAGCCGCCGCCGCAGAACACGGTGCTGGCCGGCGTGATCGCGTTGCTCTCCAGGCCGGCGAAGGAAATGATGGTCTTGAACGTCGACCCCGGGTGGTAGTTCTCGTTCATCACCCGGTTGAGCATCGGCTTGAGGGGGTCCTCGGAGATCGCCTTCAGCTCGGCCCGGCTGATGCGCCCGGACATCTTGTTCGAGTCGAACGACGGCCGGGAGACCATGGCGAGGATGAAGCCCGTCTTCGCCTCCATCGCCACCACCGCTCCGGCCCGGCCAGGAAAGGCGACGTCGGCGGCGCGCTGCAGCTTCTCGTCGATGGAGAGGACGAGGTTGTTGCCCGGTGTGGCGGGCACCAGGCGCTCGGTCTCCGGGATGAGCGCCTCCTGCGTGTCCTTGTCGAGCTCGCGGCCCTTGGCGTCCACCGCGATGTTCTGCTTGCCGTCGGCTCCGCGCAGCTCCTTTTCCCAGCGGCGCTCGAGACCGCGCCGGCCGATGGTCTGGCCACGCCGGTACTCGGGGTGATCGTCCATCTCCTCCGGCGTGACCTCGCTCATGTAGCCGAGCACGTGCCCGAGGCTGGTGGGCGCGTGATAGGCGCGGTGCGGCGTGGGGATGAGGTTGACGCAGCTCATCTCCGTCTTGTGCGCCTCCAGCACGTCCACCTGGTCGCGGGGGATGTCGAGCATGACCAGGTAGGGCTTGAAGCGCTCCAGCTTGTCCTTGCTGAACCAGCTCTTCTGGTAATCCAGCTTGATCCGCTCGACGTCGTCCTGGCCCAGGCGCAAGTAGTCCTGGAGCTTCTCGATCACCTCGTCGCGCTCCTTTCCCTTGCAGAACGCCGGGGTGAGGAACACGTCGAACGAAGGACGGTTGTCGACCAGCGTGCGCCCCTTGCTGTCCTTGATCACGCCCCGGTCCGCGGGAACGAACAGCGACTTGCGGAAGTTCGCGATCGACTGGACGACGTAGACGTCGCCGCGGAGGATCTGGAGCTGGTAGAGCCGGACCACCAGCACCAGCATCGTGCACACCACGATCAGCGCGCCGAGCGCCGCGCGCGGACGGATCTCTCGGATGTCGTCGGCGTCCCGCCGGACGAGCATCATCGGAAGCCTCTCGGCGCTTCCTCGCCGTGCTGGAAGCTCGCGTCCACGCGGCGAAGCGCGGCGAAAACGAACGGCGCCGCGATGGCGGTGCCGAACGCCGACCACATCATCGGCGCAAGCTCGAAATGCAGGCCGGCTCCGGTGAAGAACCCGAAGACCAGCGTGGCGAGAAGGGAGTGTCCGAGGCTCGCGCCGAACGCGACGGCCGCGGACTGGATGCCGCCCTCGGTGCGCAACGCCGCCCCGGCCGTCCGCACCACCACGAAGGTGAGGACTGCGAGGAAGGTGTAGAGAAATGCAGGCGTCGCCGAAGTCAGGTCCGATAGATAACCGGCGGCGGCCGACAGCGCAGCACCCTGTATCACGTCGTCGCGCAGCGCCAGGTACAGCACGACGATCAGGAGCAGATCCGGCCGCGCCGCGCGCAGGTGCAAGAGGTGCGGGATCACGGACTCGAGGATGGTCAGCGCGATGGCCACCAGCAGGACCAGCGCGGTCCGCAGTGTCACGGTCCGCTCCCTGGAGCCGGCCCGCCCGCCGCGACTCCCTGCGCCCGCGGGGCGCCCTCGATCACCACCGCCACCTCGTCGAGGCGCGAGAAGTCCACCGCCGGGATCACCTCGGCGTCGAGGAACAACCCATGAGGCCTCTTCACCACGTTCACCACCCGGCCCACGCGGAGCCCGTGCGGGAAGAATCCCGGGCCGCCGGCGGTGACCAGGACGTCGCCCTCCTGCAGGTCGTCGGTGCGCAGCGCGTAGGTCAGCTTGCACCGGGAGATGTCTCCCGTGCCCTTCACCGTGCTGCGGCTGCGCGTCCGCTGCGACACCGCCGGGATCGCGCTCAGCGGGCTGAGGATGAGCTGGACGTCGGAGTAGCTGCCGGTGAGCTGGGAGACGATGCCAACCACTCCCTCCGGCGCGATCACGGGCGCGCCTTTCGCCACCCCGTCGTCGGAACCGCGCGCGATCCGAAGCGTGTGCGAATGCGGAGAGGCGCCGACGGCGACCACCCGGGCGAGCATCAGGCGGGCGGGCGCCTGCTTGTCCACGTAGTCGAGCAGGTGTCGCAGCCGGTCGTTCTCGAGCCTCAGCTCGGCCGCCTGCTGCTCGAGCTGGTGGGCCTTGAGGTTGTCACGGCGCAGCTGGACGTTCTCCTCGCGCACGTTGCGTAGCGCGACATAGCCGTGCCAGGCGTCGATGACTGCGAATGCGCTCAGGGTGATGACCTTCTCCACCGGCGCGATGGCGAAGATCACCGCCCGATCGAGCACGTTCAGGTCGCGCCCCTGCTTCGCCTTGACAAAGAAGATGGCGAACGGGACCGCCAACAGGGCGATCACGAAGATCGGCTCGCGAAAGCGCTTGAAAATCGAGTGCACGCAGGCTCACAACCCGGGGGAGGCGCCGGTCTCTTCCCGGGCTTTTCCCCTTGCATCTGTCGCGCGGGTTCTCTAGGGTGTCAAGCTTTCCAAGCAGCCGTGCGGACGGCGATTTTACGCCCCCCAGCGACCAGAAGACGGAGTGGTTGTCCGATGCTCGACGTAATGCGGTCGAATGCCAAGTCCTCGCTGATCGCGCTGATCTTCGGCGCCATCATCCTCACCTTCGTCTTCTCCTTCGGCCGCGGGTCCTCGGGCTTCCGCACCCGCACCCCGGAGACCTGGGCGGCGCGGGTGAACGGCGAGCTGGTGACGGCCAGCGATTTCGCCCAGGCGTACTCCAGCCGGTTCCGGCAGATGTCGGCGATGCGGGGCGGCAAGTACACGACCGACAACGCCCGGCAGGACAATCTCAAGGTCGAGACGCTGAAGAGCCTCGTCGATCAGGAGCTGATCGCCCAGCAGGCAGACGACCTCGGCATCCGCGTGAGCGACGCCGAGGTGGCCGACGCCATCGCCCGCAGCCCGCAGTTCCAGCAGGACGGCAAGTTCGACTTCGACTACTACAAGCGCCTCGTCGAGAACGGCTACGGAATGAGCATCAAGCGCTTCGAGGAGACCTATCGCCGCGACCTCGTGCGCGGCAAGGTGGTCCAGGCCGCGATCGCCGGCGCGAACGTCTCCGATGACGAGGTGAAGGCGGCGTATACCGCGCAGCACGAGGGCGCCGCGATCGCCTGGGTGCGCCTCAATCCTTTCATGTTCCGCGACAAGGTGGGCGCGAGCGATGCGGAGGTGGAGGAGTTCGCGAAATCGCACGGCGACGAGATCGCGAAGAGATACGAGGAGGAAAAAGCGGCTCGCTGGACGCAGCCCGCCGCGATGAAGGTCCGCGCCATCACCATCTCCGTGCCGCCGAACGCGAGCGGCGAGCAGGAGAAAGCGGCGCGCGAGAAGATCGATCAGGCGGCTGCGGAGGTGAAGGGCGGAAAAGACTTCGCCGAGGTGGCGAAGGCGCGCAGCGAGGACCAGGCGACGAAGGCGACCGGCGGGGACCTCGGCTTCGTCGCCCGCGGGCAGTCGCCGTACGGAAAGACCTTGGAGGATCAGGCCATCCGGTTGAAGCCGGGCCAGCTCAGCGACGTGTTCAAGGACCGCTCCGGGTTCCACATCCTCAAGGCGGAAGAAGAGCGGCCCGCGCGGCTGCAACCGCTCGACGATGTGCGCAAGCAGATCGCGGCGGACCTGGTGAAGTCGCAGAAGGCGAAGGAGGTGGCGAAGCAGAAGGCCGAGGAGACCCTCGCGCAGCTTCGCACCGGCAAGCGCCTTCAAGACATCTACCCCGTGAAGAAGACGGAGCCGGGGCAGTTCGATTTCAGCGCGTTCACCGCGCCGCAGACCACGGAAACGGAGACGTTCCATCCGATGGGCGGCTACATCCCGGGCATCGGGCAGGCGCCAAAGCTCTCTGCGGCCGTGTTCGCCTTGACCCAGCCGGGCGCGATTCCGGCAGCGCCCGTGGAGGAAGGCGATACCTGGTACGTGTTCCGGCTGAAGTCTCGGGAGCGGGCGGATCCGTCGAAGCTCGAGGCCGAGGAAAGCAAGGCCGTGCGCGACCGCCTGATCGGGCAGAAGCAGGGCGAGCTTTACGCGAAGTGGGTGGAGGGACTGCGGAAGCGAGCAAAGATCGTCGAGAACGAGCACATGCTCTCGTACGACGTCGGGCCCGCGCACGAGGCGTACTCGCCGGACGACTTCTAGCTCTTCGGATCAAGCGCGCGGAGCGCGCCGAGGTCTTCTTTTTTGGAACTGGCGGATGCAGGCGTGAAGGACGTCGAGGGCCGCGATCTGCGGCTCGGCGAGCTCTGGCGGGACAGGCCGGCGGTGTTGGTGTTCGTCCGGCATTACGGGTGAGCGCTCTGCCGGGAACAGGCGGCCGAGTTGCGGCCGCACGCGGAGGAGTTCGCAAACGCCGGCGGGAAGCTGGCCGTCATCGGCAACGGGTGGCCGGCGATGGCGAAATCGTGGGCGGAGCACGTCGGGTTCCCCCCGTCGGTCGCGGTGCTGACGGACCCCGGGCGGACGGCGTATGACCTGGCGGGGTTGAAGCGCTCGGTGATGCTGACGTTGTTCAATCCGCTTTCGGTGGCTCGCTTCGTGCGCGCCTCGATCAAAGGTTTCAGGCAGGGTCGGACGGCCGGCGACCTGTGGCAGCAGGGCGGCGCGCTGGTGGTCCGGCCTGACGGCAAGGTGACGTATCGGTACGTCTCGCTCGGGCCCGGCGATCATCCGCCCCCCGCCGCGCTCGTCGAAGCCCTGAAGCGCGCTGCTTGAGCGCTGCTCAGCGACCCTCTACGAGGGCCTGGAGCAGGCCCTCGAGCGAATCGGAGAGGGCCTCGAATTCGTGCGCGCCGGCCGCGATGAGAGGGATCCGGCCGTAGCGCCGCTCGCGCAGCCGCGCGAGGTGACCGTAGGCCTCGGCGCCTCCGTCGGTGCCGAAGAGCAATAGCCCTGGCGTGGCGAGGGAGACTTCCTGCGATTGCGACTCACGCGCGATCTGCTCGGCGTTCCAGAGGATGAGCGGCCGGCTGCCGACCTTGCCGCGCCCGCCGTCGTGCTGCTCGAGGAACGCGCGCAGATCGGCCGGCAGGCCCGCGATCGCGTCCAGCGCCTCTTTCGGTGCACCTTTCGGCGCGAGCTTCATCCCGGGAAGATCCATCGGTTCGCTACAGCTTGCGGAGGAATTCCTCGCCCAGCTCGCGCGACCGGCGCGTCGCGGCCTCGACGGCGTTCATCAGCACGTTGCGCAGTCCGCCGGCCTCGAGCGTGTGCAGGCCGGCGATGGCGGTGCCGCCCGGGCTGGTCACGCCGTCCTTCAGCATGCCCGGGTGCTGCCCGCTCTCGATCAAGAGCTTCGCGCTCCCGAGCACCGTCTGGGCGGCAAGCTGCATCGATGCGCGCCGGGACAGCCCGACCTTCACGCCGGCGTCGGCGAGCGCCTCGATGATGAGGAACAGATAGGCCGGACCGCTCCCGGAGAGCCCGGTGACGGCGTCGAGCTGCGACTCCTCGAGCAACACCGTGAGCCCGACGCTGTCGAAGATGGTCCGGGCGGTGGCGAGGTCCGCTTCCGTCGCATGCTCGCCGAGCGCCAGCGCCGTCGCTCCGGCGCCGACGGTTGCGGGGGTGTTCGGCATCGCGCGCACGATGCGCATGGGCGGATGCAGGCGCCGCTCGATGGCGGCGATGGGGACGCCCGCCGCGATGCTCACGATCAGCTTCTCCCGCGAGACGTCGGCGGAGATGCCGCGCAGGACCTGGTCGAGGATCTGCGGCTTGACGCAGAGGACGATCACCTCGGCTTCCCGCGCGACGTCCGCATTCTCGCCGCCGCGGACGCCGTACGACTTGACCAGCTCCCGCACGCGCTCCGGCCGGCGGGCGCTCACGAAGATCTGCTCGGACCGAGCGGCCTTCGTGTTCAGGAGGCCCTTGAGCAGCGCCTCTCCCATGTTGCCGGCGCCGATGAACCCGAGCATCTTGTCCGTGACCATGCCACCCGATAACGCGCATCTTCACAGTGTTGCAAGGCTGTTTCCGCCTTCGCGGAAACAGCCAGCAACTACATAGCCGCATAGCCGCCTTCGGCGGCAGCGGCTATCCAATGATGAACGTCTCCTTGATCAGCCGCCCCTCCGCGAACCGGCGCACGCTGTAGCGCTCGAAGATCTCGTCCTTCGCGCCGCCCATCCACTCCGCCATCCGGCGCGCGACCGCGGGGGCCATCATGAACCCGTGTCCGACGAAGCCGCTCATCTGCAAAAGGCCCGCAACCCCAGGGGTCTCGCCGAGGACGGGAGAATGGTCCGGGGTCACGTCATAGCAGCCCGCCCACTGCCGCAGCAGCTTGACCGCGCCGAGTTGCGGAACCAGTTCGCTCAATGCCCTTCCGTAGCGGGCGAGAAAGCGCAGCGAGGAAGTCTGGTTCAACCCGGGCTCCTCGTCCGGATCGCCCATTCCACCGACGATCTCGCCGCGCATCGACTGCGAGAAGTACAGGCCTGTTCCCAGCATCGAGACCAGCGGCCCGAGGAACGGCTTGAGCGGCTCGCTAGAGACGATCTCGTGCCGATACGGGACGTTGGGAAGCTGCACTCCTGCCAGGCGCGCGACCGTCGGGCTCCAGGCGCCGGCCGCGATCACCACCCGATCCGCGGTTACGCGCCCTCGGTCGGTCTGCACGCCGCGCACGCGGCCGCCGCTCACTTCGATGCCGGTGACGCGGGTGAACGTCTCCACTTGCGCGCCGCGCCGTCGCGCGCCGTCCGCGTAGCCCCAGAGGAACGGCCAGGGAAAGACCACGCCGTCCTCCGGGTTCCACGACGCGGCGAGAAACTTCGAAGTGTCGAGCTGAGGGACGATCTCGCCCGCCTCCCCCGGCGTAATCACGCGGGTCGCGAGCCCGTGGCGTTTCTGCAGCTCCGCGCCGTACTCGATCCGCCTGAGCGTCTCGTCGTCGTGCGCGAGGAACAAATAGCCGCCGCGGCGGAGCCAGACGTTGATCCCGAGCTCCTGCGCGAAGCGGGCCATGAACGCGATCGATTCCTTCGCCAGCTCGATCAGCGTGGGCGTGGTCCATTGGGCGCGCACGCCCCCACCGTTGCGTCCCGAAGCGCCCTCGCAGAGGTAGCCGCGCTCGAGGGCCAGGACGCGGCCCGCGCCCCTCCCAGCGAGGTTCCATGCCAGCGCGAGCCCCATGATGCCGCCGCCCACGATCACGATGTCGGCGCTGCCGGGCAGCGGAGCGGGCGGCTGGAGCGGATGCGCGCCTCTTCCCCATGTAGGACGCAGGCCCGCGGTCGGATGGCGGGCGCCGGTGACGCCGGCGGGCAGCCCGGCGTAGGCGGCCATCGAGGTCGGGGCGAGCGGCGGCCGTGCCCGGAACGGCACCTGCGCCGGCGGAGGAACGGCATTGCGCTGCGCGCAGATCCGCATCGCGCCCACCTCGCAGCTCTTTCCCTGGCAGGGACCGGTGCCGAGCCCGGTGTAGCGCTTGAGGCTCTCGATGTCCGGGTACCCGTGCTCGATCGCGTCGTCGATGTCGTGCACGCTGACGTCCTCGCAGGCGCAGACGATCGCCTTTTCGCTCAGCGGCACGCGGCGCTCCCCGCGGCCTCGCCGGAGGGGACGGCGGGTTTGCCCGCGACGGTGCCGGCGGCGAACAGCCAGGGAACGCTGGTGCGACCCTCCGCATCGGTCTGCACCGGGAACCCCGCGCCGTCGAAATGGGCCTGCGCTCCCGCCGAGGAGGCCAGCTCGTGCAGCGGCGCGGGGGGCTGCGCGATGGCCACGGCGTCGCAGCGGATCCGTGTCCCGGCGGCGGTATCGACTGCTTTCACCGGGTTTCCCAGGGCGCGTCGGGGAACCCCCGAGATCATGGCGATCTCGTATCCGCGCCGGCTGAGCGCCTCCGCGCAGCGCTTCGCTTCTTCCCCTTCTCCCACGACCGCCAGCTCGAGACCGACGCGCGCGCCGAGCGCAAGCAGCCCGCGCGCCGCGTAGACGCCCGGGCGATCGACGCCGGGGAACGGCAACGGCTGCGAGACTCCGCCGGTCGCGACGACGACGTGCTCGGCGACGACGGCGAGCAGCCGGTCCCGGTGGCGAACGGCGAGAAGGGCGTTCCCCGGAATGTCGGTATCGTTCGCGTACAGGCCGACGCACTCGGCATCGAGCAGGAGCTCGGCGCGTCCCACTTCGGTATCCACTGGCGCGCCGAAGAGGAGCTGCGCCCCACCGGCGCGCCCCTCCCGCTCGATCAGCAGCGCTCCGGCTCCGGAGGCGCGGGCAGCCGCGAGCCCGGCAGCTCCGGCGCCGACGATGGCCAGCTCGACCCGGCGCAGCTCGCCGCGGGCCGGCCGCTCCACCCCGTCGGGGAGCTCCCCCAGACCGGCGAGCCGTCTCGCGATCTCGAGAGCCACGCGCCCGAGCAGCCGCGAGCGCACGAGCAGATGGTGGTGGTCGAGCCCCTCCGGAAAGAGGAAGTCCGCCGCCCGGAACAGGTCGTTCTCCACCCCGAGCGGTCCGTTCTGGCGCTCGCAGCGCATGCCTTCCGCGACGGGGACGCGGCAGGCGAGCAGGCTCGGCAACCCGTCGATCCGCATCAGGCACTGCCCGCAGGAACCGGCGAAGCAGAACGGCCCGCGCGGGCGGTGGTATTTGATCGAGCGCGTGAAGGTGGTCACGCCGGCGCGCAGCAGCGCCGCGGCGACGGTGTCTTGCGCTTGCGCTTCGATGGGAGCGCCGTCCAGGGAGATCCGCGGCATCTAGCTCGAGAATCTCATAACCGGTACAGCCCAAAAGCAACAGTCGCCATGCCGCCTTCGGCGGCCGCGACTGTCAGAAGACGAAGTGCCTGCCCTTTTGCCGTCGCGCATAGATCGAGATCGTCGCCTGCACCTCACCCACGCCCATGTTCCCGCTCTCGCCGATGGTCGAGGCGCCGAACTCCTCCCATTCCAGGGCGGAGTCGGTCCCATCGTTCTCCTTCAGCATGCCGGCCAGCGTGCGGCGGGCGCGGGTGAGCTTGCGGTCGTCGCGGGTCCAGATGCTGGTGGCGAGATCGTGCGGGTTGTCGAAGAGCGAGAACTTCACGAAGTCCTCGAAGCGCGGCAGCGCCATCGCCACCAGGATGGGCATGAACAGCTCGGTGGTCGCGAGCTTGTACTCGCGAACCCCTTTGCCGTCCCAGTCGTGGCGCAGCGACGTCTGAGGAGTGACGCCGTCGATCAGCGCCGGCTTCACCGCTTCCGAGTTCGAGCCGTAGTCGCCGCCCGCGCGCCCGCCCTCGCGGACGATCTTCAACCCCGCCTTGCGCGCCTCGGCCACCACCTCCAGCGCCGTCTGCGCCTTGTGCACCATCAGGGGCCCCAGCGTCTTGTCGGTCGCGTCCGGGCTGCGCGGGTCCATCACCTGCCAGCGATCCATCTCCGCGGCGATCATCGGCACCAGGCGGTCCAGGGTCGCGCGCGATGCGGACACGCCGTGCAGGCCGGTGCACTTGTGCGAGGAGAGCCCGAGCTTCGCGTACGTGAGGCGCTCGGCGATCTTCTCCAGTTCGTCGTCGTCGTACCCGTCGTCGACCCAGGACCAGTTGCACCCTCCGCCCTCGAAGCGGGTGCGGGCCAGACCGCGGCCCGAGGAGATGGCGCGAGCCGTATCCGAGGAACCGGTCACGGCGACGACGGCCACCCGGTGATCGGTCGCCAGCGGCGCGATGCCCTTGCCGAACCCTTCCACCTTCTGGATGAACCGCGGGTCGGCGCCGGCCGCGAGGAAGCAGCGGACCATGGTGGTGTTCGTCGCCGCGGCGAAGGGGTGCCCTTTGAAGATCCAGGGACACCCGACGAGGTACGCGCCGGCGAGGTGGATCATCGGGATGCCCCAGATGAAGTTCATCGGGGTGATGATGGCGGCGAGCCCGGCGGGCATGTATGCGTCGCGCCAGAAGCGCTGTCCCGCCATCATGTCGGGGACGATCTCGCCCTTGATCGCTGCCTCGTAGCTGCCCTCGAGATGGTCGCAGGCGCGCTTCGCTTCGAAGAAGTCCTTCTCGGCCTCCAGCCTGGTCTTCGGGATCTGCTGGCGGATCTCGTGCAGGAACTCCTCGGTGTAGTGGGCGAGGATCCGGGAGACGTTCTGCACCACGTGCTTGCGCCAGGCGAGGCCTTCGTCCGCCCACGCCAGCGACTTCCACACCTGGTGACCAAAAGAGAGCGCGGCCTCGACGTCCTGCTTCCCGGAGGCGGGAACGTCGAAGAGCTGCACGCGCTTGTCGGCGGGACAGGTCATGGAG